>Ga0081455_10009358_pt1 | contig 10085 bp, 7 predicted proteins | sample TabmetS3T2R1_FD_70207 | JGI IMG/M metagenome (GOLD analysis project Ga0081455, IMG submission 70207) | Tabebuia heterophylla rhizosphere microbial communities from the University of Puerto Rico - S3T2R1 | ecosystem: Host-associated > Plants > Roots > Rhizosphere ... | reverse complement strand
GGCGCCTCCGGCGGCGCCGCAGGCCCGTCCGCAGCCGGCCGGCCGGCCCGCTCCGCAGCAGACGCAGATCATCCCGCCGAAGAGCGAGTCCTGGCATCAGCGCATCTTCGGCAGCACGCGCAACCTGATCCTGGCCATATGCGGAGTCGTTCTGCTCGGCGCCGGCGTCGCGCTCGCGCTCACGCAGCTGTCGAGCGACGACTCGGGCACGCCCTCCGGCGGACAGGCGGCGCAGGAGTCGCCGGGCGGCGGGAACAACGGCGGCGCAGAGGACAACGGGCAGGGCGAGGAGCCTCCGGAGCGGCGCAACCGGCCCGCCATCGACCCGTCGACCGTGACCGTTGCCGTCCTCAACGGCACCACCGTCCCGGGGCTGGCCGCGCGCGTCAGCGACGAGGTTCAGTCGGCGGGGTTCGAGGTCGGCACCGTCGCGAACAGCTCGGACCAGCAGCGCGCCGAGTCGGTGATCCTGTACGCGCCCGGTCACGAGCGTGAGGCCGCAGCGGTGTCCAGACGGCTCGACATCTCCCAACGTGAGCCGATCGACGCGGCCACGCAGGGCCTCGCCGGTGACGCGACTGTCGTCGTCGTTACCGGCGCTGATCGCTCGTAGCTAGCGCACCGCCTGGCGCGCCAGGGCGGCCAGGTGCGGCACACCCAGCCGCTCGCTCTCCGCCGCGGCGGACTCGAGCAACTCGCGGCCGCGCTCGCCGTCGTGGGCGAGCAGCAGCTGGCCCGCCAGCAGGCGCGCCCGGTTGGCCTCGAGCGGCCGGTCGAGCTCGGCCCAGGCCTCCTCGGCTTCCCCGAGCAGGCGGGCGCCCTCGACGGGGTCCTCGTCCGCGGCGCCGCGCGCCTCGAGCGCCGCCGCAGCTCCAAGCGGGTAGTGCAGTCGCTCCGCCATCTGCGTCGTCAGCGCGGCGGCCTCGCGCGCGGCGTTGGGGCGGTGCGCCAGCGCCAGGACGACGGCGCGCGAACCCATCGCCTGGATCGACTGTGCGAGCAGGCCGGCGCGCTCGCACACCTCGATCGCCTGGTCGAGCGCGTTGACGGCGCTGTCGAGCTCGCCCTGGTCGCGCAGCGCCGTCGCCAGGCCGATCAGCGCCTGGAAGGCGAGCTCGGACCAGCCGACCTGCTCGGCCAGCTCGAGCGCGCGATGGAAGAGGACGGTGGCGTCGTCGATGCGGCCCTCGCGCCAGCGCAGGATGCCGCGCAGCGCGTACGGCAGGCAGAGCTTGCCGACGAGCCCCTCGCGCTCGGCCAGCTCGGCGCTCGCCTCGGTCGAGATCTCGACGCGCTCCCAGTCGGCGCCGTAGACGGCGAGCTGGGCGAGCCAGGCGTGCAGCTCGACCTGGGCGGGCAGCATGCCCATCTCCTCGGCCAGCGCGAGCGCCTCCTCGTAGGCCGCGCGGGCGCCGCTGACGTTCGCCTCGGAGATCTCGAGCTGGCGGCCGAGTGCCGAGAGCGCGATGATCGTCTCGCCGTGATCTGAGCCCCGCGCCAGCTCGACGGCGCGCTCCAGGTTCTGGCGCGCCTTGTCGGTGTCGCCGATGCGCCCGAACACCCGGCCGAAGATCCCGTGCGCACGGCTGGCCGCGCGCGTTTCGCCGAGCTTCTCCGCCAGCCGCAGCGCCTTCTCGGACGCGTAGATCGCCAGCATGTTGTCGCCGGTGTGCAGGTAGAGCCAGGCCGCCTCCTCGTAGAGCCGTACGAGCTCGATGCGCGGTGGCCCGTCCTTCAGCAGGTTGATGCCCTTCTGGTAGTGCTCGATCGCCGGCTTGCGCTCGCCCTTGTGCGAGAGCCCGGCGCCGATCTTGCGGTGCAGGTCGGCGACGCGCTCGAGGTCCTCCTGGCCGCGGTGCCAGTTGAGGCAGTCACCCCAGACGGCGATCGCCTCGTCGACCCGCCCGAGCCGCAGCGACACGTCGCCGAGCTTCTCGCCCACGCGCACGGCGACCGCCTCCATCCCGTCGTCGACAGCGAGCTCGCGGTCCTGGCGCGCCACGTCGCGCGCGTGGCGGTAGTGCTCGGCGGCCTCGCGGTTCGAGTAGAGGCGCGCGGCGGCATCGCCCGCCTCCTCGAGGAAGCGCACGGCGTGGCGGCGCATCTCGAGCAGTTCGGGTCCCTGCACGCCGCCCTCGCGTCCGAGCGCGGCGGCGCGGCCGTAGTGGTCGGCGAGCAGCGCAAGCACCTCCGCCGTGCGGTCGCCGGCACGCGCCTCGAGGAAGGCGCCGACCTCGAAGTGCCTGCGCGAGCGGACGGCCTTGGGCAGCATCCCGTAGGCCACGTCGCGGATCAGCACGTGCTTGAAGCCGAGCTCGCGCTCGCCCTCGAGCCGGCCCTCTCCCGCCGGCACGAGGATGTCCTTCTGCTGGAGCGAACTGAGCGCGCGGCCGAGGTCCTCTCCCTCCGACTGCGCGAGCGCAAGGAGTGAGCCCTCCCAGAACGTCCGGCCGACGACCGAAGCCTGCTGCACGAGCCGGCGCTCGAACGGCCGGAGCGAGTCGAGCCGCGCGGCGAGCACGCCCTGCACGGTGTCCGGCAGCGCCGAGCCCTCACCGCCCTCCTCGCTGATGCGGCGCGCCATCTCCTCGGCGAACAACGGGTTGCCGCCCGATCGCTCGGCGACCATGATGGAGCGCTCGAAGCCGGGCGGCAGCAGCGCCTCGACGAGCTCGCGGGCCTGGGCCGGCCTGAGCGGCTCGAGCACGAGCTGCGTCGCCGAGCGGCGCCCGCCGCCCCAGCCCGGACGACGGTCGAGCAGCTCGTCGCGCGCAAGGCAGACGAGCAGCAGCGGGGCGCGCACCCACTGGCCGAGATGCTCGATCGCCTCGAGCATGCCGTCGTCCGCCCAGTGGATGTCCTCGAAGGCGATCACGAGCGGGCGCCGCCGCGCGATCGCCTCGATGCCCGACCGCAGTGCCGAGAAGAACAGCTCGCGGGCGCGCTCCGGGTTCTCCTCGCGCGGCACGAGCTCGGCCGGGACCTCCACGCCGAGCAGGCGCCCGATCATCGCGGCCTGGCGGTCCGAGGCCTCGCCCTCCTCGCCGCGCAGCTCGCTCACATAGAGGGACAGCTTGCGCCAGGCCTCCTCGGCCGAGTCGGAGTCGACGATCGACGCCTCGGCGCGCAGCACTTCGCCGAGCGCCCAGAAGACGATCCCGCTCCCGTACGGGAGGCAGCGCCCGGTGCGCATCGTGGGCTCGGAGGTGTGCTCGCCGAGGCGCCGCTCGAACTCGCGCAGGATGCGCGACTTGCCGACGCCGGCCTCGCCGAGCAGCGTCACGAGCTGCGGCGTGCCCTCCTCGAGGATGCGCTCGTAGATCGTCTCGAGCGTGCGCAGCTCGTTGTCGCGGCCGACGAGCGGGGACTCGCGCGCAGGGGCGGCGCGCCCGACGGCCTGCTCGGCGATCAGGCAGACCGCCTCCCAGGCGGGCACTGGCTGGGCCTTGCCCTTCAGCTCGAGCGGCTCGAGCCGCTTGTAGTCGACCGCGGTGGCGGACGCGCGCATCGTGCGCTCGCCGACGGTGACGCTGCCCGGGCGGGCGGCGCTCTGCAGCCGCGAGGCGACGTTGACGGTGTCCCCAACGACCGTGTAGGCCTCGCCGACGGCCCCGGCGAGCACCTCGCCGGTGTTGATCCCGACGCGCAGGTCGAAGTTGATCCCGCCGGGCAGGCCTGAGTTGACCTCGTCCATGGCGGCCTGCATGCCGAGCCCGGCGCGGACCGCCCGCTCGGCGTCGTCCTCGTGGGCCACCGGCGCGCCGAACAGGGCCATCACGTTGTCGCCGATGTACTTGTCGACCGTGCCGCCGTAGCGCTCGACCTCGCGGCCGAGCCGCATGAGCGCCCGGTCGACCAGCGACTTGACCGCCTCCGGGTCCATGCGCTCGGCGAATGCCGTGTAGCCCGACAGATCCGCGAACAGCACCGTGACCTGGCGGCGCTCCTCGGGCGGGGGCTCGGCGGCGGGCCGCGCCACCGGTGCCTCGTCGAGCGCCGCGCCGCAGTTCATGCAGAAGTGCGCCTCGTTCGGCACCTGTGTGTTGCAGGAGGGGCAGCGCCGGTCAAGCCGCGCGCCGCATCCCATGCAGAACCGCGCTCCGGCGGGATTCTCTGTTCCGCAGGCCGCGCAGGTCACCGTTCGAGAGTAACGGTCACACCCTCAGAGCTCGCGCTCGTAGTAGTACATGACCGGGCCGTCCGGCTTGCCCTCGCGGTTGCTGAAGCCGAGGCTCTCGTAGAGCCCGCGGGCTGCAAGGTCGTCCTCGGAGGTCCCGAGGTCCATGTAGGTGGCGCCCTCGGCGCGCGCGGCATCCATCGCCTCGTTCATCAGGACGCGCCCCAGCCCGTGGCCGCGCCGGCCGGGCACGACGTACAGCTCTGCGAGGTAGCACTCGAGCTCGGTGGTCCAGATCGCCGGGCGAAAGCGCATGACGGCGATGCCGTCCGGGCCGGAGCCGCCGAGCAGCACGACCGTGTCGCGCGCGAGCAGCTCACGGAAGCGCTCGGCCAGGGCCTCCGGCGCCGGCGTCGGCTCGTCGTACTCGGTGTTGAAGTCGTGCAGCAGGCGCCCGATGGCGGCAACGTCGCCGGGTCCCGCGCGACGCACGATGAGCTCGGGCGGGGCGGTCATGCCGGCCACCGTAGCGGCCCGCTAGCGCCGGGCGGTGGCGACTGCGCCGGCCACCGTCGCGGCGCGCTGGGCCGCAGTGCCGGCCGCGGCGGCGCTCGCCTGCGGGCCCGCGACGACGACGCGGTGTCCGCTCGCCTCGAGGTAGCGGACGTCCGTGCGCGCCTCCTCGGCGGTCCGCGGGACACGCAGCTCGTCCGCCGCGTCGCGCAGGCGCGCGTCCACGAGCTCGCGGCCGTCGCGGGCGAGTGAGGCGTCGACGACGAGCGCCGTGCGCGCCTCGCCGGTCGAGCCGCCGCCCGCGCCGAGCAGGCCGCCGGCCGCCACGGTGGCGGCGCCGATGAGAGCGACTATCTGAGTGCCAATTCCAGTCATACGTATGAACATAGTACGTATGACTAGGCTTGACGTCAAGGCCTGACATGAGCGCCGTGCTTCCATTTCGCTCCATCGAGGACTCACCGCGACAGCGCGTGACCAGCGTGGACGTGGCCGAGAAGGCCGGTGTCTCGCAGTCGACGGTGTCGCTCGTCTTCTCCGGAAAGGGCGAGGGGCGCGTGTCGGAGGCGACCCAGGAGCACGTCCGGCGCTGCGCGCGCGAGCTCGGCTACAGGCCGAACGTGGCGGCCCAGGCGCTCCGGCTGGGGAGCTCCAGGGCGGTCGCGCTGCTCGTCCCGGACATCACGAACCCGTTCTTCAGCCGCGTCCTGCGAGGGGCCCAGCGCGCCGCACGCAGCGCGGGCTACACCGTGGCGCTCGTCGACACAGCCAACGACAGGCGCTGGGAGGAGCAGACCTTCGAGGCGCTGCGCGCCGGCCCTGTGGACGGCTACCTGCTGTTCGAGGTGGATCCGCCGGGCGGGCTGGGAGCCGACGAGCACGTCGTCCTGATGGAGGGCGAGGCGCCCCGGCGGTCGTCGGTTCGCTTCGACGCCGAGGGCGGTGCCGCGGCCGCCTTCACCCACCTCGTCGAGCTCGGGCACGAGCGCATCGGCCACCTGGCCGCCGCATTCGACGCCCCGACCTTCCACCGGCGCGAGGCCGCGCGCCGTCGCGTTCTCGGCGACGCCGGTCTCGATCCGGACACGCAGCCGCGCGCCCTCACGCCGATCTCGATCGAGGACGCCCGCGTGGCCGCCGGCCCGCTGCTGGACGAGCGCCCGAGCGCCGTGTACTGCGACGACGACCTGATCGCCGCCGGCCTCTACCTGGCCGCGCGCGAGCGCGGCCTGCGCCTGCCGGACGAGCTGTCGGTCGTCGGCTTCGACGACATGGACTTCGCGCGCGCCCTCGAGCCGGCGCTCACCACCGTCCGGCTGGATGCCGAGCTGCTCGGCGCGACCGCCTTCGAGCTGCTCGAGCGGCGCATGGCCGGGCGGCGCACGCGCAAGCGGATCGTGCTCCCGGGGGAGCTGATCGTGCGCGACTCGACGGCGCCGCCCGCTTGACCTGACGCAGATCTCTGACTACGGTCAGAGAATCGACGCAGCGATGGTCACGCAGGTTCGCCGCTTCAACCGGCTGGTGACCCAGCAGGTCGGTGCACTCGACGATCGCTTCCTCGGCCGCCGCCGGCCGCTCGGCGAAGCCCGCCTCTTGTGGGAGATCGGCGGGGACGGGCGTGACGTGCGCTGGCTGCGGGAGCAGCTCGGGCTCGACTCCGGCTACCTGAGCCGGATGCTCCGCAACCTCGAGAAGGCCGGGCTCGTGGCTGTCGGCCCCGGGGAGCATGACCGGCGCGTGCGCAGCGCGCGGCTGACCGCCGCCGGCCGGCGCGAGCGCCGGCTGCTCGACAGGCGCAGCGGCGAGCTCGCCGAGGCGCTGCTCGCGCCCCTCGAGGAACGCCAGCGCGAGCGGCTCGTCGACGCGATGGCGCAGGTCGAGCGGCTGCTGACGGCGGCGATGGTGACGATCGAGCCGTCGGATCCCGAGCACCCGCACGCGCGCCACTGCCTGCGCGAGTACGCGCTCGAGCTCGATCGCCGCTTCCCGCAGGGCTTCGACCCGGCGCTCAGCATCTCAGCCGCCGCGGCAGAGCTGCGCCAGCCCGCGGGCCTGCTGCTGGTCGCCTCGCTGCAGGCGGAGCCGGTCGGCTGCGGCGCGCTCAAGTTCCACGACGACGCGCCCACGGAGCTCAAGCGCATGTGGGTCGCCGAGTCGGCGCGCGGGCTCGGCCTCGGACGCCGGCTGCTGGCGGAGCTCGAGGCGCACGCCGCGCACGGCATGAACCGGGTCGTCCGGCTCGAGACCAACGAGACCCTCAACGAGGCGATCGCCCTCTACCGCTCCGCCGGCTACGCCGAGGTCGAGCCCTTCAACGACGAGCCCTATGCCCACCACTGGTTCGAGAAGCGACTGCCCGAGCCTCACGGCACCAGCCCGGCCGCGCGGTAGGCGTCGGCCGTCTCGGCGAGCAGGCGCTCGTCGACAAGCGTCAGCAACCGGCCGTCCAACTCGATGACCGCGCCGGGGTGGGGCGGATACCAGAAGGCGCGCAGCTTGCGCTCGATGTCGTCGCCGGGGCGCACCCGCCGCAGCTCCTCGAACTCCGCCCGCGTGACGTAGCGGCCCTCGCCCTGCGGCGTCCGCGGCAGCTCCTCGCCCTGCTGAGCGCGCGACATGACCCGCTGGAACAGCGCCAGTAGCCGCTCCTGACTCTCCAGGTCGAGCGAGAGGGCCGTGGCATTCGCGTGGTCGAGCGGGAAGCGGTCGACCTCGACGAGATCGCCGGTGTCGAAGTGCTCGTCGACGAAGTGACAGGACACGCCCCACTCGTCGAAGCCCTCGAGGATCGCGACGTTGTAGCCGCCGAGACCCCTCAGATCGGGCAGCGGGGCCGGGTGGAAGTTGAGGCAGCCGATCCGCCCGAGCGAGACGAGCGGTTCCCGAATCAGCTTCCAGTAGAGGAACGAGATCACGACGTCCACATCGGCGGGGGGATCGGCGTAGAGCTCGTCCTCGCTGACTAGCGGCAGGCCGCGCCGCTGCGCCACGAGGTCGACGCGCTGCTCCTCCCGGGTCCAGCGATCGGGCTCGGAGGCCAGTACGGCGGCGACGTCCCAGCCGGCGTCGACGAGCCAGTCGAGGGCGCGTGCGGCGGAGCGCTTGCACTTGGCCATGAACACGACCCTCATGCGCCGGCCTCGCGGTAGACCGACAGCGTCTGTTCCGCGACCCGATCCCACGAGTAGGGGCCGGCCGCGGCGGCCGCGGCCCGCTGCTCGAGCTCGCGGCGCTGGTCGGCATCCTCGACGAGCACGGCGAGGGCCGCGCCGAGCGCATCGGGGTCGCCCGGCGGCACGAGCCTGCCCGCGCCCTCGTCCTCGACCAGCTCGCGGAAGCCGCCGACGTCGCTCATCACCATCGCCTTGCCGAATGCGAGTCCGGCGAACAGCACGCCGGACATGTCGACGTTGCGGTGCGGGAGGGCGAGCACGTCCGCGCGCCGGAAGAACGCCGGCAGCTCCGCGTCGCTCACGTAGCGGTCGACGAAGCGCACGCGGCCGGGCGGAGCAAGCCGCCGCAGCCGCTCCATGGAGACGTCGAGGGGGCGTCCCACCACCCAGAGCTCCGCCCCAGGGACGTGCCGCATGGCCTCGAGCAGCACGTCCACGCCCTTGTACTCGCGCACGACGCCGAAGTAGAGCACCACCGGCCGCGTCACCGCCGCGAGCTCGGGCGGTAGCGCGCGCTCGTCCGCGCGCGTCGTCAGGTGCTCGAAGGCGCCGTGTGGGATCACGTGCACGTGCTGCCCGCCGCCGAGCAGCTCAGCGCCGGCGCGGGTGTGCACGATGACGGCGTCGAAGGCGTCCAGGAGCCGGCGGGCCGAGCGCTCACGGCGGATGACGTTGTGAAGGGTCAGCACCTGGGGCCGGTCGCGCGGCAGCAGGCGCGTGCTGAGCGACTCGAGCCAGAGCCACTGCCAGTGGCTCACGTCGGCGGCGTTCGCGTGGCGGCGGTAGCGCACCATGCCCGGTACGTGCTCGGCCGCCTTGAGCGCCCGTCGCAGCGCCGGGCGGCGCGCCCCCCAGCGCGTGCCGGCGCTGTAGAAGAGATTGCGCGCCTCGTAGCCGTCCGGGGTGGGCGCCGGACCGTGCACGAAGCGCGACGTCACGAGCTCCACCTGCGCCCCGTGGCGCGCCAGCGCGGCGGCCAGCGCGTGGTCGTAGGGCAGGACGTCGGCCGAGGGATCGACGAGCTGGACTCGCATCGGCGGACGACTTTTTCACGGGAGCGCTACGACTAGGCTCCCGCCTCCATGTCCCGGCCCCTGGTCCGGGCGGTGTTCGCCGTGCTGGTGGTGGCGACCATCGCCGCCTTCTTCGCGACGCAGCTGCTCAAGAGCGAGTTCCCGCTCGTCATCCGCTTCGCGACCAAGCCGGCCCACTTCTCGCCGAACTCCGACGGCTACCGCGACGAGACGCGCGTCGGCTTCGACCTCTCCGAGCCGGCCGAGGTGACCTTCTCGGTGGTCGACGCGGAGGGCAACGAGGTGCGCCGGATCGTGGATCAGGAGATGCTCGCCGGCGACGCCAAGCACCGCTTCACCTGGGACGGCCGGGATGACGACGGCAACGAGGTGCCCGACGGGACCTACCGGATGCGCGTCGTGCGCCGCGACGAGAGCCGTGTGATCGACTCGTTCAAGGAGATCGACGTCGACACGAAGCCGCCGCGTGTGCGGCTCGCCAGCGCGGAGCCGTCGGTGATAGCACCGGCCGCGCCGGGCCAGAACCCACGCGTGACGATCCGCTACGACGGCCCCGCCAACGCGGCCCCGGAGTTCCGCGTCTTCAGGACCGGCGACGGGCCGCGGCCGTACGTGGTGCGGCGCTTCCGCGGCATCCCGCCCGAGGGCCAGGCCAAGACGCGCGAGGGGGTGTGGAACGGCGACGTCAGCGCGGGTCCCGACGCGACCACGACGGCGCCCGACGGCGACTACGCGTTCACGGTGACCGTGCGCGACCGGGCCGGGAACCCCGCCGTGGCGCCGGCCGAGATCCCGAGTCCGCGCACCGCGGCGCCGCATACGGGCGTGTCGGTGCGCAGCTTCACGCTGCGCGGCCCGCTGTCCGTGGTGAAGGCCGGCTCGGTGGTCAACCTCGAGGTCGGCCCGGTCGACCGCTCGTTCGACTTCGTGCTGTCGCGCTACGGCTCGCCGGAGGCGCTGCGGCGCGGCGGCCGGGTGGGCGGCCGCTTCCGGGTGGGCGTGCCGAAGGACGCGGTCACCGGGCTCCACCTCGTGCGCGTGCGCGCCGGGCGCCAGCGGGCGATCTGGCCTCTCGCGGTCATCGGGCGGCCGCAGACCAAGGCGGCGGCCGAGCGCGGCCCCGACCCGGTCAGCGGCGTCGGCGCCGGCGGATTGCCGCTGCTCGTGCTGCCCGCGCTCACCTGGCAGGGGCTCAACCGGGAGGACGACAACGGCGACGGCTTCGCCGACACGCTCGTCAGCTCC
>Ga0081455_10009357_pt1 | contig 10085 bp, 6 predicted proteins | sample TabmetS3T2R1_FD_70207 | JGI IMG/M metagenome (GOLD analysis project Ga0081455, IMG submission 70207) | Tabebuia heterophylla rhizosphere microbial communities from the University of Puerto Rico - S3T2R1 | ecosystem: Host-associated > Plants > Roots > Rhizosphere ... | reverse complement strand
GCTGCCCGGGGAAAACCCAGTGAGGGACGAACAGGAACGTTGGACCGCGCGCGATGCCCCGTTTCGGTCGCTCGGCACAGTCGAGGGTACGACCGAAGACCCTGCTGACACACCCGCAGTCGAGATGGAACCCGATCTGCAAACCGGCCTTCGCGGGCTTGTGGCGGTGGCGCAATACCATGGCATCGATCTGAGCTTCGAGCGATTGCGCGACAGTCTTACAAGCCCTGGCGAACCGCCGGCCGAGCAGCTGGCCGCAATCGCGCGGCGAGAAGGCATGCACAGTGCAGCCAAGAAAATGAATTGGAGCCAATTGAAAGCGCTTGGCTCGTCGACCCCCTTCTTGGCTCGGCTCTCCAACAGCCGTTACGTCGTGATAACCCACGCGCCAAGCATCTTTGCCGCAAGAACTGAAGCGGGCACAGAAACGACACCGGAATCCGTTCTCATACTCAATCCACGTAGCGCCGAAACCGGACTCTTCCCCGTTGAGAGAGCGCTGTTCGAAAGCCATTGGACCGGCGAAATCGTGCTCCTGAAGCGAAACTTCAAGCTCGGCGAGGAGCGGTCTCGTTTCGATATCGGCTGGTTTGTGCCAGAGTTTTGGCGCCAGCGCCATATTTTTAAAAACGTCATCCTGGCGGCGGTCGCCATCAATTTCCTCGCACTGGCCGTCCCGCTCTTTTTTCAGCTCGTCATCGATCGCGTGCTCATTCATATGAGCTTGTCGACGTTGGAAGTCCTGACGATCGGCGTTGGGATCGCCGTCTTGTTTCACTCTATCCTGACGTGGCTCCGGTCATATTTCACGCTGCACGCGTCCGCCAAGATGGATATTCGCTTGGCCCGCCAAAGCTTCATGCACTTGATGGGGCTGCCGATCGACTATTTCGAGCATGTACCGGCGGGCGTCGTGGCTAAAAACATCCAGCAGGCGTCGATCATCAGGGAGTTCCTCACAGGCCGAGCACTAATGACATTGCTTGATCTTCCGATCCTGCTGATCTTTCTCCCGCTCCTCCTCTTCTACAGCATCCCCCTCACCCTCGTCGTGCTTTTGGCAACCATGCTCCTCGGCGGACTGGTGGCAGCGATGATCGGCCCGTTTCGAAGCCGTCTGCAGAAGCTCTACACGGCCGAGGCGGAGAGACAATCCCTTCTCGTAGAATCCATTCACGGCATGCGTACCGTGAAGGCTTTGGGGCTCGAGGCACGACAGCAACGCGCCTGGGAAGATTCCGCCGCGGCTGTCGCAACCACCAGCCTCGAGGTGGGCGCCATCTCGCAATCCGCCAACGCGCTCTCAAGCCTCATCGAAAAAGCCCTGACCATTCTTGTTGTGGTCATCGGCGCCTTCATCGTCTTCCACGGCAAAATGACGGTCGGCCAACTGGTGGCCTTTCAGATGCTTTCCGGACGAGTGATCGGGCCGATCCTGCAGCTCATCGGCCTCGTCCATCAGATGCAAGAAGTCCTGCTGTCCGTCCGTATGCTCGGAGACGTGATGAACCGTCCGGTCGAGCGGAATCTTGGGCACGGCCTGGCACCATCGTTTCGCGGCAGGATCGACTTCGAAAACGTGACGTTCCGTTATCCGGGATCCCAGCGGCCTGCGCTCGACAATGTCAGTTTTAGCATTCCCGCGGGATGTCTCGTCGGGATTGTCGGAAAAAGCGGCTCGGGCAAGACCACACTCTCGGCTCTCCTGCAGGGGCTCTACACGGCTTCAGAGGGCGTCGTTCGTATTGATGGCCACGATAGCCGTGTCCTTGACAAATCCATTTTGCGACGTCAGCTCGCAGTTGTCGCACAGGACTCCTTCCTGTTTCGTGGCACTGTGAAAGAGAACATTCAAATCGGCTGCCCCTACGCAACGCTGCAGGAGGTCATCGAAGCCGCGCAACTCGCCGGTGCCGGCGGGTTCATCGAGGAACTTCCGCAAGGCTATGAGACCACGCTCGAAGAAAGCGGCGCCAATCTTTCGGGCGGGCAGCGACAGCGCCTGTCCATCGCGCGTGCAGTCCTACGCCGCGCTCCGATCCTGCTCTTCGATGAAGCCACAAGCGCGCTCGACCCGGATACGGAGGCCATAGTTGTGAAGAACCTGGCGCGATTTGCGCGCGGTCGGACAACAATAATCATCTCGCATCGACTTCAAACGATCCGTAGTGCGGATACGATCCTCGTGCTTGATCAAGGAAAGATCGTCGACCAAGGCGATCACGAGACACTTCTCGGCCGAAACTTCATCTACAGTCAGCTCTGGTCTCAGCAGATGGGGCGACCCCGTGACCTTTGAGCGTTCTCGCAAACTTTCAACTCTTGTCATGGCGCACGTTGCCGCCGCGCGCCGCACCGCCGCCAGGCTGTTCAGTGTCCTCTCTCACGAACTGTGGCCAGTCCGCCAAAAGGAAAATGAACGGCGCGCGGATTCCGATGGCCCCCCATCCGTCAGCAGCTTTTTGTCAAATGCCGACGCCGTAGAATTCAGCACGACACCGATTTCGACAAATATCGTTCTCTACAGCATTTTGGCCCTTATGGGCATGGCGTTGATTTGGTCGATCTATGGCACATTGGACAAGATCGTGGTGGCGAAGGGGAAAATTATCACCACAGCGCCGCAGATCGTTATGCAACCCTTTGAGACGGCAAAGATCGTCCAAATCCACGTCAAAGCCGGTGATCGGGTCAGGAAGGGCGACGCGCTTGTTTCCTTCGACCCCGCCTTCGCGCAAGCGGACGCTGGCTCCCTGAACGAAAAAGTCGTAGCCCTGGTCGCCGAGGAGGAGCGTATTGAGGCCGAGCTGGATGGCCGCGCCTATCACGCGCCACGGGATGCAAACGCCGCGCAGCGATCGCAAGAGGCGCTCTCCTCTGCCCGCTCATCACAGAAGGCCTTGGAGATAGAGGCCCACGATCAAAAACTGCGTGAACTCGACACACAGCTTGCGGCACTGGATACAAGCACCGAGCACCTCTCACGCCAAGCCGATCTCGCTGCCGATGTCACGAAGATGCAGCAGACTTTGTTCAAAAAGAAAGTGGGCTCAAAGCTGCAACTGATGGCAGCTGAAAAGGAGCAGATAGATATCGAGAAACAAAGGGACCAGTCGCTCGCGGATCGCGCCGGTCTTGAGCATTCCAGAGCACAGGCAGCCGCCGAGCGTGACGCGTTCGGGCAGCGTTGGGATCGTGAACTTCAAGAGCGTCTCGTCTCGTTGCGGCAGGAGAAAAATGCAGCAATGGCCTCTCTCGAAAAGGCCGAGAAGCTTCGTGATTTCACAAATCTCTCGGCGCCGGTCGATGCGGTGGTCCTGCAGCTTGCCGATCGCTCGGTCGGATCCGTCGTCCGAGAGGCGGAGCCCCTTATTACGTTGGTGCCGCTAAAAGGCCCCATGGAAGTGGAGGCGGATATCTCCTCGCGAGATGTCGGCCTGGTCAAAATTGGAGACCCTGCGCGCATAAAGCTCGAGGCCTATCCATTTCAGGAATTTGGAACCTTGCAGGGCGAGCTCGTCGTTGTGAGCGCGGATTCTGTTTCCGAAAAGGAGGGCCGCAACGAGGTAGCTGTCTTTCGCGCCCGAATTCGGCTGGAAGAGAACGTCGGCGAGTTGATCAAACGGAAAATTCGGCTAGGCCCGGGGCTGCGCGCGACTTCTGAAATCAAGATCGGGCAACGTTCGATCATCACCTATCTCGTCTACCCCGTCGTTCGGATGTTCGACGAAGCGATGCGTGAGCCTTAGCCGCCGGGTTGCCTACACCTGGGCGTGAACCAAATCCAGCAGCCGAAGCAGCTGACGCTCCAGATGCTCCAGTGTGTAGTTGGAGAGCTCGGCTTGCGCCGCTTGAACGCCGGCCAACCGCAGCGCCGGTGATTGGATCAATTTCTCGAGCGACGCGATCCAATGGCTGTTGCTCACCAGGAGACCGCGCCCACCCTCCATTACGGGACGGTAAACCGCAAGGTCCGACGCCGCCACGCAGATACCTGCGTCCGTGTATTCCACCCATTTCGTGTTGGCCTTGCAGGCATTGAACGCATTGTCCGCCAGCGGCGCGAGGCCGATGTCCCACTCCAAAGCGGCGAGACGATCAAGAAAGCCGTCATAATCCGCGATGGGTCGATGATGAATCACGCGGTCGCCGAACATCCGCAGCGGAGCCGGCAGCTCGATCGTGCCGAATGTCTCGAAGCGGAGATGATGATGCCGGCGCAACAGCGCCTCGATAGCAGGCACGATCAAGGCCACGTCTTCGCGATGACCGGAGGTTCCCATATAGCCGATCGTAACGGCGTCCGTGCGAGGGGGCCGGATGGGCGTATATGGAGGATCCACCGCGCAATAGATCTTACCTGCTTCCAGCGGGCGGGACACCCCATGATCTCTCAATCGATCCGCCAAAGCAGAGGTCGAAGCGTACACCAGGTCCGCGCACTGAATAGCGGCTCTCAGGCGTCCAAGTCTTCCGGGATCGTTGTAATGCCGAAACTTGGCCTCGCCGAGCTCGGGGGGTACGGCAAAGAGGTCGTCATCCAAATGACAAATGATCGGGACGCCCTTCCCGCGCGCAAACTCCGATATCTTGTCGACCATAGCTCCTGAATATCGCGAAAGGATGAGATGCGTGGGCGCGAACTCAGCCCACAGCTTGACCAGGATTCTTCCTCCTGTACCAAGCGCGCCCTCGTCGACAAGACGCAATGTGCAAGCGCCTTCGCGCACCAATCGTCGGAGAGGCCTCTCGAAGCTGATGACCTGTGTCGCACCGATGGTATCAGAGAGGACCAGCACGCGAAGGGCCGCCCTCGAATTGCCCCCTTTGCGGCCTTGGGTCAGTCCGGCCCATAGGTCAGCCAAGGAGTGCATCGTCATCACACTCCGAGACGACGACGCAGGCTCGAAAGCAACCCCGCGCGCTGAAGAGTGTCGGCGGCACGGGTAAGGGGCGATACCGATATACCGAGGCTTTTTTCGTAGGTACGAATCGCCTCCTGGCGTCGGCGCTTTGCCGCGTATACGTCCTTGTGCATGACAAAGCCGCCGGCGTTATCAATGGCATTCAGTCGCTTGATCTCCTGGCTGGTGAGAGCCCGTCCGGGCTCGATTTCCCGGAGCTCCACAACGAGGGACGGCCGAAGATATCCGAGCGCAATTTCCTGCTCGATCTCGCCGTAGGTCATGGCACCGTCCGCCAGCATGGCCCGAACCTCATCGTGCCAGACAAATCCATTGCGATTGTCTGGATTGACCCAGGGCTGCGTCAGCATGTCCGTGTAGTGGATGAGCCCCGTCTTTCCAGCGTCGTAATGCTCAAGGCTGTTCCAGACGAAGGGAACCCCGTAATTGACGTCTTGCTCGTTGAGCAAGCAAAGCTCATAGACGAGCTGCTCATAGGTATACCGCTCGCCGAGCCCCGCGATGATGGAACGCGGTTCCCAATCGAGCGCGGCGCAGTCCATAAGCATGACCGAGCATTGCTTTATGCGCTTGTTCGGCGCCCCCAGCTTTCCCACCGGTTGGGCCGCATCTGGAATGCCCTCCTGAATAATGACCTTTGCGCCATCAAAGGGAAGGCCCCAAAGCTCGCGGAAATCTCTGAGAACGAGCATATCTGCGTCGAGATAAACAGCACGTCCTTGGTGTCCCGCAAGCTCAGGAACGGCGAAGCGGACAAACGAAAATCCCGTCCGCTTGCCCTGCCGGGGATCCTTGGGTTCCGGCAGCTCGAGATCATGGGTCGAACGCAACGAAATCGGCAGACTGGTTCGGCGACGAATCGAATATTCCAGCACCTTGACCGCAATCAACTGCGAACGGTCTGCGCCGACAAAGATCCGCGCACTGTCGCCCTCGCCCACCATGTCGCTCTCCGCCAAACTTATCCTCAACGCCTCCAAGCTTATCTCCAACACCGGGCCGTGAAAACTCGCCCCGGCGGCAGTTCCCCCCCTCAACGTAGCTGTCTCGCGATTCCAAGGACGGAGGCCCGCCATGTAGTGCGGCGGCGTCGACGCTCTTGCCAAATTTTCGGCAGGCCCGCAAAGCCGTCGGCCGCGGCCTTTCTCGCAACCTTACCCTGCCCCGCCAGATGGCAACGAACAAGCCTTTGCGCTAGCCAAGCCATATGGGCCGGAAAAAAAAGCCAGAAAAGGAATGCCGGCATATTCTTGGCAAATGTCCACATCAAATTGCGAATGACATGGTATGTTACAAAATTACCGTTCGGCCCGAACATCTCCGAACCGACATGCAGGACCACGGCTTCGCCGACCTGCCAGCAGCGGCCACCCGCAAGCCGCATCCGGAACGCCAAATCCAGATCCTCGCAATAACAAAAGAAGGCCTCATCGAAGCCGCCAACGGCCTGGAAGGCAGCCGTGCGATAAAATGCCGCCGCGCCGCAAGGGCCAAAGACCTCACCGCAAGGATAGGGCCGCTTCGCCGTTGTTCCCCGCCCCCGTCGGTACGCCGATCCAAAGAATCGATAAACGTCGCCAGTCCCGTCCAGCATCGTAAGATTGTTGGCCATGATCTGAGTGGAGCCGAACATGTCGAAATCTGGGCGGCTATCCGCCGCGGCAACCAAATTGGCAAGCCATTCAGGTTCCGGAAACGCGTCCGGGTTCAGGAGCGCGATGTAATCCGTCGCCGACTCGCGAGCGGCGACGTTGTTCCCGCCCGCGAAGCCCAAATTGCTCGCCAATGGCAAGACCTTGAAGCGCGCGTCAGGCAGCGTGAGCGATTGAGCGCCCCCATCCGTCGATGCGTTGTCGACGATCACGGCCTCAAAATCGGCGAACGATTGGCCGGCCAAGGCCACGACAGCCCGCGAAAGCGTGGACGCGCTGTTATAGCTTACGATGATGACGCGAACGCGCGGACAACCTGACGGATTGGGCGCAGCAGTCATGCCGCTCAGGCGGTGGGCGCCATCGGAGGCACATAGTCGCGCAGAAATTCCTCGAAGAGGCGCGCATAACTGGGATCGCGGAAGAAGATATAGTTGAACCCGCCAATCTTCTCACGGCGATAGCGCTCGACCATCTCCGGCGTGAAGATGACCTTGCGGTTCGCGCGAAGCTGATCGATGGAATAGCTCCAGCCTCGCTCTCTCATTTGATCGACGATCACATTGCATTTATCGATGCGATGATCGATTTCAATCAGCACGCTGCGAAGGTTCGGGCTCTCGAGCGTCTTGCTGCACCCGGCGACAACGCGATGTTCGAGACCGTCGACGTCGATCTTTATGTGATTTGGTTGGGGAATGACGCCGCGTTCTACAAGCGCATCAAGGGAGATGGACATGCAACCCTGCTGCAAGCGCGCATCTTTGGGGGTCACTTTATCGCCGAATCTCTTGTCCTCGGTCCACGTGTTCTCCTCGAAGTCGTGATGAGAATACGCGATGCCGAAGGCACCAAGATTGAGGTATCCGACCTTCTCCTCGTCGCTCATAGCCATGCAGAACGCCGACACGCGGCCGTGAAGACCGTTGACGAAGATATTCTTGTTCAGCTCAGCGTAATTCAGGCTCTCCGGCTCGAACGCGAAGACCCGACACCCCGTGAATGCCCCGGCATAGACCGCATACATTCCAACATTGGCCCCGATGTCGACGAGCACCTCGTCCGCCCGAATCGTCTCCAACCATGGGATGGTCGTCGGCTCCTTCGAGAACAGCGATGTGACCCGCTTGCGGGCAAGCGTGTTCGATGCGACATAACGGATCGGCTTGCCGGCCACGAGCACTTCATGGCAAAGAGTGTTGTAGAAATCACTCTGGAACTCGAACTGCCTCACAGGGCCAAGCTGACGCAAGAACACGCCCTTTGGACCTGTCTCTTGCGTACCTGTCGACTTTGGGCCTCCACGACCGTCGCCACCGAAAAGGTTAATTTTCATCACGGCACTCCGATCATCTTGCCTTGAGCCGAACGGCGAATTTCGCCTGCCTTGCGCAAAACCAATACCACCACCACTCCTCCACATAAACAGATTTTCGGCCAGAATCAGCCATTTGCCCCATAGAGCGGCCGGGTCTTTGACACACCTGGCATTTGAACATCGAAGCAAGCGTCTCTACGATGGCGCCCGTTCCAAGTCGATGAACTTGAGTGTTTTTGTTGGGAACTGCGGTTGCCATGAATGAGGCCGTGACGGTCGACAAGATGGGATCTGCCGGGCAGGTCACGGGCTCGATCCGTGCTTCCGTCCGGCTGGCATGGGACTTGGCGGTGCGCGACCTTAGGACGCGGTATGCCCGGTCGCTGCTCGGCACTCTTTGGTTTGTCCTGAACCCGCTTCTGCTCGTCGGGGTCTACTGGACGGTGTTCGGTTATATCCTCCACCTTTCCTGGGTCGATCCCACTCAAGCAAAGCCGGTTGGGTATATCGTTCCGTTCATCCCCGCTCTGCTGGTCTATCTCACCCTGTCGGACGTCATCAATTCCTCAGTCTCGCTCTATCAGAACAAGCGAAACTATGTGCTGAAGTCGCCCTTCCCAATATGGGTTCTTTGGCTTGCGAACCTCATTCGCTCCGGCGCGCAGGCTCTTGGGCTATTCACAACCATGATCGTGATCGCGGCGGTATCCGGAACACTCACTTTCACCGGAGTGCTGTGGCTCCTGCCCGCTCTAGCCCTTAGTATCGCTTTCTGTGCGGCGTTGTCTCTTCTTCTCGCGGCGCTTGGTCCGTTCATTCCGGATCTGACGGACGCGTTCCGGCTCCTCCTTCGCGTTCTTTTTTATGCTGCACCGGTCACCTATCCGCTGTCGATCGTTCCGGAAAAATTGCGCTTGATCATCGAGCTCAATCCTTTGACGGAGTTGCTCACTCCCGTCCGCAACGCCGTAGCATTCGGAATCGGCCCTGAACCCGTCCCCTTTATAGCAACCGTCGGAGCAACCCTCGCGCTTGGAGGCGTGGCTTACTGGGCGCATTCGCGACTCAAGGGAGCAATTGCCGATGTCCTCTGAGCGCCTTCTTCTGCGTGCCCAAAATATCTCGAAGACCTACCCTTCGCCCCTTGCTCCCACGGATCGGCTCAAGCAAGCATTGTTCGGCGTCGCCCCGCCCACAGCCGGCAGTCACACGGTTCTAAGCGGGATCAATCTCGATGTCCTGCGCGGCGATATCGTCGGTATCATCGGGCGGAACGGAGCCGGAAAGAGCACGCTACTCGGAATCCTTGGCAACGTGATCGAAGCCACCACGGGCACTGTGGAGCGATATGGCAAGGTTGCCGTTCTACTCGAAATCGGCGCGGGATTTCATCCCAATTTCACCGGCCGTGAAAATGCAAATCTGTTTTGCAGCATCATGGGAATGACCCGGGCAGAAACTGCCGAACGCGTGCCGCTGATCGAGGCGTTCGCAGATATTGGCGACTATTTCGATTTGCCGCTTCGAACATACTCCTCGGGAATGCATGCGCGCGTCGGTTTCGCCTGCGCGGTTCATGTGAACGCCGACCTGATCATCGTGGATGAGACCCTTGCTGTTGGAGATGCAATTTTCCGCATGAAATGCTACCGCCTCATCGAAGAGATGAAGGCCCAAGGCCAGACGTTTCTGATCGTCAGCCACAATCAGAATGTCGTGGCCAATTTCTGTACCCGTGCCATCGTTATCGAAAAGGGCATAAAACTCTTCGACGGCACAACGCGCGAAGCGCTCAAGGTTTACAAGGACGTCCAACTAACTCTGGAGCAAGGCAAGGGGGACAGCAGCACGCGCGCGCGCGACACGCGATCAAAAAATGACATAGGATCCGGCCATCTCTCTCTCGAGAACATTACCTTCTCCGAGGCCACTCGGCCGGGTGGCACGCACATGGGCATCATTCGCGCCGATCTGGTCGCACACTGCTCGGTGCGACGCCCAAATATTTCGTTCGGTATCCGCAACGGCGAAGGTGTGTCTCTTTGTGCATACAATACGGCGCGGAGCGGACCCGAACTTCCTCCGCTGGAAGCGGGAGGTCGCACGTCGCTCGTATTGACATTCGTGAATAGACTGCTGCCGGCCGCCTATTATCTCAGCCTGACAGTGACCGAGACGGTCGGTGAGGAT
>Ga0081455_10009356_pt1 | contig 10086 bp, 12 predicted proteins | sample TabmetS3T2R1_FD_70207 | JGI IMG/M metagenome (GOLD analysis project Ga0081455, IMG submission 70207) | Tabebuia heterophylla rhizosphere microbial communities from the University of Puerto Rico - S3T2R1 | ecosystem: Host-associated > Plants > Roots > Rhizosphere ... | reverse complement strand
TTCTTTCTGCAGGTTCCGCAGCACCTGCGAAGCCTGTTCGAGAGTTCCGCTCGCCGTAGTCGCGCCGCGCAGCGCTTGGACCTTCTCCGCCAGATTCGACTGGTAACGTGGTAAATCCCCAGCCAGTTGATTGACCTGGGCAAACATCAAGGTGGCGAGTCCGGAGATCACACCGAACGCGAGCAGGACGACAATGGCAACTGCTGCAAAGCGCGGCAAATACAGGCGCTGAAGGAGTTTCACTGGAGGCGCCAGCACAAAGCTGAGCAACACAGCGAGCGCCATTGGCAGCAATACTTCTCGTCCGAAATAAAGGGCCGCGACGATCGCGGCGGCGACGAGGACGGTCGCCAGGGAATTACCTGACTTTGCGCTCATGATTGACGGCGATTCCGCATGGGGCAGCCCAACATTTCAGCCACCCGGCTATTGTTCAGGGCACTATGCGGGCTCCAAAACAAACTCCGCTTCTGACGTTAAGGTTCCACAACGAGGGGGCTGGAGCGGAGCGCGTTTTGGGGCGGAATAACGCTTGGCGTTTCCTCAGCGTGAGCGCAAAGCCTGTGCCTGTCGTCGAACAAATTTCTTTGAGGCGCTGAATTATCCGCGGCGCATTCTCACCGGTCGCGCATCATGCGTTTTCAACTCAGCCTTGAACAGGCGAAGGGACCACGTGACAATATGCGCCTATCCTAGGCATCCGGGCGACCCTCTTATCTTGGGAATGCTATCAGCTTCGGTCTGGCGTCCGCTGCCGCATAACAGCACCCCAGATCAGCAGGACGATTATTGCTCCGACCACCGCGCCGATTAGACCAGCGCTTCCTCAGGGCCGTACCATCCCAAGGCTTGACCCAACCAAGAAGCAACAAACGCACCCACAATTCCAAGGATGGTTGTCAGGATGAATCCAGAGGGCTCGTTGCTGCCTGGCGTAACCACCTTCGCGATGACGCCCACGATGAACCCGATGATGATGGTCCAAACTATGCCCACGGCGCTCTCCACTCGAGTCAAATCAGTTCCACTACGACTCAGGGCCATTGAAATCTCCGAACCCACTCCTTCCGTCGTGGAGTTCGGCTCGGTCGCCATTTGGAGGGTTTCGTTGGGCCTTAGGAGCGCGCAACCACGACATAAGTTCCTTCGCATCAGCGGGCGGCATCAAAATAAGCTATGTATTTTGTTCTCCACTCGCCCACGAGGACGCCTGCTAACCCCACACGACTACGCGGTTCTAAAGTGTTTTGAATTGGACGATGGTCCAACGACGGGAATGTCGCACCTAACGAAATCTGACCATTACGGTTTCACGACAGGTACACGCCGAGCATTCATAGGTTCGCGCTTCGTGATCCACATCTGTGGATGGTTCAATTCCATTGAGAAACATTACCGCACCTCGGGCAACGCCGCGTGTCCACTGACCGCGTGTATCATTTGATACGAACCGAGCGTGCATTTTGAGCAATCCGACACGGCAGGGCACTTGCAGGAACACACTCTGCTTGGCGGCGTTGGTCAACCAGTAAGGAGTAGTCACCATGGCAAAAAAAAATTGAAGATGCTCGATGAACTGTTCCACGAAGGTCTCCAGGATATTTACTTTGCAGAAAAGAAAATCCTCGTAGCCCTTCCAAAAATGGCGAAGGCCGCCGAGACCGAGGAATTGGCGGACACGTTTAGAGAACATGAGGAGCAGACAAGAGAGCAAGTCAGCAGACTGGAAAAGGTCTTTAAGCTGGTTGACGAAAAGCCCAAGGCGAAGAAATGCCCGGCGATTATTGGCATCATCGAAGAGGGCGAAGACATCATAGAGGAGTACAAGGACTCTCCTGCTCTCGACGCAGGCCTACTAGGGGCTGCTCAAGCCGTCGAGCACTACGAAATTGCCCGCTATGGCACTCTCAAGGGTTGGGCTCGCGAACTCGGTCTCAACGAGGCGGTGTCTCTCTTACAGGCCACGCTCGAGGAAGAGGAAATTACTGACGAAAAGCTCTCAAAGCTCGCGGTGACTCCGATCAATCAAAAGGCTGAGGCTGCCGAATAAGGTAAAACCCTGAAAACAACAAACGGGGCGATAATGGGCAAAAGAACGAGCACGCGGCTCTGTTTTACGCACAATTATGTATTTCTTTCGATGCTTCTGGGCTGTCACGAACATATGGGTCCGCACCCGAGCCACGGTGCGAAATTCGGCAACCAGTCGAATTAAATTCGCGTACGGCGGCTCTAATTAAGGAACCGAGGGGCTACAACGGCGCTAATAATTGTGGGCTGGGCTTCCATCAGGGAGTTTCCATCATGTGCGACTACAGCCTTCTAAACGTCCGGTCCCGGCCGGCAAAGGTCGGCGACAAACTTACCACACGAGATTTCGGTACCGGCACCCGTGGTTTCGCTGCGGCCGAAGACAACGCAGTGGCGGTCTGCGTCCTTCCTGGAACCGAGCTCGCATTTTCGCGCGCGGCATCGGTTACAGAACCTCGCTTCCTCCTTGGTGGGGAGGCCGAAATACTTCCTTATGCGACGGCCATCTTCCGACAGGTAAACAAGAACGAACAATTCAGGCACCATGATGCACTGGAATTCCCCAATGGACGCATTGTTCTCCTGACACAACTGTGTTCGGGCCAGGAGGCAACGGTGCTTCAGTTGCCAGCCCAGCCAATGAACGAGACCGAAGCCGATACCCAAAAGCGCGTCGCGTTCGCCGGTTGAAGTTCAAGCTTAATCTCAATAAGGCCGCCCCAAGCGGCCTATTTTTTCGTGACTGTCGATGAAATTACTCTGCCGCTTTGTCGCAGATGTCTTTTGACACTCGCGTTATGCGACGCTGCCTTCATGTCATTTGACATTTTGATTTGGATTCTTCGCGCGCCGGTCCCGACGCGCCGTATCCACGTTTCCACGTTCCTGGGTCGTAGCTGATTTGGTGCGACGAGTCGGAACGTTGCCCGCCATGGGGAGTTCACGTCGCGACACCTCAAACATGGAAACAAATGCGAAAATCGATGACCTCACTTTTGCTGCTCGCTGCCGTCCTTCCGGCCTCGGCGCAGACCAGCTCGCCGTCGGCTAACCGCGATGCAAATACGCCGGCGATCACTTCACCGAACAGCCCACCAAACCCCGGAGCGCCGGTCGCCGGTGCAAACAGCTTCACCGAAGGCCAGGCCAAGTCACGGGTCGAGGAAAAGGGCTTCAAGAACGTGCATGAACTTAAAAAAGACGACGCGGGTGTCTGGCGCGGCAAGGCTGATCAGAATGGTAAGACCGTGACCGTCAGCGTCGATTTTCAAGGCAACGTCGTCGCCCAGTAAGTGCATCGCAGGCGATCTTAAGGAACAGGGAAAAAACACATGACAACTACCATCTCCCGACTCTACAACAGTCACGCAGAAGCTAGGACCGCGGTCCGCGACTTAGAATCGGCCGGCGTGAGCCATAGCGACATCAGCATCATCGCGAGTAACGCTGATAACTGGTACGATGCCAAAAACAAAACCTATCCGGATCGTGATCTCGACGGCAGAGATGACCGCGCTGAAGGCGCAGCCACTGGCGGCGGCGTTGGTGCCTTGGCAGGTGGCGCTGCTGGCCTTCTGACCGGATTAGGGCTCATGGCGATTCCTGGCGTCGGTCCAGTCGTTGCGGCCGGATGGCTGGTGGCAACCTTAACGGGCGCGGCGGCTGGTGGTGCCACTGGTAGCATCATCGGCGCTTTGTCCCAGCAGGCGGGTCTCAGCAAGGAAGAGAGTGAAGTCTATACCGAAGGACTGCGCCGCGGCGGTGCAATTGTGAGTGCGAGAGTTGACGAAGCGGACGCTGCGCGCTTGCAAGCAGTTATGGATCGGTCAGCAGTCAGAATTGCTGATCGGGCTACTGCTTATCGAAAATCTGGATGGAGCAGCTACGACCCTAATGCAAAGCCCTACACAGCTAATGAGGTTGAGAGGGAACGGTCGCTCTATCGCTGACATCAAGTGTGCACGCGACGTAGGGAGAAAATCCAATGCGCCGAGGTTTCCCATATGACGGCGCTTCTGGGCTTGAGAAGGGCTAGCGTTCCAGGCGCCACATTCCCGAGAGAAAAGCGATCCACGTAACTGAGAGCTCGATTAAGTGGACCGAAAATGGAAGGAGTGCCCCATATTAGCTTTGAGCTTTTGCTACTTCTGCTGCTCGCAGCCGTTGTGCTTGCGAACATAGCGCTCGAGTTCATCGCGCGCTGGCGCAATCCGCCGATCGGCGAGTTCCTCGACATCAATGGCGTGCGATTGCATTTTATTATGCGAGGCGATCCCGATGCGCCCCCGCTGGTCATGTTCCACGGCAATGGAACACTGCTGCAGGATTTCACCATCAGCGGGCTGGTGGATGAGGCGGCGAACAAATTCCGCGTCATATGTTTTGATCGTCCGGGTTTCGGCCACAGCAGCCGGCCGCGCACCGTCATCTGGAGCCCGGAGCGCCAGGCCGAGCTCTTCTGCGCGGCGCTGACAAGACTCGGCATCGAGCGCCCACTCGTGCTGGGCCACTCGTGGGGCACGCTGGTCGCGCTGGCGATGGCGGCCTCGCGCAACGGCAAGCGCGTGAAGGGACTTGTCCTCGTATCCGGCTATTATTTCCCGACCTGGCGCGTCGACGTCTGGTTCGCGAGCATCGCCGCCATCCCGGTGATCGGCGATGTCCTGCGCTACACGATCTCTCCAATTTCAAGCTGGCTCGGCCTTCCGCTGTTCGCGAAGAAAACTTTCGGTCCCAAGCCGGTGCCGGACATTGTCAAAAAAGAATATCCGCGCCTGATGCTGATCCGCCCCAGCCAGCTGCGCGCAGTGGCCGAGGATTCGGCTTTCATGCTGCCGTCGGCAGCGACGCTCACAATGTCATACCGCCGCCTCAAGTGCCCCACCGCGATCATCGCCGGACGCGACGACGAGATCGTCGACAGTGAACAGGCGGTGCGGCTGCAGATGGCGATGCCGCACGCCGCTGTCACGATCGTGCCGGAAGCCGGGCACATGGTGCATTATTTTGTGGCGGAACAAATTGTGAGGATTGCGGACGTGGCGCAGCTAAAGGCCGCTGCATAATTTCGCGGTTCGTCGCGACAACGTCACAGCCGAACGTTCGTTTTATCGTCGCCCGCGGAGGGCTACATAATGAAGCTACAACTCGCTTCGCACGCTTGCGCCGGTCCGCGGCCAGCGAGCGACCTACGTCGTCCGGCGATTTGATGAACTTGCCGCTTTTGCGCCGTACATAACGCTTGTCGCCCTTATGCGCTCTATCTGCGTGCGCGGCATGGTTCAGCGCCAGAAGAGTAAGAGCAAAATGATGATCGGGATTGGAACCCCAAGCAGCCAAAGAAGTGCGCCTCGAGCCATAGTTGCCTCCGTTTTTCTGTGAAGACAACGGTCTGGTCTTATCTCCGTTCCCACACGCGGGATCGAAGTTCTCAGTTACGCGTTTCGATGATATGCGTGTTGCCTCGCTTACATCGCTGGTCCTCCTAGCGACCATCAGTCTGCCCCTTGCCGCGCCCTATCAGATCGACTCTCGCCATCACCAAGACGGGCGCCCTAACCCAGCCACAGTGGTCCCTCCTGGTTGGCGATTACAGCCTGAGGAGATGCGCTACTTGTCTCCAGACGGCTCTTCGTGGTTCGCGCCCCATGCCTCACCGGTTGGGTCTGAACCAATCGCGGTGCAGATGGACAGAATAGCTAGACGCGAGGGCGAGGTAGTCACTTATTTTCGACGCGAGCCTGATTGGATCGCCGTCTCCGGTTTCAAAGGTGGCAGGATATTTTACCGCAAGGCGGTGGTGGCATGCGGGGGAAAGGTTTGGCACCACATTGAGTTTGAATACCCCGCAGCACTCAAGCGACGCATGGATCCGTTCGTTAATCGCGCGTCATACAGCATCGACCACGCAGAGAACGATAGCTGCGAAGAACCTCGGTAACCTACGATCAGTGGCCGCGGCGTCCATCGTCAAATGATGCAGCGGTCAAAAAGCATCAGGAACTGCAATTCATATTGTCGGCTTCTTAACATTCTCCGATTGGCTCTTCATCAAATGACACATCTCGATGCTGTGACACGACGAAATAGCTTTCGCCAGGAACTGAGATACACGTAGCGCATTTAAGCAATTGGTTGGAATGATATGAAATGGGCATTGCTCAAATAGCCCCTTTAGCGGAGAGCGTCCCGCCGAAGCTTTATGGGGGCACCGAACGCGTCGTTGCTTGGTTGGTCGATGAGCTCGTTGAACTGGGGCATGACGTCACGTTATTTGCGAGCGGTGATTCGCATACGAAGGCAAAGCTGGTTCCTGTGTGTCCCCGCGCCTTGAGACTCGCCAGGCCGCGCCCGGATCCGACGGCTGCGCAGGCAGCCTTGCTCGAAGCAGTGGCGCGAGGGGCAGAAGAATTCGACGTCATCCACGCCCACATCGATTGGCTCCATTTGCCACTTCTGCAGCGCGCGGGCGTACCATTCCTGACGACGATGCACGGTCGCCTCGATCTGCCCGGTCTTTCGAACATGATCGAGCTTTTTCCCGCCGCTCCGTATGTTTCCATTTCAGACAACCAACGCAGCCCGCTTCCCGAAGCAAGCTGGCTCGGCACCGTCCATCATGGCATGCCAAAAACTCTGCTGCGGCCTTCGTTCACCGCCGGCCACTACTTGGCGTTTCTGGGTCGCCTGACGCATGAAAAGGGTGCCCACGTCGCTATCCGAATTGCCCAAGCGACCGGAACGCCCCTGTGCATAGCTGCCAAGGTGCCGCGGGATCATCGGCGTTACTTCCAGGAGCACCTGGAACCGCTCATTGACGGGAAGAGCATCCAGCTCGTGGGTGAAGTTGATGATCGGCGGAAGCAAAGCTTTCTAGGCAAGGCCACCGCCCTGCTTTTCCCGATCGACTGGCCGGAGCCTTTTGGCCTGGTGATTATCGAAGCGATGGCCTGCGGGACACCCGTGATCGCTTTCCGCGCCGGATCTGTTCCCGAAGTGATCGAGGATGGCGTGACCGGCTTTATCGTTGACACTGAAGAAGAGGCCATTCGCGCGGTCAGCCTCGCCGGAAAATTGGACCGGCGCGAGATCCGCCGAACCTTTGAACGACGATTTACAGCCCGCCGCATGGCTGAACATTATGTAGGTTTCTATCGTCAATTGATGAAAAGCCCAGTTTCCGCAAAGAAACCGGACGCGTCGCTCGGTACAGAGGCGATGTTGAATGAAATGACTTCCGGTCATTTCACCGCAAAGTAAACAAATAAAGTATCCCAATTCGCTTTGTGAAGACCGAATGACTCCCGACGTGAAAAACAAACACTTCACTTCCCTGCCCTATCGCTTACCCGCATCAAGCTACTCGATTCGTAACTTCCAAGGCCTTCTCGAAATTCTCTCTGTGTCGCGGGCCGGTCCGGCGTGACGAATAATTGCATCGTGTGGACAATGGCGCAAAGAACCAAGTTCATTGTCTTGCTTGGGCTACTGGCCTACGCCGACGGAAGAGATATCTTCGTATGTAAGTGATATTATTTCGCCCTCGCGATTCGTTCCTTCAACATGATTTTCGTAGCAAGTAAAATCAGGTTGCAAGAATACGCGCTCGCCTTTTGTCGTGCTCAAGGCGATAAATGAATTATGCGCAAGGGCTTTTGCGAGCGCTTCCTGAAGCAGTTGTCGTTTGCTCGGATCCATAGGTGCCTTTATCCCTGAACTAGAAACGAGCCAAGCGGCAGGTTTGAATTTGCAGATCCGCCTGCCGACCGCAGGGCGTGAAACCACATTCAGCCAGCATCTTGGAGATCATATCGATAGGCGCGGACGCTATGGCTTCCACATTCGATACAAGTCAGTCGGCGAATGAACGTCGCTATAGGCGCGTCGGGGCTGAGCCCGAAAGTCCTCAACCGCTCTTCGGGAATTGACGAGCAATGTCCGCAACGCAAGCACTCAACAGCAATACGCTTCATGTTCCTTATGTGGGCATCGAATGAGGCGCGACAATGCCGTCGCGTTTCCGGTCGAAGCTGGCCCCAAAATCGATCGGCGGCTGCCAAAAACTCGAGGTTGCAGGGCTCTGGCCGGAACATCTGGCTCTCGCTTGGAGTTGATCTCTGAAGACCAGTACCCCAGGCACCTGTGGGCGGTCGCGGTCGAACTCTTCCTGAGGTAAGTAGCAATGGCAAGAAAAAGCCAATTGAGCAAAGCAGCGCATGCAGTAAAGAATTTCGCGGGGACAGCAAAACGACAATTGAGTCACCCGGGCAATGCGGCCAAAACCATAGCGGGAGCGGCCCTCGGAGCTGCTGCGATTGCCGCTACCGGCGTCGTCGCGAAAAAGGTCGCGGACGCCGTTAGCGAAGGCGGCGGACAACTAGCAGGTGCAACTTCAAATCTTCAGCGAAAAGCGGAAGCAACATTTTCGCAACCGTTCCCAAAGCGGCCGAAACCCGCCGCCCTTCGTAAATACTCTCGTGGTTCTCAAAATGAAGTGAAGAGTGAAATGCACCGCTACAAGCGTGGCAAGGCAAGGAGCGGGCGCAAAGGAAAAGGCGGGAGGGTAAAGAACCGCAAACAAGCTATTGCGATCGGTCTTTCAAAGGCGAGAAAGAAAGGCAAGAAAGTCCCGAGAAAGAAAAGCTAGGTCCGCTAGCCGACATTCATCCGTCGCGAGCAGAAACGATGGAGCGCCAGGCAATGTCCGCTTTGGGTCAAAAGCGAGATTCGCGCCATTCATTGATCACCCCGTCGGTGCTCCGCCGCAAAGATTCTCCGCCCAGCTTTGGATCGTCTCGACAGTGGAACACCGCAAGCTTCAGCTACGCTTAGCGACGTAGCCGGCGGTGACTTCGTCCTTGTGGGCGGCGAAGGCTGCCAGGACTTCGGCCTTCTCGGGCTTCGGGACCTTGGCAAAGTCCAGGCTCCGTCCGAGTTCTGCTGCGACCTCATCAAATTCTGCGGGAGAAATGCGGAGGTCCCGATGGGCTTCCTCCAGGCCAAGCGGCGTCTTGCCGGGCTTGGTGGCCGTGAACTGGAAAGGTCCACCCGACACGTTACAGACCCAGAGCGTCCGCATGAACTTGAGGCCCGGCAATCTTCCGAGGCTCTTGGTGTGCCATTCGCGCAGCTGCGGGTTCTTGGACTTCTGGCCGACGACAGGGTTCTTCACCACGGCGTCGCTGAAATGATCCACTACCGCTGCGATAGCGAACACCCCACCCAGCCGCTCGTACAGACTTTTCTCTGGAGCGGTTTGCGCGGCCTGCGCATGGGCGCTATCCGCCGCCGCCAATAGAGCCATCGGAGCGGTGGTCAGCGCCAGCCCTGCGACCACGCGTCGTCGTGTGATAGAGCTCGAAACAGATCGTGCCGCGGTCACCTCGGTGGTCCGGGCAACAGAACGCGGCAAAGCCGACTTAGACAATTGCATGGGAACCTCCTTCGTGACGGCCATCAAGCCGTGTCGTGATCATTGAAAGATTTGATGCAGCGGAGCGTCAGAGGTTCCCGAAAAGTTCTGGGTCACCTAGCCCCCACGCACGTCCTGATGGCGTACTCTTGCTCAACGGTGAGGTGGATCGATTGTCACCGAAATAAGCCGTCTGTCGTCGGACGGAAACTGCGCAACGTGAGCAACGCCAGATAATCCAACCGCCAGAAAGACCAAAGAGATCGTCCTATGCCACATTCGCCTACCTATCGGTTAGCGATGGTTAGGCAGCGAGACGTGTCGGACCCCGCTGGGCTTTCGTCAGCATCGGCAACGCCAACGCGGTAGCGATAAACCATTTCCCAACCCTTCCAACCGGTGAACAACAAAATGCAGACCACGACCAGCGACAAGATCAGTCCCTTCGGAACGATTGCCGACATTCCCTCGGAGTAGCGAGCGAAAAAATTGTATAGCTCGATGAGAACGACGATTACGTTTCCGGCCGCGTGCCACCAAACGTCATTGAGCACTCGGATGCGGGGTCCGCCAAGGACATCCGCAAGACCCGCAACAGCAGCGAGCGCAGCTATAATGAGACCCGCACCCAGCAGCCAAATTGT
>Ga0081455_10009355_pt1 | contig 10086 bp, 6 predicted proteins | sample TabmetS3T2R1_FD_70207 | JGI IMG/M metagenome (GOLD analysis project Ga0081455, IMG submission 70207) | Tabebuia heterophylla rhizosphere microbial communities from the University of Puerto Rico - S3T2R1 | ecosystem: Host-associated > Plants > Roots > Rhizosphere ... | reverse complement strand
CGCGGTCGTAGGCTTGTCGTCCAACCCAATTCGACCCAGCTTCGGCGTCGCGCAGTACATGCAGCAGCGCGGTTACCGCATCATCCCGATCAATCCGAATGAGACCGAAGTTCTGGGCGAGCGGGCTTACGCGACCCTGGTCGACGCGCCAGAAAAGTTCGATCTGGTGGACATTTTTCGCCGCTCCGAAGAGGCTGGAGCGCACGTCAATGAGGCGATCCGTCTGGGATCGCGCGCCGTATGGCTGCAAGAAGACGTGATTGATGAAGACGCAGCCGCGCGCGCCTTTGAGGCCGGATTGATGGTCGTCATGGATCGCTGCATTCTGAAAGAGCATATGCGGCGGTCCTAACCTATGGTGAAATCATGAGCGCCGATGTGAATGTCAGCATTCAGGTCTTCAATACTGACCAGACTGGGATCGTCCTACATCTCACGCATCTCCTGCATTTCTCACCACAATTTCAAGTTCTCCTCCAATTCCAGCGCCCCACAAATGATTTCGAGGCCGGCCGAATCGTCCGACACAAGGAATCCGATCTCTTGACTTCCGGGTAAAGTCGTCGTCATCACTCGCAAATCGCAGTTATTCCATCTGACCGGACCTTTGATCGTAACTGGGTCAATGCACGAAATAAGAAGGTTCCCTGGAAGTGGGTTCCCATGTTCCACGCGGTGAATAAGAATCCGAAGAGTCTTGAGGGAAGGCGTCAGTGACCACATATCAGCCCAGGCGCCGTTCCACCGCGAAAGGAAAGTGCGCGATGATTTGATTATTTCTTCAAAGTATTGATTGTTTGTATTCATAGCGATCCCTTCCGAACTTCAGACCATGCGCCGAATATGCCCTAGCCTGACGACTCGGTAACGCCGCAAGCGTGGCGCGTCGATGGGAACCGGCGCGCGATATTCATTTCAGAAGGCGCCACGCGGCTCCCTGACCAGGGCTCGGTTGATTGCCTGCAAATCACCGAGCGTGATTGCGCTCTCAGTCGAGAGTTTGAACAGGGCCGAGCCGTCGCCAGAGATCAAAAACCAAAACCATCCTCTAAGTCTCTCTCTTCGCCGCATCATTGAGTTCTATTCCCCTTGCGGCAAGTAGATGCCGCTTTACATTCGCAATTTCACGTTCTCCCGCACACTCAGCGCTCCACAAATGATTTCGAGGCCGGCCGAATCGTCCGCCACAAGGAATCCGGTCTCTTGACCCTCGGGCAAGATCGTCGTCGTCACTCGCAAATCGCAGTTATTCCATCTGACCGGACCTCTGATCATGATGGGGTCACCGCATGAAATAAGAAGGTTCCCAGGTTTGTCCTCGCGGCGAATGAGAACATCAAGTGTCTTGAGGGAAATCGTCAACTCCCACATTTCAGCCATGCCGCCATTCCACCGCGAAAGGAAAGTGCGCGATGATTTGATTATCTTTTCGAAGTATGGATTGTTTGTGTTCATTGATGGGCGCTACATCAGTGGGATTCGTCAACGATAGTACGCGCATCTTCAACAAGTTGTTTGTAATTTGACGCGAAGACCGGTACTTGCTTTTCAAGCTGTCCCTCCAAGAGCCATAACACCTTTTGTTCCGCGGGATGTTCGATTGGCGCTGCTTTCGCGTCATCAACACGAGCGAGCCATTCGAATAATACCAAAGCCTCCGCTCGTGAAAATCGAATACATATTTCGTCGTCAGGCATATTTCCTCCTTACCATAGATTTCCTTTCAATCAGCCCAACAACATTCTCACTCGCGCTGAATTCTCTCTTACCGACGAACTCGACAATGTCGCCGTCCTGAATGATCCTATGGCGACCAAAGACGATAAGCGAACTCGCCTCTCCTGCTGAGCAATTGTATCCCCAACATCGAGCATCTAACGCGCTGCTCGACCGATCACCGCCGAGATTTGTACAGATCTCTCTTGCGCTTCAAGCAAAGGGATCGAGCGCCCCTTTGGATTGAATTCTGCGCTCATCGAAATGTACACGCCCGTCGCGCGGCTCTCTACGTAAGCCTCGTCCCCGGCAAGACGGATCGCCTCCTCTACAGCCTTGTTTTCCAATCGTTCTCGACTAAGAAAAAAATCGTAGAATGCTAGGCTTTGTGGATCCTGTCGAAGCTTTTTTGGCTCCTCAAGCGAGTACTCGACCAGGATCGCCCCATACACGCACGGGATGGCGTCCGCCACCTCCACGAATCGTTGATACACCCTGCGTCCAAGTTTCTTTAATCGCATTCGATCATCCCGAAATGGACCACAAAACGCTTCGCCTTCTGTTCGCAGGATAACAACGCCACCTCTGATTACCAATTCCTCCGGCTTCGGAATCAGTCCAACTGCGTTAGGGATGACGAGTATGCTCGGAACGAGGCCCGGCTGGAGTCCATCCACGAGTCGGTGGACCGTAGTTTCTAGCTCAGCCCGCCCAACGTAGTACTCAAGCTCCAGAAATGGTGGATCTAACACCGACATCATTGATATCATTTTAATAACCTCAGAATCGCACTCAACTGCCCTTGGTTTGGTACAAAAGCTGTAGCCAGTTCTCCCGTTCGGCGGCCCTCCGTAAAGAACTGAACAAAAAAGTACCTACCATCGATTCTAGCCAAATGACCTACAGTCGTGGTGCCACGAGTGCTCCATGGGACTTGCTTCGTACTCTGCGCGGCACGTTCAATCAACGCTTGCCACTGCCCCATGTCGGTCCCTGCTCTAACTTGTCGCCCGAACCACTGCGGGGCGTGGCTATCAAATGAGTGGACAAGCCCCTCCGTCCCAGCAATAATTCTCCGGGTACCACGTGCCGCCCTTGCGGCCTTCGCTGCTCTCCTAGCATATTTTGCATAAGTCGCCAATATTCCCGCAACTGGAATCATGGCTGCCAGCGATAGAGTTACGCCAATGTAGTCTCCGCGCCATCCACTTAATACTGCGCTCATGAAATCGGCAGGCTCTCCAAATCCTGGAACCAATCCAATAGTATCCAAGGTGTGCTGGAGAGCATCCAGTACTTCATCATCACTTGCATTACTGGCGCCTGGTACTCCGCCCCCTCCCCCGACCTTAACACCGATATCTGGTGGTTCACTGGAGACGACTATTATCCCTAGATCCCCAACCCCTCCAACTATTCGTTCAACCTTACCTTTAGCTGCCCCCTTCTTAGTTTGCTGCAAAGAACCAAAGTTTAAGAAACTCCCTCCGCCAAAACTGAAGCCAAAGCTAAATGGTCCAATCCTGAGTCCACCGCCGCCTCCGCCGCCTGGTGAGACTGGGAATGGCCGAAAAACAATAATCCCATCAAGCCCCAACGGATCGCTACTGTTTATCGGATCGTTCTCGACATAGGCGTAGAGATTCAAACTCTGTGGGTTTGCCAGTTCCGCCGCGCCCATCCCGATCGGGTCGACCTGTGTGAAGCGGCCCTGCTGTGGGCTATAGAACCGGTTCACAGCGTAGTCCAGCCCTGTCGCGTCGCTCCGGTCGTAACTTGTGAACCTCTTCTTCGACGGATTGCTCAGTAGCGGGTTTTGGTAGGAATTCTCTCCGCCGTAGACCTGCGTGAACGGCAGCATCGTCCCGAACGGCATGCTCAACTGCTCGCTCACCACTGTCCCTGCGGCGTCCGTCACCAGGCGAGTCCCCAAACGGTCGGGATGGTGGAAACGCGTCTCGGTCCCATCAATCCCACTGGTCGTCGCCAGCAACTGCCCGCCCAGATAGACGTAGCTCGTCTTCCAGACCAGGGCATTCGCCCCCCACGCCTCGTACTCGGCAATGATCTTCCCTCCATCCCAGGCGAAGTACTTGACCACTCCGCCTTCGACGCTCATCAAGCGCTGGTTGCCCGCGCCATACGCATGTGTCGCTAAAACATTTCCGCTCGCGTTAGACACCTGGACGAGTCTGTTCGCGCAATCATAGCGGTACTGCTGCTGTGTTCCGCTGTTATCGATTACAGCCCTCGTTTGATTGCCGGCGGGATCGTAATCGAAGCCCGGCGAAACGATTCGATTATTCAATGGGTTATAGGTCAAGTTATCGAAGCCGTCTCGACCCATCACTGGATTCGGCGGTCCGCCGGCCGATTCGTTCGTTCTCCCGGCTTTATCCCACCAGGCCTGACCGTCATACAGCGTGAAGGCCATGCCGTTCAACGTTTTGCCTTCGAGACCTACCGCCGACGCGGGAACCTCCAACTTCACCCAGCCGCCCGCTTGAGGCAACGGCCCCATATATCGCCTGCTCGCCGTCCCGTCTACTCCTATTCCCCAGATGTTCGCCCCCCAATATGCTCTATGCTCCCAACTCCCGTTCTCGTTCCATTGCAACATTATCTGTCTCGGTACGGCGCCGGGATCGATATAAACATAGGCGAACAATTTGTCGCCGGCGTTCACCTGCAGGGTTTGAGTCGCGCCCCAGAAATAATGCTGATGCAGTCCTGACCTTGCCTTTGACCTGTGAGATTGCACTCCCGAATATGGAAACGGGCTTGATGTCGTCCATTCCCAAGATTCACTATCGCCCTCTCTTGTCGATCCCGACAGAACAAGCAATCGGAATGTTTCCCATGGCCCGACGCCAGTACGATTGGCAAATAAGTGCCCTGCCGGATACGGCGATCCTTGCGGCGCCCCTCCGTTCTCGGCAGCCACGTAATATCCATTCATTGATTGAAGCGATACGTCGGTATCGTGATCGATGATGCCGGGCGAACCGTCGGCTTTCCGAATTGTAAATTGCGCCCACGGATCCGTATCATCAAGCCATGATGCATTGTAAAGCTTCCCCCCTGGATACGGCTCACCGCCATTTAGCGCATATACAGTGCGATACCTGCCATTCTCATCCCTCTTTAACCTAATATGATCTCCGCTCTCAAGAGGTCCCTCATTAACATCAACAATCTTGAGGGTTTCCCAGGGCCCTATTCCGGCGCGATCGGCAATTACGGCATCTACTGTTTCCCATCTGCCATCTTCATTTGCAGCGACGTAGTAGCCATTTATGCTGCGCAATGCGACGGATGCTGACGGTTTAACGTAAGAACTGAACGACGCCCCAGCAGGCAGCGCATCATCAAACCATACTTCTGTCGCCGCCCCCGATCCGCCTCCAGAGCCGTTTATTCTCTTGTTGCCGTATCGGTCATAGTTGTAGACCTGTACCCAATCGCTTATCGCATTCGAGCGATGCACTTTCACGAGTCGCCCGAGTTTGTCGTAATCATAGGCCCGGTTGCGCGCCTGGTTCTTCAGATCGGTCAAGGATGTGAGTTGACCGGTCTTAGGCCCATTGTTGTTAGGGTCGTTGTTGAGCGTGTAGTTGTATCTGAGATCGAGCAGGAGATCAGCGTCCCGTCCTGGACTTGGGTTGTAACGCGCCACTCGTTGACTAGTCATCAGTCCCGTCTTCGGGTCGTAACCGTAGATCTCCTTGATCTGGGAGCCGACGTCCAATGAAGTCGTCTGGCTAGCCGCGTTGTAGACTGGGTTGGAAGCGTAGGTCACGCCGCCGAACTTCAGGCTCTCGATCCGGCTCGCCATGTCATAGGCCGGCTCGACCTTCTTACGGATTTCTCCCGCCCCATACTGCTGTGGGTAGGCGCTCTCCTTGAGCCGGTCGAGAGAATCCCACAGGTAGTTAGTCAATATCGGATAGCCCTCGCGCCCGGCGAATGTCTGACGGACCTGACTTAAACGCCCCTCGCTGTCATAACTGAGCTGCTCGGCGCCCATCCCGTCACTGACAGAGACGTTCTCCGCTCGCAGCTTGTCGCCAACGGTCATATAGCCGTAGCTCACGTTCGGCGCGTCCGGGATGTTGGCGCTGAGATGACCGGGTACACCGCTTTTGTCATAGACCACCGACAGAAGCCGGTTGAGCGGGTCGTTGAAATTGTAATGCGTCTGGACGCCGCGGGCGTCCACGCGCCGGACGAGGTTCGACCGCGTGTCGTAGAAGAAGACGTCGCTCCACAGTCCGGCTCCAGCCCACTGCCCGCTGCCGGTGAGCGCGCCGTTGCGCTCAGCTAGCTTCTGATGCGTCAAGCGGCCGAGGGAGTCGTATTGGAAGCGTCTCGTCTGCTCTCCCTGATTGACCTGGAGCAGGCGGTCGAGCGCGTCATAGCTGTAGGTTGTAAACATCGCCCCGCCCGAGAGCGAGCCGTCGCCAGCCGGATTCGTTTCGGCCACCTCTACCATGCGTCCGAGCGCGTCGGATCGCGCCCACCGCTCGCGCCCCCAAGGGTCGGTCACCTTGACCGTCGGCCCGGGCTGGCCCGAAGCGCCTGGCGGGTCGGGGCTCTGATCGTAGGCCCTGGTCACGACGCTCTCGTCGGGGCTGATGGTTTGGACCGGACGGTTGAGCGAGTCATAAGTCACCGTACTCCATTGCACAGTCTCCGCAGGCGACAAATTGCTATTGGCGCGATAAGGCCGAGACTGTCGCCAGACTCGGCCCAGGTTGTCGAACTGCGTCTCGACCACATCCGGCGCGTAATCTTTGCCAAATGCGACCTCCTTAATCACTCTCCCCAAGCCGTCGAGATATTTATCGCTGCGCGAGGCGACATTGCCGCCGCTCTGTCCAGCCTCGTAAACGAAGTCAGCGACGTACAGGTTCAGGTCGTCGTAGATGTGATATTGATAGGCCCTGGTAGGTGAATATTCGCGGACCGGGCGCAGAGTGTTGGGGTCATACTCGGTTTGTGATTCCCGGCGGTTGGCGTCGGTCGAAGTCATGACCAGACCGGTCCAGTAGTCGTAGGTCGCGCTCGCGACATTCTGCTTGTTAGGGTCGGACGGCGAGCCGTTGGTCTGCGATTCAGGCCAGGCGTATTGGGTGTTGGTTGTATAGGTGAAGGAGGTCTCTTCGCAACAGGAGGTCGTTTGCGCGCGCACGTTGCCGGCGACGTCGTATATCCGGGTCTCGACGACGGCCGTCCCCTGATCCAGGTTCACCGCGTCGGCGTAGAGTTTGACCTGCGTCACATTGCCGCGATACCTGGTCCTCGGGTCATATCCCGGCGCGAACGGATTGTAAGTGTTGTTGTGTTGCGCCATCCCGGGGTTATCTCTCAGATCGCGGCCGTCGTATTGGTACTCCGCGCGCGAAAGCCGCGTCACGTCGTCTCCAGCATAGACTTCGGTCACGCTGACCAGATTGAAAATGTGCGATCCTACCCAGATCGGCCCAGGCGAAAGCGCACCGGGCGTTCTCGCCCACAGCGTCCCGGAATTCTGCAACGCCCCGTTGTAATTGTCATCGTTGTTCCAATACTCGGTATGCATGCGCCACAACAGTTCGCCGCCGTACCCGTATAAACGCACTTCCGTCGGCGCGTTATAGCGCGAGCCGTAAGCCGGGTCATAGCTGTATTTGGTCACTGTCGTCCGCCCGCGCTCGTCGGTCGTTTCGGTCTCCCACAGTTGCGGTACGCCGTAGGTATAGAACCCAAACGCATTCTGCCAGGATAGCTTCGACTTGCTCAGCAAAGCGCCGTCATGCGAGAGCGAGGATTCAAACAACAGGCCATAAGTCGACGAACCCTGAAGATTGTCGGTGACCTGCTTCATTTGCGCCCCGTCAGGACGCGTGATCGTGGTCGTCCGATTCGAGCCGCTGTCTATAACAGAAAAGTAGGTCACCGGCGGCGCATCGGTCGATCGTCCGGCCCAATCCTCGGTCATCTGCTTGTAAGTAGGGGAGTCGTTCAAAAAACCCTGAATGTCGCTGTATCCCGGCGACGAAGGATTGCTGTATACCTGTACACGCGTCACCTCTCCCGGATACATACTGGCCTGCTCATTCAGGCCGCCGCTGCACGTCATGCCTCGACGCTCGCTCACCTTCCGAATCATTCCGTACCGGGAATACGAATCCCCGTCGCCGAACCAGTAGCCGGTACCCGTGGCGGGATAACAAATACCCAACACTACGGGGATCGTGTCCTGTCGCACCTTCGTCGTCAGCCCGCTTGCGAACCCGTAATTCGGCCCGGCGTCCCTCAGCTTCAAATCTCTATACGCCAGGCGCGCCAACTGCCTCTCCGCCCCTCCGTTCAGGCCCGGCGCAGTAATCGCAGTCAGCAGATTGCCGCTGTCGTAATGGAATCGGATGACTCGACCCAGGGTGTCGGTTATTGTCTCGATATTCGGCCCTTCATTATTGCGGTAGGTGATAGTGATGAAATTGCCGTGGGCGTCGGTGATCCGCGTCGGGTACATGGCGTAATTGGCGTGAGCGCCGTAATCGATCCGCGTCCCGTCGGGCATCACGGCCCAGGCCACGATCATGTTGCGCCCGCCGCTGTTGTCGAACTGCGGCTGGTAACCCTCGGCGTAATAGTCGATGAAGGTGCCGTCGGTGGTGTGTCCCTCGAAGGTTTGGAGCGAGCTCGCGGGCGGGGCAAAGCCTCGGCGCAGCGTCCCCTCATAAGGATGGCGCGCGCCGTCGCTGTCTATGAGTATGTAGGTGTCGCCGGCCATGACGATCTTGCCGAAGCCCAAATTACAGCCGGGGAAGGGCCAATCGCGGTCGATATCGTGGGTGATCTGCGATCCGGCCCTGTGCCAGACGCGGGAGTTGTAATTGAAGAGTAGGCTCAGGTCGATGCTACGCCCGTCCAACACTGCGGCGGGCGCGGAGAACCGGAAATTGCCGGAGCCGACGCCGCCATCGACTGCACGTCCCTGCATTTTGCCGCGCGTTTTGTCGATGTCATCCATGGTGTTGTGGTTCAAGGTGTTCCATCCCGAATCGTCCTCGCCCTGGAGGAGCAAGGCGGGACGCGCGGCCATCGGCGATGAGGCCGCGCGCAAAGCCCCCGGGAGCGCAGGCATCCCTGCCTGCTTGCTTCGCCTGGCGATCCGTTTCTGATCGCCCTGAACGGGCGCGCGTAACGAGCCTGCGCGACTCGACTCGCTCGACGATTTCTGCTCCTCGGAACGGCTTTTGATGTTGGGCCTGCGCGTTTCTCCCGTGACCATGACCTTGACTCGCTCTTTGTGGCCAGCGATCTCGGCCATGACGACGAATTTGCCGGGAGCGCCCGAAACGAATTTTCCTGGCGCCGTAATCGTGATGGGATAATTTTTCTCCTCGTGGAGCGCGCTCCACTCAGCGTCGAGACCGCTCACGGGATTGCCGTCAGGGTCGAAAGCGACGGCGTTGAAGACGACCTGTTCGCCCGTCTTGACCTCTACGTCGCCGGGAAAGATCTTGACGCGCGCCACCTTCTGCTCTCTGTCCTGCTGCGTCTCTGCCGCCTGGAGAGCGGGGCGGCTGTATCTCGGCGCGCCTCGTCCGTCCCAACCTCGCGGCTGGGCCTGGGCTCCGATGGTAGGCAGGAATTCATTGCGGAGCCGCTCCATCCGCGCCGCCCATCCGCTCGAATGCCACCAGAAACGCGCGCTCTGCCAGGAGTTGACCGCAGCCGGCGAGACGACTTCGACCACCGAGTGTGTAATCGGAGGCGAGGCTATGATCCCCTGGATGGACATCACCATAACCATCGTCAGGCACACGAAGCGATGGAAAGTGGAGTGTGCGAAGCGAGTTCCTGCTGAATGCTCGAAGCAAGAAGGCAAAGAGAAAATACGAAACAAACGAAAAAGCCTGAGCTTTTCGCCTGTTTTGCGCCCTGATTCATAATTTTCGTTTGTTTCGTATTTTCTCTTACGATTTCTTAGTTGAGCAATGTAAACGTAGAGAACTCGTACCAGTGCGGTCATAATAGGTTCCTCCAGATAACCGTCAGAAAACAGACTGACGCGGCCATCGATAAGCGAAGGCGGACGATCCAATCACGCTACAGCCATGATTGTGAGACTATTTTTGGAGAGAGTGGGCAGAACAAGGTTTCTGGCCCTGCTCAAATCCCCCTCCGATAACTGATGTAAAAATCGGGTAGCCACCTGCGCCTGAGCGGCGCGTGTTATCGCCAAACCAACAAAAAACATTGGGACACTGGAGCCACTACTGCGCGTAAGCAAGCGACCGTCTAAGCGGTGATCCGCTTTATGCGCGCGGCAATGACCTCACAGCCTGGCGGGTTCTGATTTAGGAGCTACAACATCGA
>Ga0081455_10009354_pt1 | contig 10087 bp, 10 predicted proteins | sample TabmetS3T2R1_FD_70207 | JGI IMG/M metagenome (GOLD analysis project Ga0081455, IMG submission 70207) | Tabebuia heterophylla rhizosphere microbial communities from the University of Puerto Rico - S3T2R1 | ecosystem: Host-associated > Plants > Roots > Rhizosphere ... | reverse complement strand
AGCACCGGTTCGGCAGCGTCGATTTTTGGCAGCATTTGATGGACGTGATGACGCGCGGCCGGCGCCGCCGGGGGGCTTGTGAGGGGAGCGCGGTCTCGATCGGCGCCTCGAAAGAAAGAAATTCGATTGCGCGAGAATTTCCGATTTCGTTTTGAATTCGTCGATGCAACGCCAAGCCGTGTTTGCTTCGCGATTTTTCTTGATGTCAGATAAGATCGTTGCCGGATCGAGCGAACTCGGTCCTCGCAGAAACGGTCACGGGAGGAACGTCATGTCTCGGTGGAAAATACTAGCAGCGACGACGGCGCTGGCCGCGATGGTGGTCGCTGCGACGGCGTCGCTGCCGGTCTGCGCGCGCGAACTCCAACCCCTCGCCACGGCAGCGCCTGAACAGGTGGGCATGTCAGCGGAGCGCCTCGGGCGCATCACCAGATGCTCAAAAAAGAGATTGCCGACGGCAAGTTGCCGAGGGCGGTGGTCATGGTCGCACGCAAGGGGAAGATCATCTATTCGGACGCCATCGGCTCCCAAGACAAGGGCGCAAATACGCCCATGAAGCTCGATTCGATCTTCCGCATCTACTCCATGACCAAGCCGCTTGCCTCGGTGGCGGCGATGATGCTGGTCGAGGACGGCGTCATCCAGCTCACCGATCCCGTTTCCAAATTCCTGCCGGCGTTCAAAGACATGCAGGTGAGCGTGGCAACCACTGGTACCGATGGGAAGACCACCTATGCGAATGTGCCGGCGGGGAGGCCGATCATCGTGCAGGATCTTCTGCGCCATAGCGCGGGTCTCGCCTATGCGGAGATCACCAAGAACGAGCCGGTGAAGGCGGCCTACGTCGAAGCCAAGTTCTCCCAGCCCGGCGTCCACGAATACGACTCCCGCGGCATGACGCCGGCCGAGCAAGTCGCGCGCATCGCCAAGGCGCCGCTCATTCACCAGCCCGGCACGATGTGGGAGTACAGCATGGCCGTCGATATTCTCGGCCGGGTCGTGGAGGCGGCGTCGGGCAAGCGGCTTGCCGTCGTCTTGGATGAGCGACTGTTCAAGCCGCTCAAGATGGTGGACTCGAGTTTTTGGCTGCCGCCGGAAAAGATGTCGCGCCTGGCGCAGCCGATGCCGGTCGATCCGGCCTCGGGCCAGAAGATCAGCGTGCTCGACGTGTCGGCGGAGCCGATGAACGATTCCGGTGGCGCCGGCGCGCTGTCGACCGCGACCGATTATTTGCGGTTCGCACAGATGCTGCTGAACGGCGGCGAACTCGACGGCGTGCGCGTGTTGGGCCGCTCCACCATCAAACTGATGACGTCGGACCATCTGGGCACGCGCATCGCAGCGCCGTTCCAGCCGGGTGAGCTTCTGCTGGGAACGCCCGGCTATACGTTCGGGCTTGGCTTTGCCGTGCGCCAGGGCGATGGGGTTGCCGGCGTGGCGGGCTCCGCAGGCGAATTCATGTGGGCGGGTTACGCCGGCACCTATTTCTGGGTCGATCCCAAGGAAGAGATCGTTGGTGTCTACATGACACAGGCGCCAAGCCCGATACGCGCCTATTACCGCAAGATGTTCAAAGCGCTCGTGTATCAGGCGCTCCTGGACTGAAGCCGAGACCCTGCCTTCCGTTGCACTCCGCATGCGAGGGCAGGGTCTGAAACAACGGCTGCCCGCAAGATCAAGGGCTACGGGTGGGATTGCGCGAACTCCACTCGGCTTGAAGGTGATCTCGGCCTCGACGTGGCGGCAACGGGTGTTCGCCCGCCGGTGTCGTGATCGCCGCGCACGCGACGCGTTGATACGAGGGTAGCGCCGCGAATTCGGTGCGTCCCCTCCCCCGCTTGCAGACGAACTCGGGTTTACCCGAGTTCGGCTGCTTTATTAACCGGTCGAAGTCGGAAACATCCGACTTCGGCTGGAGGGACAGGGAGGGGGCATGCAGCAAGATTCGTGCGAGCCACCCCCTCCCCACCCTCCCCCGCAAGCGGGGGAGGGAGCAGACCGAGTTTGCCGCTCGCGCTGACTTCACACATGAATGCGCTTAGCGCGTAGGGCGCCATAAGCGAAGCGCATTGCGCCTACGGGCGGTTGCGTCACCCGCGGGCTTGACCCGCGGGTCCATCCTCTTCGTAAAAACTTCTTGCGAAGGGGATGGATTGCCGGGTCAAGCCCGGCAATGACGCGAAGGTTAGCGCGTAGGGCACGCGCGCCTGACAACCCCGTGCTGCCGCCCATGGTGCCCAGCCCGACGAATCCCACCACCTTGTCCTTGGCCATCGCTTCACCCATCACTGCGATTTATGATTCTCGACCGGCATCGTACGCGCTCGCGGCGCGGACCGCATTGCGACCCATTGCGGTCAGCGCTTCGCTGATTGCGCCCTACGGGCCTGACAAACTCAGTCATTGACGCCTTCTCGCCCCTCGACGGTCATCAGCGTCGCGGTGAGGAAGGCAACAAGCTTCTCCTCGCCTGCAGTTTGGGAGAACACCTCCGTCTGAGCCAAGGTCAGTGTCCGACCGGCCTTGATGACACGCCCTCGCGCGAGAATGCGCTCCCCGGCCGCGGGCGCGAGCAGGTTGATTTTGAACTCGGTCGTGAGCACGCCGACCCCCGGCGGCATGAGGCTGAGCGCAGCGTAACCAGCCGCGGAATCCGCGATGGCCGCGAGAGCGCCCGCGTGCACGAAGCCGTGCTGCTGCGTTACCGCTGAACCCGGCGTCAGGGCAATCTCCACCAGCCCCGGAGCCACGCTCTCCAACGAGGCCGAGAGCGTATGCATGTGACCTTGCTTTGCGAAGCTCGCGCGAACCCGAACCTCGTAAGCGGGGTCGCTCGGATGGAAAGTTGCCACCTCAGGACCTCCGCTTGCCCCGCCCGGGATATCCCGGCGATCATGGTGGGCGCAATGCATTTCGCTGCATGGCGCAATGCGCTTCGCTTATTGCGCCCTACGGGCTGCAGCGCACGCGGCGGCGGCTACTTCCTATTACGGGCAAGCGGCTTGGCTGTTTCGCGGGCGCAATCGATGAAACGCTGCACCACCGGGCTGGGCGCGCGGCTCTTCAGCGTCACTATTCCGATCGGTCCGCCGGCCACCGGCAAATCAACCGGCAATTTCTTGATGAACGGATGTCGGCCGGGGAATTGCAGCCAGAACTCGGGAAGAATTGTGAGATAGCGGCCCGTGCGCAAGAGATTGGCCCGCATTTCGAGAGCGGTGGCGATCACGGTCGCGCGGGGGAACGCGAGCCCGGCGGCGCGAAACGCATCCACGACGAACGATCCGAATGCATCCTCGGGCGCCGGCAGTGCCCACATTTCACCGAGCAGATCGCCGAGCTCGATGCGGCGACGCCGGAGCCAGGGACTCTTCGCCCCTGCCGCCACGACGTATGGACTTTCAAACAGAGGTTCGAAGCGCAACTGTCCGTCGCTAACGACGCCCGATTTCCGGAACACCAAAAGATCGAGCCGGCGCTCGCTCAAGTTTCGCCGCTGCGCTTCGCCGCCCTCGACCACCACACGAAACACGATCCTGGGATAGCGGCCGGCAAGCCGATCGATGACGGCCGAGACGAAGCTCGCGGCGAGCGGCGGCGTGGTCCCGATCCGCACTTCGCCGGCGGTCGGGTCGGCAAGAACCTCGATGTCCTTCACGCCCTGCCGCAACTCGTCGAAGGCGGCATGGCTGCGGTCGAGTAGGGCGCGCCCGCACTGCGTGAGCTCGACCCCGCGCGGGTTTCGCTCCAGGAGCTGCACGCCCAGCGTGTGCTCCAGTTCGCCGATCGAACGCGAGACCACCGGGTGGGAAACGGCGAGCCGGCTCGCCGCCTTCGCCATGCTTCCGTATTGCGCGACCGCGAGAAGGATGTGCAGATCGCTCAGCTTGATCCGGCGCCCGATGCGGTCGTTCCAGCGCATGGTCAGCCCTTAGCAAAGTTGCTAACGAGATGCAGGAAAATAGAACTTTTCAGCTACGCCAGAAAGGGGCACGTTGCAACCGCAGACAACGCACGAAGGGCCCGATTGCGAATGACGCAGCTCGGTATGACCGCGAGAGAATCGGTGCTGATGGCGATCGCGGCAGCCGGCTGCGTCATCGCCGCCGCGAGCGCTGCCTCGGCGCAGTCCTATCCGCAGCGACCGGTCAAGATCATCGTCGACCGGCCGGCAGGCAGCCCGCACGATCTCATCACGCGGGCCATGGCGGACAATCTGTCGGCCAATCTCAAGCAGACATTCGTGGTGGACAACCGAACCGGCGCAGGCGGCAATCTTGCGGCGGAGTTCGTCGCCCGCTCGGCGCCTGACGGATACACATTGCTGGTCGCGCTCGACACGACGCTGACGGCGAACCCGACGCTTTACAAGCATCTGTCCTTCGACCCGCAGACGGATTTGCGGCCGCTGTCGATCATCGCGAAGAGCAGCACGATGCTGGTCGTACATCCGTCCATACCCGTGAACTCCGTGGCCGAGTTGGTTGCCTATGCCCGGAAGAACCCCATCACTTATGCGCATGGCGGCAACGGCAGCCCGGGCCATCTGGGCATGGAGTATTTCCGCATGCAGGCCGGATTCCCGGCCACCCCAGTGCCTTACCGCGGCAATGCGCAGCTGGTCACCGATCTTGTCGCAGGCCAGATCAAGTTCGGCTTCGTGGGCGCGAGCTTCCTGTACGATCACGTGCGCGCGGGGCGTTTGAAGGCTCTGGCCATATCGGCCGTCGAGCGCTCGCCGTTGGCGCCGGACGTGCCGACGATCGCCGAGGCCGGCTATCCCGATTTCAAGGCCGAAGTCTATTACGCGATGCTGGCGCCCACGGGGATTGCGGACCCGGTCGCCGCGCTGCTCGAGCGCGAGGTGCAAAAGGCGCTGAAGTCTCCCGATCTGCAGGAGCGGTTTCGCCCGCAGGGCACTACGATCGTCGCATCGACCGGCGCCGAAGCCAAAGCCCGCATCGAGGCCGATACCAAATTGTGGGCCAAGGTGATCAAGGACACCGGTATGCACGTGGACTGACGTGGCGCCGAACGTCCGCAGCGTTCGCCGTTCATCGCCAAGAGTTGACGAGGCCGCAGTGCCGCCGCCGAATGGATCGACCCGCGTAGTCATGCTCGGAACCGGCACGCCGCGTCCGGATCCGAACCGGTCCGGGCCGGCAACCGCAATCGTGGTCAACGACACGCCCTATCTCATCGATTTCGGGCCGGGTGTGGTCCGGCGCGTCACCGCCGCCTATGAGAAAGGGGTAGCGGCGCTTGGCTACGGCGGGATCAACATCAAAACGGTATTCCTTACGCACATGCATTCCGACCACACCGTCGGGTATCCCGATCTCATCTTCACGCCCTGGGTGATGGGCCGGCGGGAGCCGCTCGAGGTCTATGGCCCGAAGGGCATCAAGGCCATGACCGAGCACGTCCTCAGGGCTTGGCAGGTGGACATCGACGGGCGCACCAACGGCCTCAACCAGCACAATCCGACCGGCTACAAGGTTTGCGCGCATGAGATCTTGCCCGGCGTCATCCATCGGGACGGCAACGTTACCGTCACGGCATTCTCGGCGCGCCACGAGGAAATGGTCGATTCCTTCGGCTACCGATTCGAAACGCCTGACCGCATCATCGTCATCTCCGGCGATACCGCACCGACCCAGGCGCTCATCGATCACAGTCGTGGCTGCGACGTGCTCATTCATGAAGCCTATTCGATGATGGCCTACCGCAATGGCGCGCGCCCTTCCCCGGAATTCCGCCGCAGGCATCACACCTCATCCGTCGAGCTGGCAGGAATCGCAAATACGGTGAAGCCGGGCCTCCTCATTACCTATCATCGCTCGAATATCGGCGAAGAATGCTCGGACGGGGATGTTCTGATCGCGGAAATAACGCGGACCTACAAGGGCAACGTCGTCGCCGCGAACGATCTGGATGTTTTCTGACGAACGTCGCCACTCGGCAGAGCTGTGGCGCGCATCAGGCGCCCTTCACGCCGTCGTTCGGGACGGCAGGCGCGAGCGCTGCGCGCAACCGCTCGGGATCCACCGCGATCTCGACACCCGCGCGTTCCTGGCCGCCCATGGTGCCCAGCCCGACGAATCCTACCACCTTGTCCTTGGACATCGCTTCACCCGTCACTGCGATTTATTCTCGACCAGTCTGACGATTGGATCGCGCAGTCCAAGGGCAATGCCGCCGACGATGAGGACGGTCGCCGCAAGCGCCGCTTGCTTCAAAACTTGCGCGAGATGCCGCGGTCGACGCAACAACTCTTTACCGACCAGGTGCGTAAAGGAAAATCCGACCGACCCGCTTGTCCTGGGATCAATGACTTCAGCGATGATGATTGGGCTTGGGTTGACACGGTTGTCGCGGATGCCCAGCGGCTTGCACCCGACGAAACGCGAAGTAACCGTATCGGCGTTACGATCTAGCGACCGCGCCGCGTGTTTTTAGAGGCTGAATTACTGAGCGGGCGTTTTGCGCGGACGGGGCTCAAGCGTTTTCGCTGCTGCCTGTAACGGCTGCACCAGGCCAATCCCGAAGGGTGATGATGTCGAGTCAGGAACCGAACAGGCCGATGTATTCCTTGAGCGTCAGACGGAAGGGCCATCCGCCTTCCGGCCTGGACTTGAATAGGACGGACTCAAGGCCCTCGGCGAGATCGCTGAGTTCATTAGGCGTGAACACCCAGCGCCCTTGTTCTGGCTGAATGATTATCTCGGCACGCACCTGTAAGTCCTCACGGATTTGAACGCCAAAGCCCCGGGAGAGCCGATTCTTAAGATCATCTAGAGTGTGATCGTCGTCAGTCATGTTCCGTCTCGCTGGTGGTGTTTCGCTACATGAAGTCTACGCGCCATGCGCGCGCGGCGCAGAGCGACAAAACCGTAGGGATCGACGGACAGCCTTTGCCGCTCTGGCGCCTTTGGAGCAGCCCGTATTGGCTGCCCATCGATCCAATACTCGGGAGTGGAATTGCCCCCAGGCCCGAATAGCTGGCCACCTAACATTCCATCCGGTTGTTCGGTTCCGACCACACCGTTAACCGGATCAGGGTTGCAACGCAGTGTGACCTGTTTGCTACATACCGCCGGGTAAGTTGCTCGGCTGTCTCTACGATTTGCCAATGCATAGCTCGCGCGTAGTGACGGCAGGTGGATGGGAGTTTGGATTATTCCCTCACACCGACGCACAACTCCGCTCTACGTGTCCCATCCTTGAGGTCGTTAGAGGCCGAGAGTGGTGCCATGCGTCGTGAGATCTCCCGTCTCGTGGTTGCGCCAACCACACCCACGACTTGGCTCAGCGCTTGTCGTACTCGTCGTGGCGGCGCCACCACGTCTCGAGCCCGTCCTCGTTCCTGCCCCACGGGGCGAGGTCGAGGAAACGGTAGGTCCCCATCAAGGCCTCGGTGCCACGGGCGTAGGTGGAGTAGGTGTGGTGGACCGCGCCGTCCTGGAGCGCGAAGACGCTCATACCCTCCTTCTGTGGCTCGGGCTTGTGGACATGCTGGTAGTTGTAGTCGCCGCCGTTTCTCCGCTGCTCCTCGGTGAAGGCGGCGCCGAAGTCGTATTTGAAGTCGCTCCCAAGCGACGAAACCCACGGGAATCGCCAGCCCATTTGCCGCTTGTAGTCTTGGAGGTCCTGCAACGGGGCGATCGACTCACAAACGAGGGTAATGTCGCGGCCGTTCAAGTGGGGGATGACACCGTCGAAATGATCGGCGATCAAGGAGCATCCCGTGCATCCCCGGCGCTCGTCGGTAAGCCGGAATCCATAGCCGAACATGAAGTGATAGACGAGGAGCTGCGAGCGCCCTCGGAAGAGGTCCGCCAGCGAGGCGCTGCCTTCATCAGTCTCGAATCGATACTCCTTGTCGATCCGAACCCACGGCAGCTCCTGCCGCCGCCGCGCCAGCTCATCGCCTCGCCGCGTGTGCTCCTTCTCCGCCTTGAGCAGCTCGAGGCGCGCTGCCAGCCACTGCTCGCGTGTTCCTGTCTTGTGCGTCATCGTCATTCTCGTGCTGGGTGGTGGTTGATCGGTGAGTTAGCACCGGGCATCGAACGGTGGGAGTTACAAGTCTGGCGGGATTCCTATAGGCGCGAGTTTGAAAAGCCGTCATCTTCTCGCGAACCGTTTAGGTTTTGCGATCTACCCCCATGGCCCCCTAATTTGCTGGAACTTTTGACGAGCGTCGTGATTAAGTCGGAAAGCCGACTCGGCTGGGCTTCCATGCGCAGATCGGCCGACGATTATTGGGAGAAGCGGAGGAATGCCGCAGGGCTACCTGCCTGAGGAGAGGGCGGCCTCGCGGGTATTGGTTGCCGATGGCGACGGACGCTCAGGGGAGGAGCCTAATCATGGGGCAAGCGCCGCAGAAACGTCGAGCCGTGTTGATCGTCGAAGACGACGCCGAACTTCGCAGCCTGATGGCGGCGCTGTTCGAAGACGAACAAGTGGACACCATCGAGTGCGAAAGCGCAGAAGCAGCGTTGGCGACTCTGCTGATCGGCGGGCGTGAGGTCGCCGTGATCTTCGCGGACGTCCGTCTTCGCGGCGTCATGGACGGCATTGATCTGGCGCGCGAGGTGAAGATGCGCTGGCCGCTTCTTCCGGTGATCCTTACTTCGGGACATCCGTGCGAGCGCATCGCCGAACTCCCGCCCGGTGTCGCTTACATGCCTAAGCCGTGGCAGCCGCTCAAAGTGCTGATCGCTGCCGAACAGGCATTGGCATCTCGGGGTGTGATGCGCCTGCCTTAGCTTAATTCGCGCCAGATCGTTGCCGGGATCAACTCCCCAAGCGCCCGGTCATGCAGTCGCACGGGATCACGCTCTCCTTCCATCGCGAGATGGCAGATTCGTCGCGCGAGCTCGTCGGGCCTGATGTTAGCGCTGCCGTTAATCTTGAGAGTTATCCACGCTTCATCAAAGGCGGTTTCCAGGATTACGAGGGTCTCGGGATCAAAAGATCCACTGCCGATTCCAAGCATGTTCCCTCCATACGATCGAGGTTGCCAGGAACAAGATTCTTTTTGAAGCCTCCACAGAAAGTAGTCAAATTTTTGGAATTACCTCGCGTTTCGGGCGACCATTTCCAAATTGAGGCCACAGAACATCGCGGGGAACCTCGGGGGAACTCCTAGACCAGCGTTCCAATCAGGCGCAGGAGTTCTTGCTTCTCTGGCCCATTGCCAGCTGCAATCAGGAAGGCTCCGATCTCAATGTCGGCCACTTGGCCGCCCGAGGGAAGATTGGGCTCATGCCTGACGAATACCCTACCAGCATTAGGGTCGCGAGCGAGCAACCACCGGTCCCCGTTAGCGCTGCTGTAAATCTCTCTAGTCCGAACGGCCACGCGACTTTACTCCCACGATCGCACCGCTACGAATGTTAGGAACGCAAACACAAACCGCAAATGTGACAGTAGGTACTGCATCAAGGCGCACGTGGGCGTCGCTCGATGAGCTGCGGCGCTGAAGAGACCCTTTGGTGAACCGATATGTCCCTTTCCTATTTCTGGACTTCGAGTTGCCTGACGAGCGCCGCGAGCCGCGGGGGAAAGGGGGTCGCGAGGGCGTCGTACTGATCCTTGAGGCATTGCCCAATTGCTGAGGTGCCGTCGCGAATTGTGTTGGAATTTGTTGACGCGATCTCCGGCATTTCGAGAGTACCGAGTTAGGCGGCGAGGTCAATCGGTTGATCGCCTTGTTGTGTGGCGGCGAGGGTCTGCCAACCGTCAACCTTGCGCATGTTGATTTGACCAGAGGCGAGCAGCGCCCAGAACAACATTGCCGCCGTATCGGCCGACGGCAGCACGGTCTGGGTCTTAATCCGCCGCTTGAACTCTTCGTGCAGACGCTCGATCGCGTTCGTGGTTCTTGCGCTTCGCCACTGGCTCGGCGGCAGGCGCGTGAAGGTGAAGAGGCGGTCGTCGGCTTCTTCGAGGCTATCGGCAACCGCTCGACACTTGAGCCACCTGTCCTTGCTCAAAATTCAATTTGGTGCATGGCGTGCCGCCTCGGCGATCTTTACGCGGCTCGACGCTCATAGCGATGATGCAGGCCGCCGACTTCCGGGAA
>Ga0081455_10009353_pt1 | contig 10087 bp, 5 predicted proteins | sample TabmetS3T2R1_FD_70207 | JGI IMG/M metagenome (GOLD analysis project Ga0081455, IMG submission 70207) | Tabebuia heterophylla rhizosphere microbial communities from the University of Puerto Rico - S3T2R1 | ecosystem: Host-associated > Plants > Roots > Rhizosphere ... | reverse complement strand
GGTATCTGCCTGAGTTGGGGCCGTCGAGGGGACCCGGCCGGTTGCAATATCGATCCTGGTGTTCCCGATCAGGTTTATCGCATTAACGGAACCACAGGCGGAGGCACGCCGACGCCTACGCCAACCGGAACGCCAGGAACATGCAGCAATTACACCTTCACCACCGGCAGCGATCCGATTGTTCCCGGAGATACCAACACGGGTAATAGTACTGACGACGGCGATACATTCATTGCATTGCCCTTCTCGTTCCAGTTATACGATCAGACCTTCAACGGTGTGAATGTGAACTCAAATGGGCGGCTTGATTTTGTGTGCATCAACGAGCCACTGGGCTATCTGTCAGCTTGCCTCCCCGCTCCGGCAAACGTATGCCCGTATGACTACACCATTTTCCCTCTTTGGACTGATTTCCGCACCGACATAGTCGGCGAGGGCTGTTCGAACTTCGCCAGCGGCTGCGGCATCTTTACTTCGATATCGGGCTCTGCGCCCAATCGCACCTTTAACATTGAATGGCGGGCAGTGTATTTCGCCGATCACAATATGACGGCGAATTTCGAAGCCCGCTTGTACGAGAATGACCCGAACCAGCGATTTGATTTTATCTTCGGCACCGTACAGCCTGGCAGCGATCAACTGTATGTTTCTGGTGTACAGGGCGCGAACAATGTCTTTACGCAGGACTTCTGCGATGCTAACCCGCCAGCGGCAGGCTCGCGCAGTTATACCTGCCCAGGTGGTGGAACGCCGACACCTACGCCGACGGCCACAGCGACAGTCACGGCAACAGCCAGCGTAACAGCGACGCCTACAGCCACAGCAACATCTACACCGCGGCCAACGCCCACGCCGAGATCAGCGCCTACACCGAGGCCTCGTCCAACACCGGCGCCGAGGCCTTAATCACCCGAGTAATAGTTGCGGTAAAAATTTGTCTTGACGATCATTACAATTCTGTAATGATTGCGGACATCCTGCAGGAGGCTGATACGCCGCGGCAGTTTCCGCGGTTGTTGAAGTGGATAGGCCGCAGCCGGGTGGAGCCGGCTGCGGCCGCTTTTTTCCCGGTGTGAAAACGGGCTGATTTCGTGCCGAGCCTAGCCAGGTTGCACAAAATTTGACCAAAATTTGTCTTGCCAGACATGACAATTCCGACATGATCGCTCCAGATCTTAACCTTAACCTCAATTTCAGCCATGCTTAAAGTTCACTTTCTCCGAGCAACTTTTTCACGCTACGCGCTTTTGATCGCAGGTGTCTGCTTTGTGGGGCCTGTCCTCAATCGTTCAGTTCATGCGCAGGTTTCTACCCAGCGACCGGTCGTTGTCACGGCACCAGCAGTGCCCGGCGCATTCGAGGAAGTGCCGAGCGCGTACGGAGCGCCGCCCGAGTTTTCGCGCAGCCGTTTTTCCAATGCGGTAAATGCCTACGTGTTGCCGCCGTGGGCATTCTTCTTCGGCGAACTTTTTGAGGGTCAGGGATTCCGCCATGGACCTCCCGATTATCTTTTCACTCAGGAAATCGAAATGGGTCTGCCCTATCGTTTCAACGTAGCGGCGGAAGCACAGTTCGAACGGTTCAACGGTGGCGGCGGCGCGCAGACAGTAAGTCTGGAAGCACGATGGGCTCTTGCTGATTGGAACAAAATTCCGCTCAATCCAACACTCTTCGCTGAATATAAATTCGGCGTTGGCACCATCCGACATGAAGAAGTTCTACCTCCTATGGGTGAAGGAGGAGAAGAAGAGGAGGAGGAAGAAGGCGGACCACCGAAGGTTCCCGACGCCTATGAATTTCGTTTGCTCCTTGCGCAGGATTTCGGCGAGCACGTCGAGTGGGCCATGAACTGGTTTTTCGAAAAAGAAAATACCGGCGATCGCGGGCGCGAGTGGGGTTTCTCACAGGCTGCGATGGTACCCATTCTCCTGCCCAACGAACGTCTGAAAATCGGTATAGAAATGGAATATAAGAATCTGACGGTCAAAGACACGCGCGGCGATCCTGAGAACATTTTCATCATCGGCCCAACTCTCGCTTGGAAACCGTCAGCGCATACTCGTCTCGATATCTCCCCCTTGTTCGGCACCACCGACGACTCGCCGGTGGCCGATGTGTTTGTTGCATTTTCGTGGCTATTCGGCGGTGAACGAGAGGAAGCCGAAGCACCGGTGTCTACACGTTTCCGTTATCTTACCGACGCATCCTATAGCCGCTACGGAAAAGATTCAGGGAAAGAGATGAAGCAGGTGGCCTATGTGCCGCCATGCCCCGACTGGTACGGGGATCGCGAATGGAATGTGAATCTCTGGGGCACGTATGCTTTCACCAATACCGAGTTCGCGCCTAATCCTTCGTTGATCGACATCGTGCAAAGCACCAGTGAAGGCGGTCCTGTGCTGGGCACGTACGATCGTTACATAGGCGGCGATCACGCCTGGGGAGGCGGCGGCGACGTCAAATATTTCTTCTGTCGGTATGCTGGTATCGGTGTTGAAGGATTTGCTCTCGATGCGACCAAGCCTGGTTTCGACATCTTCGAGGATCAGTCGGTCCCCATACTTATCAAACAAAGAATCAATCATAATCATACCGTCGGCGCTGTTCTTGGCACATTTACGTTGCGGTATCCGATTCCGTGCACGCGCTTGGCGCCTTACGCCTGGGGCGGCGTGGGCGCGATTTTCGGCGGCGGGGAAAGAGACCAACTTCACACGCAGGGACCGCCGGACGCCTTCCTTGTCAATGCGCAGACCGACCACTTCGGCAGCGAAACCAAGGTGCTCACCCAATTTGGTGCCGGCCTCGAAATTCGGTTCGCGCGCCACATCGGTTGGACTAACGACCTGAGTTTCGGAATAATCGACGGACCCAGGAATAATTTCGGAATGATTCGCAGCGGCTTGAATTTCGCCTTTTAAGGATCTTGAGGGTTCACGCCCTCAGGGGCTAAAAAGCGCAGCGGTTTCCGCGGTTGCTGAAGTGGATAGGCCGTAGTCCGGTGGAGTGGCTGCGGCAACACCTCTTTTGATCTTGTGGAGGCGCATGTGTCAAGCGCATAGTTAAATAAGCGGAAGAACAGCTCCGCTACAAGTCTTGACCCTTCCAAACGGCTCCGATACTTTCCTGTCGGAAAGGAGCTTTGTTCGGTGAAAACCGAGGTATCAATCGAATACTGCGTCGTTTGAAATTACACGCCGAAGGCCGTCAGTTTGGCGGCTCAAATCCTCGAACTCGGCGAGCGTATCAAATCGCTTACACTGATTCCTTCGAGCGGCGGCGCTTTCGAAATTCGCGCCAATGGCAAACTGCTCCATTCCAAACTCGACTCCGGCGAGTGGCCGGATTTCGACGAGATCGTTAAGGCGATCAAAAAAGCAAAATAATCGCGCTGGCCTTGCGTTCCCCGCGTTGGACATGCGGTCGCGATCTATCGCCGCATTTTTCGCACGCGCAGCGTGCTTTGGAGTGCGGCGGCTTGACGCTGCTTTTGAACGCCGAATGTCGAACAGTCAATTGCATCGAGAGGAGCATCACAATTTTGGGCATTGCATGTTGGATGTTCGACCTTCGACGCTTTCTTTCTTTCGGAGAGTGAAGGGTGCCTGGTGGCCCTCGCGGTCTTCAAAACCGTCGTTGCCGCGTAAGTGGCGAGGTAGGTTCGATTCCTATCCTCTCCGTCTTTTGATTTTTGATTTTCGATTGCCGAGTTCAGATTGCTCCGGCTCAGTTCGGGTGATTCCTGCAATCGCAAATCGGAATTCAAAAATCGAAAATTGGATGAAGGGAGGTGAATCAAATGTCGCGTGAGCAGATTCGTAAACTGACGTCGCTATCATCCTGTGCCGGGTGAGCGTCAAAATTGAGCCAACAAGCCCTTCGGCAAGTTTTGCCGCAGCTTCCGATTTCGTTAGACCGTAACGTGCTCGTCAGTTCGAAAACGTTCGACGACGCGGGCGTGTATCGTCTCGATCGGCATCGCGCCCTTGTCCAGACGGTTGATTTCTTCACGCCGATAGTCGACGACCCGTTTTCGTACGGTCAAATCGCAGCTGCCAACTCATTGTCTGACGTTTTTGCCATGGGCGGGCGTCCATTGACCGCGCTCAACATCGTTGGTTTCCCCGCTGATCTCGTTAGGCCAAGAGTGGTTTCTTCAATTCTGCGCGGCGGGCTTGCCAAAGCAGCGGAAGTTGGATGTGTGATCATCGGTGGCCATTCCATTCGCAATCCAGAACCGATCTACGGACTCGCGGTCACAGGGCTCGTAGATGTCCGACGCGTCACCACAAACGCAACTGCGCGTCCCGGCGATTTGCTCGTTCTGACGAAGCCGTTGGGCACCGGTATTGCCACGACGGCGATCAAACGCGGAATGGCTTCGCGCGCGCTGCAAAAAAACGTGATTGTCCTTATGTCGCAGATCAACACGGTCGGCGCCGAGTTGGCCGAGCGTGGGCTTGTACGCGCCGCCACCGATATTACCGGCTACGGGCTAATAGGGCACCTGATCTCATTGTGCCGGGCGAGTGGTGTATCCGCCGACGTTAATCCCGCTAGTGTGCCGATGATCAGCGATGAAATTCGCGAACTCATCAATCTGGGCTGCGTCCCGCAAGGAACCCGGGATAATCTCAATGGAGCCACGGTTCTTGTCGATTGGGGGCGGACGGACGAGACTCGCAAAATTCTCTTAACCGATGCGCAGACTAGCGGTGGATTACTGCTGTGTGTTGCCGAAGCCAATCTCGAAAAGGTGCTGATGGTCCTGCAAAAAGCCCGCACCCCTTCCGCGGCGCTGATCGGACGAATCGCACGCCGACGGCGACGCCGACCAATGATATGCATGACCGGGTAAAACTAGAGGTGCGACGGCAAATTCCGGCCGTTTCGAGAATCCTCTCTGCGCTGGGCTACTGTGGTCTGCCGCGGCCGTTTGTTCTCGAAGTGATCCGCCGCAAAATTTCAGAGATTCGCGCGAACAGCGAAATTCCTGAATTCGGGTCGATTGTTGCCAATATTCGTCGCTCGCTCGATGAACTTCGTGCCAGCAGGCTTCAATCGGTCATCAACGGAACCGGGATTGTCATTCACACAAATTTCGGACGCGCCCCGCTTTCCAACGAAGCCATGCACGCGCTCAACGAAATCGGGGCAGCGTATTCGAATCTCGAATACGAGCTTGCGAAGGGCGAACGCGGGCGGCGCGGCGGTTATGTCGAGAGTGCGCTCGCCCTGCTTTGTGCAGCCGAGGGGGCAACCGTAGTGAACAATTGCGCAGCGGCACTGCTCCTCATTGTCACTCATTTCATGAAGCGCAGAAGCGAACGGCAAACGGTTGAGGTTGTTATTTCTCGGGGCGAACTGGTGCAAATCGGCGGCGGGTTTCGCATCAGCGAAATTCTCGAAGCGAGCGGCGCAAAATTGCGCGAAGTCGGCGCGACGAACAAGACCACGTTTGAAGATTACGCCAATGCCATTGGACCAAAGACGGCGATGATTCTGAAAGTGCACCGCAGTAATTTTTTCATGAGCGGCTTCGTAGAAGCGCCTTCTTCGAACGCGATCAGCACGCTGGCGAGGAAGAACCGGATTCCATTTGTCGAAGATCTCGGCAGCGGCGCGCTGATCGCGACGGAATCATTGGGAATTGCCGAGCATGAGCCAACTCCTGGCGACGTGTTGAAAGCCGGCGCTGATCTTGTTTGCTTCAGCGGCGACAAACTTTTCGGCGGTCCGCAGGCAGGAATCATCGCTGGAAAAAAACGGTTCGTCACCGCGTTGAAACGGGAACCGCTGTTTCGGGCTCTGCGCTGCGATAAGCTTTGTCTTGCGGCCTTGCAGACGACTGTGGATCTTCACCTCGATCACAGGACCGGTGAAATCCCGGCGCTCGCGCTTTTACAAACTTCAGAGGACGCATTGCGCGCCCGTGCCGCAGCGATTGCTTCGCATTTGGCGGATTTGCCGCTGAAGATTGCAATCGGGCGCGGCAGAGCGAAAGCAGGCGGTGGCACCTTGCCGAAATCGAATGTGCAGTCCGTGACGATCGACTTCTTTCCGAAAGATTCGTCATTGGCCGAATTCGCGATCAGTCTTCGTGCGTCGAATCCGCCTGTGATTGGCTACATCGCGGACAACCGATTCAAACTCGATTTGCGCACAATTTTTCCCCAGCAGGACGATATCGCGATGAGAGCGATTCGCGCAGCGTGCACGAAGTGACGACACGCCATTTCATCATCGCTACAGCGGGCCATGTTGATCATGGCAAGAGCGCTCTGGTCAAAACGTTAACCGGCACCGATCCCGATCGTCTGCCCGAGGAAAAGAAAAGGCAGATCACAATCGATCTTGGTTTCGCCGCGTTGAATGTAACCGCACCGAACGGCGACAAAATTCACGCGAGCATCGTTGACGTCCCTGGCCATGAGGATTTCGTGCGCAACATGATCGCCGGCGTTGGCTCAATCGACCTGGCACTGTTCGTCGTTGCCGCAGATGACGGCTGGATGCCGCAAAGCGAAGAGCATTTGCAAATCCTCAACTACCTCGGTGTGCAACGCGCTGTGATTGCGCTCACCAAGAGCGATCTCGGCCATGTCGATGTCGTGGTCAATCAAATTCGCGAACAACTCACTGGCACACCTTTTGCAAATTCGCCGATTGTTATCACTTCCGTCCGCACCGGGGCAGGTATTCCAGATCTTGAAAGGACGCTGGCAGCAGAACTGGCAGCGGCGAAGCCGCAACGTGACATTGGGAAGCCACGCCTGTTTATCGACCGGGTGTTCACGCTGCGTGGGATCGGCACAGTTGTGACGGGAACGCTAACCGGTGGATTGTTTCGCCGCGGCCAGCAAATCGTTGTTTATCCAAGCAATCTCGAAACACGTATTCGTTCGATTCAGAGCCACGGCCAGGAACTCGAAGTCGCGCAACCGGGAATGCGCACGGCCATTAATCTACCGGATCTGCGCGTCGATCAGATCAAGCGCGGCAACGTAGTGACGCTTCCGAGTCATGGCACGCCAAGTTCGGCTCTGATAAGTCGTGTGGAAAGGTCGCCACGCCTCAACCGCGATAACATCGTTGCCTATCCCCTGAAAAACGGATCGTCGATATACGTTCATCACGGTGCGTCGCGCGTCGCCGCCAGGATTAGTTTCAGTGAAAATGGATCCCTCAAGGCAGGCAAAGAAAAAATTGCTCATTTGAAATTTGCCTTACCTATTTTTGCATTCATCGGCGATCGTTTTGTCATTCGCGATTCATCGGAGCAACACACCATTGCCGGCGGAATTGTGCTCGATCCAGACGGCGACAACGGATCACTGGCCGCCAGTGTCGCACCAGACAACGTCGATTCTTTGGTGCGCGGGACACTCACCCGACGCGGATTCGCGCGTCGAGAAAGTCTTTTGAGCAAATCACGATTCAGTGCCGATGAAATTCGTGAAGCCCTGATAAATTTGGAGCAAAACGGCGAAATCATCGTGTGCCAGCACATTGCGGCCGATTGTGAATTCTGGCGGAAACTCAATGCGCACGCCATTGCTTTGATTGATGCAGCGCACAAAGCGGCTCCCGCGCAGGCCGGTATCGATGTGGGTGAGCTGCGCTCCGCGCTGCGGATTCAAGAGCCGGAGCTGTTTGAATGTCTGTTAGTGTATCTGTGCAAGGTCGATTTCGTGCGCAAAGGATCCTTTGTCGCGCGCGCTTCCCATCGTCCAACGCTGCCGATCCAGCTTCAACAGAGCGAGAAGCGAATCCGTGAAGCCCTCACCGAACAGCCGTTCGACCCGCCGTCGCGCAAGGCGATTGAGTCAGATCCGCAGGCTCGCCAGGTCGTCCGTTTTCTGATCGAGAGCGGCGATGTAACCGAACTTGCTCTCGATGTGCTGTTATTGCGCGAGAGTTTTGAGCGCATGAAGTCGCAGGTGGCCGAATTCATTTCCAAAAACGGACCCGCAACGGTGAGCGAGCTGCGTCAGGCACTTGGGAGTTCGCGCCGCATGATGGTGCCCTTGCTTGAGCGGCTGGATCGAGACGGCGTTACGCGACGCGTGAGGGACAAAAGGATGCTGTGCAGGATCCGCACCCTGTGAAACGAACGCCTCCTCTTCTGTTCGTTGTGCCATCGCTTCAGGAAGCCTGGGAGGATGTAATCGCTCCCTGGTTCGATCAAGTTTTGCCGGGGGCATGGCAACGGGAGTTGCCTTCGTTGGTGGTCGTTCCAACGCGCGGTCAGACTAACGATATTAAGACGCGCTTAATTGCAAAAGGCTCGTCACACCTGGGTTTGCAGTTTGCAACACTGTCGAGCTTACGTGCGCTGCTCGCGCGGGATGATGCGAGTCCGGCTGCTCAGCCTGAACATCTGCGTTTGCTTCTCGCAATCGCGGCCAGTGAAATAGAAGATCGCCCTGACGAATCTGAAGCGCTCGCTGCTAAAGCCGTTGTTCGTGCACCCGCGCTTTTGCTACGCGCTTTGGATCGCCTCGAAACTGCCGGTTGGAAATTCGAAGAACTCGGGTTGCCGTCCTTTGGACCAGTGGTTCAGCGTTTTAACGAGCTCTTGAAAGAATGCGGTCTTGTACTTCGTGGCCAGAGTGACCGAAGGCGTTTGCAACAGTCCACACACCGCAGGCGCAAATTTTCCCATGTGCTCATCTGCGGATTCGACGGAGCCCATTGGGCAGATTGGTTTCTCCTGCGCACCGCAGTCGAACTGGCAGAAAACGCGACAATCGTGCTCGAAGAACCACGAGAAAACTTATCCGATATTGATCTTTGCTGGATCGGCTCGTGGGAAGAAGTCTGTGGCGAAGCCGAACGCCCGTCGAGAGCGACCGCCGCCCTCGGCGATTCGCTTTTCAGCGAAATCGAAATGCGTGGAGGCGCGAAAACGGCAAAGCGCGTCGATTTTCTCGTCGGCACGAACTTTTCCGAACAAACCGAAGCGATCACGCGGCAATGCGTTCGTTATTTGGCAGACGAGAAATGCACGCGACTCGGTGTGATTTTTCCGGGCAGCGGGCCGTTGCCGCGACTGGTCGGCAGCTCGCTGGAGCGGCTTGAAATCCCGCATAACGACGGGCTCGGCCACACTGTGCCCGGCATTTTCGAGTCGGCGGAGTGGCAGGCTTGGATCGAATTGCAACGCGCGCCCGGACTCAATTCCTTCTTGCGGTTTCTAAACGCATTGTCCGACCCGGCGGTCGTATCGCCAAAGGTCAGCCGGCAAGTTTTCGAAAAAATTCTGCGCGAGAGTTACAAGAAGGTACTGCTGGACGACCTCGAACTGCTACGCGAATTCTGTGCCGCCAGCGTGGACGACAAATCTCAGGCAGTTGCCGAAGCTCTGCGGGGGCTGCCATTTCTTCCTGCGCACGCCACTTTTGCGCAGTTTCTCGAACAAACTCACGCCGCGCTTGCTCATCTCGAGTGGAAGCAACAAGCGCTCGAGCTTGCGAACGTCGGTTTTGATTGGTCGCAGGGTCTGGATGTGAAATTTTCTCGCGCGCTTTTTTTGCGCTTGCTGGAAGAAACTGCCGCGACGTCAGATGCCGCGCGCTCAGCCGCAGGCGATCATCCATATGCGCGCGTGCAATTGCTCACAGTGGCGCGCGCGCAAAATCAGGAATGGTCGCACTTGATTTTTGCCGCCTGGAATGAGGGGCTGTGGCCGCCGCCGCCGGGCGCGGAGTTCGCACGCACCGAAGAGATTGATGCGTTCAATCGCAGCGTGCAGCAGCTCAACAAGCGCGCAGCGCGCCAGGGAAGCCAGGGCGAGGGCCACACGAGCGTTCGCGAAAACCATTCGCTGTATCTCGGGCCGGGCGAGCAACGCGCGATCGCGTTGCGGCAATTCGAAGCGCTCCTCGAATCGGTTAGTGAAGGCGTGACGCTCGCGGCCAGCCTGGTGCAGGAAGACGCGCCGGAGCGCTTCTGGAATCCGAGCGAATGCTTTACCGCGCTTTATCTCAAAACGCGGGGAGAGCCGCTCACTCAAACGACGCTGAAAAATCTGCAGCGCGCCACTGCGCTGCTGCCGAAGCGTGCAGCGGTAGCGACAGATGTGCAG
>Ga0081455_10009352_pt1 | contig 10087 bp, 20 predicted proteins | sample TabmetS3T2R1_FD_70207 | JGI IMG/M metagenome (GOLD analysis project Ga0081455, IMG submission 70207) | Tabebuia heterophylla rhizosphere microbial communities from the University of Puerto Rico - S3T2R1 | ecosystem: Host-associated > Plants > Roots > Rhizosphere ... | reverse complement strand
CCCCATGCCCCAAGCCGCTTACGCCGCGTGTTGGACCTGGATCAGGCCCTTGCGCTCAAGGAAGTGGATGCGCCGACCGGCACGCTTTAGAGGCACGCCGAGCTTCGGGGCGATATCCTTGAACGTCTTGCCACTCATCTTTTTGATGGCCAATGCGCTCTTGGCTCGGGTGGAGCCCTCGCGGAACTCGATCTCCGAGCCACCGACCCACTTGATCTTGTCGGTCGCCTTGAGGTTGTCCGCGCGGTCGTTGGACTTCGCAGCCTTGGCCTTCTTCGCAGTCTTGGTCGCCATTGTAGTTCTCCTTGACAGATAACTGACCATCGTCAGGCACCGCCTCACGGTGCGAGACACCTGGGGGAGCCACCCCAGGTGCCTTTCGGTCTAATCGGGGTTGGATGGAGGGGACCCCTGGCTCCCTATGGAGAGGAGGCGTCGGTCCACTGCGTTGCTTAGGCGCAGCTTGGGTAGAACCTCGCCACCGACCACCACCCTTGGCCAATCTCCTATCTCTTGGGTGGTGGGTATTCTTTGTACGTTGTCCGGTCGCGTTGCGCGGCGTGGGCATCCTGCGCTTCTTTCAGAGCCTGCTGTTGATGCTCTACAACTTCTCGCCGCAACGCTTCCATCTGTCTGTTACCGAGCCGCCGCTTCATGCGGTAGTAGCCCGCACCATACTTCGGTAACTTCACCATCGTGGTCTCCATGTCAGTTCCCATATACCCGTTTTGGTGGCGGTTGGCTAGGAGCCATGCCACCACTGGACGAGCTTGATGACAGCAATGGTTGTGAGCCCTGATGACAGGGCGCACAACACAATCCATTGTACTCGCTCACGCACGACTCGTCTTGGGTCGTTGCGATCCATTAGCCTGCCTCCACAGTTAGGAGTTCGATCACCGTGCGCTTGAGCGACCCGGTGGCGTCTGCCTTCTTCGATCCCTCGAAGATGGCGGAGACGCGGTCGGCCTTCAGTTTGAACTTCTTCACCAGGTTCTGCTGGCACAGTTCCTGGTTGAACCTGTTCGACGGGTTGCTCAGCTTGACCATGACCTGGAGCGCCTTGCCCTGGGCGGCGCACCAGTCGCCTGCGTCTTTGGCCTTCATCTTGGCCTCGCTCTCGATAACCCCGTCATCGATGAGTTCCTGCCAGCAGGCCTTCAGTTGCTCATCAGCATAATCACAGATGGTCTGCCATGCGAACGCCTCCCACAGCTTGGCGTCCACGTTGTTCTTGTTGGGGCGTGGCATGTCTTGGACAAGCTCGCTTACCAACTCTCGGATACGCTCTTTACGCGACATCACTCTCTCCATAAGTTACGACCACCGACTTATTATGATCATCACGATCACGTTCCCCACCACGTACCCCCATATGAAAGGTTCGGGTAGGCACATCTAATCTACTCCAATGGTTGGGTGCGCCCAAACGCTGAGCGCACCCGGGGTTGTGACGCTATGCCACGTACTTCTTCATAACCGTGCTAGGGTGTAGCTTAACGCCATGGCTGATGAGCACCTCCTCAATCTTGGTCAAGATCTCCGGCAACGAGTTGAATGGCACAGGGTTTGGGTCCAAGGCTGGACCGACAAGTCCGTGCACTTCATTCCGGGATATATGGATCATCCCAGCCGTCCACGCATGTCGTGGCACGACATGGCCTTCGGTCGGAGCGATGTCGTTGGTGAAGAACTTGACGCATATCTCGATCATCTTCTGGCCACGTGGAGCTTCGACTTCCATTGGCCGCGGTTCTGCAGTCATTGTCATGTGATACTTCTCCTTTCCACCTTGACGCTATTACTCGTCGCTTAGAGTAACCCATTTACGCCGGAAGCCCCAGGCACGGCCAGAAGCTTCCAGCGTCTCGTTGCGTGGGCTCTTGGTGTCCTTCATGAACCACCCAACCATGGCCCCGACTGAGGCGCCACCGTTGTCACTGCAGTCCTGCATCATGGCGTGGTCGATCCGCCGACCGTACTTCTTCTCCACTTTGGTGCGGAGCTCGTCGATCTGCGGATCCTTGTCCTTGAAGTTGTACGCCTTCAACGTGCCAATGGTGCGCACGTGATGCTTGGCGTTCTTTGCCGCCTTGCGGTTTGCCAGACTGCTCACTTGCTCCTCCCTTGCTGCGGTAGCACCTCATAGTAGGTCTGTTTGCCCGATCCCTTCTTCTTGAGGATCTTGGCTTCGAGTGCCTTGGTGACCAAGGCGTATGCGCTGTGTTCGCCGCGCCCGACGGTGGGCATCCATTGCCGAACGTCGGCGATGGTCACCCGAGTCAGGTTCTTCTTCTGGAACTGCATGCTGAACTCAGCGAGCAGCGAACCGTTGGTCAGAGCTTTGACCTTACCATTCACCGCGTGGGCATTGGCCACCGGGTAATACTCCGGTTTACCAATGGTCTTCCCTACGAGAGCTTGGAGGACCGCCCCAAGCTTCGCGTCGTCACAAAACAAGTCCACCTTGAACATGACTAATTACTCTCCATGTTTGCGTCGCTTGCCGCGGCGTATCACTTCGTTACTCACGAACTGCTTTATGCCGTTAGGCCATCGCACTTCGCTCACTTCAATGCCTGGCGTGGTGATCACGCCAAGCCACTTTGGGTCGTCGGCCTTGTACCGCACCGACTCCCCGCGCCCGAAGGGACACCCATCCTTGGCTTCCACCTTGGTTGGAGCTCGTCCCTTAAGCCATTGGTTGAACCAACGTTCGAGACGCTTGGCCCCGATGTGGAGTTCCGCCGCAAGTTTCCTCGCGGCGGGTTCTCCATTGTTGAGCAGCGCCTCCTTGATCTGGCGCCGCTTGGTCATTTGGGTGGCGCCCAGGCCGTGTAGTTGTGTGCGCGCAGCAGCCGGTGGACTGAGGACTTTAGCATCTCGACGGCACGTTGTGCCGGTTTGATCGCCTCATCCTCCTCCTGAAACGTCCGACCCAAACAGGCGTGGACTTCCAGGCTGCCTTCGCCCATCCGGATGGCTGGCGAAAACGTGCCATCCTTGTTGGTTACTGTTGTTGCGTACATGTTGCCTCCGACTTTTCCGAGGCTTCGGCGAGCACCGCTGCCTCCAACATGTCGATGGCGATCGTAAGAGCTTCGGTCGCCATGGCGTAGCTCGCCTGTGCCATCGCCTTCTCGCTCGGCCGCCAGCGTTTGCGGGCGATCTCATCGTGAAGGGTTTGACGCGTGCTGCGCAGTTCCTTTAGGTGCCGAACTGCGTCCTTCTTCGTCATTGCCATTGGTCTCTCCATAGTCACTTGATAACCACATACTCGCGCCCTGCTACGGGTGGCTTGTCGCCGTGGTACGCGACAAGCTTGGGGTGGATATAGACTGACTTCAGGAACTGGCGTCCCACCCCATGGCGCACTCCCCTTAGATGCCCACGCCTCCAGTGTGGTCGCGGTGAGCGGCGGGCAACGTACTCCTCCGCAACGTCTGACGCAGCCGAGCGGTAGACATGCCCGATGCGCACATAGGTGTGTTTCGGCACGAGTGCCTTGCCGGTGCCCGGGCCACGCTTGCGGTTTAACTTCTCGCAGTCGATCACTTCCTTGGCGACGCCTGCGGTGGCCATCAGGAGATAGCCTGACGACGCACCGTAGAAACAGACGCCAAGGTCCTTCGTAAGGGTCTCTTGGACGATCTCGTTGCTGCGCGACTTAGGGGGCAGAGCCGCATGGGCGTAGCCCAACAACCGTATCCAAGCCCGGTCGTCCTTGTAGTCCGTCCACTGAGCAGGCACGTCCTCTTTGGGGACCACCTCATTCTCGTTGATCGAGGCGAACAAGACCGCAGGCGAGATACAGCAGTAATCCCCGGTCGGGTCCTTCTCGACAGACATGCGGATGCCGTAGAAGTCAAACTTGACGCCTTCCTCGTCGGCAGGCCGCACGTCACTAACGAACTCACCCTCGCCCTCCCAGGGGAACGAGAGCCGTTGCTCACCGGGTTCTTGGACTAGGTCGCGGAGAACGACCATGGAGTGCGCGCTCTTCTCTGAGAACGCTTCTCCGGTGTAGTTATCGTACTCCACGATCATCGCTGGGTAGGGTAGGCGCAGCACGCCAGCCTTCTTCATGTCGATCAACGACGACACGTACTCAGACTTCCGAGCGATATCGATTAGCTCCCGATCGATCACGAAGCGTGGTAGGGAGCTAACCTGGGTGAGGAACCGCAGCAGCTTGCTGTAGTCCAACCCAAACTCCTCCCGCCCGTGGAGAGCTTTCCCTCCCTTTGGGGCGGATAGGTACACCTCGTCTTTGTCGATCAGAGGCCAGAGGTGGTGCCACTTGGTCCTGATGTGTTGCATAGTCCTCTCCATAATGACGGGGGTGGGACAGTCATTGGGGGGACACACGCCCCACCCCCGGACCTAAGCTGCTCGCCAGTTTGAACAGCGTTAAAGACCTGGCTCGTCAGTGTGGGTAGGTCAGCATCCCACAGAGGCACAGAGGAGCCGGAGCCCCTCTGGCCTTTCGCCTATTGAAGTATCATACACTCGCCGAACGGGCATTTGTCAATGTACATCTGTATCATCCGGGCGTCGTAGCCGTGGACGGCCCAGAGCACAGGGTACGCAGGCTCTGGCCCATAGTCGGAGCACTCTAGATCGGTGAAGTAGATTGCCACCGCCACGTCGGTTAGGTTCTCATCAATCCACTCGAACGAGGGGGCGAACCGGGTGCCGCCTCGGCCGTGGACCGTGAAGTCAATCTGGTCACCCTTCACGTACTCCACCGTCTTGCGCACGGCGGTGTCCGCAAAGATGACGGTCACCTTATCGATGGCGCCGTCGTCCAGAGCAGCCTGCAACTCCGTGCCCATCTTCGTGAGCATCGGCGTGTTCACAGAGGCGGACGAGTCCACGATAGCCGCAACGTGATTTAGACCATCGCTTATCGTGCCCGGAGCAAAGTAGCCGAGCGGCGAGTAGCGCCGATTTGGGCGTGTCCAAGTGTAGTCCTTGGTCTGTCCGTAGTCGATGAAGCGACGCAGAACCTGCCGCCAATCGGTGCGCGGGTCGTTCAGTGTCTTGACGACTTCCTCTCCCCAACCTGGGAGACGACCTTCGCCAGCCCGACGTAGGATGTTGGCCGCTTGCCGCGTGTAGACTTCCCATTCCGCCGCGGCCTCCTCGAGTGCGCCTTGGTCGTGCTCGGGGGCAGCGTCCCAGACTTGGCCACCTCCGCCAACATCCACTCCAGGTGCTCCTGGAGGATCTCCGCTTGTTGGTGAAGCCGAAGCTTCAGATCCGGCGGACCCTTGTCCAGGGCCTTGATCAGCTTTCTGGTCGCCTTCACCGCTTTCTTCAGAGCTTTCGTCAGCGCCTTCGGTTTCTCCGTCTTTACCATCTCGATGACCGCCCTCTCCAGGTTCTCGTTCGCCTTCTTCAGAGCACTCGTCTTCATCACCCTCTCCTGATTGCTGCTGTTCCGCCTCCTTCTGTTCTAGGATGCGGTAGATTTGCTCCGCGTTCAGATCCCCGTACTGGGGGTCGTAGTAGGCACCCTCCCAAAGCTCGAAGCCAGCCTTGACAAGGATGTTGTTCGCTGCGTAGTCACAAGACACGTTCCAACGCAGTTCGTCCCGCCCACCACGCCTAATGTGGTGGCCGAGTGCGCAGTGAACCACTTGGTGCGCGCACATCGTCAACGTCCGAGGCTCATCGACCGTGTCGATGAACCCCGGGTTGTAGAATAGGTGCTTGCCTTCGGTGGCCATGCTTTCGACTTGGGCGTTGGGCTCTACCTTGAGCCGCATTGCCAGCGACCCGAAGAACGGGTGCTTCTGGATGAGTTGGGTACGAGCCCGCACCATCCGGATGTCGATGTCAGTCATAACACTCTCCATTTGCCCTGGCTCATCAGTGCGGGTAGGGCAGTTCCCGCAGAGGCGTAGAGGAGCCGGAGCTCCTCTAGCCTTTCGCCTAGATAGTGACGTCCTGGTTCTCGACCGCCCACCGACCATACGCCGCAGTGTTCTTAAGCGTAGGCTGGCGGCGGACCGCGTCCTGAACCAACGCAACTTGATAGTCCTTCATCAACCGATCGGCGTAGACCATGATCGGATCGATGTTCTTGCGGTCCATCAGTCGCGCCAGCATCCCAGTGACGGCATAGTAGGTGCCCGCGTCCTCTTCCTTCGGCAGCGGTGCCTTCTTGGGGTCGGCAACGATCTGGTCGATGGACGGAGCGTTCTCCAGGATGCGCCAGAAAGCTTCAAACTCAGTCGCCGCGTCCTCGCCCACGTAGCCGGAGAAGATCTTCCGGCGGAAGGAGGGGCGTTGGTCGATGAACTTGAACGCCTTGGTCCACGACCGGGCAGAAGGGAACGACATCTGATCGGCCTTGGGCATTACGTGGAAGAGCTCTGGACGGAAGCGCAGGAACGCTGTGCCCCGGGTGTCCACGTGCTCTGACCCGTATTGCTCCAACCAACTCGGCAAGTCTGGCTCAACGATCTGGACGTTGAACCGATTGGCCAACGCTGTACTGATGCGTTGGGCCGCCGCGCGGTCGGTCACGTTATTGCCGGAGGCCATCGGGACCCAACCCTTAGCCATCCGGTAGGCTCCGTTGCGCCGCTCCTGGATCAGGCCGTAAGCGGTGGCCTGCATCATCCCAGAGACCACGTTGATCTCGTCGAACAACATGATCCCCTTCGCACCGTGCCGCTTTGGGTCGGGCAGGTCCTCAGGGATGAAGTGCTTCAGGATCCCGGTCTTGGTGTCGGGCACACGCATCCCGCCCACGTCCACCGGGTCGCGCATCGAGAGCCGGAAGTCAATAAAGCTGATCTCCAACTCCCGCGCAACGGATTCGTACATGGAGGTCTTGCCCATCCCGGGCTTGCCTATGAGCATCAGAGGTTCGTCCGCTTCGTAGCAGGCGACGATCATCTCACGGGCATCCTTCATGTTGATAGCAGTCATCTTACTCTCCATTTGGCCTGGCTCGTCAGCGCCGGTAGGCCATTCCCGGCGGACCGGGACGTATCCCGGTTTCGCCTAGAGCTTACGGATAAGACCAGCGATCATCTTCTTCGCTTTCTCATCCGGACTTTCGATGTCTTTGACGCCATGCTGTCGGGCTTCGGCACCCGAACTAAACACGGGCACATCGGTTGTGTACTCGAACACAGACGGGTCGATGTTGTGGCGTAGTACATGTTGGAGGCGCGTTGCCAACAACTCCTTTGGGCCATGGCAAGCTAACCAACCACCGCAGAGGCACCCATCGCGTTGGTGGCACAAAAACACAGCCTGCGGCTGCGCCCATGTCGGTTTGTCGTACTCAGGTAGCTTGTCGTACTCATGAGGTGCCCAAACCCCGGATGGTACGTCGCGACGGTACGGGCACGACCCACAAGGAACGGGTGGTGCCCTGAGTAAGGATTTGCTGCTCATGCCATCAATGCCTCTGCTTGCTTCAGGATGTCGGCCGCAGCCTTGGCCACATCCTTCCGCACATCATCGTTCTCGCGGAGGAAGTCCGCGTCCTTGGCGCAGAGCTCCTTCTCCATACGCTGGATCAGCTTACCCAGCGTCTGGTCGTTGGTCAAGTTGAATGCGGGGAGCAACTCGACGAGCTCCTGTACGTTGGTGACCAACGAGTCACGGAACGTGCCGGTTGCCTTCGCCTCGTCCGTACCGGGCTTGTAGCTCTTTAGCCGATCGGCCATTCGGCCGACGACTTCAGAGATGCGCCGGAACGGCTCCTTCATCGCCTCCTCCACCGCGTCCTTGATCGCGCGCTCCGTGTCCGCCAGTTGCTCCTTGTTGAGCTTGACGCGGAAGTCCTCCACGTCTGGGCAGGGCAGGATCACAACCTTGAAGGAGAACATACCCCGTACGCTCTTGGGGTCTGGGTAGTCCTCCACGTTGTACATCTTGCCGAGCCGCTTGGGGGCGGTCTTCAGGAACGACGGATAGTTGGAGGCGAACTCCGCTGCCGCTTTGTCGAAGTTAGCACGGAGCTCACGGAAGCGGACCGCGAACTTGTCGTAGAGCGCATTCGGAAGGATCCGGGCACCCTCGTCCAGCCAAGGCTGTGTCATAACGTGGTGAGCGGTACGTGCCGCCCGGGTGGCCTCGTTGACCTTCTCGAACGCAACCTTCGGGATCAACAGTTTATTGAACCGTCCGGCGTCGTCCTCGGCGCCATGGGTCTGGTTGATCTCGTCGGTGACCTTGCGGTCCAAGCGTCGGCCGGTCCAGCGTCGGATCGTGACGTTCGCCAGCGTGGCTTTGGTACTCAACGGGTTTGTCATCTTGTCTCTCCATCGGTCTGGCTCATCAGTACCGGTAGACCACTTCCGGTAGAGCCCCGCGTACGGGGCTTTCGCCTAGTCCATCTTCTGGGCAGTCACCAACGCCGCAGCGTGGGTTGCCGCCATGTCCAGCCGCAAGTTGCGCTGGACGTTCTGGCAGTCGTTGACGGCCCACGAAACGACGTTGACCGGTGTCTCAGACGTTTGATCCATAGTGCAGACTTCCAAGAAGCGTGCTTTCCGACGTTCCAACTCTACGGCGCCGCACTTGTGAGCTTCGATGAGTTCGTCGAACCACTCAAGAACGTTACGCATCGCAACATCACGAACAAGCTGCTTCTGCTCGGCGGTGTACTTCTGCTTCGTATTCATCGCTCTCTCCTAAACGATCCTGGCTCATCAGGTACGGTAGGATCGGATCCCGTACAATAGCGCACGCCCAACCACGTCCGGGTTCCCCCTGCAACGTGGTCGGGCTGCCATCCAAGGCAGTGCGCCATTTCGCCTAAGCTTTAGTGTCCGCCCTTCCAAGCGGCTCTGAAGGCGGCCAAGATGGCCTCCTCGAACCGTTTGTCGTCAGCTTCCGGGTCCTCGGTTGTCGAGAGCCGTATGATGTACCCAGTCCGGCAGAGTTCGATTTGTAGCTCCGTCGTGCAGCCGGGATCTACTTCCTTAATGATGAGCAACGGGTGGTGGCGCTCACACTCAGGGTCGAACTCGTTCATCCGCTGAAGGGCGACGAGGGGCTTGTTTGGCATCTGTTCTCTCCATGGTCTGACCTAGCTCATCAGTACCGGGCGGTCACATCCGGTAGACGGCACTTGGGGCCGAAGCCCCGAGGCCGTTTCGCTAGTTAGGCACCGTCATCAACCATTGTCCAACGACGCTGGACTGTTGCGCCGTTGTCCTCGTAGATCTCGCTGAGATCTTTCGCATGAGGCGAGTAGATCAAAACCGTCCCATCGCTGGGATAGCAGATCAAACTGCCGTCATCGGCGCCAGCGAACGCGTCCCAGTCGGACTGGCTCATCGGCACAAACTCATGTCCAAAGATCTTCATCTTAGTCTCTCCATGTTATGGCCTGGCTCGTCAGTGTCGGTAGGCCATTTTCCGACAGAGGCAACCTGGGCCTCTCGGCCCAGGCGCCTTTCGCCTTTAGTGCCTTTTAGCGGAGGGCTTCACGATGCAAGTCACCAACACATCGGTCAGCGACAATTGCTGGATCGCAAAGGCGACCGCTTGGAGCTCCGTGTCGAAGCTCCGTACGACTTCACCTTGGTCCGTCAACGTCTTCACTTGCCACATTGGCTTCTCTCCATGTTATGCCCTGGCTCATCAGTGCCGGTAGGGCAAGGTTCCGGCAGACCGTCGGGGTGGCTTGCGCCACCCCTAGGTTTCGCTTTAGCCAATCTTGACGTTGGCGTCAGTAGGAGGAAGTTCAACTGCGATAGTCTTCTGTTCGGGGATTTGGAACACGATCTTGCGGACCGTGAACTCCTCGTTCCCTATCTCATCGTTGTAACGAGTGCGAGCCGTTTCTTGGTCGGTGTCGCCAACCATGTTGCCGTCCGCGTCGTACACGATAAAGAACTCGACTTCGTTCATTGTACTCTCCATTTGGCCTGGCTCATCAGTGCCGGTAGGCCAAGGTTCCGGCAGAGGCTGGCGGCCTCGCGGTCGCCAGCCTTTCGCCTAGTCTTCGTCTCGATCACGCCGCGCCGTTCTGAAGATGATCCAGAGAAGCACGAGGACCATTGGTACAGCACCGGCTGCTATGCCGGCTAGGAACCATTGCCAAGGTTCCATC
>Ga0081455_10009351_pt1 | contig 10088 bp, 12 predicted proteins | sample TabmetS3T2R1_FD_70207 | JGI IMG/M metagenome (GOLD analysis project Ga0081455, IMG submission 70207) | Tabebuia heterophylla rhizosphere microbial communities from the University of Puerto Rico - S3T2R1 | ecosystem: Host-associated > Plants > Roots > Rhizosphere ... | reverse complement strand
TTGAAGTCGCCGAGACGCCAGCGGCGGTGATCGTCAAGGCACAGGTACCGGGGGTCAGCAAAGAGCACCTCCAGGTCAACGTGACCGATACCACCCTGACGCTCAAAGGCGAAGTGCAGGGGGACACGACAACAGAAGAGAAGAACTACCACCGCCGGGAATTCCACTATGGGGCGTTCGCGCGGACCATCACGCTCCCGACGACCGTCCAGGCGGAGCACGCCACCGCCCAACTGAAGGACGGCGTCTTGGAGGTGACCATCCCGAAGCGGGAGACGACCAAAGCCAAAGACGTGCCGATTCAGACGTAAGAGCGCTGGGCGTGAGGAGAGGATATGGCTTCGCCTCGTCCACCTTCTTGTCGTTCCCGAATACTCATAGCACATGAGGAGAACATTGGTGTGGGTATTCCATGAGCCCACATCCGGTATCAATCATCAGGTCATGAGGGTTACGACCGTCTCTGTCGCCGCTTTCGACGCGCTGATCTCGCTTCAGCCTGTGGCGTCGTTGACCACGTCGAGTCAGGCAGTTCGATGTCGTCGTGTCCGTAGAGGGCATCCAGGGTCGAAATCCGACTGAGCCACAGAAAGCAGCCCCCAAGCGTGACGACCCCGATTAATGTGGCCATGCCCACGTCAATCGCGGGGACCAACCAATGCAAAAGGAAGCCGACCCCAAGTCCAATCGCCATCCAGACCCCCATACTCAGGAACACCATGAGCAGAAACCGTAGTAGGGAGCGCACGTCGTTCTCCTTCTCTCTCGCCTGCTGGACCGCTCTCCCAGCGACCGTCACGCCGCCTGCCGCTCATAATGATGATGGAGACCTCCTACCTCAGGCAGGGCTCTCACCTTGCCTATGTCCGGTGGTTCGACAGCTCGGGGTTGGGGGCAATCCCTATCGAGTGACAGATGGGTACGAAAGCGGTGGTAATAGGAGATATACGCAGTAAGCACGCGCCTGAGATGCCGCTCGTTGAGGACGATGACATGATCGAGCACATCGCGGCGGATACTCCCAATAAGTCGCTCGCAGTAGGGATTGTGCCACGGACTGCGCGGGGCGATCTTGACTTCTTTGCTACCTCTATTCTTCATGCGGTGTTGGAACGCCGTACTGTAAATGGAGTCCCGATCCCGTAGGAGATAGCGCGGCGCGGTCTTCCAGGGAAACGCCTCAACGATTTGCTGACTGGTCCACTGCGCCGTCGGGTGTTCGGTGATGGTCAAATGCACGATACGTCGGCGCTCGTGAGCCAGCAGGATAAACACAAACAGGACTTTGAAGCTGGCCGTTGGCACGGTGAAGAAATCACACGCCACGATGTCTTTGACGTGCTTCTTGAGAAAGGCCTTCCACGGAGGTGAAGACGGCTTGCGGTCGCGCGGCCGGTACTTCTCCACGGTGGATGTGGCCACGTTGATGCCCCGCTTGCGGAGCTCACCCACGATACGAGGTGATCCCCACGTGGGATTGGATCGCCACATGTCCCGGATGAGTTCTCGGACTTCTTGCGCAATGGCGGGTCGCCCCAGGTGGCTCTTCTGACTCAACCCTCGCCAGTAGTCACGAAAGCGCTTCTTTTGCCACACGAGCACGGTCCGGGGCTGCACGAACGCCAGCGCCTGTTGCCAGCCCGGCCACAGGCGCGAGAGCCAGGCCCACAGGAGGCGATCGGACGGCCGGAGCTGCGGGCGCGAGACGGTCTGCTTATACACAGCCACCTGATGCTGGAGCGCCAGAATCTTCAGCTGCATGGTCCAGCGTGATTGGAAGAGCGAGGCGACAAAGGCGCATAGAGCAGCAATGACAGGTCGCATGGTGAGACCTCCCAGAGGGCACCTGCAGGATTACTCATGTACTGATCCAGCGTGCAGTCATACGAGAGAAAAGTCAAGAATGGTAGTTGCTTTGGGTTTTCGGGAATGACACCTATACCAGAGCAAAGGGAAGCAACTTTGGTTCTCCTGAAAACTCGCAACCGGTTAATTGGCAGATGATAGCGGCTTTAGGCAGCTGCGAGCAGCCTCATCTGCGGTGGCACAGTCTTAAGATGCTCATGTGCCATACCTAGCCCACTGTATCCTCTTCTCTACGGCTGGCAAGGATGGAACGACGCGGAACGCCGCCGGCTGCCCGCCTCTGTCGTGATAGCGTCGCATACGCCCTCCCGCGTCTGTCGTTGCCTCCTCACGCGATGACCTCGGTGGCACGCTCCGTGGCTGACCAGGCCGGCATCCAGGAGGAGTGGCGGCCGTCACCCCCGGCCACGACCAGCACGAACGTGTCGGGCGACAGCACCAGCGGCACCAGGAAGTCGTCCCGCTCCTTCTCCCACGCCTCCGGCCAGGACCGTGTGCCCCAGTGTCCGCGCCCCTTGAGCTGCCCCAGGGGGAGACGGACGTGTTGAAACAAATACGCCTTCACGTCTTTGCGGCTGAACCCGGCAGCAGCAATCTCCGCCGCGTGCTCCGGCCCCAGCACCACCACTGGCGAGGCCCCGCGGGCCTGGAAGGCATAGCCGGAGATGCCCCCGGCGGTCATGGAGCTCACCAGCGTCTGGAGCACGCCCTCCCCCGACTCCTGGGTGGCCTCCACCACGGTGTGAATGCCGCGTGCCGCCACGGCGGTCACGGTGCTCACCGCCGCGGGATAGCCCAGGTCCACGTGCAGCGGTTCCCAGGGGTTTCTCGCCTGATACTCGGCAAAGCACAGGGTGTATTTGCCCGGCCAGCCGTGGGTCGACTTCTCCATCGTCGCGGCCGTGGCCCCACCCAGGTTCCGCATGGTCAGGCGGATGGCCCGGCCAATGGTAGCGTTGGGCCGGTGGCCGGAGCCAAAGACCGCCGTGCCTCCGTGGATGCCCAGTGTCTCGGCGATCGAGCCGCTGACGATGAACCCCGGGGCCGCGCCGCCGGTGGTGGTGGTGATGGAACCCACGTTGAACTGGGGCTGGAGCACCGCTCTAACCCCGGCCAGCACGACCGGAAAGTAGGCCGGCTTGCACCCGGCCATGACGGCATTGATGGCCACCTTCTCCACCGTGACCGTGCCGTTCAAGGGTGGGAGCTGTCCCAGGACATGGGCACCGGGAAGTGCGCACGCCGCCAGCATCTCCACCACCAGCTCTTCGGCGGGCGGAATAATCGGCAGCCCGTCCGTCCAGCCGCGCTCGTAGAAGTAGTCGTTGATGTCGGTGACCGATCCCGGAACCTGGAGCCGACTGGCCCCACGTCCCACCAAGGCCTGGACAGGCTTAGGCATGATGCGCCTCCCGCAGGGAGGACACCAGAGCGCTGACGACCGCCTCAACGCTGTGGCGGGCGAGCTGCAGCATGTGTTCCCGCTTCTTGCTGGCGATAGGGTGCTCGAGCACAATGACCGGGTGCCCCGGCATCCCCAGCGCCAGCGCCCGTTGCTGCGCGGCGGTGACAAACCCCTGGGTAATCACGGTCGTGGCCGCCCGGCCCCGCTTCTCTACTGCTATGCCGTCGTGGAGACCCCACGCGATGCACGACCCTCAATCTGCCACCCCATGGATGATGGCATCGCATGCCGCCGCCAGTTGGTCCAGCACAGCGTCCGGTGTGGGGAGGCTCTGGCTGTCTTTACGATAGGGCACCAGCCGGGCCACGTCGTACCGCTCATGCAGCAGCCGTCCCAGCTCCTCTAGATACACGTCGGCGTTCTTCTTGTGGTTGTCGATCAGCCCCACGGTCTGACCCCGGAGACTGGGCAGTCGGGGAGCCAGCTGGTGCTGTTCCACGATATCCTCGGCGGCGGGATGCAGCACCGTTGTCACTTGTGCCACGGTCATGTAAGCCCCTCCTATCTGGGGTATCCGCTATTGGGAACCTGGCGGTGCGGGGGCGCAAGCTACTGTGCGCAGTTGCGGCCGCAAGCTGGATATGGCTCTATTCTAGACGAGAGTATAGGAAATGCCACATTCCACCGCAGTACGTGGTGGAATGTGTCGAATCAACAGATCTGAAACGCCTTCTAACATCGATAGCAATCGACCTCCACTTTGGAAACGCTACCCATAGTCGACCTGGAGTAGGGTTCTCCTCCCTAGCGTGTGCCACGTAGTTTGGGATCGAGCACATCGCGCAGGGCATCCCCAAAGAAATTGAACGCCAGGACAACGAGAAAAATCACCACCCCCGGAGAGACGGTCAGCCAGGGAGCCTGCGCCACCGTCTCAAAGGCGTGCCGCAGCATGCCGCCCCAGGTTGGCGTGGGGGGTTTGACGCCTACACCCAAAAAACTGAGCCCAGCTTCCAGCAAAATGGCAGCGGCGATTGACAGGCTAGCCTGCACGATGATGGGGGCCAGACAGTTGGGAAGCAGGTGTCTGAGCATGATGCGGGTTGGCCGGGCTCCCAGGCCGCGTACCGCCACAATGAATTCGCGCTCGCGCAGGGACAGCACCTGACTCCGGGTGATCCGTGCCACCCAGGGCGTACCGACGATTCCTACCACGACAATGATGTTCACCATTGTGCCACCGGTAATGGCGACGAGGGACAGCGCGAGCAAGAGACCGGGGAAGGCAGAGAGCCCATCCATGACCCGCATGAGGAGCTCGTCCCACATACCGCCGTACCAGCCGGCCGTCACACCAATGAACATACCCAGGCCTATGGCAATGCCTACTCCGCCAATGCCGATGACCAACGAGACTCGGGCACCGTAGATCAGCCGGCTCAGCTGGTCGCGCCCAAGTCGATCCGCGCCCAGCCAGTACTGGCCCGAGGGTGGGTGCAGGGAGTCCCAGGGTTTGGATTTGATCGGGTCGTGGGGCGCCAGCCACGGAGCCAGTACGGCGACAAGGATGGTCATGCCCAGCACCACAGCAGCAAACTTACTCAGTCGGACCCGCATCAGGCTACGTAACGTGTGCGTCAGTTCCACGGGTGAGTTCCTCGTCAATCGTAACGGATACGTGGGTCGAGATACGTATAAATCACATCAGCGGCGAAGTTGGACAGCATGACACCGACAGTGAGCACTAAGAGTCCCATCTGCACCACCAGGTAATCTCGCCGCAGCACCGCATCAACAATGAACTTTCCCAGTCCTGGGAGCGTGAAGACTGTTTCAGTGACAACTGTCCCACCGATCAGGGTGCCAAACTGCAGACTCGCAATCGTGACTACAGGAAGCAGGGAGTTTTTCATGGCGTGCGTCCAGATAACCCGTTTTTCTTGCAGTCCCTTGGACCGTGCAGTCAGGATGTAGGGCTCCCGGAACACTTCCAGTAGCGCCGCGCGAGTTTGCCGCATCAAGATGGCTGCCAGCCCTGTCCCCAGGACGAATGTGGGCAGGAGCATCTGCTTGATCCACAGCCCTGGAGCAGCGAACAGGCTGGCATCAAATCCACCATAAGGGAGCCAGCCGAGCCATACAGCAAACACGACGATCAGCATCATACCGAGCCAGAAGTGCGGGATCGCGATCCCGGAAATAGCAAACGCCGTCACGGCTATATCGATTGGCGAGTTGCGTCGTACCGCTGATACGGTGCCGAGGGGGATACCAAGTAGGAGGCCGAAGACCCAGGCCGTCAGTGCTAACTGCACTGTGAAATGCAATCGATACATGATCTGCGGAAAGACCTCCATCCCACTCAAGTAGGACTTCCCCCAATGCCCACGCACAACCTTGGCCAACCAGGCACCATACTGCACCAGCACCGGCTGGTCGAGTCCCAGATCGTGTTTAATCTTGGCGTACAGCACCGGATCAATGGCCCCGCTCTCATCCACGCCCGCCAGCAGCCGGGCTGGGTCACTTGGCAGCCAACGTACTAATGCGAAGACACCCAGGCTGACCAGTAGTAGGGTGGGAATCATGTTTAGGAACCGGCGCACCAGGTATCTCTGCATGTTCTTCCTCCTCAAGAACCTTTCCCTCGCTACCATCCTCTCCTAGCCAGAGGGAATGCGAGGGCGAGGGTGTGCTAACGCTTACGCCAAAAATCCCCGACGCGAATATGCCCGTCGCCGCGTATGGGGTTAGTGTCACAGCCCCCCGTAGTAGGTATATGGCAACCAATGTAGTTCACCCGCAGCATCGCTGGCACATACTGCCATAGATTCTCCAGCGCCAGGCGCTGGACCTTTTTGTAGAGATTAAGGGCCTGCTCAAGCTCCATCTGTTGCGACGCCTCATTCAGCAGGCGATCGATCTCAGCCTGGACTTTGGCATCTGCTGGGCTGAAGGTATGCCCTTTATCCTGGCAGACTCTGGCGGTGACATTGCCCGTACCGGTTGACAGCAGCGCCCCCTCCATATCATGCGGGGACACCATCAGTCCACCCGTCTGGTTGACGTGCGTTTGGCACTGTTCCATGACCGCCAGACGCTCTGCCGCATTAGCGACGATCTTGAACGTGAACTTCACGCCGATCTCCTCCCAGGCGGCCTGCAGGAACTCGCAGAAGAGCTGTCGATCGGGACGCTGCTCACACACCCCCTGCAGTTCGATGGGCGTTTTGAGCTTCTTGTCGCGGGCGACTTCCTGGACGAGCTTTTTGGCTGCCGAGGGATCGAATTTCAACCATTCCCCATCCCACAGGTCTTTAGCATCAATACCGTGAGGTAACTCGGAGGGAAAAGTGTGCGCTTTACTGGCCTGCATAGTGTTAAGGTAAATTGCCTTATTGAGGGCCCCGCGGTCCACGGCCTTGACCAGGGCGCGGCGCATGCGCAGGTCGTCCAAGGGCGGTAACCCGGCGGCCCAGGCCCAGCCATCCCAGCCCACGCCACCGTACGACCAGACTTTAATATTGGGGTCTTTCTGGGCCTCGGGGACCTGTTCCGCCTGCAGCCAGGCTACCTGTATCTCCCCCGTTTGCAAGGCCGCGAGACGCGTGCGTGTTTCCGTGATGACCTTGATCACCACCTGATCGGCCATCGGTGCCCCGCGCCAGTACTGGGGGTGTTTTACCCATTTCTGATCGATCCCCACCTGCCAGTCCACTAGCTGATAAGGGCCGGTAGCAATCGGGCGAATCTTGTGCTGGGCGGCACCACCGACTTCTTCCCAATGTTTGCGCGAGTGCACAATCGAAGGACGATCGAACATACGGAGAATGAGGTTGGCGTCGACCTCATTGAGGAGGACGTCCACCGTGTAGGGATCTACCTCAACGGCACGATCAAAAGCTCGGAAGAGGCTCGACCAGCGCGAGCCGGGGGCCTGTTGATGGATGCGGTTGAGGCTCCAGACCACGTCCGCTGCAGTCATCTCACCGAGCCCACCCTGGAATTGCACGCCTTGGCGGAGATGGAAGCGATAGCGCTTACCGGCGTCCAGGACTTCATAGGCGTAGGCCAGGGATTCAGCAGGATCGTAGCGCCCATCTTTGCCGACGGCCACCAGCACTTCATTGCCAGTAAAAAAATACATGCGGTCGAAGGAGCCCACCGCCTGAAACCCATCTGGGCTGCTCGGCTCGCGCAGATATGCAATGTTGAGCGTCCCGCCAGTGGGCGCATGGGGCATAGGGCGAGGGGGCACCGGGTCAGCGGCCAGGGCCAGGGTCGCCAGCGCCCCCCATACTAGGAAAAAGGCTAGACAACGGAGAGGTCCACGGCACATCGTAGTAGAGAAGGTACCCTGCATACAATTCTCCTGACGCGGCATGATAAGACAGAATGCCTCACCAAGCGTCACCTGGATTAGCGCCAAGTATGGCGTGTAAGAGCGAGAGCCCGACTCCAGAGCCGGCAGGCGGTGGTTATAGCACAGAGAGCGCCCTCACACAAGCGCGCCCGTGCCGCAGGCCGAGAGGCTATGAGCAGAACCCGTGGGTCGTGTTTTAGATTTGCACTTTACCCCCATGTGTGCCATGCTGCTGACAGCTGCAGAAGGAGAGCATCATGGTACTCATACCCGTGCTGTGTCCCCACTGTCACAGCGACCAGGTCATCAAAGGCGGCAAGACCAAAGCTGGGCAACAACGCTATAAGTGCCAGAACACCGCCTGTCCTCATTATAGCTTTCAGCGTGATCTCCTCTACAAAGGCCGGGCCCCTGCGATCAAAGAGCAAATCGTGGACATGAGTCTCAATGGCAGCGGCATCCGCGATACGGCACGGGTGTTGAAGATTAGTCCCGCCACGGTTATTAACACGTTGAAAAAAAAGAGCCTGTACTCATCGAAGTGAACCAACCGCTGCTCAATGCCTGGCATCCTGATGAGGTGGACGTGGTGCTCCAGCGCGTTGAGGAAGCGGAAGTCGATGAGATGTGGTCCTACGTGGGCAAGAAACGCGAGCCGCGCTGGCTCTGGCACGCGATCGATCACCGCAGTGGTCACGTGCTGGCGTACGTCTTGGGGCGCCGCAAAGATGAGGTATTGCTCAAACTCAAGGCTCTGTTGGAGCCATTTGGCATCACACGGTATTATACGGACTATTGGGGCGCGTACACGCGTCACCTCGCTGCGGAGGAGCACCACCCGGGCAAGCGCAACACACAGCAGATTGAGCGCAAACATTTGACGCTGCGGACCCGGATCAAGCGGCTCACCCGCAAGACGATCTGCTTTTCCCGCTCGATCCAGATGCATGACATCGTCATTGGGTTGTTTATCAATCGCTATGAGTTTGGGCTAGCGGTGTGAAACTGCAAAGTGCAAATCTGCAACATGACCCAGTGGGGAACATTCCACAACGGCCAACCGATGGGATGGCCGTCTTGCGAGCGTCTAGCGCTCACAGGGAGACCGCCGAGTCGTTTACCAGCGAGCCTGACGGGGCTCACGGCGCGGTTCACGCGGCCTGGCTTCATTGACCGTTAAGGTACGCCCCGCCAGCTCCTTGCCTTGGACGCCTTGAATGGCGGCTTTGGCGGCGGCGCTGTCGGGCATTTCCACGAAGCCGAAGCCGCGGGACTGGCCGGTGTAACGATCGGTGATAATACTGACCTTGTCCACCGCCCCATACGATTCGAAGAGCTGGCGGAGGTCGTCATCTGTCGCATTGAACGCAATATTACTCACATAAATATTCACGCGAGTGTCCTCTCATGAGAAAGTGTAGACACCATCGCCAGGTCAGCCGAACAGGATGCAGAAGCAACAAACGCAAGCGCATGATGTAAGAGAAACGGCGAGAGAACCGAGCAATCACAAGACATGTCTTAGAGTTTCGCAGGACGGATATTAGACAGTACCACAAAAGAGCAGTTATGGAAAGAGAAGAACAAATATCTCCTCAAGCCTCTGAAAACGTTGCGTTAAAAATGACTTGTTGACGTACACTGCATTTTTTGCTCGTCTTAGATAAAGGGTAGTGTCCCTATAAGGCCCAGTAACACTGTAGCTGCGATAGCACCTAATAAGCTCTATCTCATTATTTAACCGATGGTTGTAGGCATTGTGGAGGTGATCGGCTGCCTCAGCGATTTCCGACTTTAGACGGCACCGGAAATATTTGTCTGCTTTATGGCCTGCACAAGGGCACTTTTTGATGATGTTCGCCGCATATTGCCAGTGCCGAAGAGCAAAACGGAAAAACCGGCGACTCACGGCACTCTCTGTTAGGTCTGATCACAGCTTCCGCGTTACTGGGCCAAACTGCATGGCACAGGCCTCGACACTTGCTTTGACCAAGATATGGTCGCGCCCGTCCAGGCAGGGTAGCGGTAAACCAAGGTTATCGCTACTTCGGACATGTCGAGAATGGGTGGAGTGGGGTATACCAACAAGCCATGTGCTGTGCGTGTCTGTAATTCGTTACCATAAGCATGATTAATAATCTATCAAGAATTCTTTATAGATTTATGCTATGCTGGTCTTAGACGGCAAGAGCCACCCACGACCACCGCCCCATAGCCCAGGGGAAGACCATGGCTGAACTTCAAGAAACCCAACAGGAAAAAGAGGCCCGATGGGCCGCCCAGCGAGCGGCACGCGAGACGCAACAAAAGGACTCTCGGACGGCGCAGGCACGGACGAGGAGGAGAAACTGGTGGGTTGTCGGAGCCATTGTCATCATCGTTGCGGTGATTGCTGCGGCCCTGCTGCGGTAAAGAGCGGTTGGCGGGATATGCGAGGTGGCTATACTGAGGAGC
>Ga0081455_10009349_pt1 | contig 10089 bp, 9 predicted proteins | sample TabmetS3T2R1_FD_70207 | JGI IMG/M metagenome (GOLD analysis project Ga0081455, IMG submission 70207) | Tabebuia heterophylla rhizosphere microbial communities from the University of Puerto Rico - S3T2R1 | ecosystem: Host-associated > Plants > Roots > Rhizosphere ... | reverse complement strand
ACCCCCATCGCCCGCTACGTCTACGAGACCGGCACCCGGCACGGCAAGCGGGTGCAGGCGCTGGGCGGGGCGAAGAACCACATGGTCGTACTCCCCGACGCCGACCTGGACGCCGCCGCCGATGCCGCGGTGAGCGCGGGGTACGGCTCGGCCGGCGAGCGCTGCATGGCGATCTCGGCGGTGGTGGCGGTCGACCCGATCGGTGACGACCTGGTGGCCCGGATCAAGGAACGGGCCCGCGCGGTGCAGGTCGGCCCCGGCGCCATCCCGACCAGCGAGATGGGGCCGCTGGTCACCGGCGCGCACCGGGACAAGGTGGCGGCCTACCTGGAGCCGGAGAAGGTCGGCGGCGCCGAGGTGGTGCTGGACGGACGGGGCCAGGTCGTCGACGGCTACGACGAGGGCTTCTGGCTGGGACCGTCCCTGGTGGACAAGGTGCGGCCGGGGACGCCGGTCTACGACGACGAGATCTTCGGTCCGGTCCTCTCCGTTGTGCGGGTCGGCTCCTACGACGAGGCGGTCCGGCTGATCAACGCCGACCCGCGGGGCAACGGCGCGGCGATCTTCACCAACGACGGCGGCTATGTCCGCCGATTCCGCACCGAGGTGAGCGCCGGCATGGTCGGCGTCAACGTCCCGATTCCGGTGCCGTTGTCGTTCTATTCCTTTGGCGGCTGGAAGGACTCGCTTTTCGGGGATCTGCACATTTACGGCCCTGACGGCGTACGTTTCTATACGCGGCAGAAGGTTGTGGTGTCCCGCTACCGGGACGGCGGCACCGGGGTGAATCTGGTTTTCCCGACGAACGACTAGCGGGGCAAGGCGAGCGGGCCCACAGCGGGGTGGGGTCGCAGCCGGGGCAGATGGGGAGTCTGCGATGGCGACCGTCGTACGGGCCGGGCTGGTGCAGAGCAAATGGACCGGCGACAAAGACTCCATGGTGAAGGCCGCGGTGGCCTCGATCCGCGCCGCGGCCGAGCTGGGCTCGCAGGTGACGTGCCTGCAGGAACTGTTCTACGGGCCGTACTTCTGCCAGGTGCAGGATCCGGAGTTCTACTCGTACGCGGAGCGGGTCCCCGACGGGCCGACCGTGTCGCTGATGGCCGACCTGGCGCGGGAAACCCGGCAGGTGCTGATCGTGCCGCTCTACGAAGAGGAACAGACCGGCGTCTACTACAACACTGCCGCGGTGATCGACGCGGACGGCACGTATCTCGGGAAATACCGCAAGCACCATATTCCACAGGTGAGCGGGTTCTGGGAGAAGTTCTACTTCCGGCCGGGGAATTCCGGCTACCCGGCTTTTGACACGGCGGTGGGACGCATCGGCGTCTACATCTGTTACGACCGGCATTTCCCTGAGGGGTGGCGGGCGCTCGGTCTGGCCGGCGCGCAGATCGTCTTCAACCCCTCGGCGACCAGCCGTGGCCTCTCCGAATACCTGTGGCGGCTGGAACAACCCGCCGCCGCGGTGGCGAACGAATACTACGTCGGCGCCATCAACCGGGTCGGCGTAGAGCCGCTGGGCGACGACGACTTCTACGGGCAGTCCTATTTCGTGAATCCGCGCGGGCAGTTCATCGGTGACGTGGCATCGGACAACACCGACGAGGTCGTGGTCCGGGATCTCGACCTGGACCTGCTCAAGGACGTACGCCATCTGTGGCAGTTCTACCGGGACCGGCGCCCGGACAGTTACCAATCGCTGGTGCAGCCCTGACACTACGGAGGCCGTGGCCATGCGCAGCCTGATCACCGGTGGCACCGTTCTCTCCGCGCGCGGCCAGAGTCGGGCCGACGTGCTCATCGACGGCGGTCGGATTCATGCCGTCGCCGCGCCGGACAGCGATGTCGTGGAGTCCTGGCGCGCGGGGTGCGACCGGATCATCGACGCCACCGACCGCTACGTACTGCCCGGCGGCATCGACGCGCACACCCACATGGAAATGCCGTTCGGCGGGACATTCTCCGCCGACGATTTCCAGTCCGGCACCCGCGCCGCGGCCTGGGGCGGCACCACGACGATCATCGATTTCCCCGTACAGACAAAGGGATCCTCGCTGCGCGAGACGCTGGATGCGTGGCATGCCAAGGCTGACGGGCGCTGTGCCATCGACTATGGCTTCCACATGATCATGTCCGATGTGAACGAGCAGAGCCTGAAGGAAATGGACGGCCTGGTCGGCGAGGGCATTACGAGTTTCAAGCTTTTCATGGCGTATCCGGGAGTTTTCTACGCCACCGACGGGGAAATCCTGCGGGCCATGCAACGGGCCGCCGGCAACGGCGCGATGATCATGATGCACGCCGAGAACGGCATCGCCATCGACGTATTGGTGGAGCAGGCACTCGGTCGCGGCCAGACCGATCCGGCCTATCACGGGCTGACCAGACCGCCGGACCTGGAGGGCGAGGCTACCTCGCGGGCGATCCGGTTGGCCGGGGTGGCCGGCGCGCCGCTCTATATCGTGCATCTGTCCTGTGAGGAGGCACTCACCGCGGTGGCGGCGGCGCGGACGCAGGGTCGCAACGTCTTCGCGGAGACCTGCCCGCAATACCTTTTCCTGTCCCAGGATGATCTGGAGAAGCCGAATTTCGAGGGCGCCAAATACGTCTGCTCGCCGCCGATCCGTCCCGCGTACCACGCCCCGAAGCTCTGGAACGGCCTACGCACAGACGATCTCTCCGTCGTCTCCACCGACCACTGTCCGTTCTGTTTCGTCGAACAGAAGGAAATGGGCCGCGGCGATTTCTCCAAGATCCCCAACGGCATTCCCGGTGTCGAACACCGCATCGACCTGATCTTTCAGGGTGTGGTGAACGGCGAGATCACCTTGCAGCGTTGGGTCGAGGTCACCTCCACCACGCCGGCCCGGATGTTCGGCCTCTATCCCCGGAAAGGTGAAATCGCTGCCGGCTCCGACGCCGACATCGTCATCTACGATCCCTATGCGACGCAGACGCTATCGGCGAGTACGCACCACATGTCGGTGGACTATTCCGCGTACGAAGGGCGGCAACTCACCGGCCGGGTGCAGACAGTGCTGTCCCGGGGTCGGGTGGTGGTCGACGACTCGGGCTACCACGGGGAACCCGGTTACGGGGAATTCCTGAAACGCGGCGCCTGCCAGGTGTTGCGGTGATGCGCCTCGGGGTGGTGCTGCAGCCCGACCCGCCCGGATTCACGACGGTCGAGTTGGCACGCCGCGCCGAGGACGCCGGATTCCGCTACGCCTGGACATTCGACTCGACGGTGCTCTGGCAGGAGCCGTTCGTCATCTATTCCCAGATTCTCGGCGCCACCACCGGACTGACGGTCGGCCCGATGGTGACCAACCCGTTGACCCGCAACGTTTCGGTGACGGCGTCGGCATTCGCCACGCTCAACGAGATGTTCGGCAACCGGACGGTCTGTGGGATCGGCCGGGGCGATTCGGCGCTGCGGGTGGTCGGCCGGCCGCCGGCGTCGCTGGCGACACTGTCCCGCGCGATGCGCCACATCAAGGACCTCGCCGAAGGGCGCGAGGTGGATCTCGGCCACGGTCCGGTGCGGCTGCCGTGGGTACGCGAATCGCGGCTGCCGATGTGGATGGCCGGGTACGGGCCGAAAGCGCTGGCGATGGTGGGCGCCGAATCCGACGGTTTCATTCTGCAGACGGCCGATCCGGATATCGCCCGGTGGACCATAGGTGAGGTCCGGGAGGCGGCGCGTGAAGCTGGCCGGGACCCGGATGCGCTCGAATTCTGCGTCGCGGCGCCGGCGTATGTCGGCGACGACCTGGCGCACCAACGCGAGCAGTTGCGCTGGTTCGGCGGCATGGTGGGCAATCACGTCGCCGATCTGGTGGCACGTTATGGCACTTCCGGGCCGGTGCCGCACCAGTTGACCGACTACATCGCCGGCCGGAACGGCTACGACTATTCGCACCACGGTCGGGCCGATAACCCGTCGACCGATTTCGTACCGGATTCCATTGTGGACCGGTTCTGCCTGCTCGGCCCGGTGGCGGCGCATATCGACCGGCTGCTCGAATTGCGTGAGCTCGGGGTGACCCAGTTCGCGCTGTACCTGATGCACGACGCGAAATCCGAGACGCTGGAGGCGTACGGCGCGAAGGTCACCGCGGCGCTGGCCTAGCCGGGTCTGGCGCCGACCGTGGCGACCGCCTGCGCCGCCACGACCATGCCGGCTGTGGCGGCGGAGAGTACGTCGCTTCCCGCCAGCCAGTGGTGCAGAAACCCGGCGCAGAAGGCGTCTCCGCCGCCGGTCGGGTCGACCGGGTCGACAGTTGGCGCCGGCAGCGACACCGGCGCGCTGGTAGCGGTGGCGATCACGACACCGGCCGCGCCGAGCGTGATGGCGACGACCGGGTAATGCGCGGTGAGCGAGGCGGCGGCCGCCTCCGGATCGTCGATGCCGGTGAGATAACGCGCCTCGGCGAGATTGGGGAAGGTGGCCACCGCGCCGCTGGTCCAGTCGAGGAATTCGGCCGGCGCCACCTCATGCAGAAATGCCACCGATGACGGATCGACCGAGAACGGCAATCCCCGCGACCGGGCATCGCCCAGCAACAACGAGGTCTGCGCCCGGAGCGCCGGCTCGAAAAAGGAATATCCGGTGAGATGCAGGTGCGCGGCCGACCGCAACAGGACGTCGGGAATGTCCTGTCGCGACAGTCGCAGCGCGGCGCCGCGGTCGGTGAACATGGTCCGCTGCTGGTCGCGTACCACGATGACGATGCTGCCGGTGGCGGCGACCGGATCGGCGGCGAGGCGGGCATCGACGCCGTGGTGGGAGAGTTCGCGGGTGTGCCGGGCGACGTCGGCTGCCGCCACCCGGCCGACAAACGCCACCGGAGTGCCGAGATGGCCCAGCCAGGCCGCCTGATTCGCCGCTGAACCGCCCGGCCGTCGGACGATCTCCGAGCGGGTGTCGCTGTCGTCGGTGACCGGTTCCAGCGCCCGTACCAGAATGTCGTCGATGACGTCACCGACGATGAGGACGGTCATGCCGCCCAGGCGGTGGCGATGTCGGCGGCGAGCAGAATGTTGTTGCGGGCGATATCGATATTGACCTCCAGGCTCGCCCCACCGGTGGCGGTCTGGAAATAGTCGAGCAGGAACGGCGTGACATCCTTGCCGCGTACGCCGGCCGTTTCGGCGGCGGCAAGGCTTTCGGCGAGGACCCGGTCGTGCAGCGCCGCGTCGAGTTCCTGCTCCGGCGGCAACGGATTAGCCACCACGATGGCGCTGGTGCGCCCGAGCCGGTCCGCCGTGCGCATCACCGCCACCACCTCCGCGGCGCTATCCACCCGCCAGTCCAGCGGAAATCCCGAGTCACGCAACCAGAAACTCGGAAACCGGTCGGTCCGATATCCCAGCACGGTGACGTCGTAGGTCTCCAGTCGCTCCAGCGTGGCGCCAATGTCCAGAATGGACTTCACGCCGGCCGAGACCACGGTGATCGGGGTTCGGGAGAGGCCGATCAGGTCGGCCGACTCGTCGTAGTCTGCGCCGCGATGCACCCCGCCCAGGCCACCGGTGGCGAAGACCCGGATCCCCGCCTGCGCCGCGATCATCGAGGTGGCGGCCACCGTCGTGCCGCCGGTACGGCCGGTCGCCATCGCCGGTGCGAGATCGCGGGTGCTGACCTTGACGACCTGTTCGTCGTCGGCGATCCGGCCCAGTGCGGCGTCGTCCAGACCGACCGTCGGGACCCCGTCGATGAGCGCGATCGTGGCCGGCGTGACCCCGGCATCGAGCAACGTCTGCTCGAAAAGCCTTGCCACGGTGCGGTTTCGGGGGCGCGGGAAGCCGTGCGAAATGATGGTCGACTCCAGCGCCACCACCGGGCGGTGCGCAGCCAAGGCCTCGGCGACCCGGTCGGAGAGCACGACAGCGGTCACAGAATCCTCGCCAGCTCGGTGAGTCGATCCCGCAGTGCCTCGACGATGGCGTCCAGCCAGGCCTTTCCGGTGTCCACACTGGCCACCGACGGGTCGTCGGAGTGACCGTCGATCACCGACCAGTACTCCGCGCCGTACACCTGCACACCGGGCGGATTGTCCAGCGGTGTAACGGGTTCTCGCGGCTGCGACGGCGCCACCAGATCGGGGCGTACGGCCAGCATCAGCGACGTCTCGAATTCCCCGGCATGGCCGGGCACCGCCGCCCGCTGGGCCTCGGTGAGCCCGTCCAGCGGCAGCAGCGACCAGTAGTCGGTGTAGCCGACCATCACCTCATAGCGGGTCGAGGCGGCCGCCGCCGCGGTGGCGCACGGACCCTGGTTTCCGCCGTGCCCGTTGACGAATACCAGCCGCCGCCCGCCGCAGGTGGCCACCGACCGGGCGATATCCAGCAGGATCGCGACAAAGGTCTCCGGCGCCAGCGACAGCGTGCCGCCGAAGGCGAAATGGTGGTCCGAAGCGCCGATCGAGACGGTAGGCGCGATGATCATCGGCCGCGGATAGTCGTGGTCGGCGACGGCGCGTTCCACCACCGTGGTGGCCAGCCAGGCGTCGGTGCCGGTCGGCAGGTGCGGGCCGTGCTGCTCGGTGGCGCCGGTGGGGACCACAACCACCGCCTCGGGCAGCAGGTCGGCGAGTTGCCGGCGGTTGAGCTCATCCCATCGCACGTGTTCCGCCCCTTCGTACGTCATTCACCAGCTCGCCCAGCGCCGCGTAGAGCCGGTCGCGGCGCTCGGCGACGGCGGCCGGGTCGTCGGGCGCGGACAACACACCGTGCCCGGCCTTGTGCCCCAACCGCCCGGCCGCCACCAGTTCCCGGATCAGCTCCGGTGCCTCGAACCGGTCCCCGTGCGCCTGCGAAAGTGCCTGGTACGCACCGAGATACACGTCCAGCCCGGCCATGTCGCCGATGGCGAAGGGACCGAAGAACGGCAGCCGGAAACCGAACGACCCGCGTACGATCTCGTCCACCTCCTCGGCCGTGGCGACGCCGTCGGCCACCACCGCCACCGCCTCTTTGAACATGGCGAACTGGATCCGGTTGGCGACAAACCCGGCGCTGTCACGGACCAGCGACGGCTGTTTCCCGACCTGGCGCAGCAGTCCGGTCAGCGTCGCCACCACATGCGGATCGGTGTGGACAGTCGGAATCAGCTCTACGCAGGGGATCCACTGTGGAGGGTTGAACCAGTGCGCGCCGAGAAACTGCTCCGGCCGCCGCAACGCCTCAGCGAGATCGCTGATCGGAATTGCCGAGGTGTTGCTCGCCACGATGGCGGTGGGGTCGCAGGCACTCTCCACCCGGGCCAGCACCGCGTTCTTGATCTGCGGGTCCTCCGGGACCGCCTCCAGCACCACATCAACACCGGCCACCGCCGCCTCGATCGAATCGCAGGCGACGACCTGCTCGGCCGCGATCTCGTCGGCACCCTCGGGCAGCAGACCGATCTCGGCGTACCGCCGGGCATGCGCGAGGACCCGTTCGCGGGCCGCCACCGCCAACTCCGCCGAGGCGTCGGCGATCTGACACCGCACCGCGTGCTGCCCGAAGACCTGGGCGAATCCGGTGCCCATCGTTCCAGTACCGACAATTGCCGCTGCGGTGAACGCACCGGTCATCGATTTCGCTCCTCACCGGGTGTCATCAGTACGGCACGACCGTACTGGAGACAGGCCGCCAGCGACCTGTCAGTCGGTTGTGCGCGCGCTGTCAGCGCGGCCGGTGATCGTGGATGCCATACAGATCCGAACTAATCACACCCATCCGACTAATCACCACAGGGAGACCGGAGCATGTCTGACTCCGAGTACGCCATCCGCGCCGAGGGCCTGGTCAAGCGGTTCGGCAAGACCGTCGCCCTCGACGGCGTTGACCTGGCGGTCCGCCCCGGCACCGTGCTCGGCCTGCTCGGTCCCAACGGGGCGGGCAAGACGACGACGGTACGGGCGCTGGCGACGCTGATCCGACCCGATGCCGGCACCGCCACCGTCGGCGGCTTCGACGTGGTGCGCGAGCCGCACCAGGTCCGCCGGCTGATCGGGCTCACCGGTCAGTACGCCGCGGTGGACGAGGAGCTGACCGGGGCGCAGAACCTGCTGCTCATCGGCCGGCTGCTCGACCTACCCCGCCGCGTCGCGCGGCGCCGGGCCGAGGAACTGCTGGCGCAGTTCGGCCTCACCGATGCCGCCGAGCGCGCCGCCAAGACCTACTCCGGCGGCATGCGGCGCCGGCTCGACCTGGCCGCGAGCCTGGTCGGCAACCCGCGGCTGCTCTACCTCGACGAACCCACCACCGGCCTCGACCCGCGCAGCCAGGGCGAGGTGTGGGATCTGGTCCGCGGCCTGGTGGCCGACGGCGTGACGGTCTTGCTCACCACGCAGTACATGGACGAGGCGGACCGGCTGGCCAGCCAGATCGTCGTCATCGACCACGGCCGGGTCATCGCCGGTGGCACGCCGGACGAGCTGAAAACCGCCGTGGGCGGCCAGATTCTGGAGGCCCGGGCCGAGAACACCATGCACACCGAGCGGCTGGCCTCGATGATGGCCGACCTGGTGGGGGCGACGCCGGCCCGGGAGGGCGACGGCACGCTGCTCACCGTCCCGGTCGCCGAGCCGGGAATGCTGCCGGCCCTGGTCCGCCGACTCGACGACGCCGGCATCGTGGCCAGCGAATTGGCGCTGCGCCGGCCCAGCCTCAACGAGGTATTTCTCGCCCTCACCGGGCACTCCACCGACGAAGAAAGGAGCGCCGCGTGACGACCACCGAAATCGACGCTGCCGCGCCGATATCCACAGTAGACAATCCTCGTACGAAGTCGGCGCTTCCGGCCACGTTTCGGCACAGCCTGACCCTTGCCTGGCGTACGGTCGTCCGGATCCGCCACAATCCCGAGCAGTTGATTGACGTCACGCTCCAACCGATCATTTTTATTCTGCTTTTCGTGTTCGTATTCGGTGGCGCGATTTCCTCCAACTGGCACGACTATCTGCCATTCCTGTTGCCCGGAATCATGGCGCAGACCGTGGTGTTCGCCACCATGAATACTGGCGTCAATTTGAGTGCGGACATCAACAAGGGCATTTTCGATCGGTTCCGCAGTCTGCCGATTTCCCGCTCGGCGCCGCTGATCGGCGCTGTGGTGGGCGATCTGGTGCGGTACGTGGTCACGATGGTGGTGATCATGGCGTTCGGTATGGCGTTGGGATTCCGTATTCACACCAACCCGCTCGAAGCGGCCGCAGCCTGCCTGCTGGTCCTGCTGTTCGCCCTGTGCTTCTGCTGGATCACCGTGTGGGTCGGCCTGATCGCCCGTACGCCGGGCAGCGTCCAGGGTCTGGCGTTCATCTTCATGTTCCCGCTGACCTTCGGCAGCAACGTGTTCGCTCAGACCAACACGATGCCGGGCTGGCTGCAGGCCTGGGTGAAGATCAACCCGGTCACGGCGCTGGTGGATTCGGTACGCGGGCTGATGCTCGGCGGTCCGGTGGCGGCCCCGGTTTGGCACACGCTCGCCTGGGGCGTCGGCTTCATCGCGGTGTTCGCGTCACTGGCCATCCGCGCCTACCGACGCCGCGCCTGAGTCGACCAGGGCTAGCACGGCGGGGAATCCCGCCTCGCGGCCGCGGGCGTACTCCTTCTCGTACTCCGCGCCGAGGGCAGCGCGGGCCTGCTCGATCATGGCGACCACATCCGGGTTGCCGAGATCGGGCAGGCCCCGGGTCGCCTCCGCCATACCCAGCAGGCGGGCGGCTTCGTGCAGGTCGCCCCGCCGGTGCGCCAGGCCGGCGAAGCCGTCCACCGCGTCGGCGGCGATGGCCCGGTCATCGCTACCGACCGCCTGCCGGATCGCCTCGCGGAAATGCTCCTGCGCCTCCTCGACCCGACCCTCGGCCACCTCGACAAACCCCAGCCCGCTGAGGAAGAAGGACTGCAGTTGGTCGGGCATGAGGCTCACCGACCGGGCCCGGTCCAGCGCCGCTTCGGCGCAGCGGCGGGCCTCCATCAGGTCGCCGCTGCGCCGGGCCACCTCGCCGGCGGCCCATTCGGCGAACAGCCTGGTCTCCGGATTGCCGTACCGGCGGGCGATTTCCCGGGCCTGCTCGACGGTGGCACGGGCCT
>Ga0081455_10009348_pt1 | contig 10089 bp, 11 predicted proteins | sample TabmetS3T2R1_FD_70207 | JGI IMG/M metagenome (GOLD analysis project Ga0081455, IMG submission 70207) | Tabebuia heterophylla rhizosphere microbial communities from the University of Puerto Rico - S3T2R1 | ecosystem: Host-associated > Plants > Roots > Rhizosphere ... | reverse complement strand
GGCGACTGGTAGAGCTCGCACTCCTGTGCGAGCCGCGGCGTGCAGAGGACTGCCCGCCCTACCTTGACGCTTCAACAGTTAACGACTCCTGTGACTTTCACTGTTAAAGAACTGGCAGCGCTATCCGGTGGTGAATTAGTCGGTGACCCGACGCTGAAGATCACCGGCGCTGCGTCGCTCAGCGAGGCGACACCGGGAGAAATCAGTTTCTTCACAAATCGAAAATACATCGGCCTGCTGCGCAAAACCCGCGCATCGGCAATTTTTGTGCCTCCGGATTTTGCGGAGCCGATTAATGCCGCGCAGATTCGGCTTTCAAATCCGACCAAGGCATTCGAGCAAGTGGTGCTTACATTCGCGCCGAAGCGAATTACCTTCGCGCCCGGCGTTCATCCCAGCGCGGTCGTCGATCCGAGCGCTCAGCTCGGCGAGCGCGTTTCAATTCAGCCGCTGGCAGTGATCGAAGCCGCAGCAACAATCGGCGACGGGACGATCATTGGCGCGGGCAGCTACTTGGGGCGCGAGACGGTCATCGGGTCCGCGTGTCTCGTTTATCCGCACGTGACAATTCGCGAGCGAAGCCGGATTGGCTCGCGCGTAATTATTCATAGCGGTGCTGTTATCGGAGCTGACGGCTTTGGTTTCGAAATGGTCGATGGCCGCCACCAAAAAATTCAGCAGCTCGGGATCGTCCAAATCGACGACGACGTCGAAATCGGCGCGAACACAACTGTCGATCGCGCGCGGTTTGGCCGGACGTGGATTCAGGAAGGCGTGAAGATCGACAATCTGGTACAGATCGCGCACAACGTCGTGATCGGAAGAAATTCCGTGATCGTGGCGCAGACAGGAATTTCAGGCAGTACGCGCGTGGGCGAGCGCGTTATGATGGGGGGTCAGGTGGGCATCGTCGGTCATATTGAAATCGCGGACGGCAGCATGATCGCCGCGCAGAGCGGCATCACAAAGGATTTGCCCGGCGGCGTGTGGTTCGGTTCTCCCGCAGTTCCGTTTTCAGAGGCGAAGCAACAAATTGCCTGGATCCATCGGCTAGGAAAACTCTTTGCGCGAGTAAAAGCGATCGAGAAGAAATTGGGATTGTAGTTTTGTGGGGCGCTTGTGGACCGCCACGGCGTCTGGCACAGACGCCCTACAAGCGGGCACTTGCAAGCAGCGCACGCAATCCTTCGGGCGAGGTCCAGTCTGCGCCGCACGCATTTACGGTCTCGGCGACCATCGAATCGGATGTGGCAATCACCAATTCGTACCGTTTGGCGTACTTGCTCGCTAACCGTTCAATGATGGCATCGGCTGATTGCCCACTGCGCGAATAGAAAATCTGCACGTCCGCGGGCTCAGAAGTCGCTTCCACCTTTTTGCCTTTGCCATCGAAAACGACGACGACGTGCACCCCGGTCCAATCCTGATAATCGCGCAATTGCTTGAGCAACGCTTCGCGCGCCAGCGACGACCGGCGCGCGTGAAGTTTGCGCAGCTCCGGCCAGGCAAAAATAACGCTGTGACCATCGACGATTAGATAACGCGCCCGCGACTGCATCGATATAATCTATGGATGTTTCATTGTTAATGAATCGGTGCGCTTGGAAGTCCAATATCTCCCACCGACACCTCGTTTCAGCGAGGTGCTACGCAGCGGTTTTACCGAGTGGAGCAAAAGCCGCTGAAGCGGCTGCGTCTGTGGGGGCCGCTGCAAGCATCACCTCGTTGAAGCGATAAATAATATCGATCACCCCGAGGCTTCGGATTCCTTCCGTGCCGGTTGTTTGACCGGGGCCGGTCGGGTCACAGCAGCTCGCCGCGCTGCGGTCTTGCGCCGCAAATAGGCTACCCGTCGTTTGCGCTTCACTCGTACCCGGTGCTGCTGTCCCATAGAATCTCTATGGATTGAAAATTGCAGAAACGCAATCGGTATCGACAGGGATCGTGCTTTTTCGACGATGCCTTATAACCCTTCCTCGCCTCTCCCCTTGTGAACGGAAAAGCTTTAGGTGAGGGGTTTTAAAAATCGCCGCGTAGAAATCGTTCAAAGAATCTTCTCCCCCCTCCCCTTACGGAAGGAGAGCTCGTCCCTAGGCGTACTCGCAGTCGTTCACTAAGCAATCGAACCGATAGATGAGCCGGTCAGTTCTCGTGCGGGCCGCGGAAATCGTAATTGCTTTTTCACGAGATTTGTTGTTAAAAGGCACGCTTATGGCGCAAAGAGAATCGGCGCTTTTTAGGGTCACGCCTGGCAGCTTAAGTGGGCTTGCCGTAATTTTTCTCTTGCTCGCGGCCGTTTTCGCTCTCCTGAACGGCCAGAAAGCTAAAGCGCTTCGCGCCAACACCGCGACGCCGCGCGCGCCCGTGCCGGCGCAAGTGAACGCGCCACCGGTTGGAACAACTGGAGCGCAACAATCGGGCAAAACCGCTCAGACAGACGATCGAGCCGTCAAAGCTGAAGCAGCACTCGCCCAATTAGAGAAAGAAAAAGCCGATCTCAAAGGCAAACTAGACGCCAGCCAACAGGAAATCGCAGCGTTACGCCAACGCGCAGCAGGAACGAACTCGAATACGCCAGCATCAACCGACAATCCGGAGAGCGACGATTTACAAAAACAAGTCGATGATCTTCGGCATCAGCTCGATGGAGCGGAGAAAGAAAAAGCGTTACTGGCTGAAAAGCTGCAGGACGCACAACAGCGCCCGACACAAGTCAAAGAAGCTCCCAAAGCAGAAACAAGGAAAAGGCGTGAGACTGCGAGTGTGCAACGGGAAACCAGCAGCAGTCATCGTGCGGGTGTACATGGAACCGTGCTTGCGTACAATCAAGCGTATAATTTCGTGGTGTTAAACCTCGGCGCACGCAATGGAGTGGAGTCGAACTCCGAAATGCTCGTGTTGCGCGACGGAACGTTGATTGGAAAAATTCGAATTTCTTCAGTTGAACCGGCGACCGCTATCGGCGATATCATGACCAACAGCTTGGCGCGCGGCGTTCAAGTACAACCTGGAGACAGTGTGATTTATGCTGGGACAAATCCTTAAGCTCCGAACAATCGTCGTTCCCGTTTTGCTCTGCGCATTTGTGGTCGCGCTGAGCTCATGCGCAACGCAGAAAGAAACCGCCCTCGTGAGTGATCCCGACGATCATGGCGGATCGCAAATCCCGTGGAACAAGCAGGAACCATGGGAGAAAGGCGAGCAGTTCCAAGCGATGACCGACAGACGCTAGACCCGTTTTTCGGATTAAGTCCAAAAATTGCGTTTTGAAATGCGCAATTTGGACAGACTTCTCGTTAGACGGTGACGCCACACGCATTCAATGTGGAGACGTGGTCAGAGCCATTCAGGTTCGACCGGGCTTACACGAGGGAAGCAGGCATCGTTACGACAAGTCGGCGTCAGTATCCCAGCCAGACGTGAGCGGCGGTTCACCGTTTACGCTTGCGTTCACGTTTTTCCCGAGAAGCAGGACGTCGCGATTTGCGTCCTCGGAACCGAGCGCCGGGGTACAAAACGGGAAAGCTACTTATTTTGGTGAGCCTCCGTTAGAAGTTTTCCGTATAGCGTCTTCGTTCTCTCCGCGATCTCCGTCCAGCTGAAATGGTCCTCGACGCGTTTGCGCCCGGCTCTTCCGAATCGTTCGCGCAGTTGTCGATCTCTCATCAACTGATTCACGCGCTGCGCGAGATCGCGCGCGAATTTTTCGGGATTTATCGCTTCGAAAGGGCTCTCTTCCATCTGCTCAAGCGGGACGAGGAAACCCGTCTCGCCGTCAACGACGACCTCCTTGATTCCGCCAACAGCACTGGCAACGACCGCAGTTTCGCACGCCATTGCTTCTAAATTGATAATGCCAAACGGTTCGTAGATCGACGGACAAACGAATACCGCAGCGTGCGAGTAAAGTTCGCAGGTGGCCTGCGGATCGACCATTTCATTGATCCAGGTAATTCCCGGTCGCTGCGCTTCTGCGCGCTCGACAGCAACCCGCATCTCCTCGGCCAATTGCGGTGTGTCTGGCGCGGCTGCACACAACACGATCTGGAAATCCCGATCCATGAATTGGATTGCGCGCACCAGATATTGGAACCCTTTCTGACGCGTGATCCGCCCGACGAAAAGCAGATATGGCTTGGCCGGATCGATACCGTAACGCTTGAGCGCGTCGTTTGAATCGACCTTACGATATTGTTTCAAATCGATTCCGTTGTGAATCACGTGCACACGAGCAGGATGCACATTGAAGAGCCGTTCGATATCGTGTTTGGTCGCGCCCGAAACTGCAATAATTGCATCTGCCATTTCCAGCGCCGTTTTTTCGACCCAAAGTGAGAAGTCGTAGCCTCCTCCGAGTTGTTCGCGTTTCCAAGGTCGAAGCGGTTCGAGCGAGTGAACGGTAATCACAAGTGGTAAACCGTAGTTCTTTTTTGCCAGGATTCCGCCGAAGTGGCTGTACCACGTGTGACAATGCACGAGGTCGGCATCGATGTTCAGGGTATTGAAATCCGTGCAACGCCGCACCGCGCCGAAAGCAGAACGCAACGGCTTTGGGCAGGTGAAATTCGCCGTGTCGAGTTCGAAACCGATGACCTTGAGATTACGTTCGTCGAGATGCTGGTCGCCAAAGCAACGCACTTCGACAGGCATCGTTTTTGCAAGCTCCTGTGATAGATAACCAACGTGAACGCCCGCGCCGCCATAGATGTTCGGCGGATACTCGTTAGTCAGGAAAACGACCTTCATGCGCGTTTAGGTCGTTGGAGCGGCGCTCGTGTCAAGCGCAGAATCATTGGAACAGGCGCTTACCACCAATGCCTCTACATTATTTCGCGCGCACCAGCAGCACCGGGACATTGACCGCATGACGCACCTTGTCGGCAGTCGCTCCGTACAGAAGATCGCTAATGAAACGATGCCCATGCGTAGTCATGGCGATCAGATCCACATTTTTCTCGCGGGCGAGCTTGATAATTTCATCAGACGGCTCGCCCAATGCCAGCATCGCGCCGCAGGAAAAGCCTTCGTTAGTTAGTTCGCGCTGCCGCTTTTCCAAATACATCCGGTCTTCTTTCATCTCCTGACTCTCTGCAAGTTGGAGTTGATTAAAATTGCGTGCCACCCACCCATCAGCCACGTGAACAAGCAACAACCTCGCGCCGGTCATGCGCGCCAGTGGCTTGATATGGGTAAGTATGGTCGCATCTGCCGGACCGTTCTCGAGTGGAATCAAAATGTGGTTGTACATGATATTGCGAATCCGAGGGCCCAAATAGTGCGGCTGAGTAAATCGTTAAATCGTGCTGGTCATTGAGACAGCGGCGGGTTACTCGGGAACCGGCAGCCCGAGAGAACCATAAAATACCTTGAGCACCGACTCCGGCAAAAACGTGTCCAAGAGTAGCTTCACATTCAGCACAATGATAATGCCCGCAGTCGTCCAGCCCAGAATCTTTATCCAAACTGGGTTCACGAATTCACCCATTTTGGCTTTTTCACTGGTAAATCGCATCAACGGCCACACGGCGAACCCGAGTTGCATGCTCAAACAAACCTGGCTGGCAATCAGCAATTCCGTCGTCTTGCCTTCTCCGAAAACACCGATCACCACGATTGCTGGCACAATGGCTATGAGCCGAGTTATCAGGCGACGAAGCCACGGCGTAATTCGGATGTTGAGAAAACCTTCCATCACGATCTGGCCGGCAAGCGTGCCCGTAAGAGTCGAATTTTGTCCAGACGCGAGTAGCGCTACGGCAAATAGTATGCTCGCTACGCCAACACCCAGCAACGGGCTCAGCAGTTTGTACGCATCCTGAATTTCGGCTACATCCTGATGGCCGGACCAATGGAAAGCGGCCGCTGAAAGAATCAGGATCGCAGCATTAATAAACAAGGCGAACATGAGCGCCGCGCTCGAATCGATGGTTGCAAACTTTATGGCTTCGCGCCTGCCTCCGGGAGTCTGCTCGAATTTCCGCGTCTGCACAATGGACGAATGCAAATACAGGTTGTGCGGCATCACGGTGGCACCAAGGATGCCGATGCTGACGTAAAGCATTTCCTGGTTTGTGACGACGTGCGGCCCGGGAATAAACCCGAGCGCAACTCCGACAATGCTCGGCTTGGAAAAAATTAGCTCCAGCGCGAAACACGTGCCGATAGTCGCGATTAGTGTGATGACAAGCGCTTCAACGTAGCGAAAACCTTTGTTTTGGAGATAAAGAACAGCGAGCACATCCAGCGCGGTGATGAGGCACCCCCACACCAGGGGGATGCCGAACAGCAGTTGCAACCCGATCGCCGAGCCAACCACCTCGGCCAGGTCGCATGCAGCGATGGCGATCTCGCACAGGATCCAAAGAAACCAGACGACCAGTCGCGGATAATGGTCGCGGCACGCCTGGGCGAGATCGCGCCCTGTAGCGACTCCGAGTTTGATGCACAAATGCTGAAGCAGGATCGCCATCAGATTCGAAATCATGATGACGCATAGAAGCGAATAGCCGAACCGTGCACCGCCGGCCAAATCGGTGGCCCAGTTACCCGGATCCATATAACCCACAGCAACCAGGAATCCCGGACCGGAAAATGCCATGAGCTTCCTCCAAAATGACGCCGTCTGTGGCACAAGGATGCTGCGATGGACTTCCGGCAAGGAAACCTGATCGCCCGTCCGTCGCCAACCCGCGCGAGGTGTTGCTGTGGTTGCTATTTCCGGCTGCGCCATGAATGTTTCTAAAATGATTATTAGACGAAACTAATTTATTTATGTTCGTATATTATTATGTCAAGAAACAATCTTTGGTTGTTGACTGTTCGGATCATGCTTTTATGTTCACGGGCATGCGAAACAAAAAGGCGTCTCAATCGCCGGCTGCCACTTCCACGGCTGTGGAGGATTATCTCGAGCGCATCCTGGAACTCATTAATTCCAAGGGATACGCCAGAGTGATCGATATCGCGGCTTCACTAGAGATTTCGCAGGCCAGCGTCACGAACATGGTTCAACGCCTCGATGCCGAGGGGCTCCTTAAATATGAGAAATACCGCGGGCTTATCTTGACTGCCGCAGGTAAAAAGTTGGCCCGTAGAATCGCCCAGCGGCACAAGCTGCTCACCGAGTTTCTCAGACTGCTCGGTGTCGACGACCGAGTGATTCACCATGATGTCGAAGGCATGGAGCACCACATCAGTCCTTCTACGTTGCGCGCAATTGCAGCGCTTACCCGGCAATTACAGCGTAGACCCACTCTATGCGCCCAATTGCAAGCCGCTGAGATTTAGCAACTGCGAAGAACACCCCCGCTACGGGTTTCGAGAGCTCGTCATCGTTGCAGCAGCATCGCTCAACTTTTTGAAATGCAGCTGCTTCACGCGGCGGTTATCGGCCTCGGAAACTGTAACTAGGTAACCATCTATCTTAACTTGTTCGCCGGTCTTCGGCAGATGCCCCAACAGATGCGTCACGTAACCGCCAATCGTGCTTACGTCGGGGCTTTCCAAATCAAGCTTAGCCAGATCGTTTAACTCGTACAGGCCAAGCGCCCCATCCACACTGAATTCATTCGCGCTGATTTTGCGAAACTCTTCCTTTTCAAAATCGAACTCATCCTGAATGTCGCCAACAAGTTCCTCCAACACATCTTCCAGTGTCACGAGCCCAACAGTTCCCCCGAATTCGTCCACGACGATTGCCACGTGCGCATGCTTGCTAAGGAATAATCTGAGCAGATTTTCCAGCGGCATCATTTCGGGGACTGGAAGCAACTCGCGTTTGATCTTCATCAAATCAGGATGCGGATCGCGCATCATCGGAAGCAGTTCCTTGATGTGAATTAGGCCGATGGTGTTATCCAGGTTTTCACGGCACAACGGAAAGCGCGTGTGTTGGGATTCGATCGCCGTTTTCACGTTCGTCTCGAAATCATCCTCCACGTTCAAGTAAACGATTTCGCCACGAGGCGTCATTATATCGCGCACGACGCGGTCCCGCAGATCCAGCACGTTAAAAACAAGTTCACGGCCGAGAGGCGTTACTTCGGCTGACTTTTCGCTTTCGCGTACAATCAAGCGCAGTTCCTCTTCGCTATGTGCCAGTTCTCCTTCGGCAATTGGTTCGACGCGAAGAATCCGCCGGAGCACCCAGTTACTCGCGGCGTTTAGAAACCAGATCGCCGGTTTGAAGATTACATAAAACCATCGCAACGGCGCGCTCACGAATAGCGCAGAAGGCATCGCTTTGCGGATCGCCAGAATCTTTGGTGCTTGTTCGCCTACTACGATGTGCAAAAACGTGATGGCCGAGAAAGCCAACGCGAATGAAATCGATTTGATCGCGGCGGGAGATTCGATTCCTGCCAAAGCAAAAAACGGCTGGAGCATTCGCGCGAGGAAAGGTTCCCCCAACCAGCCAAGACCGAGGCTCGCCATGGTTATGCCGACCTGACAGGCAGAAAGATAAGCATTCAGATTGTCTTTAATCGCGCGTAGTAGACCAGCTCGCTTGCTGCCGCTGGCAGCCATGGTCTTGAGATGGCTGGTACGAATCTTGACGAGCGCAAACTCAGCCGCGACGAAGAAGCCGTTTAACAGTACCAGCACGGAAATGGCCACTAGTTTTCCAAGCAACACCGTGGGGGGGTCCCAGTGCTGCACAATCGTTTCGGCAATTGGAGTTAGAGCTAGGGGAAGCATCACAAAGTTCATCTGTAGCAGCTCGGACGCGCCCGGCTGACGCGTCGCAAAGCGGTGGCTGGCTGCAATTTACCAGCTGGATTTGGTTACGCCAGGGATCAACCCCTGCGAAGCGAGTTCGCGAAAAGCCAGACGCGACATCTTGAACCGGCGAATGAAAGCGCGCCGGCGTCCGCTGACTTCGCAGCGGTTCACCACGCGCGTAGGACTCGCGTCACGCGGAAGTTGCGCCAGGCCGGCGTAGTCCTTTTTCGCCTTTAGCTCCGCGCGCAACGCAGCGTAATTTTTAGCTGTTGCGCGTTTGCGTTCATTACGGTTGATCCAGGCTTTCTTAGCCATAAAGAGCGCTGACTATAACGCCAGCCTCGTAATTTGCAACCGTGAGCTGGACAATGCTAGCTAAGAGCCGCTGTGCGCCGCCGCTGTTTGACTAGCGCAGTTGTGGATCGGCGAACTCCGTCTCGCGTAGGTGAGCGCTTCTGTTTTACCGTTTGTGTTCGGTTCAAGCTGTCTTGTAACACCTTCACGAGATCAACAACGTTGGTTGGCGTAGGAGGAGCTGGCGCTTTTGCCGCGATCTCCTTGTGCTGTGCCTTTTGTTCGATGATCTCCATCAACGCGTTCCGGTATTCATCCCGATATTTCTCCGGCTCCCAGACAACACTCATACTTTCGATGAGCGCTTGCGCCATTTTCAGTTCCTTGTCAGTCACTGCAGCTTTTGAACCATTTTGCAAGACATCGGCGCTCAGAATTTCGCTGGCAAAATGCATTAGCTCCAAAATCAGGAACAAGCCGTCCGGCTTTACGGCAGCCAGGTGCTCACGATTGCTAATCACAACCTTGGCAATACCAATTTTCCCCGTCCCGCTCAGGGCCTTGTGCAAGACTGCGTAAGCTTTTTCCCCGCCTTTTTGTGGCTCAAGAAAATATGGTTTGTAGAAAAACTTCGGATCGACCTGCTCCAAATCGACAAAATCGGTAATGTCGATCGAATGTGTGGATTCGATGCGCACCTTCTCGAAGTCCTCATCCTTCATCACGACGTAATGACCGCGCTCGTATTCGAAACCCTTTACGATCTGGTCGCCTGGGACTTCCTTCGAGTCCGCTTCGGCGACCTTTTTGTATCTGATCGGACTGAGATCGCTGGAACGAAGCTGCCGGAAACTAAGCTTTTCCTCTCGCGTGGCGGGATAAACAGCCACCGGAATGTAAACCAGCCCGAAACTGATGCTGCCTTTCCAAATGGGGCGCATACGGGGGAATGCTTTCCCATAGTGCTCCGCCTGTCAACCTTAGACAGTCGCCCGCCGACAGTCCGTCTGCCTCGCTGAAATTCCTTGCAACTCGAAGAAACGGTCTGATGTTGGCTATTGAAATGAGCCTCCT
>Ga0081455_10009347_pt1 | contig 10090 bp, 6 predicted proteins | sample TabmetS3T2R1_FD_70207 | JGI IMG/M metagenome (GOLD analysis project Ga0081455, IMG submission 70207) | Tabebuia heterophylla rhizosphere microbial communities from the University of Puerto Rico - S3T2R1 | ecosystem: Host-associated > Plants > Roots > Rhizosphere ... | reverse complement strand
GTGGTCGCAAGCAGCGAGCGGCCGATCGAACGAATGTTCTGCCATTGCGAAATCAGAAGACCGGCCACGATCAGAACGACGCCGATCGCCAAGGCCCGACCGACCGGGAAGCCCCGCATCAGCCGGCCGGGCTTGCGCTTTTTCTCGGCGGGCCCGCGGCGTTCAGGCGCCTGCCGTTGCCGCGACCGCGCTTGCGGCTGCTGCGGCTCCTCGGCCCCCTCGTCGTAGCCATAGACGCTCGGCTGCAGTTGCTCGGCCGCGCGATCCTCCATCGAAGGCTCGATGCGATCGAACTCCGGCGTCGGCGACGGCACATTGGCGTAGGTGCGGCGCGCGGCCCGGTTTGCCTCATGGGCCGCGCCGCCGAGTTCGTCGGCGTCGGCGACAACGTCGCGGAAGCCGCGAGTGCCCTGGTCGCGTGCGGCGCGCTCGCGCGAGCCGCCCTGCTCCCGATAACCTTCATTGCGCTCGGAGCGGCGCAACGGCGCGCTGCGCTCGCGCGCTTCCGGAGCCCGCGATCCCTCCCGGGTGTCGCGCCCGGTCTCTCGAGGCGGGTCGGATCGCGTCTCCCATGAGGTCTCGCCCCGTTCCGGCGGCCTGGGCCGCACCATCGGGCCATCATCGCGTTCCGGAACGGGCCGCTGCCGCTCGCGCTCGCCGCGCGTCGAGGGCCGCTCGCTGGCCGAACGGTCCTGCGCGGCGCCGGCCTCGACACCACGCATCGCGGCGCCCTTCAGCGCGTCGCTGTTGCGGCCCCGCTGCAAGCCCTCGGTTCGGGCGCCGCGCGACCGCTGCGCCGCTTCCTGCTCGACCTTGCGGATCGCCTCTTCCAGCGTCAGCCGCTCGCGGGTGATCTCGCTTTCGCTCAACGCCGGGGACACGCCACGCAGCTGTGCGATCAGGGCCGTCCGCGCCCGCTCATAGAGCGCGCGCCGCTGTTCGCCGGATGCGTTCGCATCCAGTCCGGCAACGGCGCGGGCAATCAGCGGGTAATAATCGGCCATCGGCTCTTAGGTGCCAGCTTGTCGAAGTTCATTATCCATCGCTGCCCCCTCTCGGCACGACCATCGCGTTCTCGACGCGACGCCTCATGCCTCGAACGGGTTCTGGACCAAAATAGTATCCTCGCGTTCGGGGCTCGTGGAAAGCAGGGCGATCGGACAACCGACAAGTTCCTCGACCCGCCGAACATATTTGATGGCCTGGGCCGGAAGGTCAGCCCATGAGCGTGCATTGGCGGTGGGCTCCTTCCATCCCTCGATCGTCTCATAGATCGGCCTGATCCGGGTCTGCGCACCCTCGCCCGCCGGCAGATGATCGATCGGCTTGCCATCGAGTTCATAGCCGACGCAAACCTGAATGGCATCGAAACCATCGAGAATGTCGAGCTTGGTGAGCGCAAGGCCGTGAATTCCCGACGTGCGAGCGGTCTGGCGGACTAGGACCGCATCGAACCAGCCGCAACGGCGCGGGCGGCCGGTGTTGGTGCCGAATTCGCGGCCACGCTCGCCGATTCGGCGACCGATCTCATTATCCTGCTCGGTCGGGAACGGACCGAGCCCGACCCGCGTGGTGTAGGCCTTGCAGATGCCCAGCACATAGCCGACGGCCGACGGGCCGAGGCCCGCCCCGGTCGCTGCCTGGGCCGCGACGGTATTGGAGGACGTGACATAGGGGTAGGTGCCGTGATCGACGTCGAGCAACGCGCCTTGTGCGCCCTCGAACAGGATCCGCTTGCCCTCGCGCCGCTTGCTGTCCAGCAGGCTCCAGACCGTTTCGGCGTAAGGAAGCACTTTCGGGGCGAGGGCCGCGAGCTCGCGACACAGCGCGGCGCCATCAACCTCGCCGAGGCCCATGCCGCGGCGGAGCGCGTTGTGATGCGCGAGCAACCGGTCCACCTTGCGAGGCAGCGCGTCGAGATCGGCGAGGTCCATCAGGCGGATGGCGCGCCGGCCGACCTTGTCCTCATAGGCCGGGCCAATGCCGCGGCGGGTCGTGCCGATGGCCGTGCCGTTGTTTGAACTTTCACGCTGGGCGTCGAGTTCGCGATGCAGACCGAGAATCAGGGTGACGTTTTCCGCGACCCTGAGATTCTCCGGAGAGACGGCAACCTTCTGACCCCGCAGCCGCTCGACTTCATCCAGGAAGGCCTGCGGATCGAACACCACGCCGTTGCCGATCACCGACAGCTTCAACGGGCGCAATACGCCGGACGGCAGCAAGGCGAGCTTGTAGGTGACGCCGTCGATGACGAGCGTGTGGCCGGCATTATGGCCGCCCTGGAAGCGGACAACGATATCGGCCTGTTCCGACAGCCAATCGACAATCTTCCCTTTTCCCTCGTCGCCCCATTGGGCGCCGACGACAACGACGTTGGCCATCTTGAATTGCAATCCCTCGTAACCCGAATAGCGGCCACGGAATTGATCCACCAGCGGCCGCGGCCGCGCTCGTCCGAGGCACGTCACGGGATAAAGGATGCCGCCACCCGACGCAAGTTAAAGGGAACAAAAACGGGCCGTTCGGGACCGGCAAATGATTGATTTTCCCCGCAAATCCTCAATCTCGCCACAGCCCGCCTTCTGGTCGCACAATTCCCGTCGCGCAAGCGGGGGCGAGGGGGCGACCTGCAGCCAGCGCTTGCTGCCGGCCACCGTCGGTCATTGCCTGCACCATAGCGATCGGGCAGCCTTGGCGAAGAGCTGTCGGCTGCGCGACACCGGCGCCGTCGCACCGATTCGCTTGCGACAGACATTTGCAGGAGTGGGCGATGAAGGCTGCCGTTCTGTTCGAAGCCCAGAAACCGCTCGTGATCGAGGACGTCGGCATCAGCAAACCTGGCCGGCGCGAGGTGCTGATCCGCACCGTGGCCGCCGGCCTCTGTCATTCCGACCTGCATTTCATCGACGGCGTCTGGCCCTATCCGATGCCGGTGATTCTCGGCCACGAATCAGCAGGGGTGGTCGAGCAGGTCGGCGACGAAGTGAGCTATGTGAAGCCTGGCGACCACGTCATCACCTGCCTCTCGGTTTTTTGCGGGGTCTGCGCGATGTGTACCGCCGGCAGGCCGGTGCTGTGCAGCAACGCCGAGGTCAAGAAGCCGCCGGGTGCCGCCAATCCGTTCAGCTGGAATCGCCCCGAGAAGCTCAACCAGTTCATCAATCTGTCGTCCTTTGCCGAACAGATGCTGGTGCACGAAAACGCCGTGGTGAAAATCCGCAAGGACATGCCGCTCGATCTTGCCGCCCTGATCGGCTGCGGCGTCATCACTGGCTACGGCGCCGTGGTGAACACCGCGCGAATCAAGGCGGGCGACAGCGTCGCCGTGATCGGCTGTGGCGGTGTCGGCATGGCCGGCATCAACGGCGCCGCCATTGCCGGGGCCGGTCGAATCATCGCGATCGACACCAGCCCGGCCAAGCTGCAGCTTGCCGCCAAGCTCGGCGCGACCGACCTGATCAACCCGAAGGACGTTGATCCGGTGAAGGCCGTGAAGGAGCTGACCGGTGGCGGCGTGCAATATTCGTTCGAGATGCTCGGCTCCAAGCTCACCGCCGAACAGGCTTTTGGCATGCTGGCGGCCGGTGGAACCGCGACGATTGTCGGCATGATCCCGATGGGGACCAAGATCGAGTTGCACGGACCGGACTTCCTGCGCGAACGCCGCATTCAGGGGTCGCAAATGGGCTCCAACCGATTTCGGACCGACATGCCGATTCTCGTCGACTTCTATCTCAAGGGCAAACTTCACCTTGAGGACTTTCTCTCCGCAAAGATCAAACTGTCCGAGATCAATGAAGGCTTTGCCAATATGAAAGCGGGCAAGGTCGTGCGCAGCGTCATCACCTTCAACTGAAGCAAGTCGCTTCTCGAACAAGACCGCTTGGTGACAGCCGATCGAACAGATTTGGCAGCGGCGGAAATTTGGGCCAAGATCGCGGTCGATGGAACGAACGTCAGACAGATTGCTGATCGTGCTGATCGGCGGCACCGCCGCCCTCGCTTATGTGTTCCATGAAATCGTCAAGGACAATGTCACGCAGGGGCTCGCGAGTGCGCTTGCCGACATCAGCCCGGTTTTCGCGGACCTGACCGGCAAGGCGATCTCGCTCTCCTTGAGCACGGCGTTCGCTGGCATCATCGTCGCCGGTCTGTATCGGCGCATCCGGCGCGAATTCGAGGAGGATTTGCGCGAACGCCTGCGGCCGAAACTCGCCTGCTCGTTCGATGCAAGCGACGGCGAATGCGTGCAAAGCGCAACGGTGCGCACCTCCGGCGCCCCGTCACGCGTGACGTCGTTCCGCCTGAAGGTCGCGACCGACCGCATCAGCAGTGTGGAAGGCTGCCGCGGCCGCCTGGTCGCGATCCGCCGCGGCCGCGAGACGGTGCTGGACGGCGAACGGCTGGTGCTGCCCTTCATTCCGGCCAGCGCCGCGGATGCCGCCAGCAAGCGGATCGATGCCGGCGTTCCCGAATTGCTGGAGTTCCTGCAGATTTCCGAACGCAACACGGTCGAGGTGCCGACCGTCCGCTCCAATGCACTGAGCGCCAGGAGCCTGTTCCTGCAACCCGGCGACTACACCTTCGTCATCATCGTCTCATCACCCGACAGCGCGTCCACCGTGATGCCGGTGCTGCACTGGGCCGGCGAGGCGAAGAGCGCGTCGGTGTCGTTGTGAGGGCGCACATATCGTCAACGTTCGTCATTGCGAGCGCAAGCGAAGCAATCCAGAAAAAAGCCGCTCTCACGACGCGACTGGATTGCTTCGTCATAGGCGAGCTAGCGACGCCGTTCTTCGAACGGCTGCGCGCCTCGCAATGACGATCCGTCGCTATTTTATCGCCCGCCCGAAAACACCACGGTCTTGTCGGTCGGCCAGCGCACCCGCCAGCCGAACTTGATCTCGCGCGTGTCGCCCGGCGGCACCGCCATGGTCCAGGCCAGCACGCCGCGCTGATCGCGCACGTCGCGCGCGGTCGGTGGCGTCGATGACGGCAGCATCTCGACCTGGATCTGCTCATTCTCGGCGACCGGCAGCTGATCCTCGATCGTGACATTGACGGGCGAGGCGTGGCCGTTGCGGATCGTGGTCTTGAACTCGCGCTCGTCGGTCTTGGACGATGTGATGATGCCGGCCGATCCCTCGTTCTTGCGGACAACCGAGCGGGTGACCTTGACCTGCTCGTCCGCCCCGAAACCGAGCCGCACCATCTCGTCCTTCTGCGCCAGCGCGAGCTGGCCGCGTCCGACATAGGTGCCGTCGCGATAGAGGCTGACACGTCCGGGCAGCAGCGGCGCCTCCTCGGCCTGCTTGAACGCGGCTTCGAGATAGGCGGTGTCGTCAGCCACGGGGGCCGCGCGCACCAGGAGGTCCGGCGCGGCAGTCAGGGACGCGATGCGCAGGCTGCGCGCGCCTTCGCCGGCTCCCAGGCTGATCCGTCCGGGAATTCGAAACACCGCCTGGAAGCCGCCGGTCTCGATCTCGGCCGCGCGCTCATCCGCGGGAATATCGGCTGCATCGGCCGCCTGCTTGGCGAAACGTCCCTCGGCCGAGCGCGCCATCGGCGCCGGCACCGCCAGCGTGCCGGGCGCCATGGTCTGGGCCAGCGGCCGCGGCGGCTCCGGATAGCGCACGATCATGCTCGTCAGGTTCGGCGTGCCACCGCCGCGCGCGGTTCGCATCGTGGAGACGGCAAGCGCGACATTGCTCCAATCCTCGCCGCTCCGTTGCACGATCTCGGCCCGGCGGACCAGTTCAAGCGACGGCTTGCGATCCTTGTCGCCCGTGTCCAGCCGCGCATCGTAAAGCGGCAGCCAGCGCGCTTCGCGTACGCCGTAGCTGACGCGCAGCATCGCGGTGGTCGCGGCCTGTGCCGACAGGTCGATCCTCACCTCCAGCTTGCGGGGCGGATCGCTGCGCTGATCGGCGCGCAGCACCGCGAGGTTGGCGTCGATCGCGCGCATCGCCGTTTGCAGGCCGCGGATGGTCTGATCGGCCTGGCCGATCTCCTCCTCGACGGCCTTGAAGGCGTCGCGCCATTCCGAAAGCGGCCGCGCATTGCTGTCCTTGCCGAGCCCAAGCGGCGCGTCGGTGGCAAAACGGCGGGCAAAATCCCGGCGCACTTCGGCGGCGCCGATTTTGTCCTCAAGTCCTCGCCGCTCGTCCTCGAGCGCCTGTATTTTCTTCTCGCGGTCGGCGCTCGCCTGCACCGGCTGCGGTGCGGGCTTGCGGGCATCGATCGAGCCGATCTGGATGCGGGCGCCACCGGCGCCCTCGACGCGCAGTGACGATGGATCGAGCGTCAGCGGGAAGTCGCGCGCCAGCACCACGCTGTCGCCCTGCGGCAGCTCGACTTTCAGCGTCCGCGTCACTGTGGCGCCGTCGGGATAAACCGTCACGGCATCGATAACAGACGTGGCCTCGATATCGGCGGCAGCCGCCGACGCGGCCATGCCAACAAGCATGGCACATGTCATGATGAAAACGCGCAAGACGACCTCCCTGCAAAGCCGCGCCGGCATGGACCGGCGACGGATATAGGGATGCGCAGTATGGCGTTTGTCCGGCGGACGTTTGGCTTGCCCGCGGCGGATCAGCGCGGGGTCTTGCCCCTCTCCCCTTGCGGGAGAGGGTGGCGAAAATGCGCATAGCGCGTTCGAGCCGGGGTCAAGCTCACCCCTCATCCGCATTCGTAGCTTCGCTACTCAGGCACCCTCTCCCACAAGGGGAGAGGGACAAAAATGCCAGTTCAGAACCGCAACGCCTTGGCCTGCTTCACATGCGGCAGGGCGAGCGTCTTCTTCAGTGCGTCGGCCGGCACGTCGCCATCGACCTCCACCAGCGCGATGGCATCGCCGCCCGGCTGGTTGCGGCCGAGATGGAAGGTCGCAATGTTGACCTTGGCATCGCCCAGCAGCGAGGCGAACTTGCCGATGAAACCCGGCTTGTCTTCATTGGTGACATAGATCATCGACTTGCCGAACTCGGCATCGACACGGATACCCTTGATGTCGACCAGACGCGGCTTGCCGTCGTGATAGACCGTGCCGGAAACCGAGCGCTCCATGCTCTCGGTCGCGACCGTCACCGTGATCAGGCTCTCATAGTCGCTCTGCGCGGCGCGGGTGATCTCGTCGACCACCATACCGCGCTCCTTCGCCACCACCGGCGCCGAGACCACATTGACCTCGCCCAGCATTGGCCGCAACAGACCGGCCAGCGCCGCCGAGGTCAGCGCCTTCACCTTCATTTCCGCAACCTGTCCGGAATAGGTGATCGTCACCTTGGAGATGCCGCTCTCGGTCAATTGGCCGGCGAACGAGCCGAGCTTTTCGGCGAGATCGACGAACGGCTTCAGCTTCGGAGCTTCCTCCGCGGTGATGGAGGGGAAATTGATCGCGTTGGAAATCGCGCCGGTCAACAGATAGTCGGACATCTGCTCGGCAACCTGCAAAGCGACATTCTCCTGCGCCTCGGTGGTCGATGCGCCGAGATGCGGGGTGCAAATCACATTGGGGTGGCCGAACAGCACGTTTGACGTCGCGGGCTCCTCGACGAAGACGTCGAAGGCGGCGCCGGCAACCTGCCCGGAGTCGAGCGCGGCTCGCAGCGCCTTCTCGTCGACCAGGCCGCCGCGCGCGCAATTGATGATCCGGACGCCCTTCTTCATCTTGGCGAGCGCCGCGGCATCGATGATGTTCCGGGTTTTCTCGGTCAGCGGCGTATGCAGCGTGATGAAATCGGCACGCTTGAACACCTCGTCGAGTTCGACCTTGTCGATGCCGAGATCCTTCGCCCGCTCGGCCGACAGGAACGGATCGAACGCGACGACCTTCATGCGCAGGCCCAGCGCGCGATCGACCACGATCGAGCCGATATTGCCGCAACCGATCACACCGAGCGTCTTGCCGGTGATCTCGACGCCCATGAAGCGGTTCTTTTCCCACTTGCCGGCCTGCGTGGAGGCGTCGGCTTGCGGGATTTCGCGCGCGAGCGACAGCATCAGGGTGATGGCGTGCTCGGCTGTCGTGATCGAATTGCCGAACGGCGTGTTCATGACGATGATGCCCTTGGCGGTCGCCGCCGGGATTTCGACATTGTCGACGCCGATGCCGGCGCGCCCGATGACGCGCAGCTTTGTCGCCTTGTCGATGATCTTGGCCGTCGCCTTGGTGGCCGAGCGGATCGCAAGACCGTCATAGTTGCCGATGATCTCGGCGAGCTTCTCCTTGTCCTTGCCGAGATTGGGCTGGAAGTCGACCTCCACGCCGCGATCCTTGAAGATCTGCACGGCGGCGGGAGACAGTGCATCGGAAATGAGAACTTTGGGTTTGGACATTTTGCTTTTTCTCCACCCTCCCCTCGAGGGGGAGGGTCGATGATCCTGAGCGAAGCGAAGGAGCAGAGCCTAAATGTGGCTCCTTGCCCTGGGTTCCCCGCGACTCTTCGAAGCGCCTGGGAAGGGCTTCGTAAGCGTGGCATCCTCGACTGGCGCTTCTGGGTCGATAACGAACCCCGCCCCGGCTGGGCCAACATGGCCATCGATCTCGCCCTGCTGGATCGGGCCGAACAGCACGGCGAGAGCTGGCTCCGCCTCTACCAGTGGCAACCCCATTGTCTCTCCTTCGGACGGCATGAGCCCGCCAGCCACCGGTATGATGTCGAGCGAATCCGCGACCTGGGGCTCGATACAGTAAGGCGGCCCACTGGGGGCCGGGCGGTATGGCACGGGCCGGAGCTGACCTACGCGATTGCAGCGCCGAGCGGGATTCTGGGCTCGTTGCGCGCGGCGTATCTGGAAGTCCACGCCATGCTGGCCCAAGCACTCGGCACTCTGGGGGTAGCGACGTCGCTGGCGCCAAGGGCTCACGCCACACCGGTCGATGCGGGAGCCTGTTTCTCGCAGCCGGCCGGAGGCGAAGTGATGGTCGCCGGTCGGAAGGTCGTGGGCAGCGCCCAGCTCCGCCAGGGAAAGGCATTACTACAGCACGGGTCCATCCTGCTGCACGACGACCAACGCATCGTGCGCAGCGTCAGTCTCGGCGGGGCGAGCGTGTCGTTTCCTGAGCCATCAACGCCCATACCTCTGGGCCGGCACATTACAGCCGGTGAGGTAGCCGGGGCTGTCGGCCGGGCAGCCTGCGATCGCTGGCACGGAGAATGGAGGCGGGTTGCTCGCCCCGACGACGTTTTGGAAGCCGCCTCCCGGTACTTTCCGCAGTTTCGCTCTCCGGCGTGGACGTGGGCCAGATAGTCCGAGTAGATTGCCTAACCCAACCACAATGCATCCCGTACCCGGAGCCTCTGTGACGCGCTGGACGCCACGGAATGCCGTTCTTGCTGCCCTTGTCGCGCTCTCGCCGGCCCTGTCCGCCGCGGCTCAGTCCCGCGCCTCCGACGCCAGCATCGTCATCGTCACCGGCCAGCAGCCCACCATCGCGGTTCCCACGCTGATGGAAGGTCCGGCCGCGAACGTCGCCAACTTCGAGCTGTCCGACCAGCTCTTTCTCCGCCTCGCGGGTTTGTCGCCCAGCTTGCTGACCTCGGGTGACCGGAACTTTGTGCCGCTCCTGGCACGCTCGTGGACTCGAAGAGACTCAGTCACTCTCGCCTTCGACCTCGATCCTCGGGCGAAGTGGCATGATGGCGTACCGGTCACCGCGCGAGATGTGGTGTTCACGTTCGGGCGGGCGCAGAATCGCTCCATCTCGCCGGGACTCACCGACCTGCTCAAGCACGTCATCTCGGTCACCGCCGAAGGCGAGCGACGAGTAGTGTTTCGCTTCTCCCACCCGTACGCGGAGCAGGTGTACGACGCCACGTTTCATGTGGCTCCGCTTCCGGCGCATCTCTTGGACACCATCCCTCCCGACGCTATCGCCCGCTCGGCGTACGCCGGCCAGCCAGTCGGAAGCGGACCTTATAAACTGGTGCGCAATGTGCCGGGCCAGTTCGTCGAGCTGGCTGCCAACCCGGACTTCTTTCTCGGCAAGCCCAAGCTCGAGCGGGTGATCATCCGAATCGCCACCGATGCGGATGCCAGGCTGAACCTCTTGCTGAGTGGTCAGGCCGACGCGATGGACAACGTG
>Ga0081455_10009346_pt1 | contig 10090 bp, 9 predicted proteins | sample TabmetS3T2R1_FD_70207 | JGI IMG/M metagenome (GOLD analysis project Ga0081455, IMG submission 70207) | Tabebuia heterophylla rhizosphere microbial communities from the University of Puerto Rico - S3T2R1 | ecosystem: Host-associated > Plants > Roots > Rhizosphere ... | reverse complement strand
TCCTCTGCCGTACAAACGTCCCTCCGAGACTCCTGATTCTCAGAATCAGCGCGCTGAAGCAGCCTCGCGCGCGATGCGCTGTCGCCACCCCCCTCCCTGCTCCTCCCCCGCATGGGGGGAGGGAACCGTGTGGCGCGCGCCTTCGCAACCCACGCGATGTGCCCGCCGCGTGAAACAGCGCAACAGAATTTGAGAAATTGGCCCCTGGATTCCCGCTTTCGCGGGAATGAACGGAGCGTGTGGCTCGACTGGAGTAGAGCATCGGCTCGCCCTACCTTGTCGATGCCGTCGGCGTGAGCGCCTGGCGCAGGATATCGAGCGCGCCCTCGCTGCCGTCGAGCGAGCGATAGGTGCGGCGCTTGATCTTCCAGCCGTCCGTCGTGCGCACGAGCTCCCAACGGTTCGCGCCGACGCGGTGGATGCGATAGCCCTTCGATACGCCGTGCGCCGGCACCTCGATCGGCTCGGCGGATGGGTGCGGGGCGATGATCTGCAGATAGGATGTCGCCACCGCGCGGTCGCCGTCGATAGTCACGTGCGGCAGGCCGGCAAAATGCGCAAGCCCGGCGCGGATCGCTGCCTGATGCGCCGGGCGTTGCGGCATTGCTGCGATCGCCTCGTTGCCGGCGGCGGTCTTGTCGCCGCCGAGATCGAGCACGCCATCCTCGGTGAAGATCGCGCGAATGTGGGCACTGGCAGCGGTATCGGCGCTCGGCGGATGGCTGGCGATGAGGTTGTAGATCGCGAGCCGATCCTCGATCGCACGCAGGCGATCTTCGATCGAGCGCTGTTGTGGCTGCGCCATGCGTCTCTCCAGGTTCAAGATGATGCTGCCATGGCGGTTACGGTGATGCCAAGGTGGCGAATTGCGCCTGGAGCAATTGGGATTAAGCCCACAGCCAGTGGTGCCAGCGCCAATCCGCCAGAATCGCGCGTGCCGCATTGTGGCCGGGGGCGCCGGTGACCCCGCCGCCAGGATGTGCGCCCGAGCCGCAATGGTAGAGGCCCGCGACGGGGCTGCGGTAGTCCGCATGGCCAAGCATCGGCCGCGCCCAGAACAGCTGGTCGAGCGTCAGCGCGCCATGGAAGATGTCGCCGCCGATCAGCCCGAACGTCTCCTCGAGATCGAGCGGGCTCAGCGCCTGGCGGCCGACGACGCTCGCCTTGAAGCCCGGCGCGTAGCGCTCGACGGTGTCGATCATCAGGTCGGCGACCTCCTCGCGATGCGCGTGCCAGGAGCGGCCGTCCGGCAGTTGCGGCGCGACGTGCTGGCAGAACAGGCTCGCCACGTGCGCGCCCTTGGGGGCGAGCGTATCGTCGAGGGTCGAGGGAATCAGCATCTCGATGATCGGCTCGCGGCTCCAGCCGTGCTGGCGCGCGTCCGCGAAGGCGCGGTCCATGTATGCGAGGCTCGGCGCCATGATGATGCCGGAGGTGTGGTGATCGGCGAGCTCGTTGCCCGGCAGTGCCGTGAAGCTCGGCAGGGCCGAGAGCGCGACGTTCATGCGGAAGGTGCCGGAGCCGCAGCGCCAGTTGCGCATGCGGCGCAGCACATCAGCCGTCAGCGCGCTCTCCGGGACCATCGCGGTATAGAGCAAACGTGGATTGACGTTGGCGACGACGATATCGCTGCGGATCACGCGGCCGTCCGCCAGGACGACGCCGCAGGCGTGCTCGCGCTCGATCATGACCTCGCGCACCACGGCACCGGTTTCGATCTCGACCCCATGGCTGGCCGCGGCCTTCGCCATTGCTTGCGTGATCGCCCCCATTCCGCCGATGGCATGGCCCCAGACACGGCGCTTGCCGTTGACCTCGCCGAAGGCGTGATGCAGCAGCACATAAGCGGTGCCGGGTGTGTAGGGCGAGGCGTAGTTGCCGACCACCGCGTCGAAGCCGAACAGCGCCTTGATGAGGTCGCTTTCGAACCACTGGTCGAGATAGTCGCCGGCCGACTTGGTGAAGAGATCGTAGAGCACGCGCAGATTTTCAGTGGAAAGCCGGCGCAGCCGGTTGCCAAACGCGCCCGCCTTGAATAGTTCGCCAAGGCCGCGCAGGGGGTGGCCGGACGTCAGGTTCGGCGGCGCGCGCAACACGAGATCGCGCAGGACATCGGCGCCGGTGTCGATCTCGCGGTTGAAGGGACCGAGCCGTGCGGCATCAGCTGCACTAAACTTGGCAACCTCCCGCTCGGTCCGTCCCTCGCCGGCAAGGAGGTAGCGGCCATCGAGCGTGGGAAGAAAATTTTGTATGCGGCGTTCGACAATCTTCAGGCCATGGTCGTTGAGGCGCAGATCGCGGATGACCTTCGGGTTCAAGAGGCTCACCGTGTAGGCGGCGACCGAGTTGCGGAAGCCTGGATGAAACTCTTCCGTTACTGCCGCACCGCCCACAACAGCACGTCGCTCAAGCACCTTGACCTTCAGCCCGGACATGCCGAGATAGGCGGCGCAAACGAGGCCATTGTGTCCCCCGCCAATGATGACGGCGTCATGTGTTTGTGTCGGCGACATTGTTTGGGCCTGCGGTCGAACGTGATATGCCTTGGTCTCGTTCTTGCATTGAGGGGGCGTTGAGGGAACAGATGCTGGTGCGATCTGTTGCTGCCGTGATGGGGCGCATGATCTCAATCAGCCTAGCACGCGAGGGCCGAAGATGCCCGCGTCGACGTCCATAGAGGGGAAGCTTGCATAACCATCATGTCCAGAACATCAAGCTCGCGTCGGCCGTTCCGCGTCGGCCGCTCAAAGACCGGCCTCGGCCTTTTCGCCACCAAGCTCATCCGCAGAGGAAGTTTCATCGTCCGCTATACCGGCAAGAAGCTGCACAACAGGATCGCGGACGAGCTCGACACCAAGTACCTGTTCGAGATCAACAATCGCTGGACCATCGACGGCTCGGGCCGCAAGAACATCGCCCGCTACATCAACCATTCCTGCCGGCCGAACGCCGAAGCGGATGTCAAGAAGCACAAGATTTTGATCAGCGCGATCAAGACCATCCACCCCGGTGACGAGATCACCTACAACTACGGCCGCAACTATTTCAACGCCTTCATCAAGGAGCACGGCTGCAAGTGTGTGGCCTGCCATCAAAAAAAGCTGGTGCTGCGCTCGCAGCAGAGAAACCGCAACAAGCGTAAGCGCCGCAAGAGTAGGCGACACAAGCACTAAGGTAATATAACACCTGAGTAGCTCGACCCGAGTGCCGGGCGGCTTATGCCTTGGCCCTGGTGATTGACGCTTGGTGACCGGACCAATTGCGCGGGCTGCTTCGAATGCGAGAATAGGATGAAAAACGCTGCCACGAAAAATGTCTTGGTTACAGGAGGGGCCGGCTATATCGGCTCACACACCTGCAAGATCTTGGCGCTGGAGGGCTATCAGCCCATTGCTTTCGACAATCTGTCGTCGGGACACACGTGGGCAGCCAAATGGGGCCCTCTCGAAAGGGGGGACATCCTCGATCGGGCTGCTCTCGACCGGACCATCGAGAACTACCGCCCGAGCGCCTGTTTGCACTTTGCGGCGTTCGCGTATGTTGGAGAGTCGGTTTCAGATCCCGGTAAGTACTATCGCAACAATGTCGCCGGCTCTTTGACACTGCTCGAGACATTGAGAGACCACGGCATCGATCAGTTTGTCTTGTCGAGCACGTGTGCCACTTACGGCGTTCCCAAAAAGGTCCCGATCGACGAGACGTTCATACAAGCCCCGATCAATCCTTATGGCGCCTCGAAGCTTATGGTCGAGCGCATGCTCGCCGATTTCCATGCGGCCCACCGGTTGCGGTACGTAGTACTGCGCTATTTCAACGCGGCCGGAGCGGATCCAGATGGCGAGATCGGCGAAGACCACGATCCCGAAACGCACCTAGTACCACTCGTTCTCGATGCCGCCTGCGGAGACCGCGAGGCTATCACGGTCTTCGGAACAGATTACGACACGCCCGATGGGACATGCGTTCGTGACTATATCCACGTGACTGATCTGGCTCAGGCCCATGTCCTGGCACTGAAGGCCCTGGAACGGGGTCTCACACATCGCGCGTTCAACCTGGGGAATGGCCACGGCTATTCGGTTCGCGAGGTGATTGGATCGGTCGAGCGTGTTACGGGGCTTCCCATACCTGTGAGGTTCGGCGAAAGGCGACCGGGGGACCCTGCACGACTGGTCAGCAGTTCCACGCGCGCGGCAAACGAGTTGCAGTGGAAGCCGCAGATTACCAGGCTGGATGACATCATCACTACGGCATGGGAATGGCACAAGAAGGGGGGATCAGGAGAAGTGCCGAAGGTGAGATCTGGTCTGAGCTCCGCTAACACCTCCAAAAAATAGGTAGAATCCATCACCCGCGGTCTAAGCATCGCCAGCATCGACGTTGCTACTGCAGCCATCCACCGATTTGAGGAATGCAGCGGCTTGCGGCCGAGCTTACGCCTTCTCCACGAGCTGGGGCAGGAACTCGTCCATGCTGTGCCCCAATCCTGCAAGATGCAGGAAATACGCTTGATCGAAAATCAATCTGACGAGAGTGGAACTTTCGTCCGGCAACAATAGACGCCGCAGCTCCATCTGCCTTTGCAGGATCAGGTGGATCAGCAAAGCGTTGAAACGGCTGTCCAACACGTGCAGCAGGCCTTGCTTCTGTATCTCGAACGACAGCGGCCGCATCTCGTAGTTCCACACTTCGCCGCCGCGGTCTTCATAATTATAATAGACGTGCTCCAGGAGCTCGCGGTGATGCCTGGGTGAAAGCACCATCACGCCGGCCTGCACGATTGATCGCACATCACTGCGCGGCAGACCCCAGGCAGCGTGCCAGTCCGCGGGATCAAGATGGGCCGCGAATGCCTTTGCAAGCCCTGGATTGATCGCCTCCGCTCCCTTTGCGAGCGACATGAAGATCTGGCGATGCAGCTGCAGCGAGGGAAACTGATACTGGTCAGTGGCGCCGATTTTTCGGAGCGGAACTCCCTCTGCGATCGAGGGCGCGCGACCGTTGTTGATCAGGACGTCGGAGTCGATCCAGATGATCCGATCGAAGCTGCCGGCGATGTCCGGTCTCAGAACGAGGCACTTCTGCCAGGAGGGCGAGCGCGCAGCGGCGCGAAAGGTCTGGTCGAGCGGCTTGTCAATGACGATAAGCTCAAAGCCGTGCCGCTCGGCATAGCGCGACCAGCCAGACTCGCAATGGACTCTCCAGTGGTTCAGATAGGCGTCGCCAATGGCAAGGGTAACGATGGCAGTCTTCATGAGTCTTCGCTCCGCCCAAGCGCCCCGCACGGGCTCAGGCAATTTGCAAGAGCTGCGGCAGGAATTCGTCCATGCTCGTCTTCAATGCCGCGAGATGCAGAAAATAATTCCGCTCGAATGTCGATCGCACGAGTTCGGCGGCTTCGGCTTGTGTCAGCGCCCGCTGCAATTGAATCTGACTCTGGATAAGCAGGAGAATCAGCAGCGCGTTGAAGCGGTTGTCGATCACGTGAAGGGCGTTGCGCTCCTGAATTTCGAAGGATAGCGGGCGCATCTCGAGGTTCATGGCCTCGCCTCCGGGGTCTTCGTAGCTGTGATAGACGTGCTCCAGGAGTTCACGGTGATGGTTGGGCGAAAGCACCATGACGCCAGTTTGGACGATGGACCGCGCGCGGCGCGGAAGACCCCAATCCGCATGCCAGTCGGCGGGGTTGAGATAAGACTGCCAAATTCTGGCAGTGGCTGAATTGACGCTCTGGGCGTCCTGCAGGAGCCGCGTGTAGATGCGGCGGTGTTCCTCGGGCGTGGGAAAGGTGAATTCGTCGGTCGCCCCGATTTTTTCGATCGGAACGCCTTCGGTCACCGCAGGTGAAGCGACGTTTATCAAGATGTCCGAGTCGAGCCAGATGACCCGGTCATACCGTCCGGTCACAGCGGGTCCGAGGATCAGGCATTTTTGCCATGCGGGCGAACGGGCGGCCGCGCGGGATGTCTCATCTAATGGTCTGTCGATGACAAGAAGCTCAAACCCGTGTTTGTCGGCGTATTGCCGCCAGCCACGTGCGCAGTGAGCTTCCCACCGGTTTCGATAAGCGCTGCCGACGATTAGTGTGACAATGGCGGCTTTCATGCCCGGATTTTCAAACCAATGATTGCAACGAAGAACTTTCAAGTAGCGTTTCAAAAAGCACCAATAGCACAATCAGGGGTGGCGGGACAGGGCCTGTGGTGTTGCCGCTCGTAAGCGGGAGCGCACGGGCGGAATGTGATAATTTGCTGGCCCCCTGCCTCGGGTGCCTGAAGCCGCTATGATACCCGCAACATGACGAAGGCCGCGGGCAGGGAGATGACGATGGGCGCTCGAACATTCGCGATACTGGCCTGCGCGCTGGCGCTGGTGTCCACGCCCGCCGCGGCGCAGACCTTTCCGGGGAAGATCGTCCACCTCGTCGTCCCCTATGCGGCAGGCGGCACCGGCGATATCGTGGCGCGGGTGGTTTCGGAGAAGCTGTCCATCGCGCTCGGGCAATCGGTCGTGGTCGAGAACCGGCCAGGCGCGAGCGGTGCGGTCGGCTCGAAGGCCGTCGCGGGCGCGGCGCCCGACGGCCACACGCTTCTGGTCGGCCAGACCGGCGAAATGGCCATCAACCAGCACTGGGCCAAGAACCTCGGCTACGATCCCGAGAAGGACCTGGCGCCGATCGGGCTCGCCACCGTGGTCCCGCTCGCGCTGGTCGTGCCGGGCAAGGCGTCCTATTCGACGGTCGCCGAGATGCTGCAAACGTCAAGGACGCGCGGGCTCTCGTTTGCCTCGGCCGGCACTGCCACGCCCGGGCACTTCGCCGGCGAGGTGCTCAAGCTCAAGACCAGGAGCAACATGACGCACGTGCCCTACAACGGCGCGGGGCCGGCGCTGAACGATCTCCTGGGCGGGCATGTCGACCTGTTCTTCCCCGGCTTCCCGGCCGCGATCGCGCAGGTGAAGGCGGGCAACCTGAAACTGCTCGCGGTCTCGACCGCGCGCCGATCGGCCTCCGCGCCCGATGTGCCGACCGTCGCCGAGGCGAGCGGGGTCACTGGCTTCGATATCGCGCTCTGGCAGGGCTTCTTTGCGCCGCGCGCGACCCCGCGCGAGGTCATCACGCGGCTCAACGCCGAGATCAACCGGATTCTCGCCGAGCCCGATGTGAAGGCGCGGCTGCTCGAGGCCGGCGCCGCCGTGATGCCGACCACGGTCGATCAGTTCGCGGCGTTCGTGAAAGCGGAAAGCGAGAAATTCCTCGGCATCATCAAGGACGCCAACCTCAAGCCGGAGTGACGATGTCCTGACGTCGTCCGACGCGGCTTACGACTCCGCAGCCTGGCTGCCCGGCGGGCGGACCTTCAAGATGCCTTGCATGGCATGCTGGATGCGGTCGAGTGCGCTTTCGGCCTCGTCGGCTCGCTCTTCCGCCTTCAGGGCACGCTCCTGAGCGGCTTCCAGATCGGCCGCCAGGTTGTCGATGCGCTCCTGGTAGGACTTTTCGACCTCGTCGAGCCTGGTCTTGAGCTCCTTCACCTCGCCTTCGGCGACGCGGCGCCTGGTCTCGGCCGCCTCGAGCACGCGCTCGGCAAGCCGCATCTCCTCCTGCAGGTGGGCGGCGGCGGCCTCCGCGCGGGCGACCATCTCGGCCGCGTGCTCCTCGGTCGCCCGGATCAGCTCCGCCGTCCGCTCGACCAGATCGAGCCCGGTCGCGGCCGGATCCAGCTCGCCCGGAGGGTCGAGGTCTTCTAGTACTCGTTGACGTTCCATGTCAGCCTTCCACGCCTTACTCGTTTTCATTCACCAGGTTGAACGACGGGCAGTTGTCGCAGATCTCCGTCCATCGCGGTGACGTCTTGCGGCTCCTGCGGCACTTCAGGCCCCGCTGCCGGCACGTCCTCGGGTTTGATCGGCAGGCCGAGGGCCGTGATCAGCTGCCGCACTTCCAGCCGGGCGAGCACGTGCGACATGCTCGGCTTGACGCCCAGGAGCGACGTCTCGAACGAATCGAACGTGGTCAGGCCGAGCGGGAAGAACTCCCGATAGACCACCCGTTCGACCAGGCCGCTGGTCGTCCTGAACATTCCGCCCCGCGCCAGCTTGTCGAGTGCCTCGACCACGCCGCGCTCGTTGCGCGAAGCGAGCGGCGAGATGCGGTTGCGCACGACAATCCAGTCGGGCTCCTGCTGGTTGATTGAGCGCCGCGCCTCGAACGCGCGGGTGACGGTCTCCGCATAGCGCGAGGGCTTCAGCATCGTCTCGGGCGTCGGCCCCATGCTGAAGATGACGTCGAGATCAAGAAAACTGTCGTTAACGGGAGTGATCAGCGTATCCGCCAGCCCGTGCGCAAACAGGTTCAAGGAGCTGCCGCCGCCCGGCGTGTCGATCAGGATGAAGTCGCACGACTGATCGCAGTTGCGCAGGACCTCCGAGAGCGCATCGATGCGATCGGAGTCACTCCATCGCACGCCCTCGTTACGCATGTCGTCGACGCAGTGATGGTCGGGCAGGTCGAGGGGATGACGCTCGGTCATCGCCGAGATGCGCCGGTTCTCGAAGTAGCGGGTGAGCGTCCGCTGCTCGTAGTCCAGATCGATGGTGGTGACGCGGTGCCCGCTCTTGAGCAGCGCAATCGCGATGTGCATCGCAAGCGTCGACTTGCCGCTACCACCCTTATGGTTGCCGAGCAGGATCACGTGAGGCCCGGATAGTGAGGCAAGCATTGCTCGCGTCCTCAGTTACGACGACTGTCGCGTGAACTAGTGCACAATGTCGAAGTGGGCTGCACGACTAAGTGGTTCTTAACGTCGATATTTAACGTTACCCGCTTCCCCGAAGTTCCAGCTTCAAACACAAGGTTTGGACACATTCAATATAACCTTATGCGAGGAGAAAGTGATACCGCGTTGGCCGCAAGATTATGGTTAACGCATGCCTCAGCCATTAATGCGCATGGCGTGATTTCCTGAACCTGATACCGCCACATGACTACGCGGTGGCTCCGGCAGCTGACGAGCCTTGCTCGCGCCAGGCAGTCGTGACAATCACATTGAACCAGATTTGTTGTTCTTGATTTCTTGCATATCCCAAGATGCCTGCGCGGCTCCTGATTGTTGCGACGCTGCTCACGATTGCTCTGCCGCTGCTGGTCGCGGCGAGTGTCTTCTTCGTGGCTCTCCCATGGTGGATCGATCGGTTGCTGCGATTCGATCCGCATGCTCACGAGCGGCTGCGGCTCGATGTGTCGCAGGAGGGCCTTGCTTGGGTCGTCGCTGCCGATGACGGCAAGCCATTGCGTCTGCCGCATCTTCCGCTGGCATTGACCGCGCTGGCCGGGGCTGTGGTCACGGCGGTCGAGACTGCCACGTTCGCCTCGCGCAGCGGTGTGCCCAATCTCTGGTACGCGGCCGGCGCCATCGTGCTCGGGATCGTGTTGCTGGCGCCGTTCGTCACGGCGTGGATCTTCAAGAATCTGTTTTGCCGACACGTCGAACGAGCGCTCGAACAGCATGCCAACGACAAGCTGCTGTTCGCGGCACAAGCAATCTACGGGATCGGGGAAGTCGGCCGTCATATCAACGACGCCTACGCATCGATGGGACTGCGGCCGCGCGTCGATGTGCTCCGTCTGGGGCGAGAGGCTCTGCTTGCACACGCTTGGCTTGGGCGCGATGCCGCTTTGACCGAGGTCATCAGGATCAGGATCAAGGCCGATCACGACCTACGCAGCGTCCAGTATCTTGCGCGCCTGTTCGCGGATGCCCGGATCGCGCTCACGCGGGCGAGGATCGCGTTTCAAGAGCTTGGGTCCCCGCCGGATGCGCTGGAGCAGCTTGCCGACCGCATGCGGTCACGGCCGCTCGCCGATGCGCTGGAAGAGGCGCGCTGGCCGGAGGCCCATGATCTGCTCGAGAAGATTCAGGCTGATCTCGGCAAGCTTCTGGACATGGGCACGCGCGAGCGCGCGATGCCGGAGACGGCGGGCGAGGCATTCCGGCTTCTCAACGTGAGCGAGGATACTCCGCTCGACGTGATCAAGACCGTGATCAATGCCTATCGGCGCGTCTGGCATCCGGACCTGGCGCATGACGAG
>Ga0081455_10009345_pt1 | contig 10090 bp, 14 predicted proteins | sample TabmetS3T2R1_FD_70207 | JGI IMG/M metagenome (GOLD analysis project Ga0081455, IMG submission 70207) | Tabebuia heterophylla rhizosphere microbial communities from the University of Puerto Rico - S3T2R1 | ecosystem: Host-associated > Plants > Roots > Rhizosphere ... | reverse complement strand
GTCCGGTGTCGAGCGCGACGGTATCTCGGGCCTCTCGCCGCCGCCTAGCTGCAACGCCGGCTCGCGCCGATAGTTGTATTCGATACCTCCTTCGCGCTGTTGCTCCTCGGTGAACGAGACGTTGAAGTCGAAGTTGAAGTCGCTGCCGAGCGAGGACGCCCAGGGAAAGGTCCAACCCATCCGCCGCTTGTACGCCTGCAGCTTCGCGAGCGGCGCGCGCGACACCGCCGAAAGCGTGACGTCGTGATTGGCCAGGTGGACGACAAAGCGGTCGAAGCCGTCGGCGATCGCCGAGCAGGCCGGACACCCTGCGGTGTACTCGGGCCCGAACATGAAGTGATAGATGAGCAGCTGCGAGCGTCCTTGGAAGAGATCGGCGAGGGACGCCGTGCCCTCGCCGGTCTCAAAGCGGTATTCCTTGTCCATGCGAACCCAGGGCAGCTCCTGGCGCCGTCGCGCCAGTTCATCGCCGTGCCGGGTGTGCTCCTTCTCCGCGGCGAGCAGGTCCACTCGCGCGGCGAGCCACTCGTCCCGAGTGCCGATCTTGTGACTGTGCATTGTTTTCTCCTTCACATTGCTGTCATTGATGGGATGAGTCCGGGCACGGACCCGGGCGCCGCCAGGATCCAGATGCCGAGCCCGGCGATCGCCAGCGCAAGCGGCACATCGACGGCGGCCTTCGCGGGCAGGAGCTTCTGGGCAGTGACGACGACCGCGATCACCACCATCCAGGTGATGCTCATGACGCCCAGCGCGATGAGCATGGCCATCAGGCCGACCGTCGCGCCGATGCAACAGAGCCCGTAGTCGAACTCGGAGCCGGCGCACTCGCGACAGCGCCGGCGGAAGTACCGCTTGAGCGGCGTCAGTTCGTAGACGCCGGCCGCGATGACGACAGCGCCGGCGGCGACCGACCCATGCGGCCGGTACGCGGCGTAGACCACGACGCCGACGAGAGACCACACGCCGAGGTACGTTGCAACGAAGAGCGGCGCCCGACGGCTGGTCTGCTGCGCGATCACCGGGGCCGCGCCAGGCAGCATCATCGCGACCATCATCACGACCCACGTCCCGGCGAAGAATCCGAACGAACCGAGATCGGTCCCAACACCCATGTCCATTCCGGTCATCTGCCGGACCGCGACGACCCAGGCCACGGTGGCGAGCCCCAGTGTCACTGTTGTCGGCGCGGCCCTAACTTGGGTTGTCGCGACTCCGTGATCGAGCACTACGCCCTCCTCGGGTGGATCGATCGAGGTGCTCCGTCAACGCCTTGAGCGGCTGGTCCCAGTCGCGCGCCAGCGCTGCCAGGAACTGTTGTGCTACCTGCATCGGCGCCGAATGGAGCCGATACCGAACCCGGCGCCGCTCGCCGGGTTCGGCCGTCACCAGGCCGGCTTCGGCGAGCAGGCCCAGGTGCTTGGCGATCGCCTGCCGCGTGACTGGCAGCCGATCGGCCAGGTCGGTGGCCGTAGCCGGGCCACCTTCGGCCAGCGCGGCGAGGATCGCGCGGCGGGTCGGGTCGGCCAGCGCCGTGAAGACCTGCTCGGCGATCGCCTCGACGTCAGGCGGCATCGAGGTAGTCGACCAGCTCGCCGAGCTCGCTCGCCCATCCCTTGGTGTTGCCGTCGTACGCCGTGCTGTGCTCGCCGGCGGACAGCTGGGCGAATCCGCTCTCGACGACCGTCAGTCGCGTGCCCTCGCCCGACGGCTTGAGCGTGAACTCGACATAGGTCCGGCGCGGGTCGTCCGCGGGCAGCCCGTTGATGTGCCAGGTAAACCCGAACACCGTCGGCGCCTCCACCCGTTCGACGCGCATGTCAGCCGTGTATTCGTTGTCATTCCAGGTCATTTGCCCCGACCCACCCGGGCGCAGGTCGATCGACGCCTCGTCGCCGAACCACGCGGCCAGCCCCTCGGCCGTGGTCAGCGCCGCCCACACGTCGGTCGGCGGGTGAGCGATCTCGACGGTCCGCTCGATGCGATCAGGAAACCCCATGACGTCCTCCAAGTAGCAATCAACTAGTTGCGACTTTATGGCAACCAACCGATTGCGTCAAGAGTGGGTGACGACGCGCACTCAGCCGTCGCCGGTTGTACGCTCACTCGCCTCGAAGGACATGCTCACGATCAAGCGGGATGGCGGCGTCTTCGGCGGGCCGACTTCCCGTGTGTCGGGAATCAACACGGCGATAAAGGCGACCTGGGAGCCCGTGCGTCTGCAACTGCGCGAACGTTTCCTGGCTCCACGCTGGAAACCGTTCGCGACATTGCGCCCGGCGGCCGGAATCGTCGACGTGACGCCGACCGTCGACGTCAAGCGGCGTAAGGTGTGGCTTGCGGTGTCCGAGCACAGTCCATTGTGGAGTTACGACGGGTCGATACGGCTGTCCTTCGCCGGCCTCGGGTTGCCGCGGGGCACGTATCACCTGGTCGACCTCAGTACCGGCCAGCCCGTCGCCGCGCAATCGAGCAGCGCTGGCATGTGTGTGCCGCTGTCGCTGACCGGAGGGGATCTGACGCTGTGGGAGTTGTCGGCCGGTGCCGGTCCGGGCACGTCCTGCCCTGCGCACTCGCCCACGCATCCACCGGTCGCGTGGTCGGTCGCAGGCGCGGATCCGCAGGATCTCGCATTTCTGGCGTTGGGTGCGAACCAGCACGGTAGCGACGCTAACCTCAGCTCCGTCGTTGAGGACGGGGTGCCGGCCGTCGCGACCTGGACGCTCGGGCAGAGCGGCGCCATTCCTGAAGGCGCATATCTCTATATGCAGCTCAATCCCAGCAATCCGTTGTACAGCCAGCACCACGGTCAGCGATCCGACCCAGCCGTTGATCGTGCAGGAGGTGACGGTGCGGCAACCGAGGTCCGACGCGACGGCGTTTGAGGATCTTGGCCGGGCGTTTGAGCCCTTCCTCGATCCAGTAGGCCGCACCCGCTTGCGGTTGATCAGCTGCCCTTCACCGCGCGGTACCACTAAGCCTGCGCGGCTTGGCAGCGGCGAGCTGCCGCAACCTGGCACGCACACTCTGCTCGGTGTTGCCCGGTGCCAGCGCAGGCTTGCGTTGGGTGGAGCGATGCTGCCCTACCGCCCGGCAGGCCCGCCGCTGGGAGACCCCGAAGCGTTGCTGCAGCACCGTGACGGCGCGGCGGCGGCGTTCGGGACTTACCCGTTCGCTGCGGCGCAACCTCGCCTCGATGCCACGTAGATTGGTGAGACGGTCAGAACGGGGGCGCTGGTGGGGACTGACCATAGAAGTGGCGGGAGTCGGTGGGCTGTCGTGCCTGAGGCATGGGCAGGGCCCCGGGGTCTTGGCCGGCGACGGTACCGCCGGGCGGTGAGCGCGCTGATGACCCTGAGCCGGCCGGTATCCGGTGGCTAGGCGAGGTCACGCGCTCCCGCTGCCGAGCGCGGTCGAGCGGATGTTGGACACTGCGCTTGACAAGGCGATGAGCGTGCAGCAGCCGTTGGTCCTCGCTCACCACCGGCGGCTGGTCGGCGCCCGGCATGCACTGACGCCCGCACAGCTGATCCACCTGCTGGAGCGGCGCTACCTCATCGTGGTGGGCTCGCTGGGCGCGGCGGCCGGCAGCACGGCTGCCCTCCCGGGCCTGGGCACCGGTGCGTCCTTCGCAGCAGCCGCGATCGAGGTGTCCGCGTTTGTCGAAGCGACCGCGGTGTTCGCACTGGCCATCGCGCAGGTACATGGCGTGCCGACCGACGACCGCGAGTACCGCCGGGCTTTGATCCTCGGTCTGCTGCTCGGCGACGCCGATGGCGTGCTCACCCATAGCGCCGGGGGCAGCGCCCGGTGGGGCGAGGTGCTGGCACGGCGTGGTTCGACCGAGGGGATGTCGCGGGTCAACCACACCCTTATCAACCACTTCATTGCCCGGTTCGGCCTACAGCAGGGAGCGCTGGCCCTCGGGCGGGCCCTGCCACTGGGCATCGGTGCCGGTATCGGCGCGGCCGGGAATCTGGCGTTGGGAAGAGCCGTGATCGCCACGGCCCGCCGTGCCTTCGGCCCACCCACATCGCCTCCCCCGATGCCGCTACCGCCGACATCGAGGCCGTGAGATGGAAATCCCCCGATTTCGTGGAGGCATGCGCTATGAGGAGTAGCCATGTCAGAGTCCCGAAGGAAGTTCGACGCCGAGTTTCGTGAGTCCCGCAGCAGGGCAAATCCAACAGCTCACACGGCTGCATCAACCTCTCGCCGGCGCGGGCGAAGTGGTTCTACAACTTCTCCCGCGTCGGCGACGTTGTGCAGGTCATCGGTACGCCGGTACAGCTCAAGCCGTCCGACGGACCGATCTACGACTGGACGATCCCTTGGCAGACCTGGGTGAGCTGATTTAGAAGCCCGATTTAGAAGTATTCTGGGCACCACGGCTCGCGGTCGCCCAGGAACGCGCGCGAGGTCGGCACCAACGTGCCCGGCCGCAGCTCGCGGACCTGCCCGGCCGCGGCCAGTTCGGTCAGCCGGGTGCCGCCGAGGTAGACCGCACCCAACGCGGTGACGTCGATCGCCAGGTCGGCCTCGTCTGTGGTGGCCGTGCACTTGGCACCATCCGGTCCGCCGGAAAGCCGCCAGCGGCCGGCATTCCACGGACAGAACGGGTCGGCGACCTCGAACACCACGTCGACCGGGCCTGCGTAGGTCCGCTCGACCAGCGCGCGTTCCACGTCCACGAGCCGTACCCACAGGCCGTCGCGGACCTGGAATTCGCCGGCCCGCCGGTCGGTCAGCAGGTGCTGGATTGCGTCGTCCGCCGGCAGCAGCGATTTCTTCACCCGACCGACCAGGTCCAGGCCCACGATGTACCGCCACAATGCGGCGTACGCCTCCGTGGTCACGGCGACCAGGTCGCGGATGCGGGCCTCCCGGACGTCGTCGTGCGATCCGAGGCGGTAGACCAGGTACCCGTCGTACGTACCGGAATCGTCCTGGTGCAAGGCGAATCGATACGCCGTAGCGCCCTCGCGTGCGTCCTCGGCATCGAACAGCCTGAAGTCCCACCAAACTTCCGAGCGGTCCAGCCAGCCGACCTGGGTCGGGCGTACCGCCTCGTAAATCCGTACCTGATGCGGCCGCGCCTCCTCGGGTGTGAGCAACCGGACCCGGCCGTTCGTGCCATATCCCGGCGCGACGGTGAGCTTGTGGGTCTGGCCGGACAGCGACATGTTGCGCGCCGCGACCCCGTACCCGAACCGGCCGTAAATCGACGCCTCCGTCGCCCACAACGCCGCGATCGGCTCGGTCCCGCGCTCGTGTACGCCGGTGAGCAGCTGGCGCATCATCTCGGTCAACACGCCGCGACGACGGTGTGTCGGCGAGACCGCGACCATCGTCACCGCCGCGACCGGAACCTCGCCGCCGGGCACCGTGAGTCGGCGGGAATAGGTCCCGGACGTGGCGACGATCTGGTCGCCGTCGAATCCGGCCAGGCTGCGGTCGAATTCGAAGACCGTACGATCGGATTCGCGATCGCTATCGCGTACGTCGTAGCCGAACGGCTCGATCACGGCCTTGAAATACGCCGGGAATTCGTCGGGCTGGATCGGTCGGAAGCTCGGAAAGTCAGTCACGTGTGCAGTGTCGTCCGTCGAGCCCATCGGCGACGAGGGAGTTTCCCCACATCATTTCGTTACGACGGCAAGCTAATTGATCCAGCGCTGGGTCCAGGCCCGGAGACCGTCGAGTTTCTTCGGGGTGGTCGGAAAAGCGTGGCTCCAGATTGGTCAGCATCGTCGTGCCGGCCCAGGCGTGGGCCCAGAGCGGAATCGAGGACGCCTCCGGGCCGTACGCATCGGCCCAGCCGTGGGCGAATCGCGCCAGGGTGTCCCGGGCGTCCGGTGACAGTCCGTCCAGGGTTGGCTCGGCCGTCATCAGGCAGTGGGTCCGGGCCAGGTCGAGTACGGGCGCGCCGGCCGGCCCGAGCCTCATAACGGACCGCCCGGGGCCGCTGCGCGCTCGGCGCCGTCGGCCTCAATCTCGGCGACCGAGCGGGCCACCGACTCATTGATGGTGACCTGGACTCAAGCGTGTCGGGATCGCGTTCGATGACAGATGCGCCTGCGATAGTGGGCCCATGCATCTCCAATTCGCCGGGGCCGTGCTCGATATCGCGGTGACAGACCTCGATCGGGCCGACGCGTTCTATACGGTGCTGCTCGGCCGACCGGCAGATCTCCGTCCACAAGCAGACCAGCGGGAATGGCGTCTGCACAATTCTCCGGAGGTGGCTTTTCGCATCACCGCCGAGGTCGGGTCCGCCAGTCATGGAAAGCTCGCCCTCGGTGTGGCCGACCTCGGTGCCGAGCGGGCACGCCTCGTTCAGCATTGGGCAGATCTTCCCGCGATAACGGAGAAGCCCGGAGTGATCGCGCTGCTGCGGTTTGCCGACCCGGACGGCAACAAGGTCACGCTCTGGCAAGACCTGCTCGGCTCCCGACGCCCCTGACGCTTCGGCGCAGTCTCCGGCTCGTACGTTGCGTGACCTACCGGGAGCCGGCGGCGTCGAGGGCTGCGGAGATGGGCTCGAGGTCCGCGATGAGCTGGTCAAGCTCGGTCGGCTCCAGGCTGTCGTACGCCGAAGCGGCGAGGGCGTCGGTGACCGACTCGATCTCCATTTTGGTCTTCCGGCCGACGTCACTGAGCCAGCCGGAGGCGTCGATGAGGCCTCTGGCGCGCATCCCGTCCACGACCGCTGCCAGCCGAGCCGCGGGCAGGTGGTGGACCCGGCCGAATTTCGCTGCGGGGGTGCCTTCGGAGAGCGCGTGGAGCACATGGGCCTCCGTACCGCCGATGCCCGCGGCGACCAGAGCGGCGTTATGACCGTCCCCGCGGTGCTCGCGGAGCAGGGTGGCCGCGTGCCATAGCCTGGCCACGGGATCCTCGGGTACGGGAAGCGTTCGGAGCGCGGCAAACAAGATCCGTCCCTCCGGCGGGGCGCTGGATGCCGCTCTGGTGGCGAGATCGGCGGCACGCACGAGACCGGGAGTATCGGCGAGGTCGCCGAGAATCCGCCGGAGCGCCGCGACGCTGCCCCGCTCGCGAGCGGCGAGCGCTGCCTCGGGTGGCCTGAGTTCGGCACAGCCGGTAAGCCTGCGCTGTCAAGGGTCGGGCGCAGCCCGATCACGTAGTGACTCCGCCCTTGATCTCGCGGGCTAGGCTGCGAAGACCTCAGGGCGTATCCCAACCCGACCACACGCCGCGAAGCGCCGAGCGCCCGCAGAGTGCTCCCCCTTACCGCTCCCTCGGCTCGCTTGGAGTGCACGAGAAATGGGCCGGGCATCCACTGTGGACACCCGGCCCTATGTCATGACTGCGGCTACCGCCAGATTGGCCGGCTGCGGCCCCGACGCGGTTATTGGCTATCGGGGCGGCGGCGCCGGGAGGCATGCAGTGGCAGTTGCCGGGCCACGTACAGATCCGCCGGACGCGGCCCGCACACGTCCAGACGGCACCTGTGTCGAGGATCCTGCTATGACACGCGTGGTGGGATTGGTCCGGAGATCACTTCGAACGCGCAGCGTGGTCCGCTGGCCATGGCGAGCTTGCCATCGCAGGTCAACACCGCTGCGCCGAGTTGTTCAGCGAGCGCGACATAGGCAGCGTCATAGGGCGTGACATTCTGGTGCAGTTCCCACATCCGCTCCAGCAGCGGGGCCAGCGGCATGCGCCGGATAGGGATCTGAGCCAGGTGCCGCAACGCGCTAGGCATCACCGCATACAGGGACGGGACCCGCCGAGCAAGGCCCCGCAGCGCCGAGACAACCTCGGCGTCGATATGAGCGGGCGCGAACAACGCATCGCCGAGGGCAAGCCGCGCCACGACCGCCTCACGGCGGGGATCATCGGCAGCGTAGAAGGCGGTCAGCACCGAGGCATCGACGATCAGCAAACTCACGAGACCTCGCGGACCTCACGCACCGCAGCAGCAGCATCCTCCAACGTCACCCCGCTGTCTCGCGGCGGCTCATAAGTAGCCAGGAAGTCACCGATCCGCGCCACATGCGCAACCTCGGTCAACCGGTCCACAACGTAGGCACTCAACGACTGACGACTAGCCGCCGCGGCGTCGACGAGCGTCGCGTACACATCATCCGGAACATCACGCAGATTCATCCGCCTCATGGTGCCATTATGGCACCAACACGACCGTATGACGATCCGTGAGGGGCATCTCGTCACGATGATCATGGCCGCCCGCCGGCATGTGGACGTTAGTCGGGCGCCTGCGCGGCGGTGACAAAGAAGGTGACGGTGTAGGTAAACGCACCGCTGGCGGCTGCCTCGTCGATCTGCTGTTGGAACTCGGTGGTGCGGTCGCCATCAGTGAAGCCGGCAGCAGCGGCGGGGGTTGCCCAGGTTCGTAGTCCCCAGACGTGATCGAACGCGTCAAGATCTCGTGCCGTTGCCGTCCTCGTCTCGACGGTGATGTTGCGCAGGCCGTGGCGGGCAAGCATCGGGGCGTGCAGATGCGCAAGTTGGCCGTTGCGGATGTGAGCAGCTCGGTAGGCCAAGATCGCGGCGGCCAACGATTGGTCATCGATAGACAGCGTCTGCGTGGAGTAATCCGGATCGGCGATGACCACCCAGCCGCCGGACCGGGTCACGCGCACCATCTCACTGATGCACCGGTCCGGGTCGGCAACGTGCTGGATGGTGCGGTCAGCAGACGCACCATCGAACGAGTTATCGGGAAGGGGGATCGAGTGCGCGTCAGCAGTCAGCGGATGCGGAAGGCCTCGGGCGCGTTGTGCGGCGATCATGGTCTCGGACCTGTCGAGGGTGACAACCTCAACGTCGTGTTCCTCGATCAACCGCGCAGCACTCGCGCCAGTCCCAGCACCGACTTCAACATAGCGACGCCCGGCGACCGGATGAAGAAGATCACGGACGCGGGCTTCCGCATCGCGGAAGTGCCGGTGCACCACTACCACCGCATGCACGGCAAGAGCCAGTTCTTCAACTTCGCGCGCGTGGGGCGCGTGGCGCTGGGGCTGGGCGGGCTGTGGTGGGAGCTGATCGTGAAGAAGAAGGTGACGCGCAGCGGCGCGGCGGCGAAGCGCTAAGGCGCGACGCTAGGTGCGTGGCGCCCTAGGCCAGAGCGCCTAGGGCGCGACGCCGAGGACGGCGTTCGTCGCGGCGAAGTGCGTGGGCGCGGCGGCGTCCGGCAGCCAACCCTGGGCGACGACCGTGAAGCCCGACGGCAGCGGAGGGCTGGTGACTGGGATCGTCAGCGCGCCGGCCGCGCCGGTCGCGAGCGTCATGAACGACTGGGGCACGGGCACGAGCACGCCGCCGTGGAACGGCTGCGGCGACGCGGCGTTGCCCAGCACGAGGAACAGGGGCGCGAGCGGCAGCGCATCGCTCACCGTCAGGGTCAGCGGCAGGCCCTTGTGCAAGACGCCCTCGATCTGCAGATGGGGCGTGCCGCCGCTGCCCGGCAGCGCGCCACCGAGGTCGGCGAAGAGCACCGGCCCGCCTGAGTAGAGGCGCAGCATCGGGAGGGGCTCGAAGTGCGTGACGGTGAGCATGTCCGGCATGGCGTCGCCGTTGATGTCGCCCGCCGCGCCCAGCACGAAAAGATGGTCCAGCGACGAGGGCTCGACGGGGACAGCGTGGAGCCGCGTCGCGTCGGCGCCCGAATAGACCTCGTAGCCCAGCATCGGCGGGCCCGGTGCGTCGATCTGGAACGTGGCGGCCGCGAAGTCGGGCACGCCGTCGCCGCTCACGTCGCCGGGGCCGGCCATCAGCAGGCCGAACCACTGTCCCGGGAACTTGCCGATCACGTCCTGCAGCACCGAGCCGTCGAGACCGGAGCGGACCTGGGCCTCGCCCGATGCCTGCAAGCCCACGAGGTGCTGCGGGATGCCCAGCAGGAAGTCGGGCGCGCCGTCGCCGTCCACGTCGCCAGCCGGAGCGATGACCCCTCCGAAACCGTTGTTGTAGGTCGGCTCGCCTTCGAGGGTGTAGAAGGTCGAGCCGTCCAGGCCCGAGAAGGCGCGCACGTACCCGTTGGGGCCGGGCCCGAAGTCATCGCCCTCGATGGCGCCCGCCAGCACGTCGGCGTAACCGTCGC
>Ga0081455_10009344_pt1 | contig 10091 bp, 10 predicted proteins | sample TabmetS3T2R1_FD_70207 | JGI IMG/M metagenome (GOLD analysis project Ga0081455, IMG submission 70207) | Tabebuia heterophylla rhizosphere microbial communities from the University of Puerto Rico - S3T2R1 | ecosystem: Host-associated > Plants > Roots > Rhizosphere ... | reverse complement strand
AAGAACCATCCTTTATTTCAACTTGACAACGTGGTGCTAACACCTCATATAGGAGCGCTCACATTTGAAGCTTCGAAGCGCGGGGAGTGGGGCGCCGCCGAAGAAGTAATTCGTGTGCTGGAAGGGAAGAAGCCAAAAAACCCCGTGGTGGAAAGGGACTGAAGATAGGTACTGCCGCGAGTTACTTCTGTTTTGCTAAACCGTTGAGTGGAGTCTGCGTGACTTCGACCCGGCCGTTGCCGCGCAACCGGACCAGGTTAACCGTCCCCGCGTATTCCGGGGAGCCGGAATAATAGGCGGCAACCTCGCCATTTCCCACCGGCGTTGCCTGATTCCAGTGACCCAGGGCGATATAATCGGAGCCGGTTGCAATCAGCTCCTCGCGATGAATTAGCCAAGAACCAATCAGCCGGTTCGGATCTCTTGCTTCATCGACGTAATGCCCGTGGGCGGCGGCGAGTTGCCATCGGGTAGACCGTGGTCTCGGATTCGCGAGCGGCGACATATCGCTATAGTCGCAATGGGCACGCCCCCAGATCTCTAGCTCAAATTCAGAGAACACCACGGCTTGGTCGACATTGAGTCCCAGGATACGGACATTGGGAATCTCGGCGAGTCCGCCTCGTCGATAGACCGAATCGGGCGTGAGCGGATCATGGTTGCCGGGGAGAATAACGATGGGACTCTGGTAGTCGCGCATCATTTGAGCGGCGCGCTCCAGCAGCTCGAGGGGCTGACGGTGATTGTCGAAGGTGTCCCCCGCCAACAAAACAACGTCGGCCCGTACCTCAGCTGCCGTCGCCAAAACCTTTGGAAGCACTGCCAGAGAGTCGGAGTTGCTGAAGCTGTCATCTACCCCGAGGTGGAGATCCGAGCTGTGAACGATAACCGCTTCTGGGTAAGGACTCATGATCATTGATCCCGGAGCAAGTGGGCTTTAAGCTAACAAATGTCGGCAAAAAAAGAAAGCAGACTAAGTGGTAGTGGTTCAGTTGGGTTCGCGTGACTTTCAGTGGAGAGAAAAGATTCCTCGCTACTGCTCGGAATGACAACAAAGTAAGGGATCTGTCATCTCGAACCCTTCGACTAAATGCTCAGGATAAACTCCGTGAGAGATCTTTCGCTAACTGAACCACTACCGACTAACTGAATAGCAAAGGGCCGTTGACAACGGCCCCTTGTTCGGAGCTTTGGGCGGGAATCAGCTCGATAGCGCTTGTGGACGAATTACTTTGTCTTGGTCTTAGTGTCGCCTTTTGCTTTTCCGGTGTCTTTGACGTCGACGCTGGTCGCGGTCATCTTGTACTGAATCGTAACCTTGGACCCTTTCTTGAGGTCGCCGTTGATTTTGGTGTCCTTGTTGCGACCGATTTCCCATTTCTCGCTCCCTTTTTGCACGGTGATGACGTCGTCGCTGACGTCCAAAACGGGTCCTGTCACCTGATAATCCTTTGGCCCTGCAGCGATGGCCACCGAGGTCAATAAGAAAGCTGCGGCAAGGAAACTCAGAATACGCTTCATCATGGATCCTCCTTTAAGTTGGTTGTTGCTCGACCAAGGGATCGTCCCGCCTGCTTGCTACGACCCCCACTTGATGAGCGATGCTACTTCAGATCCGGTCTCACTTACAATCAAAAACTAAACGTGCGCTACTTGAAGATACCTCTTCCGCCGTGGCCGCGAGAAATGAATTAAGATGCCGAGCACTAGTTACATTGAATACTTGACTGCGTGTGAAAATTAAAAGGAGTGTCTTGAGTGGCGGAGGAAAGCGGGGAGGGCCGCTCTCCTCGGCTAATCCGGTGGAAGCTCTACTTGGTTTCGCTCTTTTTGCCTTCGCCCTTGGTGACTTTGCCTTCGCCTTTTGTCTCGCTTTCGCCCTTGGCTGTATCCTTGGCCGCCATCTTTTTCGTATCGCCTTTGCCTTTCTCCTTGGCCTCGGCTTTCTTCGTGTCACCTTTAGCTTTATCTTTGGCCTCTACTTTCTTGTCTTCGCCCTTGCCCTTGGCATCAGCCTTCTTCTCATCGGCGGCCGCCTTCTTTTCGTCACCCATCTTTTCAGCCGCAACAGCCGCGGAAGCCAGGAACATAGAAGCAATCAACACAGTAAGAAAACGTTTCATCAAATCCTCCTTATGGATCGTCCGTTTTTGGTTAGGAATGAACCGATGGCTGTACCGCCCTCCACTCGGCACGATGCCTCGTTCGTTCCTGATGCCTTAGACGCATGCTGTGTAGCTTTAATTCAAGTAGCGCCTGGTCTATATATAAACTGCTTGATTTTCTCGACTGATTTCTAAAGGCTGCACAAGGTTAAGTGATTGATAAATAAAGGAGGGTCCCTTTATGCCGGAAGGGCTGCCCATCGCAAAGGGAAAAGAAGATCATTTGTTACTGCCGCGAATGGCCAACCGCCACGGTCTCATTGCTGGCGCCACGGGGACAGGAAAGACCGTTACCTTGCGGGTCATCGCGGAGCAGCTTAGCGGCATCGGCGTCCCGGTTTTCATGGCTGACGTTAAGGGGGACCTCTCGGGTATCGCCCATCCTGGACAAGAGAGTCCAAAAGTTGCCGAACGCGTCTCCAAGCTTGGACTCCAAAGTTTCCGGTATGTCGGCTACCCTACCGTTTTCTGGGATCTTTACGGCCAGCAGGGCCATCCCGTCCGGACAACCATTTCCGATATGGGCCCTTTGCTGATGTCGCGGTTGCTAAAGCTCAATGAAACTCAGAGCGGAGTGCTGACTCTCGTTTTCAAGATTGCCGACGACAATGGTCTCTTGCTGCTCGATCTCAAAGACCTGCGCGCGATGCTACAGCATGTCGGTGATAACGCGGCGCAATTCAAAACCCAGTACGGCAACGTCTCGGCGGCTAGCGTCGGCGCTATCCAGCGCGCGTTGTTGGCGCTCGAAGAGCAGGGCGCTGATAACTTCTTTGGCGAACCGGCGCTCGATCTCGATGATATGATGCAGACGGACACGGAGGGACGCGGCGTCATCAATATTCTAACTGCCGATAAACTCATCAACGCACCGAAACTCTACGCAACCTTTCTGCTTTGGATGCTGGCCGAGCTCTTCGAGCGATTGCCGGAGGTTGGCGATCCCGAGAAACCAAAGTTGGTGTTCTTTTTCGACGAAGCGCATCTACTTTTCGATGACGCGCCCAAAGCTTTGTTGGAAAAAATTGAACAGGTGGTCAGGTTGATCCGTTCCAAGGGAATCGGTGTCTATTTCGTTACACAAAACCCGCTCGATGTCCCCGATGTAGTTCTCGGACAGCTAGGCAACCGCGTGCAACACGCGCTCCGTGCTTTCACGCCGCGGGATCAAAAGGCCGTCAAAGCGGCGGCGCAAACGTTCCGACAGAATCCTAAACTTGATGTCGAGGCGGCTATCACCGAACTCGGTGTCGGCGAAGCGCTGGTTTCGTTCCTCGACGAGAAGGGGCGTCCGAACGTTGTTGATCGCGCGTTAGTCTACCCGCCACAAAGTCAATTGCCTCCGCTCACCTCTGCGGAGCGCGACAGTATCATCAAACAGTCGAGTATCTTTGGGCACTACGAAAAAGTTGTCGATCGGGAATCCGCCTACGAAATGCTAAAGGCGCGTGCTCCTCAAGTAGAGAAAACGACAGCTCCTGCTGGCAAGACCTGGCAGTCAGAAGTGACCGGAACTCTCAGTGCGTTGGGCAAGAGCGCCGCGCGGGCCATGGGCACTCAGGTGGGCCGGGAGATCATGCGCGGAGTTTTAGGATCGATATTTGGAACTGCCACGACACGGCGAACGAGGCGGTGAATGCTCTGCTCGATTTCAAGGTTCATAGCTCCTCAGCCAATAGGGGATCTTGCTTCTTTCCAACTTGATTTCTCTTAGCACGCTCCAGTCTGCCACTTGGCTAAGGGCGGGATCCGTCGCCAGTTGGATCTCCTCTTTGGCTCGCCGCACATCCAGTGAGACGGCTCTCTGGGAAACAAAGCCGTCGTCGGTAAAGGAACGAATCGCAGAGTCATAAGTCTTAATTGCCTGAGAGGACGTGACCCGGAGCTGACTCTGGATGATGCGGATGGTCTCCGGTCTTTTCTGCTTGATGAAGCGCGCTCCCCTAAATGTTGCTTGGATAACCTTCTTGATCTGCTCCCTGTGTGTTGCGAGCTTGACGGCCGTTACGGCGATACCGGATATCGGGAGGTCAATGATATCTCCCACGTGGAGAAGTCGCTTCATACCTTCTTCTTCCGCTTTGACAGCAAGCGCAACATCAACCGCGGTAGCGTCAATGGAACCATCCTTCAAGGCCGCGACCCGAAGCAAGCTTTCGCCCGTGTCGATGATTTTGACATCCCTGTCCGGCTCGAGCCCCAGATACCTCACGGCCAAGCGGGACAAAAAGTCGACCCTGCTGCCGGCGGAGTCGACACCCAGGGTTTTTCCCTTGAGATCTCTACCGATGCGGATCTTGGGTCGTGAGATGAGGACGTGCAAGGGTCTGGAGACCATCGCGGCTACGACTTTGATTGGAGCTCCGGTCATCGCCGCTTGCACGGTAGCGCCCCAGGCCGAAACGTAGTCCACCTCTCCAGCGAGGAGCGCCTTCACGGCGATCTCCGGCTGGATCTGTATTTTTTGAACCTCCAACCCTTCTGTTCTGAAATATCCGTTGCGCATGGCCACTACGACGGGCAGCTCGAACAAACCCCGGCTCGGCGTCGCGATCATGACCTGCTCTGCTGCGGCGCAAAAAGCATGAGAAAAAAACACGTAGAGAGGTATTATTTTTAGCAGGTTCCGCATGGATCGCCGGATGGTACCTGAATCCGGAGTGGATCTTTCGTTATCGCTCATTTCCATCATTGCGGGTTTGATTCTCCCGAGCTTGCTGCGTAAAGAGCTATTCCCAGACCTCTTAGAGTCCGTCATTCCCGAAAGGTCCTATCGGGAATCCAGGTGAGGCCGGAACTAGACCCCCGATTAAAACATTCGGGGGTGACGCCTTTGGGATAAATTCTTATCGCTATGTTCCGAATCCCCGGGCAGCTTGCGGCGGAGTAGTTCATTTATCTGCCTTCCAAATTCGTCCCGTTTAGAGAGATGGGAAATGAACAATGACTTTTCATCTCCGATCTAGGGTCGCTCGACGGGCAAAGGTTCGTAGACGGTTTCGCTTCGAATGGCGTACACAGGCACCAGCGCCTGGCGTGCCCGTATAGTTCCCTTCTGGGAATCCACGGCTTTCCACTCGCGTTCTTCCAGCCGCAAAACAGAAATATCAGCAGGACGGCCAACGCGGATGAAACCAAGTTCCGCGGTTCGGCCAAGGAGCTTGGCGGCATTCACGGTTGCCATCTCTACCACTTGGTTGAGCGAGAACCCCAGCGCCATGAGTTTTGCCATCGTCGTGGGTAGATCGTAAACCGGACCCGCTCGGTTACCGCGGTGGCCGTCGGTGGAGACGCCGTCCGGGAAAAGTTCTTGATCGAGAACTTTGCGGGCGACGTCGAAATTTAGATTGTGCAGCCCGTGACCGACATCCATCAGGACGCCGTTCTCTTTGGCTGCACGCACCTGCGGCCAGAGTTTACCGTTGGGATCCAGTAGCCCGCCGGGATGAGCAGTGAACATGTGCGTGACGATATCGCCGGCGCGGAGATGTTTGAGAACGTCTCCGACATGAACCGGCGCCGTATCTTTGTTCCAGCTCTCGCCGATGTGCACCAAGAGCGGAATCTTCAGATTGTCTCCGAGCTTTCGCGCGCGGGCCAAAGGCTTGAGACCTTCTGCCCCTAGCGCTCCGCCGGTGGCCATGATCTTTATGCCGACGATGATGTCGCGATTGGTCTCCACGGCTTTTTCAATTTTCTCTTCGTCGATGAGTCGCGGATCGGCGAGAATACTATAGCCCGGCCCGGTTACCCCACCCAACGTGGAAAGATTGACGTAATTTAGTACCCGTGTTTTGGCGTTTCGCGTTACGTAATTGCGAAATACGGTTAAAAGGCTGTGACCCGCACTACCGGCATCCACGACCGTTGTAACGCCGGAGCCAATGCCAAAAATATCAGGGTCCACACCAAAGGCGCCGAGCCCGTTCATTAAATGGAGATGGACATCAATTAATCCCGGTGTAACGACGAGACCTTTGACATCGATAACCGTCGCCCCATCGGCCTTGAGATCCGCTCCAATTTCCGTCACCAGGCCGTCGCGGACATGGATGTCCTGCTGTCCGTCCAGTCCGCTCGCAGAGTCGATCAGGCGCCCGCCTTTTAGTATGAAGTTTTTTAGTTGCCTATCCATGGTCGTATTCCTTCGTTAGCCAACTCGGTCACAATCTGCAGAGCGCGAAGTCCCGCCTTTACATTTTAGCCAACTCCGGATTCTGATGCCGCGCCATGAAATTTCATCCTAAAGTGATGCTTAGTCTCTTCAATGACTCCAAATCCAAGCCGTTCGTATAACCCCCTTGCGGGGTTCAGTTTCAACACGCTCAGGTAAAGCAGTATCTTTTGCGTCTCAGTCTCTGCAATGATTGAACGAATGACTTCTGTTCCGATACCTCTGTTTTGATGCTCCGGAACTACGCAGATGGTGTGAATCCAACGAGCGTTATCTTTGATGGGCGCCATGATAAAGCCAACTTCAAGGTTTTTACTCAGTATCACTCGTACAGCTGACAAATCCAGTTGATGTCTAAACTGGGATTCCTCCCGCTGTTCATTCCACTCTCCACGAGTCTGAGTAATGTAGTCTTTCATTGAGACGCGAAATACATCCCAGAGGAACTTTGTGTCTGCGACTGTTGCTGGGCGCAATTCGATTTCGAGCTTCCTTCGCAACATTATGTTCTCAACAGACAGCTCCATTCGACAGTTTTAGCTATGACGATGAAATCTTCCGAAGGATCTTCGAAGTCAGCCTAGTTCTAGGCATTCAAGATTTCTAACACTCGAGGATGCAGCATCTTGTTCGTCGCGAGACAAGAATTGCCTTTAGAGGCCTCGGTCCCCGACCATGTCGTAATGGCGCCATTCGCCCCACGGATGATAGGTATCAACGGGAGGATGTCCCACGGATTCATAATCGGGTCAAGCATAATATCCGCTCCGCCGGAGGCAACTAACAGGTAACCATAACAGTCCCCCCAGGTGCGAAACAGGCGCGTCTGTTTCAGCAATTTCTCGAAGCCGTCTTGCTTCTGATATTTGCCAACACTGGCGATATCCGTCGTTAGAAGCGTCGCGTCTGAGAGATGATGGACCTCCCGCAGCTGCACAGCCCGACCGTTTAAAGTAGTTTCCGTATTATTCCCAATACACAACTGATTGAGAATAGGATGGTGGATCGCCCCTAGGACGGGGCGATCGGCCTGAAGGAGGCCAATCAGAGTTCCGAATAGCGGGCATCCGCTGGCGAATGAAATGGTCCCGTCTATGGGATCCAGTGTCCAGACAAATTCCGCTGAGGCATTCTCTGGCCCAAATTCCTCTCCGAGAATTCCATGGTGCGGATACGTTTTTCGAATTAAAGTCCGCATGGCTGCTTCAGCTTCTCGATCGGCTCGGGTTACCAGCGTGTGATCTTCCTTAACTTCCACGTCAAGATTGGCTTGCGCAAAATACGGTCTGATCACCTCCGCGCTCTTTTCCGCCAGGATGTAGATGAACTCAGTAAATTCTTTCATTTGCATAAAAGACACCCTCTTAGCTATTTAGCCGCGGAAAAAGTGGTGCATTCCGTTTCAGGAATTTTTCTGCTCCGAAGCTCTCGCGAAGCGTCTGCGCAGTCGCCGGCATGAAAGGTTCAAGCCAATAGGCGATGGATCGAAGCCTGTTGACCGTCTCATCAAGGAACTCGCGCAGTTGTTGGTTTTTGCCCTGTTTCTGCATCTCCCAAGGTTTTGCTCTGTCAATGCGCTGGTTAAGCGCCGTCATTACCGACCACAGAGTGCTCAAGGCGTCGTGAAACCGGAAATCATTCATTGCGTCATGAAATCCGGGAGGGGCTTCAGGGACCTCGCTAGCGTTGGCGATGTAGCCAGCAGTTTCAGCGACCGTTTCTACTCGACGGACGAGGTTGCCGAAGTTATTGGCAAGGTCCGTATTGTAAAGAGCGATCAACCGCTCTTCGCTGTAGTCGCTATCTTCAAAAGGCGACATGCCCCGCAGCAAGTAGTACCGCAAAGGATCCACACCATACTGTTTCGCTTGAGCCAGGGGATCAAGCACATTGCCAAGGCTTTTTGAAATCTTCTGACCGTTGACTGTAAGATAGCCGTGTACGAACACCTCATGAGGAATCGCCAGCCCAGCAGAGAGCAGCATTGCTGGCCAGTAGAGCGTATGAAAGCGATTGATTCCTTTGCCGATGACATGAGCACGTTTGTTGCATTCGATCCAGTATTTTTCTAATCGCTCGCCTTCGTCAGCATAGTCAAGGGCAGTAATATAGTTGGCGAGAGCGTCATACCAGACGTACATCACCTGGTTGGAATCGCCTGGAACCGGAATTCCCCAGTTGCTGGCGCGTTCTCGGCTGCGTGAAATACTGAAGTCGTGCAAACCCCCTTTTGCGAATGCGAGCATCTCGTTTTTGCGTGTCGCCGGGACGATCCGCAGCTGTTCTGTCTCGATCAATTTTATGAGCTGGTTTTGGTAAGCTGATAGGCGAAAGAAATAGTTTTCTTCCTCGACCCTTTCGAGCGGGGTCTGATGCTCCGGACACACACCACTGGGAACATCTTTTTCAGTATAAAAGTCCTCACATCCCACACAGTAGAGGCCCGTATAGTACTTCTTGTAAATATCTCCCGGCCGAGTGCGCAGCCAAAACTTTTGTGCTCCTCGGCTGTGACGTGTTTCCTGGCTGGTTCGAATGAAGTCGCTAGTCGAAATGTTGAGTCCGGGAATCAACGCCTGAAAAGCAGCTGAGTTGCGGTTGCACAGCTCTTCCGTAGTTATTCCAAGCTCCGCCGCCGCGCGCACGTTCTTCAACGAATTCTCATCAGTGCCGGTGAGAAAAAAGGTGTCGTATCCCGTTAAGCGAAAATACCGGGCGATTGCATCCGCCTGGACTATTTCCAGCGCAAAACCGACGTGTGGCTTGGCATTCACATACGGAATCGCGGTTGATACGAATGCTGTTTGTGACATGGCTTAATTGCCTCTTATGATCCGGAGAGATACGCCTTTCATATAGACATTATCTCTTGCACACGAAATATAGGCGGTCCGACTTAGCTGATGGTGTTCCCTGTGTGGCATCAATAACCTTAACGTTGGTGAATCGTTTTCGGAGCGCGGCTCTGATTTTGTGTACAGGGAAGGAGATTTCCTTGATATCCTCCTCGTAGAGTCCGTATCTGTTGCCACGGCGATGCTCAAAAACTCTAATATTCCAATTGGCGATTCCTCTCTGGCCTTTGGTGACGTTAATAAATTCTAGATTCCGACCAAATTTGTGTACCCAGGTCGGTGCCTTGATGAGACGCTTCAGTTTCGCTTCGGTATTGATGTCAAAAAGAAATAATCCATCCTTTTCAAGATGCCGCCCCGCGTTGCGGAATATTTTCTGCCAATCGACAAACTTTAACACATGATTGATGGAATCGAACACACAAATGATCACATCGAACTTCGCTGCAAGCTCGAACCTTACCATGTCTTTGCGGTAGAGGCGCACGTTAGGCAACTTCTCACGCGCGATAGCAAGCATCTGAGGCGATAGGTCGAGCCCGGTCACTTCATAGTATCTCGCGAGAATTTTCAGAATGGCGCCGGTGCCGCAGGCAAGCTCCAACAGAGTTCGCGCCTTCGGTTTGTGCCGACGGATGAGACGGCGAATGTAAGCTACCATCTCCGTTCTGTCTCCCATAGCGGGGTCATAGAATCTGTCCAACTTCCCATAGGACGTCATATCGCAGTTTGCTAACCGCTGCTTCGCTTGGTTTGGTGACCTCAGTTGATGATGCCTTTCCTGGTCCGTAACGCTGCTTCGCCTGTGACGTTACAATCACGTCTGAAGAATCAGAGGGCGAGCAGCCGCAACGCCACCGCCACATGAAGTGCCACTCCCACCGCCATCGCATCCTC
>Ga0081455_10009343_pt1 | contig 10091 bp, 19 predicted proteins | sample TabmetS3T2R1_FD_70207 | JGI IMG/M metagenome (GOLD analysis project Ga0081455, IMG submission 70207) | Tabebuia heterophylla rhizosphere microbial communities from the University of Puerto Rico - S3T2R1 | ecosystem: Host-associated > Plants > Roots > Rhizosphere ... | reverse complement strand
GCTCAATCCCGGTACTCAATATAATCAGATCGGCTACATGCCGCTCGTTCCCGCGCCAATCGACAACAGCGGAAACGATACCAACCGCATCGTAGTCACACAGCCAATATAGGTGCAGCTATGAAGGTCGTCATCTCATTCGCAGAATTTGCCTTTGATGTCGCGTTTTAATGATCGTCGATTTTTATTCTGTTGGCTGCTCGTAGCCCAACGACAATTGTCAGGGGCGTAAGGACCATCGTTATTAATCCGATCAATGGAGTGACCGAGAGGACATCGACCCATATCGATGAGGAAGTTCTCGTAGCTATTCCATCGTTTGCAAATAGTAATTTCTCGACCACCATATTTAGCAAAATCTTTATTCTGAGGATTTTTCTTGAGGACAGTCAGTCGATTATAGCGATGGCTCGTGATATCAATGAACTGCACGGCAAACCTCCATGAAGGTTTTGCTTGTGAAGTGGCGGTCGAGTGTTCCTGCATTCGACCGCTGCGCTAACCTGGGAGTATAACAAATGCGAGTTGTTCTGTCTTCTGGTCACGGAACCAAAATCAGAGGCGCCAGCGGACCGGAACCGTGGGGCGTTGATGAAGTCGATTCCGCGATCAAGATCATGAACCGCACGGCGGAATACTTGCGTGAGGCTGGCGTCGATGTGATCACATTCACAGATACGACCAGCACGAGTCAATCGGCCAATCTTGACCGCATCGTATCGTTTCATAACCAGCAAGGCCCTCATGAGCTTGATGTAAGTTTCCACCTGAATGCATATGAACCAACAACTTCAAAAAAGATGGGTTGTGAATGTTTGTACGTCAGCCAGGAAGAATTATCGGCAGAACTCTCCGAAGCAATGAGCGATGCATTGGACCTGCCGGATCGCGGCGCCAAGTATCGCAGTGACTTGGCATTTCTTAATGGTACGAATGCCGCCGCTGTACTTCTTGAGGCCCTATTTTGCGATGCCAAAATGGACTGCGATTCGTTCCGCGACCCGGACAATTTTGAAGCGCTCTGTCGCGGCATCGCCAGCGTGATTGCGGGCGAGCCTATCGCACCGCCAGAGCCCGAGCCGATCCCGCCAGAGCCCGAGCCGATCCCGCCGCAGCCGACGGAGCAAGCGACAGTCGAGATTGAAACCAGTGGCAACGTGCGCATCATCGTGAACGGGCGCGAAGTATCGTGAGAATTCCTTCGCTTGAAGACTTCCCGATCACGACACGGATCGTGGTTGCGATCCTGATTATTATTGCCGTAATGCTCTTTCTTTTCGTGGTCTATGCGCTGGTAGAGCCGGATCACGCTTCGGCGGAAGCTGCACCCGCCGAACCGGATCGACTAAAACACACATGCGTAACGGATGAGAACGCGCGCGAGCGGTTGCGGGCCATTATGTTTGAATCACTTGATGATGCATTACATGACAGTTTCAAAAAGGCTTTTACCGTTTGGATGTCTGATGTCCGGGGTCAGCCAGAGAGAGCGAGAGTTGGTGTCTCACAAGCGCTTCGCGCGCACCAAATCGCACGGCAGCTTGCCGTCGATTGGACGCCGCCGTTGTGCCAACAGTAAACGAAGGACTCAAAATGAGTGTTGGTCAGGAAGCAGGAGTGACGGCCCGCACTGTGGTCGAGGCGATGAAATCAACGCCTGCGATTTTGGCGCTTGTTATTTTCAACATATTGTTCATGGGCGCGGTAGTCTACATTCAACATACCAATGGCGAGCGTTGGCAAACATTGCTTGAGCTAACGCTGAAACAATGCAGCCCGCACGGTTAGGAAGAACAAATGAGCCGTCCAACTCTCAAACTTGGTTCATACGGTCCCGATGTCGGGCTCGTGCAAGAATGTCTCGGCGCGACTGTCGATAATGATTTTGGTCCGCAGACCGAAGCGGCGGTCGAGGAATTTCAGGACAATTACAACTTGGACGACACCGGCAAAGTCGATGAGCCGACTTGGGCGAAGATGGAGGAAGTCTTCGATCTGCCACCCTATCCGCCGATGCTGTTGGTTCCGCTCGATGCCGACGTGGTTGCCGAGATCGAGGAGTGTGCCGAGAAGTCCGCCGTCGCCAATTATGCATGGGAAGATCGTGGCGTTGCGCCTATCGGCTACGTCAAGGGCATGGCGCTCGCTTATGCCACGATGTACCGCAAGTTTCACATCGCCGATACCACCGCACATGAATGCGCGCGCGCGAATACGGGTGATGTCGATACCGATGCGCTTGCTTGGTACGCGATTGAATTCGATGACTTGGATATGAGCAACGATGTTGCTGGCGTCGATACGCTGCGGCATCTGTTCGTGTTGCTGATGGGCTTGGGCATGCGGGAAAGCTCGGGCCGACATTGCGAGGGGCGCGACACATCTGCCGACAACGTGAGCAGCGACACGGCAGAGGCAGGTCTATTTCAACAAAGCTGGAATAGTCGTTCTTGCAATACCGAGATCGAAAAGCTCTTTGATGAATATCTTGTGGGCCTGGGCGATGAGGATGTACCACAATGCGCGCTCAAGGCATTCAAACAGGATGTGAGTTGTTCGAGCGATGATTGGATGAGCTACGGCACTGGCGATGGCTTGGATTTCCAAGACCTTTGTAAAGAATGCCCGCAATTCGCCGTTGAGTGCGCCGCCGTCGGCCTGCGCAACCTACGCCAGCATTGGGGGCCAATAAATCGAAAAGAAGTTGAACTGATACCGGAGGCCGATGAGCTATTCTTGGCCGTGCAACACATCATCGATAGCGCCGAGCCGCAGCCATTGCCGCCAGAACCGGAGATGGCCGTGGTACGGATCAGCACCAACGGTCCGGTGCGCGTGTTTGTCAATGGCATAGAGATCACGCCGACATCATGACGCTGGAACAACGCGCGATCCTGACAATTGTACTCGTCGTATCGACGCTGATCATCATCGCGATGATCGGATATCTCACTGGCCGATGGATCGAGCCACCATCTTAGAATTCTGTGGGTGATGGTACACGCGTAGACACACCGCCGCATGGACTGTCTATTCACAGGGTGAGACGGCCGGGAGGCGTCCGGGGCCTTACCGGCCGTTTTAATTTCGAGATAAAAAAAGGGCCACGCGTGAGCGTGGTCCTTTGCATTTTCACTTCCCGGCGCGGATCGCATCGAGCGCCGCCTTGCCGGTCGGCGGCAGCTTGCGCCGCTTGCCGGTCAACTCGGCTTCGAGCTTTTCCTTAGCTACAGCTTTGCGTTCGGCCTTACGCTCTTTCGAGCGGGGATTCGGCATCGCTTGCAGCTTCCGTGTCCGGTCGAGGATCGCCGGAATATCCAGCCCGTCATCGATGGCTTCGGCAATGGTCTTGGCGACCGTTTCCGGCGGCGTGGTGTCGAATGTCGGCACCGGATCATTGGGCTGGTCGGTTGCTTCCGGCGGGAGCTTGACCGGTTTGAGTAGCCGCTTGCGCTCCCTGCGTAGCCGATCCACTTCATTGGCGGCGCGGATCAGCTTGCGCAGCCAGCGTTCCATCTGATCGGCATTCTTGGCGAGCTTGACTTGTCTTTTCTCTACCATGGTGTAGGCTTCCTTTCGTTACCTCAACCTCTCCCCGGCACCGTGACTGGCGCCGGGGTTTTTTCTGTCTGGTTCACTTGTCAAACAGCGAGGCGGTCGATCTGACTGATCGACGCAAGCATTATAGCATGGCCCACACTTGAGCTTCCGACGCGACTCACTTTTCATGATGTCGGTGCTTGATGCCGCAAGCGAATTCGCAACTTTTCGTCAGCGCGAATTACGGTTTTGCGGGGCTCAGAACGCGATCACGTTCTGTTACTATCAATGCCTTAGCCGAATTCGACGCGTGTTTACTTAGGTAAACGTGACTGAAAAATAAATTTCTTGAAGTAGCGACGCGACTCAAAGAATCACTTTCTCCAACTCGGCGACGGTGCGAATTGTCTCGGTGTTGTCAGCAAGCCAACGGATGCGCACCTGATAGCCGTCGAGCGAGACGACGCACGCGAGTTGGTTAGGGTTCTTCTTTTCCCGCACTGTGTCGCCGGGCTTGAGTTGCCAAGTAGCCATTATCGTCTTCCTTCAATTGCGTCGAATGCGTTAAAACAAAGACGGCGACGGTCCACTACATCCGCCGCCGTCTCCGGTTCGCAAGGCCCTTGACCCTCGCAGGTTATGCTGATTCGGCGCTACTTGTCTTTGTGCTTTCCGCGCCCTTGCATTTGTTCTAGTTGTCGATCCACGGCCTCATTGAGGGCGGCACTCACGAGTTCTTTGGATACGGCTTCCTTCGGCCCGGCGACGGCCTGTGTGGCCTTGCGCAAGGCGTTGATGTTGCCTTCCATTGCTTGGATCGATTGCTGGCCCGCCTCGATATAGGCTTGATGCTTGGCCGCGATGGCTTCGCTGTAGTCGCGCATCACTGTGGAGAACTCGACCATCTTCTCGCGAAGCTCGGCGCGCATGCGCTCGGTCCCCTCCCTGACCGCGCGGGTTAGTTCCTCGCACTCTTTTACCATCTCAAACGCCGCCTGATCGGCGGTATCGGCAAGATTGAGGCCGACCTTGGCCGCTTCATCGCTACGCTCTTTGATATATTTGGCAACCTCACCGCTCATTTCTATGATCCCGCCGTTAGTCTTCGTCGTCATTGTCGGACTCCTTCAATGTGCCGCGCGCCCGTTGGATTGCTAATACTCGCTGATCGCCTGCAATCGCGTGCGCTTCCTCTTTGTTTGGCGCGCGCAATTGCAGGTCATCGCCGAATACCATGATGGTTCCGCATTCGATGCAAATGCTGAAATCTCCCGGCTCGGGCCGTCCCGAGACATCATCGCCAACAGCGCTCACGCCATCGAGGAGTTTGCCGCAGTTGATGCACTTGCTTGCTGATGTTTGGAGTGATTCGCCAACTTTCATATAAACCGCGCCCTTCGTCTCGTTATCAGCACGGCATTCACCATCAGGAATGTCACCGCAGCGAGCACGGCAGCGGCGGTGATACCGATGGCGATCAGCGGCAACGGGATATGCGGCTTGGGGCGCGGACGTGGGAGCGGAATATCCTTGGTCGGTTCTGGCTCTAATAACGGCGGCTGCACCACGCGTACAGTGAGTAAATGGATCAATGGCCCGCTTGGTTGAACCACCGCCGGGATTGGAGAGCCGTACTTTGGGATATCGGTTCTCGTCCCGGCGGGGTCAATCGCGTCGGGTGCCACAGGTACAGGGGTCGTCTTCACCCAACGCAATTCTTCTAATGGCTTCTCTTGGCCCCGGCCCAATCCGCGTGCAGGAAACCAGCATTTGCGATCTTCAACGATGCGGTAAATCCACCGTCCCGATCCTGGCTTGTCGGTGCAGGTTACGATCTCGCCGGACCCGGCCACGCGCATGGCAATCACCGTCACGCCAATAGCGAGAGCCGCGCCCAAGGCAATGGCGACAACGAGGCCAATATCAAGATAGGATTTTTTTATAGGTTCGTTCATTTTTCTTTTGCCGTTTCCAAGGCGGCAACGATTTGTCCCGCAAGATAAGCGCGCGCTTCACCATTGAGCGTGCCCGGCTTCAATGTATCCAAGATTTCCCACGCCTTATTCAGCGACCATGGCTGATCCGGCCCTGGCCGATACTTGGTTGGATAGGTGTGCTTGATATCAGTCACTTCTTCTTCTCACCCGACGGCGATGTTTCTTCCTGTTGTCCTTTGGCAAAGGCATCAAGCTGATCGGTGCTCGGCTTGGGCTGTTCGCCTTCGGCGCTTTCGTCGGCTTCATCGGCAGGTTCTTCACCGCTCGGGAAGGTTTCTTCCGGCGTTGCCATGCCGTCATTGATGCTCTGGATCATGGCCACGATCTTGGCCACGTCCGGCGCCGTCCACTCTTTCTTCGACCGTGCCAGCACCCGCTCGACCCGCTGCAAATCGATCTTCATTTGATCAAGCCGTTCGATCACGCGCGTCTTGTAGCGGTCGATATCTTTGCCGATCTTCTCAACCAGTGAATTGCGTGCCTCATCAAAGGCGAAGTCCGCAAACGTTTGCAGCGAGTTCACCACGACGTTGCGAATGGCCTTGCTGGTGCCGATCTGAAACGCGATGTCGAGCGAACGATCCGCATCACCGCGCATCGAGCGCTGGCCCTTGCGTTGCTGGAATGGGCGAACCATTGTAAAACCGTTTTCATAATCGCTGAATCGCGCGTAAATTAACCAACTGTCACCGAGATCGATGACGGGAGTATTTATTTCGCAGTTGCCATAAAGTCGCGCTAACTCGTTGGCCAATTTGATGCTCGGGCCTTCTATATAACTTGTTGTGCCTTTTCCTTTGACCGGAAAACGGTAGTACCAATCTGAGCCAGCTTGCGCCGCCAGCATTTTTAGCTTCTCTAAGATTTGTCGCTCGTTACGGACAATGGCAAGTTTCTGCGCACCGATGATGCGATCCGGCGGCGCCGACATAGTGACGGTCGGCAGATTGTTAGTTTCCTGTTTCGTTTCATCGGAACGCGCGAAGGCATCCAAGATATTGCCACGCGGTTCTAGTCCGGTATCAGTCATTTCTTTCTCCGATTGTTGATTTGCTCTGTCCAAGTCACCCAACGGCAATTACTTGGTTCGTAATTTCCGTTGACGTTCGTTCGATCAATTGAATGTCGAGGGCTTGGTCTGCGGCCCATATCCGCTAAGAAATTAGCGTAGTCATTTCGCCATCGATCACATACGGTGATGCCACGACCACCATAATACTTAAAATCCAATCGAGCGCTATTTTCACATCTCGCAATCATGTTTCGCCATGCCCGATATTCATCTGTCATTCCGTTAGCGCGAGTATTTTCGCCATGGACCGTTCGCGCCTCTCGCGCGCGATCTTGCTGAAAGCATCCACAGCTTTTGGTGTAGTCAGGTCGTCTAAGCTCGCCAGCATTAACAATGAGTTTGTTGCCGCAATCGCAGACACAGTACCATCGCGTCTTATGGGGTTTTCCATTCGGCGCGCGGCCTTCAATACATAGCCGACCAAATCGATGCCCTGTAAGGTTCATGAATTTAGGCATCGTCATGATCCTCTGTTTGTTGCTTGGTCGAAATTATTCTCAGCACCCGACCTATCCATTCGGGGACGATGTGTTCCTTGCGCTTTTGCGTCTTCCAAAACAGGCGCCAGCCGGGAAGCGTCGCGGATTCATATGTCGTGAGCTTTTCCATAATTTCGGCATCAATTGCCTTGCACTCTTTTTCTGCCGCACGGATCGTCGCCTTGATCTTCTTTCGTTTTTGCAAGATATCTGGCATGCGATTATCGCTGGACAAATCGAGCGGTGGTTCCTTGATCAATGCCTTGGGGAATAGCGCCGCAAGCACATCGGCGTCGCGCTCATAGCTGATCGGCGGTGACTGACCGGCTTCAGCAAGCGCCCAAAAGCGGGCGACGCCATCGCGGATGCGGCGCTCGGCACCCTCGTGGCGATCCATCGGCGCTAGCGCCAGCCCGCCGGTCCCTGCATTATCGAGGATCAGCGCGACGATCATGGCCCATGATGCGCCGGTCAGCATCGCGCCGGTCAAAGCTTGAAGTTGATGGAAGATCGGCGCTTCAGCGATACCATCATGCTGTTGCCAATCCCGCTCATAGACATGGCGTACGACCGATTTGCACTCGATGAGCCCAAAGCCCGGCCGGTCGGGATCGATGGCTGTCGCGTCAGGTGTTGCGCCGAGCCGCAGATCGGGATCGCGCACATAGACGCCGCCGCGCTTAATTGTCCATTGCGGACGCTTCATCTTGAGCCAATCGATGGCGGCAGCTTCCAGGGCCAAGCGATACTCCAAAAACTCAGTCTGCGGTTCCGGCGAGATCAGTCCTGTTTTCTCTGCCCATACTCGCATCGCCGTGCGAGTGGGGTGCAAGCCGAGCACTGGCGCAACATCGCTGGCGGTCACGTCTTGCGATCTCCATTGCAACCATTCCTCGCGCGATGTGATGCGGCGCGTTTCGATCATTGGCTTGTTGGCGACACTTGCTGTCTATGTACTTGATGTTCAATTATTTCAACGTTGAACTTCTCGGCCAGCAAACGCAGGACATCCATGACAAGAGGCGAACGTATCAGGTTATGGAGTATTATTTCTTCGCCAGTGCCAGATGGATATCTAATCATGACGTTCATGTTGCTGTATCCATCAATTGCAGGATGGCAAAGCCATGTGAGATTCCACGCAGTGGCGCGATCACGCCGACCGTACCGGCACCTTCAAACACATAGCTGATGCGCTTGCGGCACTGGCGACCGGTGTATTCCTCTGTGGTCGGATTCCATTCTTTGAGCACAAGCAAATCACCGGGCTTGTACCGCCGATCATTCTCGCGAAGCTCAAACGTCTTGACGCCATTGAATACCGGCTCAAAAAATTCCGGCCAGGATTTGACTTCGTGCGTCTTCATTTCAGTTCTCGGACCATCCGAAACTGGCGAACGTCAGTGAGCGCATAGACGCCGACTTTTTCTCCGTCTACGTGGATTCCTGCTTTGCCTCTTGTTCCTCTGCTAACCGATCTCTGACAAATTCCAAGACACGTGTCCGCGCCCGGTCAGTTGGTAATGCTAAAAGAAGGCCAGCAACGACAGCAAATGCGCGGACTTCTTTATCGGCAAGGCCAGCACGAAGCGCCTCGCGCTCGGCTTTGTCTTTGACTTCAATGGTGGCTTTCATTTTTGCGCCCCTCTCTGTCGGAATGATTCGACGGCTTCCAATACTATTCGGGCCTGCTCTTTGAGAGCCCCGGCCCAAATTGGTGTCTTGCCATCGAGTCCTAGGATATCTGGATTGAGATTGCGCGCACGGCACAGCGCTCTTGCGGCTATCTCTATTTCTTGCTCTGTCGCCATCTCACATTGCATATTCCACATGACCACAACGACTGCATGTCGCCTTCCACAATCCGCCACGTGGCTGGCCACGCACCAATTTCCAATCCTCGCGGTGCCCCAATATCCAGCACAGTGGCCAGCGCAACCAGTTCGCCATGATTCGCCATGCTATCCCGCAGGCAGAGGCTGCGCAAGTTAGCATTGCGGTTTTCCGGGGGTACTGTTAACAAGTGCTTTCTATGAAAGATGGGCTTGAAGAGGCGATTCGCGCGGCTGGCGGCGTTGTCGCATTGGCGCGCGCGCTTAATCTCTCACATCAATCGGTCAGCGCATGGGATAAGGTGCCGCATATGCGCGTGATCGCTGTGGAAAAGATTACCGGCATTAATCGCGCCAAGCTGCGCCCGGATTTATACCCATCAACCGACAAGAGGGCGCAACGATGAACGAGTTTGTTGATCCGCACGACCGTGAACTCATTCTTGGCAGCATGCGGCGCTGGCTGGTAGGTGAGCCGGTGCCAACGCATGATGAAATTCTGGCCAGTTGGGGCGAGGAATTTTTGATGTATCGAATTGCTTGGGACATGGGGCGCCATGACCATTCGTCGTTCGAGCGCAGAATGGCGATAGGTGCACTACGCGATGAAGCAATCCTAGAATTCGGCTTTGCCATTCCATGTCGCGAATTACTCGACGCGCTTGCGCGCTATCAGCCGATTCTGGAAATCGGTGCTGGCACCGGTTATCTGACTGCGCTGATGCGCCACTATGGGATCGATGTCGTCGGTAGTAATCCGGTCTATGATGAGTATCGCTTCGAAAACGGTCGCTATGATCCGGCGCAATTGCGTCTAGAGGGCAAGACCGCCGTTCGGCGATACCCGGATCGCACCGTGTTCTGTTCCTGGCCAAGCTTGGACGCCACATGGTTTCGCCAAGCGATGCGGGCAATGCGCATTGGGCAACAGCTGATCGTGATCGAGGAAGATGCCTGTTCGGAAGATACGACGTGGGCCTACCGCGACGCCGCATTCAAGCATCTTGAAAACGTCAAGCTCCCGGCATGGCCGTATATGAATGACCGACTTTCGGTCTGGCGCAGGCGAGTCATTCGATGAAGGGCTATCGGCGGGTTTCGACCGGCGGGCGCGGCTATAAGCGGGCGCCCCACGTTTCACGGGAAACCTCAGTTGCGGAACCTGCCCGTC
>Ga0081455_10009342_pt1 | contig 10092 bp, 8 predicted proteins | sample TabmetS3T2R1_FD_70207 | JGI IMG/M metagenome (GOLD analysis project Ga0081455, IMG submission 70207) | Tabebuia heterophylla rhizosphere microbial communities from the University of Puerto Rico - S3T2R1 | ecosystem: Host-associated > Plants > Roots > Rhizosphere ... | reverse complement strand
GCTGCGGTGCCGGGCTTTTCGTGTCCGCGGTTACCAGCCGCGGTCGACGCCACATCCCGCTCCGCCTTCAGGATCGCCTCGCGAAAGCGCCCCTCATGAGCGGGATGTTCACGTTTTATCCCATGCCCCAAACGAAGTCAATAATACATTCATCACGTATTCGTGATCTCGACAAGTGGTTGATAACGTACCCGTATCGAGGTCGAAGCGCTCAGCGCGCCCGCGCCCGCACCAATTCGCGCCGCCGGCCGCCCATCACGCGGGCGCCGATCGGAATGCGGCACATGGCGGCGGTGGTGGCCCAGCTCAGAAAGAGCGTTCCGCTGAACACGATTGCGGCCTTCGCGGCGGCGAACAGCGGGGCCCCGAGCAGCAGGTACTGCAGCCAGACCACGAACAGGTAGTGGACGAGGTAGATGCCGTAGGCGTGCTCCGAAAGGCTGTCCAACAGCGGCTGGCGTGACGTCGCGAAGCGCAGGAATATCGCCATCAGCGCGAAGCAGATGGTCGCCGAGGACAGCACGAAACCGAGATCGGCGACGATTTGCAGACCCACGACCCCGTATCCGTTCACGATCAGCGCCGTCGGGATGATCCACAGCAGGAAGGCCGCGCCGCCACCGGCGAGCCAAAGCGGCCAGCGCTGCGCCAGTGCGCCGTCCGAGGCGAGCAGACCGTGCTCGAGGCCATGGGTTCCGACGCCAACCCCCGCGAAGAAGTAGATGACGTATAGCGGCGCCAAGCTGGGCTGGAACGCGAACGGGCCGAATTGCACCCATTGCCACGGCTCGAACACGGCGCTTACGGGCAGATAGGCCAGCGCGGAAACGCTCACCAGGGCGATGAAAAACCGGCTGGGATCGCCGCCCGCCCCGGCCGACAGGCGGCCCAAAAATCCGCCCGCGCGCGGCGCGAGCGCGTACAGCACAGCGGCCGCGATGTTGAGCGCCAGCAGGCACCACAAGAACCACATCGGTCCGCTCGGCCAGAACGGCAGCCCCATCCACTGCGACCAGTACGCGGCCCAGCTCGGCTCGGCCGCGGAGACGCGATAGACCGGATAGAGGGCCGCGGGCATCAGCAGATAGAGCCCGACGACGAACGGCACGCCGAGGCGCAGGAAGCGGTCGTACAGAAACTTCTTGCCTCCCTTGCGCAGGAGACTCGGCCAGACGAACAGGCCGGAAAGAAAGAACATCAGTTGCATCAGGTGGACGTATTCAAACGCGCAGAACAGGTCGAAGCCGAACCAACGCTCGCTGTCGAGGATGGGATTAGCGCGCCAACTGTAAGGGGGGCTGTCGAACAGCGGTTGAGCGGCCGGTTGCGACCCGAGATAGGCGGTGAAGGAATGGAACGCCACCACCATGAGGATGGTGAAGCCGCGCAAATTGCCGAGTGCCAGGCTGGATTTGGGCATATCGATTGGGAGGCTACCGCGACTCCTGCAGGGAGCTTGTATCAGAGGGAGGTTGGCGAGCTTCGGGACCGGAACATTGGTGCTATTATCCGCTAATCGCCGTCGTTACAACGCGCACGTGCTGCCGCCCTTCGGCGGGCGCGCGCAGACGGCCTCTTGCCCGGGCGATGCATCGATGAGCCGACGAGCCGAACTCGTGCGCCTGGGCCTGCGCCTGTTGAAGAAGCGCCAAGGCAGCCGGCCGGTAGCGATCGCGACGGTCCGCCGCCGGCTCAAGCGCATCGAGCGCATCGTCCCGCGCCCGCCCAAGGGTACGCAAACCACGGCGATCGACGCCGACGGCGTCGATGCCGTGCGCATCGCGGTGCGTCGGGCGCGCAGCGATCGCTGCGTGCTCTATTTCCACGGCGGCGGGTATGCCTTCGGCACGGCAAAGCTGGCCCGGGATTTCACCTGGCGGATCGGCGCCGCGGCGTGCGCCTGCGTCGTCTATGTCGATTACCGGCTCGCCCCCGAGCACCCGTTTCCGGCTGCCGTCGAGGATGCAGCCACGGCCTATCGTTGGCTCGCCGGCCGCTACGATCCCCGGCGGATCGCCTTCATGGGCGAATCGGCGGGCGGCGGACTCGCACTCGCGACGCTCTACAAGCTGCGCGAGGACGGCCTTCCGCTGCCCGGCGCTGCGGTCGCGGTTTCGCCCTGGACCGATCTCGCGCTCACCGGTCCGTCGCTGCAATCGAACGCCGCGGCCGATCCGATGCTTACCGCCACGCACCTCCCTGCCCTCGCGAACGGCTATCTGGCGGGCGCCGATCCGCGCCATCATTACGCCTCCCCGCTTTACGGCGATCCGTCCGGCCTGCCGCCGACGCTCATCCATGTCGGCAGCGACGAGATCCTGCGCGACGACGCGGTGCGGATGGCGGAGAAATTGCGGGCGGCGGGATGCGAGGTCGAGATCGAGGTGTGGCCGCGCATGCCGCACGCCTGGCATCTCTACGCACGCATTCTACCGGAAGGCCGCCGCGCGATGGAGCGCATCGGCGCGTTCCTGCAGCAGAGGATCTGACCGACAGGGCGCCAACCTAGTCCGCGTGTCCCGGATGCGATGCAGCGCGAGCGTCAGCGAAGCGGTGCATCGCTGATCCGGGACCGCCAAGAACTCGGTGCGTAACGATCCCGGGTCTGCAGCGCATCATTCCGCTTCGCTTCATGCTGCGCTGCGCCCGGGAAACGCGTCCTAAGCTAGCCTCCGTGACGCGCGGGCGGCCGGCCGCCGGTCTTGGCAGCAATGCCGGGAATGCGCATTGTAATACATGACAACCGGCGCGGAGGCCAGTCCACCGCCGACGCGGCCAATCCTTCGGAGTGTCCCATGATCAACGTCAAGCGGATCAGCCACGCGACCTTCGAGACGCCGGACCTCGACCGGCAGATCGACTATTTCACCGAGATCGCTGGCCTGGCGCTGGCGGAGCGGGAGAACGGGCGCGCCTTCCTCGCGACCAAGCTCGGCGATCTCGCGGTTCAGCTCGAGAAGAGTGATCAGGCGCGTTGCGCGCGAATTGCGTTCCAGGTCGCCCCCGACACCGAGTTCGACGACATCCGGCGCGGCATCGAGGCTGAAGGCCTGCGCTGCCAGACGCGCAACGACCCAAGTCCCGGGATTCCCAAGATGCTCGCGTTCGAGGATCCCAAGGGAACGGTGTGCGAGGTGTTCGCCGCGCAGACGCCGATCGGCGGCAAGCGCGAGGTCGCCGGCATCGGGCCGATCAAGCTCGGCCATCTCGCATTCGTTGTTCCGGAGCCGAAGGTCTATGCCGACTTCTACAGCCGCGTGCTCGGCTTTCGGGTGTCGGATTGGATCCAGGACTGGTTCGTGTTCATGCGCTGCGGCCCGGATCATCACACCGTGAACTTCGTGCAGGGCAAGCGCACGCAGATGCACCACATCGCCTTCGAGCTCAAGGACTGGGCGCAGATCCAGCTCGCCTGCGACTTCCTCGGCGGCAAGAACATTCCGATCATCTGGGGACCGGGCCGGCACGGGCCCGGCCACAACGTCTATACCTATCACCGCAATCCCGACGACCAGATCGTCGAGATGTTCACCGAGCTCGACAAGATGCTGGACGAGTCGCTCGGCTACTTCGAGCCGCGCCCCTGGCACCGCGATCGGCCGCAGGCACCGAAGGTGTGGACCTATCCGACCGACATCTGGGGTCCGCCGCCCACGAAGGAGTACATCCGGCAACGGGAGTGAGCGGCCGAGACATGATGCCGGATGGCCTCACTGGCCGCGGCGGGGCGAGCATGTTCCGCGAGTGGGAGACGATCGAATGAACAAGCAACTGCTCGGCGCGCTCGTCGTGCTTGCCGCTCTGACCGGCGCGGCGGCGGCGCAGGACTACCCCAATCGGCCGATCAAGTTCATGCATGGCTTCCCGCCGGGCGGGAACGTGGACATCATCGCGCGACTCGTCGGCAACGAGATGTCGAAAGGGCTCGGCCAATCGATCATCATCGAGGCCAAGCCCGGCGTGGCCGGCAGCTTGGCCGCCGAGGCGGTGGCGCGCAGCGATCCCGACGGCTACACGCTGCTGGTCCTTCCCAGCGCGCATCCCGCGCACGGCGCGCTGGCCAAGAACGTGCCCTACAAGGTGGTCGATGATTTCGAATGGATTTCGGTCGCGAGCTTCTATCCGTTCCTGATCTGCGTGCGGGCGGACTCGCGCTTCCAGACGCTCGGGCAATTGATCGAAGCGGCGCGCAAGGACCCCGGCGCGCTGAAATACGGTTCGGCCGGCATAGGCTCGATCCTGCACACCACGGTCGAGCTCATGGCCAACGAGACCAAGACCAAGTTCCTGCATATTCCCTATCGCGGCGAGGCGCCGGCGCTCATCGGCCTCCTGCAGGGCGACATCGATTTCATCGCGGCGACGTCGGGGCCGATCAGCGCGCGCATCCGCTCGGGCGAATTCCGTGCGCTCGCGGTCACCGGCAAGACGCGCTGGCGCGACTTTCCCGACGTGCCGACGGTCGCCGAGCAGGGCATCCCGGGGTTCGAGGTCATCTCCTGGACCGGGCTCGCCGGCCCGGCGAAGCTGCCCAAGCCGATCGTCGACAAGCTCAACGCCGAGCTGCGCCGCGCCATCGCCGTCCCGGAGGTCAAGGGCAAGCTCGAGAGCATGGGCGGAGATGCGCGCGCCACCTCGCCCGCCGAGATGCGCGCGCTGGTGGCGAGCCAGTTCGCGACCTGGACCAGGCTCGCCAAGGAGGCGAACATCTCGATCGATTAGGGGCAGCGCGGCGCGAGCCAAGCGTTGATGGTCGTTTGCGCCGCTCCATCCGTTCATTACGGTTTCATCGGAGCCGCCACCCGGACTCCGCGCAGGCCGGCGGCCTCGATTGCACGCGCAATCAGGCCAGACGCTTTGGCCTCCTCGATGAACTCGCCGACATAGGCCAGCCGCCCACCCTGCCCCTTCGGAACTCCGATCCCGACAAGATTGACCCCATAGGCGTCCGCCAGCACCTTGGAGCCCGGGAGCTTGACGGAATAGTCGATCAGCGCCTCACGCGCCGACGCGAAGGCGTGCGCGTTGCCGGCGCGCAGCAGATCGAAAGTGGCGTCCGGGACGTCGGCGGCGACCAGCTCGGCGTGCTTGACGATGCGGCTGAGCGCGAAGGTCGAGGCGTGATTGCGCACCACGGCGATGCGAATCCCCGGCCGGTCCACGTCGGCGATGCCCTCGATCGAAGAGCCGGCCGGCACCAGGTAGGTATAGTCGAATTGGATGACCGGCTGCGAAAAGTCCACCTGCGCGGCCCGAGACGGTTCGATACCCACGATCACGAGGTCGCATGCGGCGGTCTTGACGCACTCCACGGCCTTGGGAGGCGTCGGATGTCCGACCAACTGCACGTCGACTCCGAGGCGCCGGGCAAGTCCACGCGCAAGCTCCATGGACACGACCCCGGCCGCGAACGGCCGCAGCTCGCCGGTGGCCGGGTCCTCAGCGTATTGCGGGGGAAACAGCGCAACCCGGATTTTGCCGGCTTGCACGAGGTCCGCGACCCTCGGATCCGCGAGCGACGGAGCTCCGGACACCGCGAGAGCACACAGGATGGTTGCGGCAACCGCCAGTGCGTTGCGCCGATTCATTTGTGTCTTACCCTCTGATGAATGTCCTACCGCTCCGACCATGACAGGGTGACCGGCGGCCGACCCCATCGGCGCGCTGGCAATTGAGCTCACACAGAGTGACCCAACGGATTCTAAGTGCCAAATAGCGCAGAGTGGTTACGGTTGAAGCTCGAGTGATGGCTACCGGCGTGGAGGAATACGACTACGTCATCGTCGGCGGGGGTGCCGCAGGCTGCCCGCTGGCGGCACGCCTTTCCGAGCGCAATTCCGCCCGTGTACTGCTGATCGAGGCTGGCACCGACTATCCGCCGGGTCAGGAGCCGCTGGAAATTCTCGACATCTTTGCCGCGACCGCCTACGCGGATCCGCGGTTCGTGTGGAATGGACTCAAGGCTGCGTACGGGCCGAGGCCCGGCAACGAACCCGATCAACGACGCCGGGTGCGCTATCCTGCGGGCCGGGTCATTGGCGGCGGCTCCTCCATCAATGGCATGGCGGCCAACCGCGGTCTGCCCTCCGACTACGACGCCTGGGCAGCGGCCGGCGCCACCGGCTGGGATTGGGAGGGCGTGCTGCCGTTCTTCAAAAAGCTCGAAACCGACAGCGACTTCGACGGCCCGCTACACGGCAGCGACGGCCCGATCCGCTTGCAGCGTTACGCGCCCGAGCGCTGGCCGGGCTTCACCGGCGGCGTGATGAAAGCGATCGAACACGAGGGCTGGTGCAACATCGCTGACCAGAACGCGCGTTTCGACGATGGTTTCTTTCCTGTCGCCTATAGCCACACGGACTCCGTGCGAATGGGTGCAGCCTGGCAATATCTGAACTCCGAGGTGCGGCGCCGACCCAATCTCACGGTGATGGGCGGAAGCCAAGTGGACAGGCTCGTATTCGACGGCAGCCGCTGCACGGGCGTCCGCGTGCGCGGACAGCGAGGCGATTGCGAGATCAGGGCACGCGAGGTCATCGTTTCTGCCGGTGCGATCCATTCGCCGGTGCTGCTCATGCGCAGTGGCATCGGCCCAGCATACGAGCTGCGCGCTCAAGGCATCGAAGTCGTGGCGGACCGCCGCGGCGTCGGCAAGCACCTGATGGAGCACCCGGGCGTCAACTTTGGCTGCTTCCTGAGGCGTTCCGCGCGCCTGCCTGCCGACCTGCGGCGCCAGATGTTCGCCGGGCTGCGCTGGTCGTCCGGCCTCGAAGGCTGCCCACCCGGCGACATGTATGTGATCCCTACCAACAAGGCGCAATGGCATGCCATCGGCCACCGCCTCGGCATCATCATGATGTGGGTCAACCGCTCGTTTTCGACGGGCGAGATCAGGCTGTCATCGGCGACCGCCGACGCACCGCCCGACATCGACTTCAACATGTGCTCGGATGAGCGGGACATGGTTCGCATCGTGAAAGGTGTGAAGCTGCTCGCGAAGCTCAGGGCCCATCCAGCCGTGCAGGACACCGTCGAGGAGGTTTTCCCGATCAGCTTCTCGGACTATGCGCAAAAGCTCGCGATGTACAGCCGCTGGAATGCGGTGCAGACCTGGCTCGGCGCGCAAGCGATGGACGCATCCGCCATCGTGCGGCGCGCGCTGATCCGCGCGATGATCGCGGACGCGCCCTCGGTCGACGACCTCGTCAATGACGAGAATGCATGCCGGTCGTGGATACGCTCCGCCGTGCTCGGTCACTGGCATGCGTCCTGTACTTGTCGCATGGGGCGCCAAGACGATCCCTTTGCCGTTACCGACGCGTCGGCTCGCGTGTTCGGCGTCCAAGGTCTGCGCGTGGCCGACGCCTCGATCATGCCCAGCGTCCCGTGCGCCAACACCAACTTGCCAACCATCATGATCGGCGAGAAGGTGGCGGCAATGGTCTTGAATGAACGGTGAATTTTCTCGGGAGGAATTCATGAGCTCACCTCGCCTTGTCGTGCACCGCCGCCTTCGGTTGGTGGTGCTCGCGCTGGTCGGTGCAGCGGTGCTGTTGCATTCCGCCACGGCGCTTGCCCAAACAGCCGCCGCGACCGACTATCCGAAGCAAACGGTCAGGCTGATCGTCGGCCTCGCCCCCGGCGGTTCCAACGACATCATAGCGCGAGTGGTCGCGCAGAAGCTCACCGAACGCCTGGGCCAGCCGTTCATCGTGGAGAACAAGCCAGGCGCGGGCGGCACGATTGCCGCCGAGATGGTCGCCCGCGCCGTGCCGGACGGGCATACGTTGCTCGTCGCTCCATCCGGCTCGATGGTGATCAATCCGGCGGTTTATTCAAAACTGCCTTACGATCCGCTGCAAAGTTACGAATTGATCTCGAACCTCGCGCTCTATCACCTCATTCTGTCGGTCGCCACCTCGCAGCCGTTCAAGTCGGTGAAGGAGCTGGTCGAATGGGCCAAGGCCAATCCTGACAAGGCCAATTACGCCAGCACATCCGCGGTCTTCCAGCTCACCACGGAGTTGTTCAAGCAGAAGACCGGAACGAACTTCCAGCACATTCCGTTCAAGGGCGGCGCCGAACTCGTCACCGCCGTTCTGACCGGACAGGCGACGATGACGTTTGCCGATGCCGGGCCGGCAATGCCCCAGTTCAAGGCTGGAGCGCTCCGGCCGTTGGCCTCCACGGGCGCGACGCGCCTGCCCGAGCTTCCCGACGTGCCGACCCTGACCGACGTCGGCATCGAAGGCGTGGTGGTGGAAGGCTTCATCGGACTCGCCGCGCCGAAGGCCACGCCGGCGTCCGTCGTGAAGAAACTCGAGGCCGAGATCATGGCGATCGCCAAGCTGCCGGACGTGCAGGAGCGCATCAAGCAACTCGGCCTCATCCCCGACGGGAGCACCGGGGCCGCCTTCCGCGACCGGATCAGCCGCGACATCCCGAAGTACACGGCCGTCGCGCATGCCGCAGGCATCAAGTTCGATTGAGGCGCTAGCTTTCCTAGGCGATCGCAACCCGCGCCTCGGACGGCCGAATGGCCGGCGCGTCAGCCACGGAAGCGTCGAGCGGCGTCAGTGCGCGGCGGCGTACTGGCGGCTGTTGCGGTCCGTCGCCTTCAACAGATCCTTGACCGATTCCGGCAGCGATCCCGCGGCGAGCCGTCCGGGCGGGCTCTCGAGGCGCTCGACCACGGCGATGTGCGTGATTTCGCCTCGCAGGAAGGCGTTCAGGAACTCGGGATAGTTGTTGAAGGACACGCAGCCGTTCGACTGGCCGTTCGAACCCAGCATGTAGGTATGGGCGAGGATGCCGGCGCGACCGTGCATTCTGCTCTCGTCGACGGGATTGAGGCGGATGGCGCGCACCCCATGAAACAGCCGTTCGCGCATGGTGAGCTTGTAGACATTGGGCGGCGTCACTCCACGCATCCTCAGGTGCTGATAGCGCGGGTTGTCCATGTACTCGCCGAGGCCGGAATGGGCCTCGAGCCGGCGGCCGCCCGGCAGGTAGACGGTGCGCGCGGTGATGTCGTAGATCGCGACACGGCCGTCGTCCTCCAGCGCCGGGACGCGCGGTGGCGCGGGACGAACGCGCGCTTTGGCGACGGTCGATTTCGCGCCCGCATCGGCTCGCATGCTCGGCACGTCCTGATCCGCCGGCAATCGCAGGCTGCTCGCAAGCGCCTGCATGGCCGACGCGAGGCTCTCATCGAAGGAGGACGGACAATCCTCGCTCGAGGCGAAGCGCTGGTCGAAAGAGACCGGACCATCATTCAAGGCGGCGAAGCGCTCCTCCAACGTGGCGTTGGACGAGGCGGCCCGGCACGCAGAGGCGGACGTATCCTTCACCATGCCCCATTCGACGGCCGGGGCATCGGAGCGAAATTGCGGCTCCAGCCCTGCCACTCGGACACGGTCGTAGCGCGGCCCTGATCCCAGCGGCGCGGCGAGCCGCAAAAGGTCCGGGTGAATTGTTCCGAAGACGGAAACGCCCGGACTGCGCGGTCCAGCGTCTGCCGGATCCGCTTGCGTTCCTGGCGATCTGAGGATGAACCCCAAAACCACCGCGGCGATTCCAAGCGGAATCGTGCGGCCCCCCAACTGGACCAATACGCTCCCCACTTCTACCTACGTCGCCTTGGCACAGGCGCCAGCGGCAACGTACGTCCCCCGACGTGGGCGGAAGGAAGCCTGCCGATTGCGGCAAAAATCGTTCGGCGGATGCGCGGGTTCTGGTGCCTGCTCACCGTTTTGCGTGCTCCGGGCGGGCCGCCGCCGCCCGCCCCGGCTCGCCCGGCACGGTGCCGAACCGCGGCATCCCACGCCCGCCGCCCGCATGAGGACCCATTGCGGGAGATTCCTTGGCTTTGCGCACGTCCTTAATCGGAAAACCGGTTCCCACTTTTCCGGGACATGCGCTACGCGAGGGCCTATGATGTGCGTTAACCAAAAATCGTTTCGAGGGAGACGAGCTTGAGCAAGGGCAGTTTCGTTCGGCGCGACGTTCTCGAGCTGATGGCCGCCGCAGGCGCGGCGGGTCTCGGCGCCGCGCGCACATTTCCGCCGAGCGCCGCCCAGGCCGCCGGCGCCC
>Ga0081455_10009341_pt1 | contig 10095 bp, 12 predicted proteins | sample TabmetS3T2R1_FD_70207 | JGI IMG/M metagenome (GOLD analysis project Ga0081455, IMG submission 70207) | Tabebuia heterophylla rhizosphere microbial communities from the University of Puerto Rico - S3T2R1 | ecosystem: Host-associated > Plants > Roots > Rhizosphere ... | reverse complement strand
GACAGCATGCGCCTCTATCTTCGCCTGCATGCGCTCCGCCATGTAACGCTGCGTCTCAGGGGCGATCATTCGATCCTCCTCGGCAAGCAGAAACCAACTTGGAACCTCCTTCCAAAGCGGGCGCCCGACCGGGACGGTGATGCAGCTCAGCGAGATCGGCCGCTGCACGGCGGCGAGCACGGCTCGCTCGTCCTCCGATGCGTTCTGCGCGAACGCGGTTGCGAAGGCGCCTTCGGGCAGCCAAATCAAACCATCGCCGTCCGGCGCAAGCTTTGGCGCTTGGGGATGGGGTTTAAGGCGATAGAACACGTCGGCGACCTTCTCGCCCTCGTCGGGAGCAAGAGCGCTTACGTAGACGAGCGCCTTCACCCGTTCGGGGCGTGCGAGAGCTATGACCGCACCGGCATAAGCGTGTCCCGCCACGATGATCGGCCCCTCCGTCCGGTCCAAGCTGCGGTTCAGCGCAGCCACGTCGTCGGCAAGCGAAGTGAGCGGCAGCGGCGCCGCCAACACCTTCACGGGCTCTTGCTCGAGCGCCGTTATGACCCGCGCCCAGCTCGATCCATCCGCCCATGCCCCGTGGGCAAGCACTACGCTCACCTCTTTCATCGCTATCCTGTTGCTGCTGAGATCGGGCGGGCTCGCCGCCGTTCCGTGGCATCTTCAAGCAACCGCTCGCGCCGTTTGCCCAGAAGCCTGTTGAGCCAGCCGTCAACCGAAAATGGCCCCGGCCCACCAAAGCAAAGCGCAAGAAGGCCAGCTAAATAGAGCAGATCAGTTTCATATCCCGGCTGACCGAAATGAGCCCCGGCAGCGTCAAACGACTGAAGTTTGATCGAACTAAATCCGTTTGGCAGGTGCACCGTGATGATCGCGACGCATAGGACGACCATCATCGGAAGCGTTGCCAAGGGAATCAGAGCTCCTGCAAGAATCATAAGACCGCCGAGGAGTTCGACAATGATGGTCAGCCAGCCCAGCAATAAGGAAGCCGGCAATCCCATCGCGTGAAGTAGATCGACGAACTGTTCGGGCCCGCGCACCAGCTTCGCATAGCCGTGTTGGATGAAACCGAATCCAACGATAAGCCGAAGCGGAATTGCGTACCACGATGCGGGTACGGGGAGCGGTGAAGTTGACAAGCGCAAGAGATTCATCGGGTAGCGTCCCACCAGGGCGTAGAGCCCATCAGGGGTTTAAGTAACGGTCCTTCGAGAGCTTCCTTCATGAGGGAACAGGTTCACCCGGCCGATCGCCGCTTCTCATTGACGATGAATCCTAGCTGCTCGAGCACCTTTACGGCGCCTGTCTTCCCGCCCTCGAAGTCACTGGATGCAAGTCGCTGCCGTGTTGCAAACTCGTAGGCTGTGCCCAAGATTGCTTTCGGCGGGTAACGGCGTCCTTCCCAGGCGAGTTCATAAGTCGTTGTGGGGGCGAAACCGTGCTCGGAGAAGAACTGCTCTGGCCCCAGTCGGTCGTACTCTTTTAACGAGCGCAGCACGTCGGCGCGGGTCACGTGGTTCCAGGTCACCATGGCTAATGCTCAATCGAGACAATTGGGCAATTGACCAGCAGCGCTTTGGCAGGGACCACCTTCGCCTTGAGTGCAGTCTCGAGGTTGTGTACCGCGGCGCAGCCGGCACTATCGTAGACAATCCGCAGCCACAGCGGCGAGTAAGCCCTATCGCCCGGCACCGTAGCAACGACGTTATGAGTCTGCTTGGAGTTGGGATCGGTGCAAAACTCCATCTCACCGCCCGGTTGCCCAGGATTGATCGTGAACCCATCGTAAATCGGCGAGACTGGAACGTTGTCTCCCGATACCGACAAGGGCGCCTCGTCGAAGAGGAAAAATTTTGCGACTTGGCCGCGATACCAGGCGCTTTGCAGTTCGGGGTTCCCACCGTTGAGGCGGGTCCGCGCGCGAGACTTGTCGGGCACCACCGCCATGTTAAGCAGCTTATCGGTCTTTTCCGTCTTGTAGCCCGTCTGCAGCAACGTCGCCGCGTCGGTGATCGTGTTGGCGACATAGTCGCTCGGCACCCAAACCTTCCAAATTTGCCGGAAATCGTTGTAGCCCTTTTCGCCTGGCAGGGTGTCGATGATGTCGAGCTGGTTCTGCACCGGCGAGTCTTCTCCCGCGCGGTACAGAACATACACCGGCGCCGGTGTAGTGCTCTGCACGTCCAGATGATAGTAGAGCACGGGCTCACCTGAAGGCGATAAGCCGACGGTGTTCAGGGGAGCGGCGTCGAAATCGATCGGCTCGTTCGGTGCTGGAAGCCGTTTGTCGGTCGAGCGCAGCAGAAGTGTTCCAGCCTTGTCACTGAAACGGTCAACTGCCGCAACTGGCGCGTGGGCCGGATCCATAGGCTGCAATGCAGCTCGCGCCACGAAGCTACTAGTGACGACTAGTATGCCGGTTAGGACCAATGCAATACGAATACGCATGACAACCTCCTCTTGACAGGACTCCTAGACAGCGGCTCGACGCGGACGACTTCTTCTTTCATCGTCGCGCTCTTCACTGCGGTGCCTCGCGAGAAACGCGCCGATCGCGTCGGCGATTTCGCGCGCATGGGTCTCGAGGGCGAAATGGCCTGTGTCGAGGAATCGGACCTCGGCGTCGGGCAGATCGCGTTTGTAGGCCTCGGCCCCGGCCGGCAAGAAGAACGGGTCGTTACGGCCCCATACGGCGAGAAACGGCGGGCGGTGCTTGCGGAAGTAGGCCTGGAAAGCCGGGTAAAGCGCGACGTTGCTGGCGTAGTCGAGGAAAAGATCGAGCTGCGCTTCGTCGGCGCCCGGGCGCGTCATAAAGAATGAATCGAGGTCACTACCGTCGTAGGCCACGCGCGACGTGTCGGCTACGCCATGGGTGTATTGCCAGCGGATCGATTGCGGCGTCAGCAGCTCCCTGAGCGCCTGGCGATTCGTATCCGTCGGGTCTCGCCAATAGCGTTGGATGGGATTCCAGCCGTCGCTCAGTCCCTCCTCATAGGCGTTTCCGTTCTGCGAGATAATGGCGGTGATCCGCTCGGGATGCGCCAACGCGATGCGCAACCCGGTTGGCGCGCCGTAGTCGAAGATATAGAGCGCGAAACGATCGAGCCCGATCACCTCGGTGAAGCGGCCGATCACCTTAGCGAGATTGGCAAACCTGTAGTTGAATTTGTCGCGAGAGGGCAGTGACGTGTGGCCGAAGCCGGGAAGATCCGGCGCGACGAGGTGGAAGCGATCCGAGAGTAGCGGTATCAGATCGCGGAACATGTGGCTTGACGTGGGAAAGCCGTGCAGCAGCAGCAATGCCGGGGCAGCCGGGTCGCCTGCTTCTCGATAGAAGACGTCGAGGCCATCGACATTGACGGAACGATAAGTCGGGCCAGTCATGGTGTTACTCCTCTGTTTTTGTCGGGCTTTCGCTGCGCCATGGGTCTAAGTCCTGAAGCTTGGACGAAGGTCCGAGCGCAATTGCCGCATCCCAGCATGTCGCCTCGGGACGATTGGGACCAATGCGGACCCGCTATCGTATTCATGCGCACTAGAACGGCAGCGGCGCGGAACAAATTTCGCTCTCATGCGTTTGCGCCGCCCTCGGGCGAGCCGGGGCTCGCAGAGCGTTAACGCCTCTCGGGTGCGGCTACCGCATTTTGGCCGTACCGCCGGGGCGGCCTTTTTGTGCGAGTCGGGTGGCTGCAATCGTCGTAAACTTCCACTTTCTGCAGTCAGCAATCCAAGAGTGCGGGTAATGGCAAAGATTGAGCTCAAAACCGACGCCGCGAGCTTGGCTCTACGAGCGGCCGCAATCGTGGGGGTGATGTACGGGTTCGGCTTTCTTCTAATGCCGCATGCCATGTTTCAGCTGAGCGGAGATCCAGGTGTGCCAACCAACCCGGGATGGGTGCGCTGGGCTGGAGCCTTTGTTCTTGGCACTGCGATCGGCCCATGGCTTGCATCGGAGGGGTGGGTAAAGGAGCAGCCGTTCATAGCCGGTCTCGCAGCAGCCTTTACTCTGTCTGGCCTCGCGCTCTTGTATAGCGTGGTGAGCGGCGAATACGCCGGCGCGCAATGGTTCATTTGGATGCCCATTCTCTTCCTGGCCGTGCTCGCCCCGGCAATGTGGTGGCTCGCAACCAGGTAACCGACCCTTTTCGCGTCGGTGCAGGTGAGAATGTTCTCCGTGGGGCATGCGCGATATCGGCGTGCACGCGCTGGCACTGCGGAACTCCTTGGTAGCGGTGGCAGTTTGCCATCGTGCTGAGCCGCCGGAGCGCACGATGGCTAGAGAAAGAAAAGCGCGCGCGATTGGCTTCAATCATGTGGCGCTTGAGGTCGATGATATCGAAGAGGCTCTGGCCTTCTACGGCCGCTTGTTCAAATTCGAGCTTCGGGGCAAGAGCGCCAATTCGGCCTTTATCGATTTGGGAGACCAATTCCTCGCGCTCCAGAAGGGCCGCACCCAGCCTGCTGACGAGGGCCGCCACTTTGGACTGGTGGTCGATGACAAGGAAGCAGTCCGCGCAGCGCTAGCGGACGCGGGGATCCAGCCATTACCCGGCCCATTTCTCGACTTTCTCGACCCGTGGGGCAACCGCATCGAGATTGTCGGCTATGACAACATTCAGTTCACCAAGGCGGAAAATATATTGCGCGGCATGGGATTGGCGCATCTATCAAAGAACGCGAAGGCCATTAAAGAGCTCACTGATAAGGGTATGGCGCCGAACTGACAGATCACACAGAGGCGTTCTCCCCCAAGATACAGACGGTCTGCGGCTCGCGTCCTCATGGACGAGGATGCGCCGGGTGTAACGCCGCTGCGAGACCCGCGAATAAGTCGCACCTTGGTGTCGCCCGCGGAGAACTGCCGCGTCCGACGCACGAAGCTGTGATGTCATAGTGAGTACGGCGCAACTAGAATTAAGGTCGAGTGAGGCCCGAATAGAACGAAGGACGTCCCGAGGAGCGAACATGGAACCTGACCGCAAATCCGGCGCTGCCATCGCTATCGCCGTGGCCGCGCTCATCGTCGCCGTCGGCGCTCCGATGAGTGCCGCTTCCGCCGCTAACGCCAAGGGCAAGTGCATCGGCGCCAATTCCTGCAAGGGCAAGAGCGACTGCGGCGGCAAGAACGGCTGTCCCGGCCAGAACGCTTGCAAGGGAAAGGGCTATCTCGAGCTGACCAAGGCCGAGTGCAGCAAGATCCCCGGCACCAGATTCAAGCCGTAGTTAAGCGCACGACGCCTTAGTTACGAAGCCGCCTATGTCACCTAGCCCGGGGGCCGCTGTCGCAACGCCTCGCGATGGCGCCCCTCAAGTGGACAAGGTGACGCATAACTCCACGTGAAGTTTTGGCGCCGGGGGATAAGACCTGAGCCGTTGTAAGCCGTTGCACCTCGAAGCCTCACCATACTATAAGTTGTATTCGCAAGCTGAACGAGGAGACGCGACGGTTGCTTCTGCAAGCACGTGACATTTGTAGATCAAGTGTCGGCGACCATCGCGCGATAGGCCATCCCGCGGAGGATTGAACAATGACCGACTACCTCGAGCTGATCCCGAAACCTGCCGCTTCAACCGTCAACGTGGGCTTGTCCTCGCCGAAGCTATCAACGCTTCGGAGCATACTGGGGGAGCCACGCTCCGATTACACGGGATCATGCCAGCCGATCACTGGTCCTTTTAAGAAGCGCATCGTGACAAAATCGGTTGGTCCTTTCAAATGCACTGGGGTTGATGTGGCAGTCACTGCGATTGCGGAAATTTTAGTTGGCGTGAAAAAAGAGGTCCCTGATCTTTACGACATCTTGGGGACAGCCGGCATGGCATGCGCCCGCAAGGTAAAAATCAAGCAAAAAAACGGTACCATCAAGCTGGGAAAGAACCCATCAAACCATTCTTGGGGTTTGGCTATCGACATTAAGTTGAAGGGTGCCCTCGACAATCAAGGTGATAACAAGTGCTATCGGGGGCTGCTTATCCTATCGCGTTACTTCAATGCGGCGGGTTGGTACTGGGGCGTCTCCTTTCCCACGGAGGATGCCATGCACTTCGAGGTCGCGGAAACTACATTGAGGCGGTGGAAAAAAGACGGCAAATTAGACTGACTTCTAAACTATAGCCATTTGGAAGAAATGGGCCTCAGCCACGTTGGCGTGAGAAGCCACGGTCTGCGAGCTCGCGTCCTCATAGATGAGGGATGCGTCGAGCGTAACGCCGCTGCGAGACCCGCGAATAAGTCTCTCTGGTCTGCGCTTATTGGCCGCCAAACAAGCGTCTGAAAAAGCCCCCGCGCCTGCGGGGCTGCGCGTCAGATTCGGCTAGGTCGCGACCCGGCAGCGCACGGGAAAAAGCCCGAGATTTCTCTGAACTCGCCACCTTGCGCTCGCCGCCGGGCGTCTCGCCGCGCAACACGACCTGGGTGTTCTGCATCCCAGTCTTTTTGACCAAGTTATAGAGGATGGTGGCATTCTGCGGCGCGATGCGCACGCAGCCATGCGATACAGCCCTGCCTAGATGCTTCACCTCATAGCTGCCGTGGATGGCATGCCCATCCTTCATGAAAAAAATGGCATGCGGCATGGGGGCGTTGTCCCATTCCTTGCTGTACCAGACCTCATTCATGGATGTGGCCGTGAATGTTCCTGACGGCGTGGAATATCCAGCGCGCCCGGTCGACACCGGCCAGCGATATCGTTCCACCCCGTCCACCGAGACCGTCATCTCTTGTGTGGTCTTGTCGATGTTGATGAGGATGGTGGATGCAACTGGATTGGTGGCCTTCGCGTGCGCCTGAATTGCCGGCCCTTCCGATTTTTCGCCGCATGCATTCGCGCCGTCATTCCACTTCATGCCAGCTCGATCGCATTCCGATCTCGTTAGAGGCTGTGGCCCGGACGCCGCCTTCGCCTCTTGGGAGGCGAATTCGCATATGTTGGCATTTTCGTTCCACGACCACCCCGCCGCACCGTTCTCGCAATCGACGCGCGTTAAGGGTTGAGGGGAAGTGTCGCCCGCGAATGCCTGCGTTGCAGCCAGATTGACGATGATCAAGAAAAATGCGGCCAACGATCTCATGTCTCATCTCCTCGAGCATCGAGTGAGCAGGAACGCGCGGGTTCCGCCAAAGATTGAACTCGATCGGAGTGAGAAGGCTGCCACGATTCGCTCCTTCATCATTATTCGATCTCGGTGCCACTATCCGCCAAGGTCATCAAACCGACATATGGAGCATCCACGGCTTCTTGCGGCGCGCACGCAAGGGAATTGTCTAGCGCATCCGTAGAGGCTGGTCCCGATAGGAGAGCGACTTCGTTAGACGCGTAGGCGGCTTCGTTCGACGTGTAGAAAGTATGCCTGCCGATTGGCTGTCCCTCGCCGCGCGCCCATGCCGGCAAGGAGCCGCCGCGTCTCTGCCGCACCACCGTCGGATTGAGAAAGTGGGTCGCACCGACGGTGGGATCGGGCATCTCTCCAGACAGAACGGCGTCCGCAATTCGCGCCGCCTCCCGATAGCGCGATTCATTCGTGGAGAGATCTTCCATCTCCTTCCGCTTCGTCATCCATGGTTCGAACTGCCACGGATGCGTCACGACATCCTTGATCGTGTCGCCCCATCTGCCGCTCTTCTCCCGATTGAGAATGACATAGGCAACTGCGGCCTTCCCCTCGTCGGGCTCGTCGGGTGCCTCAAAGGCAATCGTTCTGATCATGTAGTCGCGATCCTCGGCGTCATAGCTTGGGATCGTCTGATGCAGTGCAGGGAGGAGGAGTGATTTGGCCCCGGCAGTCTCCGTGACCGCTTGCGAGGATAATGGAACGCACTGGGGCGCAACTCCGAGCGAGGCATGAAGTGGTGTCGCGCTGCCGAGCAGGACAAGCGTGAACAACAAACATCGAATCCGCACTCTCGTCTCCTTCAGTTCTTTGCGACTTGGGCTGAAGGACGCGGATTCGCCGCAGGAAGGCGATCATTTCATGACGAGAAAGGAACGATTCTTGGGATCAATTGCGGCACTGAGATGAGCCGGTTGGCGCCCGCGAATGCCGGCTATGGTTAATGCGAAGCGGGGCCACCGGCAGCACTTCGCATCACAGATGAGATGCATCACAGCGGGATGTTGTCGTGTTTCTTGGCCGGGTTCGCGCACGACGCGTGCGTCAGCGCTTCGCCGGGCGAGCCCGCGAAGTCATGTCAAAGAACCGGCCCCCAGGAAGGGGGATGGCGCGCCGAAAAGCGCAAACCTATGGTTCCGCGATCCTTTTGGGACCACGGCGGGCGCCTCTCGGCGCGCCAATCACGGCGTTTTCCGGCACCGGGCCCTGCTTTAGTCCGGTCCGTCACGCTCGAATGCGCCGACCGATCCTTCAGCCAGCTCCTGGCAGGGGCTCCTATTGGCCCCGGAGGGAGCTCCGGCACCGCCCGAGCGCTCATGCTGGGTACACGAGCCCGCAGGCGCCGCACCCCGTCCCGCTTCACGAACGCCCTCGAGAAACGCCCTTAAGTGGACGAGGTGGCGCAATCTTACGCGAGTTCCGGAATGCGAGGATAACTCTGAGGCCACGACGTCGAAGGCAGTGTAAGGATGGCTCGGGATCAATGAAATTCCGAGTCAAAGCCGGTGCCGAACGACAATAGGCGACGATGGCAAAGCGCAGGCCTGGCCACCGCCTACACATTCTTTGCCTCGCTCTATTTCGTGCAGAGCGTCGGCGATCCCACCTCGGGGCTCATCGCCCAGCCGGTGCGCTCTCTCTTGAGGCAATGGGGAGAGTCGCCTGCCGCTCTCGGCGCGCTGATGGCGCTTCTCGCCCTGCCATGGACGCTCAAGCCCCTGTTCGGCCTTCTGTCGGATTTCGTGCCGCTATTCGGATCGCGGCGCCGCAACTATCTGCTGTTGGCGAACGGCGTCGCCGCGGCAAGCCTGCTTCTTCTCGCCTTCGTCCCCTTGTCGCCCGGAAGAAGCTGGCTGCTGTTCGCGCTTCTGTTCCCGACCACGCTGGGGATTGCGCTCGGCGATGTCATCGTCGATGCCCTCATGGTGGAGAAAGGTCAACCGCTCGGACTCACGGGACGCTTTCAATCGATCCAATGGGCGGCGGCCAATGCCGCGTTGCTGCTCACGGGCGTGCTTGGCGGCTATGTCGCCGAGCAGAATCTCCAGTCCTTCGCCTTTGCGCTCTGCGCGGCTTTGTGGGTGTTCGCCTGCGCCGTTAGCTGGGCGTATGCGCGCGACGACCATCTCGAGCATCTCGACGCCGCCAGTCTGCGCGAGACCGGCGCCGCACTGCTCGGCGCGTTCCGTGATCCGTTGTTCCTTGCGGTGTGCGCGCTTCTGACGCTGTGGAGCTTCAACCCGGTATGGGGCTCGGTCCTCTATTTGCACATGACCGAAGGACTCGGATTTTCCGAGCAGAGCTTCGGCAACGTCACATCGGCGTTTTTTGCCGGCTCGCTCCTCGGCAGCGTGGGCTATGGCATCTACTGCCGGTCGGTGCGGCTATCGACGCTGCTGCACCTGTCCATTCTGGCCGCCATCGTCTCGAACGCGGTCTATTGGCAATTGACCAGCCTGACCTCGGCCTATGTCGTCTCCGTCATCGCCGGCTTCGCTTACATGACCGGCACGCTCATTCAGCTCGACCTGACGGCGCGCATCATCCCGGCGCGGGCTGCCGCGACCATATTCGCAACCGTCATGGCCCTCACCAATTTTGCCGGCACGGGGTCTGAGGCCGTGGGTGGATGGCTGTTCGAGACGGCGCGAGACTCATACGGACGCGACACGGCCTTCAATTTCGTGGTCGCCATAAGCGTCGCCGCAGCAGCCGGCTGCTGGCTCCTAATTCCTGCGCTGCGGAGAGCAGCCCCACACTGGTGGGCTTAAGGGCCGAGTTCAGGCGCCGAAGCACCGTGGCGCGTGGCCCTCACAGCGGGATGTTGTCGTGTTTCTTGGGCGGGTGCGCGACTTGCTTGTTGGCGCAGCATCCGTGGCGCGCGGTGGATGCGTGCCATCAATCACGAACGTGTGTCGCCCGCGGTCTTGGTCCGCTGGGATCAGGTGGGGTGGGATCCGTTTCGGGATTGGACCGGCGCCG
>Ga0081455_10009340_pt1 | contig 10095 bp, 8 predicted proteins | sample TabmetS3T2R1_FD_70207 | JGI IMG/M metagenome (GOLD analysis project Ga0081455, IMG submission 70207) | Tabebuia heterophylla rhizosphere microbial communities from the University of Puerto Rico - S3T2R1 | ecosystem: Host-associated > Plants > Roots > Rhizosphere ... | reverse complement strand
AAGCCCTACCGCTCGTAAATTCGCCAGCAGAGTCCTCCCGGGGGGAGGTCCAGCGCGCCCGGCGACGTCGGTCAGCCTTGGTGCCGGTGAGCCCGTGCAACAGTCGGACGCGGGAGCCTCGGGCACCCCGAACTGTTGCTGCGAGCACGCGACTTGAGACTCCTTGAGATGAGGCTCCTCCGGGCGCGTCAAGCATCGCGTCCAGCAAAGCAGGAGCGGCATGGACCAGCTCATCGAGCGCTGCGCCGGACTCGACGTCCACAAGAAGACGGTCGCCGCCTGCGTGCGGACCCCAGGCCAAGACGGGCAGCGCCAGCAGCACACCCGCACGTTTGCGACCACCACCAAAGGGCTGACCGCCCTGCACGAGTGGCTGGCCGGCCAGCAGGTGACCGTGGTGGGTATGGAGTCGACCGGCGCCTACTGGAAGGCGGTGTACTACCAGCTGGAGACCACCATGGACTGCTGGCTGCTGAACGCCCGCCACCTGCGCAACGTGCCCGGCCGCAAGACCGACGTCAAGGACGCCGAGTGGATCTGCCAGCTGGTCGAGCACGGCCTGGTCCGCCCCAGCTTCGTGCCACCCCACCGATCCGGGAACTGCGCAACCTCACCCGCTACCGCAAGACCATCATCGAAGAACGCACCCGCGAGGCCCAGCGGCTGGAGAAGCTGCTGGAGGACGCCGGCATCAAGCTGTCGTGCGTGGCCACCGACATCCTGGGGGTTTCCGGCCGGGCGATGCTTGGGGCCCTGGTCGCCGGCGTGCGCGACCCATAGTCCTGGCCGAGCTGGCCAAGGGCCGCCTGCGCACCAAGCTCCCCCAACTCCAAGCGGCACTGGTCGGCCGCCTCGGCCCCCACCATGGGCTGCTAGTGGGCGAGATGCTGGCCCGCATCGACGCCGCCGACGCCACCATCGAGCGGCTCAGCGCCGAGATCGGCCGCGTCACCACCCTGTATGCCGCGATCTTGGAGCTGCTGGAAACCATCCCTGGCGTCAACCGGCGCACCGCCGAGGTCCTCTTGGCCGAGCCGGGTAGCCGGGGCGCATTGCTGCGCCCCGGCCCCCTCAGAACCGTGCGTGCGCCTCATCGACGCACACGGCTCAAGCAAGCCCCGAGGGCGTTGCGGGTTGGTGTGCTGGCGTCCTGCGCGTGCGGGCTTGGAGCTCGCGGCGGCAGGAGGTGTGGATCAAGCGGGTTCGATTGCCGTCCGGCGTGCCGCGCCCGTGGTGGTGGACGAGGTGTTCGGCAGCGATTGCCCTGCGGGCGACGCTCAACCACCAACGTTCCCATTCCCATGGGGACTGGGGCAGCTGGTCGGCGGTGAGCAGATGGTCCCCGCAGAGGGGACAGCGACCCGCCTGTCTGGCGAGCAGGCGCAGGTTGTAGCTGTCCAGCGGGGGTTTGACCCGTCGCCGCCGGGCGGCCCAGTAGTCAATCAGGTCGGGGTCGTCGGGAGACGCCGTCCCAGTGACCAGCTGGTGCCGGACGATGGGAGTCCAGGCGAACTTGATGAGGTGGGGGACGCTGCCGCGTTGGTCGGTGCCGGCTCGGTTCCCAAACACCCATCGGTCATTCCTGAACTTGTTGAACCTGCCGAAGTAGCGTTGGACGATCCAGCGCTTCGGCTTGTCGGGGTGGCTGCGTTTGGCCCACCGGTAGGTGAGCTTCCACACGTAGTTGTCCAACGTGTTGAAGATCTCGCTGGACACCACCCCCCGGTAGTAGGCGGCCCAGCCCCGAATGATCGGGGTGAGCGCGGCGATGACCGCCGCCGCGTTTGATCCGCGCAGTGCGCGCATCTCGGCCGCGAGCCGTTGCCGGAGTCGCTTGACTGCCGCAGGGCTCGGCTTGATCAGCAGCTTGCCGTTGCGATAGCGGCGGATGTTGAACCCCAGGTAGTCGAACCCCTTGGTGAGGTGCACGATCCTTGTCTTGTCCTGGTTGAAGACAAGCCCACGGGGTGCCAGCCACTCGGCGAGCTTGGCCTTGACCTGCTCGGCCTGCTGCCCGGAGTAGGCGCAGACGACCAGGTCGTCGGCGTAGCGGACCACGATCGGACAGCCCGGCTTGACTGCACCGGCGTGCCGGCCGATGGCCTGATACCGGACCCCTGCGGCCTCTTCCAGCCCATGGAGCGCCACGTTCAACAGCAACGGGCTGAGCACACCACCCTGGGGAGTTCCCTCCTCGGTCGGCGTGAAGGCCCCGTCCTCGATCACCCCGCCTTTCAGCCAGCGCGCGATCATCTCCCTGGCGGGAAACGACCCGAGCGCGTGGAGCAGCTGGGAGTGGTCGATGTTGTCGAACGCCGCCGACAAGTCGGCGTCTACGATCCATACCCGCCGGCTGTTGCCCTTCAGGGTGGTAAACAGCGCGGCGATCGCATCGGCGCAGCCACGACCCGGCCGGAACCCATACGTCTTGGGCTCAAACCGGGCCTCCCACTCAGGCTCCAGCGCGTTACGGACCCGCGCCTGGTGGCAGCGGTCGGCGAGCACAGGAACGCCGAGCGGGCGGCGTTTTCCGTTGGCCTTTGGTATATACACGCGCCGGACCGGCACGGGCTGCCAGGTGGAGATCGTCTGGTGCACCCAGACCGCCATCTCTGCCCGGTCCTTCGAGGACAGCGCGAGCTGCCCGTCGATCCCGGCGGTCCTGCGCCCAGCGTTGCGCTGCGTCACCTGCCGCACGCTGACCAGCGTGTTCGACCAGGACCGCAGCATCATCTTCTGCAGGGACCGGACCTTGGCCCAGTCCTGCTCCCGCGTCGCCTTGAAGATCCTCCGCCGCAGCCGCCCTACGTTGCCCTCGTGGGTCTGCCAGTCGATGGCGTCCCAGTCCGGCACGCCCTCAGGTCCGTTCACCGTCACGGTGTCCAACTTGCCCTTCGGTTCGGGAGGCTTGATCAGCATCAGCGTTCAAAGGCTCACCTGCCCACGTCAGCACCCTTGCGGGCCCAGCCACCAGGGCGGGTATCCGGCCAGTTATCCCCGGCGACCAGCGGAGGGGCCAGCCATAGCGCCGCGGTTTCCTGTCGCCTTTCGGCCACCGGCATTGGCTTGTTGGGCATCCTGTTCCCGCCGGGGACTTCCGCTCCCCTCACGGTCGGCCTACCAGGCACCGCCTGGACCCCGACGGGGTTTCCACGTTCCACACACCCGAGATACGGCCGGATTGGGCGCCCTCTTCACCCCGAGACCACGCGGTGCTCACACGACCGGTCCGATCTCTCCGGCCGCCGCTTGCCGCCTCTTCCAGCGGCCAGGCCCTATCACCCCGGCCCTCCTCCCACCTTCCGGGGCTGTCCGTTACGGGGCATCATCGAGGGTTCACTCGCGTTCGCCCGCCCGGCCTTCCCCTCACCCGGTCGATCCCCTGGATGGGACAGGGGCCCTTAGGCTCTTCCCTGGGCTTCACACCCCACAGGCAAGACCTGCGGCGCATGCCAGGGTGGGGACGGGCATCGAGCACTTGCCCGGAGCTACGCGTCCGACATCGTCGGCCCTCCATTCCGCATGCTCACTCGCAGTGTGCGACCTCGTGTCGCAGGACCGGTGGGGACATGAGCAGGTTCCCCACACCCGCCCACCTGGCCTCCTGGGCCGGGCGCACCCCGCTGGACAACTCCTCCGGCAAACGCGCCGGGCACGCCAGATCCAAGAAAGGCAACCGGTACCTGGCCGCCGTCACCGGCGAAACAGCCGTCGCGGCCGGCAAGACCGCCACCCGCGAAGGCGCCCGCTACCGGCGGATCGCTCGAAGACGCGGCAAAGCCAAAGCCCAGGTCGCTCTGGGCAACACCCAGCTGAAGGTCTACCACAAGCTGCTCTCCAGCCCCGGCACCCGCTATGAGGACCTCGGCCCGGACTACTACGAGCACCAGCGCGACATCCGCCGCCAGATAGCCACCACGTCGGCAAGCTCGGCGCCCTCGGCTTCGAAGTCACCCTCGCCCGCCTCCCCAGCCCCGACCCCGATCCCGCCCCAACAGCCAGCCAGGCAGCCTGACCCAGGCCGGCACCATCGGCTCTGCTTGGACCCGGCTGCGCTTGCGCTGCGCCGGGTGCTGCCGCCTGCCCGCTCACCGTGGATTTTCGGGTTAGCTTGGATTCTCGAACTGGGCCCGTTCAGCAAGAACGCCTGGTCGGATCTTGTGGCAGGCCGCCAGAAGCGTTGGTACAGCGAGGGATTAGCGCGTTGCCTGCCCGATGATAGGGCTGCATTAGCTGAGCGCTTCAGGTGAGCTGTGGCCGTCGTGCGTTGGCCGAGTGGGCCTGTGGAGCGGTGGCGCCCCCGCTCCACAGGCGCCCACAATCGTTGGAGTTACACGATTGTGACTCACAGATCGGCCGTACAGGCTGCCAAGGGCGCAACCGCACAGGATGTAGCACTCTATGATCTGCTGATGGCGCTCACCGAAATTCCCCACTTGTGCTCACCGAAATTCCCCAGGGTGAGCCAGCCGGTGGCGTGTCCTATTCAAGCACGCTTGGTGGGCGTCACCCCCTTCCGCAGGCCCTCGACGCGGGCGCGGTGTGCACGCATCCGGTAGGACTCCCCGTCGATCTGGAGCACGGTGGAGCGGTGCAGCAGCCGGTCCAGCATGGCTGCGGCGACCATGGGGTCGTCGAAGATCTGGCCCCAGGAGGCGATGCCGCGGTTGGTGGTCAGCGCGATGGAGCCTTTGAGGTAGCGCTGGGCGATGACCTGGAACAGCGCGGCGGCGCCTTCGGCCTGTAGCGGCAGGTAGCCGAGCTCGTCGATGATCAGCAGTCTGGGGGTGGCCAGGGAGCGCATGGTGGTGGCCCAGCGGCCCTCGATGGCGGCGCGGTGGCAGCGGGCGACCAGGTCGGCGGCGGTGACGTAGGAGACGCGGTAGCCGGCGTCGACGGCCAGGTGGCCAAGGGCGAGGGCGAGGTGGGTCTTGCCGACGCCGGGTGGGCCGATCAGGAGCACGTTGGCGTGCTCGTCGATGAACCGGAGGGTGGCCAGTTCGCCGACGAGGGTGCGGTCGAGGCTGGGTTGGGCGTCGAAGTCGAAGTCTTCCAGGCGCCAGGGGGCGGGGAAGGCGGCGAAGCGGAGCCGGCTTTGCTGGCGGCGGGCCTGGGTGGCGGTGACCTCGATCGCCAGCAGGTGTTCCAGGAACGCGGTGTGGCCCAGCTTTGCCTGCTGGGCGTGCTCGAGGGCGGTGGGGAGCGCTTCGGCGGCGGCCTCCAGGCGCAGGTAGTGCAGGTGGCCGCGGAGCTGCTGGTAGGCCGAGGTCGTAGTGTGGGGCTGGGTGGTCATTGGTCACCTCCGGCGAGTTCGGCGTAGCGGGCCAGGTCGACGGTCACCTCGCCGTGCCGGTGGGGGAACAGGCGCAGCTGGCGGGCGGCCGTCTGGGCCTGGGGGCCGGGGGGCCGGTTGGCCTTGCGCTGGCAGGGCCGTTTGGTGGTGAACGCCTGCAGGACGACGTGTTCCAGCGCGGCGGTATGGCCAGCCAGCCGCAGGGTGCGGCCGGCGCCGGGTGGGGCGAGCCGGTGGGTGGCCAGCAGCACCCCAGCCGGCGACGACACCACCAACTCGAGCGTGCCGAGTCGGTGCCGCACGGTGACGGTCGCCCCGACCAGGCCGGGCGGGACCGAGTAGTGGTTGCCACGGAAGGCGATGGTGCAGTTGGCGGTCACGACCCGCTCGACCTCGACGGTGGCCGGGTAGGGGTCGACTGGCAGCGGCTGCAGCGGCTCGGTGTCGCCCAGCTCTCCGACCGAGTGGCCACCTGGGCGAGGGCGGGCGTCGCCGGTGGTGGCCCAGAAGCGGTCCAGGGATGCCTGCGCGCCGGTGGCGGACTCCAGCCGGGCGGTGCGCCACCACCGCTGGGTCATGAAGTGGATGGCCTTCTCCACCACACCCTTGCGGTTGCCACGCCGCGGCGGGCACGGGTCCACGCCCACGCCGTAGTGCTTGGCGACCGGGGCGAAGCTTGGCTGCAGCCGCCCGCTCTGCGGGTCGATCACGGTGGCCATGCGGTCAACCCGCCAGCGGCGGGCGGTGCCCCCGAAACGGCGCAGGACCTGGTCCAGCGCCTCGACCAGATGTGGCAGGTCCTCAGACTCGCTGATGACCGCGCGGGCCTGGCTGGAGGATGACAGGGCACCGACCAGCACGTGCGCGCTGCCACCCCAGGGCGCGCCGGGCAGATCGGCCCAGTCCCACTGCTGCTCGGCGCCTGGCGGGTGCTCGATGTCGACCGTCTCGCGTCCCTTGACGCCGACGCAGGCCTCGCAGCGGGGCCGCAGCCCACCAGTCCGCAGCGCGCGGGTGAAGCTGGGGTAGCTGCCCGCATAGCCCAGCGAGCGGACCTCGTCGTACAGGGCGCTGGCCCACACGTGGCGGTCCTCGGCCAACCGCGCCGCCACGTACTCGGCGAACGGGGCGAACACATCCGGGGTCGAGCGTCGACGCTGGCCCGGCGTGCGCTCGCCGTCCAGGTAGGCACGGATCGTCTTGGGGTCACGGTCAAGATGGCGGGCGATCGCCGAGATCGACCAGCCCTGCGCGCGGAGCGCTGCTGCCTCCACGTCTTCCTCCCATGTGAGCATGGACCGGGGCTCCTTGGGCTGCGGCATCACACACCGCCAGCATCAAGGGGCCCTCACTCCTGGTGGCGGACCCTGCCGGCCACCGAGAGGCTCAAGGTGGGGAAATTCAGTGAGCAGCTCTGGGGAGTTTCAGACAAGCGCCGTCAGGCGCTCCCAGCTGTCGGGGCGGCGTCCCTCCAGGATCCAGCGCAGCACCACCCGGTAGACGCTCCCGGTGTGGCGCACCACCTCCCCGACAGTCCAGCCTGGGCAGGCCGGCACGGGCGCCTCCAGATCGCCCCCCTCGGCGGTGTCGGCGAGCAGGCCGCCCTCGCGTGGGAGCAGCAGGTAGCGTCGCGCGTCCACCCCTGCACCTCCTGCCGTTCTGCCGTTTCCCCGGTTGGCGGCCCCCCGGTCAGGCTGGTCGGCCTGCTTGAGCGAGCTCGGTCTGCTCGGCCAGCAGCGCGGCGACGCCGCTGAGCGCGCCCGGTGCCAGCCGGTAGTAGGAGTAGGTGCCGCGGCGCTGGCGGGTGACGAGGCCGGCGTCGACCAGCTGCTTGAGATGGTAGGAGACCGCCGGCTGCTTGAGCTGGAGGGTCTCGACCAGATCGCAGACGCAGACTGCCTGGTCGTCGGCGCGGACCAGCAGGTTGAGGAGCTTCACGCGGTGGCGGTCGGCCAGCGCCTTGAACACCTGCTCGAGTTCGGCCGCCTGGGCGTCGGAGAGGGTCGGCCGGGCGAGCGGCGTGCAGGACTGGACCAGCGGTAGCGAGCTCATGGCCGCAGTGTATCAAGAAAACTTGATCAATGGTGCCCGGGACGGCTATGCTCCTGCATTGAAAAAGATTGATGAATAAGGTCGTTCCTGCTCGAGCAACAGCTGGCGAGACCACCACGCATACGCAGGACACAGGAGGAGATCGCTGATGCGAGCCGATGGCAGCCCCCCGGCCGCAGACCCTGGTGCGGACCCTGGGAACGGGCCGCGACCCGAGGCTGCGACCACGACGGACGCGCGGTTGCCGGTCGCGGTGATCGGGGCCGGACCGGTCGGCCTGGCCGCCGCCGCGCACCTGCTGCGACGGGGGCTGGACCCGCTGGTGGTGGAGGCCGGCGCGCAGGTTGGGGCCAACGTCGCCGCCTGGGGGCACGTGCGGGTCTTCTCGCCGTGGCGCTACAACCTCGACGCCGCCGCCACCCGGCTGCTGGCCCGGGTGGGGTGGCAGCCGCCCGATCCGGACGGCTACCCGACCGGACAGCAACTGCGCGAGCGCTACCTTTGCCCGCTCGCCAACACCCCTGCGCTCGCCTCGCGGCTGCGGCTTGGCGCCCGCGTGGTCGCGGTGACGCGCCACCTTCGCGACAAGCTGCAGGACGCCGGCCGCGACCAGGCGCCGTTTGAGCTGCTGATCGAGCGGGCCGGCCGGCGCACGCGGCTGCTGGCGCGGGCGGTGATCGACGCCAGCGGCACCCTCGCCACCCCCAACCCGCTGGGCGCCTCGGGGATCCCCGCGCTGGGCGAGGAGGAGCTCGCGGCCGCCGGGCGGATCGCCTACGGCCTGCCGGACGTGCACGCGCAGCCCGGCCGCTACGCCGGCCGGCGGGTGCTGGTGGTCGGCAGCGGCCACTCGGCCATCAACGTCCTCGCCGACCTGGTCGCGCTGCGCCAGCAGGCGGCCGCCACCCAGATCGTCTGGGCGGTACGCCGCACCACCGTGGGCGGCCTGTACGGCGGCGGCCGCGCCGACGCCCTGCCGGCCCGCGCCGCGCTGGGCGCAGCAGCCCGCCGGCTGGTCGCCTCGGGCGCGGTCCGCTTGGCCACCGGCGTCGAGATCACCGACCTCCACGCCACGCCCACAGGCGTGCTGGTGCGCCACCGGACCGGCACGCTCGGCCCGGTCGACCAGATCGTCGCCGCGACCGGCTTCCGGCCCGACCTTGCGCCCCTGCGGGAGCTGCGGCTGGGGCTCGACCCTGCGGTGGAGGCGCCCGTGGCGCTGGCGCCACTGATCGACCCGAACCTGCACTCCTGCGGCACGGTCCCCCCGCACGGGGCGGCGGAGCTGGCCCACCCCGAGCGGGACTTCTACATCGCCGGGATGAAAAGCTACGGCCGCGCGCCCACCTTCCTGCTGCTGACCGGCTACGAGCAGGTCCGCTCCATCGCGGCAGCGCTGGCCGGGGACCCGCAGGCGGCCAGGCGGGTGGAGCTGGTGCTGCCCCAGACCGGCGTCTGCACCACCAGCGGGGCCGCCGACCTCGCTGCCGCGGACCTGGCTGCGGGCGGCGCCTGCTGCCCTGCCCCCCGCACGCCCGTGGAGCCGTCAGCCGTGGACGCCTCGGCGTTGTCGTGCTGCCAGCCCGCCACCATCCCCCTACGCGCACACCCGGACAGCGTGTCCACCTCCTGCTGCTAAGCCCCGTTCGTGTCCAGGCACACGCGAGCAGCCGCCACCCGCCAGGCCGGCACACGCGGCCTGGCTCCCGGCGGGTGTCCGGACGGGGATGCTCGTGGGGATCCCGGCGCGGATCGCGCCTATGGCTGGGTGATCGTCGCGGCGCTGTCGGCCACCGCGACGGTCTCCTACGGGGTGCTCAGCTACGCCTTCACGGTCTTGCTGGTGCCCATGCAGCGCGAGCTGGGCTGGCCCCGCACCACCATCTCGGGCGCCTTCTCGCTGGCGCTGGGGGTGTCCGCGCTCGCCGGGCCGGCGGTCGGGCGGCTGCTGGACCGCCACAGCCCCCGCCCGCTCATGACGGCCGGCTCGGCCGCCGCGGCACTGGCCGTGCTCGCCTGGTCCAGGGTGCACTCGATCGCCCAGCTGTACCTGGTCTTTGCCGTCATCGGCCTGGCCATGGCGACGGTGCTGTACGAGCCCGCCTTCACGGTCATCACCAAGTGGTTCATCACCCAGCGGCACCGGGCGCTCACCACCCTGACGCTGGTCGGGGCGCTGGCGAGCGTCATCTTCTCCCCGCTGACCGCCCACCTGGTCCAGGTGTGGGGCTGGCGCGGCGCAACCGCCACCCTGGCGGCCATCCTGGCCGCGGTGACCGTGCCGCTGCACGCGCTGGTCCTCCGCCCCACTCCGACCCCGGTCCCGACCCTGGCGGCTGCGAGCCCGGCGGATGGTGAGGACACGGCGGGATGCCGCGACGCCGCAGCTGCACCCGCGCCCGCTGTGCTCGGGGCCGGGGTCCTGCCGCGCACCCGATCCTTCTGGCTGCTGGCCGCCTCGTTCGTGCTCGCCGCGTTCACCTCCACGGCGATCACGGTCCACCTGGTGGCGCTGCTGGTCGACGCGGGCCACCCCCCTGGGTTCGCCGCCCTTGCCGCCGGGCTGACCGGCATCGCGCAGCTCCCCGGCCGCCTGCTGTTCGCCGTGGTCGCCCGTGCACTCGCCGGCCCGCGCCTGCCGCTTGCGGTCTTCGGGCTCTGCGCGCTCGCGCTGGCCCTGCTCGCGCTCGACCGCTCCCCAGCCGTGGTCGTCAGCTTCGCCATGCTGTACGGGATGGGTGGCGGGATGA
>Ga0081455_10009339_pt1 | contig 10095 bp, 9 predicted proteins | sample TabmetS3T2R1_FD_70207 | JGI IMG/M metagenome (GOLD analysis project Ga0081455, IMG submission 70207) | Tabebuia heterophylla rhizosphere microbial communities from the University of Puerto Rico - S3T2R1 | ecosystem: Host-associated > Plants > Roots > Rhizosphere ... | reverse complement strand
GACGAGCCGACCTCGGTGCTGACACCGCAGGAAGCCGACCGCATGTTCGAAACGCTGTTTCAGCTTAGGGACGAAGGCCGTTCGGTGCTCTATATCAGCCATCGGCTGGAGGAGGTGCAACGCATTTGCTCCCGCGCCACCGTACTGCGCCACGGCAGGGTGACCGGCGCCTGTGATCCTCGGCAGGAAACGCCCGCTTCGCTAGCACGCATGATGGTCGGCAGCGATGTCGCGAGCGTGCAACATGAAGGCCTCGGGAAAAAGGGTGATATTCAGCTCGAAATCGCCGGCCTTTCCGTGCCCGCGCGCACGCCTTTTGCCATGTCGTTGAAGGACGTTTCGCTCCGTGTTCGCGCCGGCGAAATTCTGGCGATCGCCGGGGTCGCGGGCAATGGGCAGGGGGAATTGTTCGACGTCGTTTCCGGTGAACATACCGTGGCCTCCGACGATTTGATCACGATCCGCGGGCGCGCTGTGGGCACCAAGAGCATCAATACCCGCCGTTTGCTCGGCGCCGGTTTCGTGCCTGAGGAACGGCATGGCCATGCCGCCGTTACCAGCCTCAAGCTCTCCGACAATCTCGTGCTGGCGCGCAGCCAGTCCGACCGCAAGGCATTCCTCGGCGGCGGCTTCCTGAACGTCATCAGGCATGGTGCCGTCAAGCAAGCCGCCAAGCGCATCTCCGAAGCCATGGATGTGCGCAAGAGCGGCGACGACCCGGCGGCTGGATCGCTGTCGGGCGGCAACCTGCAGAAGCTGGTGATCGCCCGCGAGCTGTCGGGCACACCGGGCGCGGTGGTCGCCTGCTACCCGACCATGGGGCTCGACATCGCCGCATCCGGCGCGGTGCGCAAGTACCTGTTGGACCATGCCGCGCGCGGCGCCGCCATCCTCTGGTTCTCGGAAGATCTCGACGACCTGCTGGCGCACGCGCACCGCATCGCCGTGCTGCACGGCGGGCGGCTGGTGGGAGTCGTCCCGCGTGAGGCCGCCACACGCGACGGCATCGGCGCCATGATGGCCGGCCACGCATTCCCATGAAGCCTCAGGAGAAGCGCATATGGCCCATTCTTGTCGTCCTGAGCGAAGCGAAGGACCTTGCGGTGGATCGTTTCAATCATGGCGTCGCCGGTGAGTCATCGGAAAATTCCGAACCGTCAGCACCACCGCGGGATCCCTCGCTTCGCTCAGGACGACGGGAACGGCACCCTATGCGAGTGCCTTTCATGAAGGCCGACAGCCCCGTTCCCGGGTATGCACTGACGCGCAAGGCGGCCCTGCCGCTGGTCATGGCCGGAATCTTCCTGCTGGTCGCGGCGGCGTTCTTCATCGCCATCGGGCAGCCGCCGGTACGGACCATCGTCAACATGGTCAGCTTTGCGTTCGGCGACACGTACTCCCTCTCCGAGACCCTGGTGAAGACCGCGCCCATCCTGCTGTGCGCGCTGGCGACGCTGCTGCCCGCCAGGCTCGGCCTTGTGTCGGTCGGTGCGGACGGCCAGCTCTTCATGGGTGCGCTCTTCGGCACCGCGGCCATGTTGTGGTTCCGCGATGCGCCCGCCCTCGTCATGGTGCCGATGCTGCTGCTGGCCGGGATGGCGATCGGCTTCGCCTCGGCGCAACGCGCGCCGTCGGCCGGCGTGCGGCGCCAGACCGGCCTCGTCGTCCTGGCCGCGCTGGCGCTGGTGCCGGTGGTGTTCGTCGGCACGCTCGCGCTCTCGCAGCGCGGGCTGGGCGGCTCGCTGTCGAAGGGCTGGAAGGACCTCACCGACCCGAATGCGCGCACGCCGGCCAACGCGCCCGACCGCCTCACCGCGGTGGGCAGCGTGCGCGCCCGGTACTGGAATGAGGCACTGAAGATCTTCAAGGCGCACAAGACGCTCGGGGTCGGCGCGGGCGGCTACGCCACCGTGCGGCCGCGCTATCGCAACGACACGCTCGACGTGCGCCACGCGCATGGCTACGTCGTGCAGACCCTGGCCGACATGGGCATCGTCGGGATGGCGGTGTCGCTGGCGCTGCTCGCCGCGTGGCTGGCGGCGGCGCAACGCACGGTCGGGCTGTGGGGCCCCGGCCGCCACGCGCCGTGGACGCCCGAACGGGTCGGGATGGCGACGCTGCTGGCGGTATCCGTCGTGTTCGGCGTGCACTCGTTCGTCGACTGGACGTGGTTCGTGCCGGGCAACGCGATCCTCGCGCTGCTGTGTGCGGGATGGCTCGCGGGGCGCGGCCCGACCACCGAGCCGATCGAGCGGCGCGAGTCGATCGGGTTCGCCGTGCGCCAGCCGTGGCGGATCGGGCTGGCGACCGGGGCGGTCGCCGTCGCGCTCGTCGCCGCGTGGACGTCCTGGCAGCCGCAGCGCGCGGTCGCGCAGGGCTCCGACGCGCTGGCCACGGCGGAGGCCGGCAACTATCCGGAGGCGCGGTCGCAGATCGCCGACGCCGAGCGGATCGACCCGCTCTCGGTCGAACTGCTCTTCCAGCAGGCGGCCATCGCCCGCGCAGCGGGTGACACCGAAGGCGCGCGCCGCGCGCTGCAGGAGGCGGTGCGCAAGGAGCCCGCCAACGCGCAGACCTGGATCTCGCTCGCCCAGTTCGAGCTCGACCAGGGGCGCAAGCCACAGGCCTTGTCGGCGATCGGGTCGGCGCTGTATCTCGACCCGCGGTCGCCGGCGGCGATCAGCATCTACTTGCAGGCCAGCAAGGAGTGAACGCGCGCGCCTGCTGCTTCGTCGTAGCGGGCGCGCTGGCGCTCCCCGGCGCGGCGGCGGCGTCGCCAACGCAGGAGTCGACGTTCCAGGACGACGCGCTGCTCGTGAACGGCACCCCCGCGGTGCAGGCGCGGACGCTGGACGCGATCAAGGCGCTGGGGGGCGACCGTGTGCGGGTCAGCCTTGAGTGGGCGCTCGTGGCCCCGTCGCCCAACGATCCCCGCAAGCCGGCGGGGTTCGACGCAGCGAACCCGGCCGCGTATCCGCCGGGTGCGTGGGACCGCTACGACCGGATCGTGCGGCTCGCCGACCGGCGCGGGCTCGGGATCGGCTTCGTCATCACCTCGCCCGCGCCGAACTGGGCGACGGGGTCGTTGCCCTCACATCCAGAGCTCGATCCGACGTTCGACCCGCTCGCGGTGGAATTTGACGCGTTCGTCCGCGCCGCCGCCAAGCGCTACCCGAGCGTGCACTACTGGTCGCTGTGGAACGAACCCAACGACGCCTCGTCGCTGACGCCCCAGTGGCTGCCCGACCCGCAGGACCCGACGCGCTTCGTGCCGACCTCGCCGCAGGTGTACCGGCGCCTGCTCGACGTCGGCTGGGCCGCGCTGCAGCAGACCGGCCACGGGCACGACACGATCCTCGTCGGCGAAACAGCGCCGAAGGGACTCCTCGACAACGCCGGCCCGATCAGCTCGATCGACGCCCAGCGCTTCATCCGCGAGCTCTACTGCCTGGACGACAACCTGCAGTTCTACGCCGGGCCGGCAGCCGAGGTCCGCGGCTGCCCGCCGGCCAACCAGGTCCCGACGTTCATCACGGCGCACCCCGCGCTGTTCTCCGCAAGCGGCTGGGCCCACCATCCCTACGAGCTGAGCCGCGCGCCCGAGCAGGAGCCGACGCACCCGGACTCCTGGGTCACCCTCGGCAACCTGCGCGACCTCAACCGCCTGCTGCGTCGCATCCGCGAGCGCTACGGCCGGCCGACCGAGAAGCCCGTCCCGCTCTACCTCACGCGCTACGGCTACGCCACGAAGCCCCCCAACAGCGACGGCGTCCCCCCGGCGCTTCAGGCGGAGTACCTCAACCACGCCGAGTACCTCACGTGGCGCAACCGCAACGTGCGCACCCTCGGGCAGTTCCTGCTCACTGACTCCGGGTCGTTCCAGAGCGGCCTGCGGACGGCCGGCGGTGCGCGCAAGCCCGCCTACGACGCGTACGCGCTGCCGGTGTGGCTGCCGTCGGCGCGGATTCGCCACGGACAGTCGCTGCGGGTGTGGGGTCTCGTCCGCGCCGCGCCCAACAACCGCCACGTGCAGGTGTCGATCCAGGTGCGGCCGCGCCGTGGTGCACCGTGGCGGCGGGTTGCCCGGCGCGCGACGACCGGAACGCGCGACTACCTCAGCACGTCGGTGTCAGTGCGGAGCTCCGGACAGCTGCGGCTCGTGTGGAACGGCCGCCATAGCCGCGCCGCGTCGTTCACGGTGTCCGCATCCACCACTCAGTGAACTCGCGGCAGCGGCCGCCGCTGTCGAGCCGGATGACCCACAGGTTGTGGTACTCGTGGGGCGGGTCGGTGGTGTAGCGGGTGCGGCCGCGGACGAAGCCGAGGTCGCCGTCGGTGGCCAGCAACTCGTACTCGAACTCGGTGTCGCCGGGCTGATCGGCGTGCTCGAGCCAGTGCTTGGCGATCGCGTCGGGCCCGTTCTCCGGCTCGACATAGGGCGAGTCGTAGAACGCGGCGTCGTCGGTGAAGAGCGCCTTGATGTCGGCGGGGTCGTTGGAGAGCCACGCCTTGCGGTAGCCCTCGACCCAGGCTTCGAAGTCCATCGCGCCTTCCTAGCAGGCGACGGCGTGCAGGCCCCGGCCGGCGCGGCGCACGTCGATGTCGGCGAAGCCCGCATCGCCGAGGACTGCCCGCAGGGTGCGGGCGCTGAAGAAGCGCAGATGGTCGGCGCGCGGGTCGAAGTGGGCGTCGCTTGCGACCACGATCCGGCCGTGCCACGGCGTCGTGACGAGCAGCCGCCCGCCCCAGCGCAGGATGCGGCGGACCTCGGCGACGAGGCCGACGACATCGGCGACGTGTTCGAGGACCTCGCCGGCCCAGACGACGTCGAACGCGTCCTCGTCGAACGGCAGCGGCGCGCCCTCGGTAAGGACTATGGCCTCGGCCTCCGGCGCCCGGAGGCGGGCGCGTCGCAGTGCCTCCTGGGCGACGTCGGCCATGGTCACCGTGCAGCCGGCGTCGACGAGGGCCGCCGCAAAGGCGCCGTCGCCGCAGCCGAGGTCGAGGACGCCCTGGCCGCGTTCAACGTTGGCGAGGAGGAAGTCCCGCCGGGGCGCGAACCGCTCGGGCTCGGCGGTTTCCGGCACAGCCCGCCAAACGGCCTCTCGCCAGTTCTCCATCGGGCGTAGCACGCTATCGCTACGTCAGTACCCTGCCGGGACCGTGAAGCTCCTGGCCGTGAACGCCGTCGATCACCCCGGCGGCGCGGAAGTCGGGCTGCTGCGCCTGGCAGGACGGCTGCGTGACCGCGGCTGGGACGTCACGCTCACCAGCCCGCGGGAGGGGCCGATCACGGAGGCCGGCTACTCCTGGGTGCGCCTCGACGTCGGCGGGCTTGGGCACGGCGAGGGGGCGCGCGCGGTCGCGTCCTGGCCGCGCGCACTGCGGCTGGCCCAGCGCTTCGACGTCGTCTACCTGAACTCGACCGTGTGCGGACGGCTGCTCCCGGCGCTGCGCGGAACGCGGTCGGTGCTGCACGTCCACGAGATCGTCGATCGCGTGCCGCGCCACTGGGCGTCGGCGGACGTCGTGCTGGCCGATTCGCAGGCAGTGGCCGACCGCCTCGTGGGCCTCGAGGCCCACGTCGTCTACTGCCCGATCGAGCTCGACCCGCCGCCCGCGGATCCGCCGTGGGCACGGGCCAACGGCGCGCCGGTCATCGGGTTCGTGGGCCGCATCGACCCCCGCAAGGGCGTGCTCGACCTCATCGCGGCAGCCCCCGCCATCCGAGCGGGCGCGCCGGGCGCTGAGGTCGTCATCGTCGGCGACGACCTGTGGGGCGCGTTCCCCGACTACCTCGCGCAGGTGCGGGCGGCGCCCGACGTCCTGCACGTGCCGTGGCACGACAACGCCCCCGGGCTCATGCGCCACTTCGACGTGCTCGTCGCGCCGTCGCACCAGGAGCCGTTCGGGACGGTGATCAGCGAGGCGATGGCGGTCGGGACGCCGGTCGTGGCGACGCGGGTCGGCGGCCTCGCCGAGGTCGTCGACGACGGCGTCACCGGGCTGCTCGTCGAGCCCGGCGAGCCGGACGCGCTGGCCGCCGCCGTGCTCGAGGTGCTCGCGCGGCGCGACGCGATGAGCAGCGCGGCGCGCGATGCGGCGCGGCGGTTCGGCGCCGACGCCTACGCCGACCGTGTCGAGGAGCTGATCCGCCCGTGATCGTGACCACCGTGAGCCGCGCGGCGGACCACCGGTTCTCGAAGCGCAACGAGGAGCGCATCCGCCTGCTCGCCGGGCTCGGCGTGGAGGGCGACGCGCACCTCGGCCGGACGGTCAAGCACCGCTCGCGGGTCGCGCGCGACCCGAGCCAGCCGAACCTCCGGCAGGTCCATCTCATCCACGAGGAGCTCCACGACGAGCTGCGGGCGCGCGGCTTCGAGGTGCGGCCGGGCGATATGGGCGAGAACGTCACGACGCGCGGGATCGACCTGCTCGGGCTGCCCACCGGCGCGAAGCTACTGCTCGGCGACGAGGCCGTCGTCGAGATCACCGGGCTCCGCAACCCGTGCGTGCAGCTCGACCGCTTCCAGCAGGGGCTCATGGCGGCCGTGCTCGACCGCGACGAGGACGGCGGGCTGGTCCGCAAGTCGGGCGTCATGGGCGTCGTGCTCGCGGGCGGCGACGTGCGCCCCGGGGATGGGATCGCGGTCGAGCTGCCGCCACCGCCCCACGCCAGGCTGCAGCGGGTCTGACGACCCGCAACACTGGCTCGCATGAGCTACGACATCAACCTGGACGTCAAATACCCGGCGGGCACGCTCATCGACGTGGGCGCCGAGGCCGCCGCCCACGAGCCGTGGTTCAACCAGACGCTGACGCGCGTCGACGACGCGGTCGTCCGCCTCGGCGTCATCGACGGCGACTTCCACTGGCACAAGCACGACGACCAGGACGAGTTCTTCCTCGTCCTCGAGGGCCGGCTGCTCATCGACTTCGAGGGCGGCGACACGGTGACCCTGGAGCCGCAGCAGGGCTACACCGTCGCCCGCGGCGTCATGCACCGGACGCGCGCGCCGGTGCGCACGGCGATCCTCATGGTGGAGCGCGCCGACGTCGTGCCGACGCGGGATTGAGTCGCGTGCTGCTCGAGAGCAAGACGGCTGTGATCTACGGAGGCGCAGGGGCGATCGGGAGCGCCGTGGCGCGCGCGTTCGCTCGCGAGGGCGCGCGGGTCCACCTCGCCGGCCGCACGCGGTCCAAGCTCGACGCGGTCGCGGAGGAGATCCGGTCCGCCGGCGGCAGCGCCCAGACCGCCGAGGTCGACGCGCTCGACGGCCGCGCGGTCGACGCGTACGCCGACGCCGTCGCCGCGGAGGCCGGCGGCATCGACATCTCCTTCAACCTGATCTCGGTCAACGACGTGCAGGGCACTCCGCTCGTCGAGATGGACATCGAGGACTTCATGGCGCCGATCGACACCGCGGTGCGCTCGACGTTCCTGACCGCGCGCGCCGCCGCCCGCCACATGATTCGTCAGGGCTCGGGGGTGATCCTCAACTTCGGCGGCGAAGGGCCCCCGGTGCGCGACTACTCGATCGGCGGCTTTCAGATCGCGCTGCACGCGGTCGAGGCGATGCGTCGCCAGCTCTCCAGCGAGTTCGGCCGCCACGGCGTTCGCGTCGTGACGCTGCGGACCGGCGGGGTGCCGGAGACCATCCCGCAGGGCTTCGAGGGCCGCGACAAGCTGGTGACGATGCTCGCGGACGCGACGATGCTCGGGCGCACCGCGACGCTCGAGGACGTCGGCAACGTCGCGGCCTTCGTCGCCTCGGACAAGGCGCGCACGATGACCGCCGCGACGGTCAACGTCAGCGCCGGCGCCTTGATGGATTAGAACGCGCCGCGACGGCTGATGACGGCCGGGACCGTCTTGATCAGGATCGACAGGTCGAGGAAGACCGACCAGCGCTCGAGGTAGAGGAAGTCGAGGCGGACGAGGTCGTCGAAGTCGAGGTCCGAGCGGCCCGACACCTGCCACAGCCCGGTGATGCCCGGCAGCACGAGGTAGCGCTTCTTGTGCCAGTCCTCGAGGCGCTCGTAGTCGCGCTGGGGCAGCGGGCGCGGACCGACGAGCGACATCCGCCCGGCCAGGACGTTGAACAGCTGCGGCAGCTCGTCGATCGAGTAGCGGCGCAGGAAGCGCCCGACCGGGGTGACGCGCGGGTCGTCGCGGATCTTGAACAGTGCGCCGCTGGCCTCGTTGAGCTCCTCGAGCTGGGGCTGCCGCGCGTGCGCGTCGCGGTACATCGTCCGGAACTTCCAGCAGGCGAACGGGGTCCCGCCGATGCCCGGGCGCTGCGACTTGTAGATGACCGGGCCGCGCGAGGTGAGCTTGATCGCGATGGCGCTCGCGAGCAGCAGCGGGCTGAGCAGGATCGTCAGCAGCGCCGAGCCGAGGAGGTCGAACGAGCGCTTGAGCGCGTAGTCGAAGCCTTCGAAGACCGGCGGCTTGAGCTCGAAGAGCGGCACCGACTGGCCGGGGACGAACTCGGCGCGGTGGACGAGGATCTCCATCGTCGACGGCGCGATGCGCACGACGACGCCGCGCTGGTGGCACTGGTCGACCAGCTCGACCGCCTCGCGCTGCGGGAAGTCGGGGTCGGCGATGATGACCTCGTCGACGCGGTGGGCGCCGACGACCTCGCCGATCTCCTCGAGCGTCCCCAGCGAGATCAGGCCATTGTCGGGGCGCGGCACAAGCGAGACGAAGCCGATGACGTTGATGCCCTCGTCGCCCGCGGCCAGCGCGTGCGCGACTGCTTCGATGTGCTCGCCGGTGCCGACGAGCACGGCGCGGCGCTGGTAGCCGGCCGCCTGCAGCACCTTTCCGGTGATGCGCTCGTACGCGAAGCGGAACGTCGAGACGTAGGCGACCGCGAAGAACAGCGACCCGTAGAAGATGTAGTAGCTCGAGAACTCCTGGCCGCTGACGATCGCGTAGAGCGCGACGACGACGGTGGTCTGGAACAGCGCGGCGACGATGCTCGACAGGCCCGGCCGGACGGCGCGGTCGCCGTAGAGGCCCGCCTTCGCGAAGAGCAGGGCGGTGACCAGGTACGCGAAGGAGACGTAGTCCTTGGCCTGGTTGAACGCGACGTTGAGATCCACCTCGCCGCGGGCGGCCTGCTTGAGCACGAGCGCGGTGGTGATCGCCAGCGACACCGCGGCGAGGTCCAGCGCCAGCAGCGAGACGACGCGGGCGACGCGCCGCAGCGTGTCGAGCCGCAGCAGGAACGAGAGCGCCGGCGGGCGCTTGCGGCGCACGTCGCGCTCGGCGAACGGCGTCGGCGCAGGGGCAGCCGGGGGCGCCGATGGCGTCCGTTCGGGTGCCTCGGTCGCGCCGGGCGAGGACATCTCAGACTTCCTAACGGGCAAGGGCCCTCGATGTCGCGCAGTAGCTCATGGCTTCTCGGATCAGCGAGATGCGCCGACCAGCATGTCGGCACCGGCCTGCTCGATGGTGCGCCGCAATCCTTCGTGCAAAGTCACCCTCGGCTCCCAGCCGAGCAGTTCGCGCGCCCGCGTGATGTCCGGCTGGCGCACTTTGGGGTCGTCGACGGGCAGCGCCTCGTAGACGATCTCCGAGTTCGACCCGGTCACTTCGAGGACAGCCTCTGCCAGTTGGAGCAGCGTGTACTCGTCCGGATTGCCGATGTTGACCGGGTCGTGCTCGCCGGACTCCGCCAGCGCGATGATGCCCGCGATCAGGTCGTCGACGTAGCAGAAGCTGCGCGTCTGGGACCCGTCTCCGAAGACCGTGAGCGGGCGGTTCGTCAGCGCCTGGCGCAGGAAGGTCGGGATCGCACGCCCGTCATGCGGCCGCATCCGGGCGCCGTACGTGTTGAAGATCCGCACGATCACGGTGTCCACGCCCTGCTGGCGGTGGTAGGCCATCGTGAGGGCCTCGGCGTAGCGCTTGGCCTCGTCGTAGACCCCGCGGGGGCCGATCGGGTTGACGTTGCCCCAGTAGCTCTCGGGCTGTGGGTGAATCTCCGGGTCGCCGTACACCTCGCTCGTCGAGAAGAGCAGGAATCGTGCGCGGTGGCGCTTCGCGAGTCCCAGGGCGTGGTGCGTCCCGTGGGATCCGACCTT
>Ga0081455_10009338_pt1 | contig 10096 bp, 9 predicted proteins | sample TabmetS3T2R1_FD_70207 | JGI IMG/M metagenome (GOLD analysis project Ga0081455, IMG submission 70207) | Tabebuia heterophylla rhizosphere microbial communities from the University of Puerto Rico - S3T2R1 | ecosystem: Host-associated > Plants > Roots > Rhizosphere ... | reverse complement strand
TGGCTGGCCGACGCGGGCTCGCTCCTGGCGCGTGATTTCACGCCCATGACCGACCATCGCGGCGGCGCCGACTATCGCATGCGGGCGGCGGCCGGCCTGCTGCGGCGGTTCCAGCTCGAAACCTCGCTCGCCGCGCCGATGCGGGTGGAGGCGCTATGAACGAGCTCATCGCACGCAGCCGCGGCGCGGTGCATGCCGCGGTACGCCACGACAGCGCGGTCGGGCACGTCACCGGCGCGGCGCGCTACCTCGACGACGTGCCGACCGTGCCGGAAACGCTGGAAGCGGCACTGGTGCTGAGCCCGCATGCGCATGCCCGCATCCGCCACATCGACTTGTCGCGGGCGCTGGCCGCGCCCGGCGTCGTCACGGCGGTGACCGCCGCCGACATTCCCGGCAAGAACGACATCGCACCCATCCGCAGCGACGAGCCCGCCCTGGCGGCCGGGGTGGTCGAGTACGAGGGGCAGCCGGTGGCGGCGATCGCGGCGGCGACGCTCGACCAGGCGCGCGCGGCGGCCAAGCTCGTCGACATCGCCTACGAGCCGCTTCCCGCCGTGCTGTCGATGGAGGAGGCGATGGCGCGCGAAAGCTTCGTCGCGCCGCCGCAAACCATGATGCGCGGCGAGGTCGAGCCGGCACTTGCGGGCGCGCCGCTGCGCCTCGCCGGCGAATTGCGCTGCGGCGGCCAGGACCATTTCTACCTCGAGGGCCAGATCGCGCTCGCCATCCCGGGCGAAGGCGCGGACCTGCACGTGTGGAGCTCGACCCAGCATCCGACCGAGGTGCAGCACGGCGTCGCGCATCTGCTCGGGCTTCCGTTCAACGCCGTCACCGTCGAGGTGCGGCGCATGGGCGGCGCGTTCGGCGGCAAGGAGAGCCAGGCGACCATCATCGCCGGCATCGCTGCCGTGCTCGCCTGGAAGGCGCGCCGGCCGGTGAAGCTGAGGCTGCCGCGCGACGACGACATGCGCGCGACCGGCAAGCGCCATCCGTTCCTGATCCGCTACGATGTCGGCTTCGATCGCGAAGGGCATATCCTCGCTCTCGACCTCTTGCTCGCCGCCAACGGCGGCAGCGTCGCCGACCATACGCCGGCGGTGCTCACGCGCGCGCTCTGCCACGCCGACAATTGCTACTTCCTGCCGAACCTCCGCTTCCGCGGCTTGCCGTGCAAGACCAACACCGTGTCGAACACGGCGTTCCGCGGCTATGGCGGGCCGCAGGGCATGCTCGCGATCGAAACGGTGATCGAGCAGGTCGCCCGCCGCGTCGCCCTTCCGGTCGAGACGGTCCGGCGGCGAAACTTCTACGGCATCGGCCGCAACGACGTCACGCCCTACGGCATGACGGTCGAGGACAACATCATCGAGCGCGTCGTCGACGAGCTCGAGCGCACGGTCGAGCTCGCGGCCTGGCGCCGCGACATCGTGAATTTCAATCGTTTGAGCCCGGTGGTGAAGAAAGGCCTCGCCACCATGCCGGTCAAATTCGGCATCTCCTTCAACCGGCCAGCGCTCAATCAGGCGGGCGCGCTCGTTCACGTCTATACCGACGGCAGCGTGGTGCTCAACCACGGCGGCACCGAGATGGGGCAGGGGCTGTTCATCAAGGTGGCGCAGGTCGTCGCCGAGGTGTTCGCGATCGATCTCGACCATATCCGCGTGTCGGCGACCAGCACCGCCAAGGTACCGAACACGTCGCCGACGGCGGCGTCCTCGGGCTCGGACCTCAACGGCATGGCCGCGCTCCATGCGTCCGAGCAGATCAAGGCGCGCATGACCGCGGTGGCGGCGGATCACTTCGCCGTCCCGGCGGGCGAGATTCTCTTCGACTCGAACCGCGTCTATGCCGGCAACCGCAGCGTCTCGTTCGCTGAGCTCGCCGTCATGTCCTGGGAGCAGCGGGTGTCGCTGTCGGCTACGGGCTTCTACCGCACGCCCAAGATTCACTGGGATTTCGCCACCAGCACCGGGCGGCCGTTCTACTACTTCGCCTACGGCGCCGCCGCCGCCGAGGTCGCGGTCGATACGCTCACCGGCGAGTCGCGCGTGCTGCGGGCCGAGCTCCTTCAGGATTGCGGCCGCTCGCTCAACCCGGCGATCGACCTCGGCCAGATCGAGGGCGCATTCGTGCAGGGCATGGGCTGGCTCACGACCGAGGAGCTGTGGTGGGACGCCGAGGGGCGGCTGCGCACTCACGGCCCCTCGACCTACAAGATCCCCGGCAGCCGCGACGTGCCGCCGGTGTTCAATGCCCGCATCCTGAACGACGCGCCCAACCGCGAGGCGACCATCTTCCGCTCCAAGGCGGTCGGTGAGCCGCCGCTGATGCTGGCGATCTCGGTGTGGCTCGCCATCCGCGACGCCATCGCGAGCCTCGCCGATCATCGCCTGGCGCCGCGCCTCGATGCGCCGGCCACGCCCGAGCGGGTGCTCAACGCGATCGAGGAATTGCGGGCGCGGGCGGGGCGCTGAGCTTTCTTCGCCTCTCTCGTTGACACCCCTCCGAAGGTGGCGAGCTCAGCTGGGGCGAGTAACCGACGTCATATCGTCAAGGACGCACGCTGATTGACCCCCGCCGGATCGAACCCCGCCGCGACCTTATAGGCGAGGGAAATCTCCGCGAGCTCGCGACGGGTTATCACGTCTTCGATATTGTCGAATCCGTTCGGGGCGCGTTGTTCCGCGATCTCCATCACGATCGCCGGGCCGAACTTCCTATTCTTCAATGTCACCGCATTCATGATTGGTCGTCGTTGCGCCTCATATCGATCCAGGGCCTGCTCGGGCGTGGGCGCCGTGGCAAGCGCGAAGGCGAGCACGCGGGCGTCGACGATCGCTTGGCTGCCGGCCTGCGCCCCAATCGGCAGCATGGGATGCGCCGCGTCGCCGAGCAGCGTGACCCGGCCGAAGCTCCAGCGCGGCAGCGGGTCGCGATCCTCCTTGGGATATTCGTAGACTTCCTCGGTGTGGCAGATCAGATCGGCGAACTTGATCCAATCGAAATTCCAGTCCTTGAAGTAATGGAAGAAGCGATCTTTGGAGACCTTGCGGTCCCAGGTCCCGCGCTCGCCGGTCGTGGATTGGCGGCCGAGAACCACTAGCCAGTTGATGCGCGAGCGTCCGCGGTCGGCGGCCTTCTTGCTGATCGGATAGACCACCGCGCGCTGGTCGCTGAAGCCCATGGTCACATGGGTGCGCCCACCGAGGAAAGGCTCGCCGTCCACCACGCCGCGCCATTGGATGCGGCCGCTCGGCACCGGTGGTCCTTCGTATGGGTAGAGTAGCGCGCGCACCGCTGAATGGATGCCGTCGCATCCGATCAAGATATCGCCGCGCTGGGGAGGAAGATGCGTCCCGCTGTCGCGCTTGATGAAATACGCCGTTACGCCAGAGGAGTTCTGTTCGAACGAAACAAGATGATGGCCGGCGGATACATTTTCGGCACCGATCCGCTCCTTCACTGCGGTGAGCAGGATCATCTGCAAGTCGCCACGGCCAATGGAGTATTGTGGCCATGCATATCCGGCGGCAAGACCACGCGGCTCGGACCAGATCAACTGGCCGAACTTATTGTAGTAGCCGAGGTGCGCGGTCTCGATCGCCGTCGCAGCCAATGCGTCGCCGAGGCCGAGCTCGATCAACTCGCGCACCGCATTCGGCTGCAGATTGATGCCGACGCCGAGCCCCTTCATGTCGGCGGCCGATTCGTAGACCCGTGCATAGATACCGGCGGCGTGAAGGCTGAGCGCGGTCGTCAGCCCCCCGATGCCGGCTCCGATCACCATCGCCTTCATGGCCGCTCTCCTGAAGGGCGCGAATCGAGCCGCGTCATCTGTCGAACGTCGCACATGGAGGGGTTGCTGGCGCTGCCGGGTTGGAATGGTCCGACGTTATTCAATCGCGATCTTTCCGCGTCGAATGACCTCGGACCACAGATCGGATTCTGAAGTGAGGCTGGTGATGAATTGCTCTCTTGTCTGTGTCGGCACGCGCATACCCAATGCGGCGAAGTGCTCGATGACCGTCGAATCGCCCAAGGCGTCGATGACCGCCTGATGAAGGGCGCGGACAGTGGACTGCGGGGTCTGCTTCGGAGCGGCCATTGCCCACCAATTCGAGATGGCGAGACTGGGAAAGCCGGCTTCGACCACGGTCGGCACCTCGGGCAGCATTGGGAGCCGCTTGTCGGTCGTGACGGCGATGGCGTTCAGCTTGCCGTCCTTGAGGGGGCCCGCAACCGCCGCCAAGCCGATCGGATAAAGCTGGATCTCGTTGGCGATGGCCGCCAGGGTCGCCGGCGGCGAGCCGCGATATGGAATATGAGCGATGTCGATCCCTGCGAGGCGCTTGAGATTTTCGACCAGAAGGTGATTGATCGATCCGTTACCGGGAGAGCCGTAGTTCAATTTGCCCGGACGCGCCCGCGCATAGGCGACGAATTCGGGAAGGTCCCGAACCGACAGCGCTGGATTTACGCAGAATACAATCGGGATTTCCGCAACCTTCGCGACCGGCGTCAGTGCCGTCAGCGGGTCGAACGACATCTTCATCAGGAATTGATTGATGACAAAATTGCCCGCAGCCCCGACGAGGATGGTATGGCCATCGGGCTCGGCGCGGGCGACTTCCAGTGTTCCGATATTGCCCGCGGCGCCCGGTTTGGCCTCGATGACGAGCTTCTGACCGAGCCTTTGCTCCATTCTGGGAGCAAGAACGCGCATGGCCGCGTCACCGACGCCTCCCGCCGCAAACGGCATGATCACGCGGATGGATCGTTGCGGATAATGCGGCTGGGAAAGAGCGGTGTTTGCACCCAGCGCTGCCAGGGAGGCCGCCATTCCGGCACACAGGAGTTGACGGCGATTACAGGTGGTCACAGTCGCCTCCTTGCGAATCTACCGTTGCTCTGACCGACCCCTGCTTCCTCGCGCCGGCTCAAATCGAGATTGCAACGATGCGCGCTCTTGCTATTTTGGAGAAGTTCGATTTTTCGCATTCCCCTTAGGCATTTGACTAAGAGGCGAGAATGCAATGGGCAGACCGCATCGGACACCGCCTCAAGTTGCGGGATCTGCACGTCCTCATTGCCGTCGTGCAATCGGGCAGTATGACCAAGGCAGCCGAGGGTCTGGCGATTTCCGTTCCAGTGGTATCGAAGGCAGTTTCGGACTTGGAGCACGCGCTCGGTGTGCGCCTGCTCGACCGTAGCGCCCGGGGTGTCGAGCCCACACCCTATGGCCGCGCACTCATCGACAGCGGCTTAGCCGCATTTGATGAACTCAGGCAGGGCGTCAAGACGATCCAGTTTCTTGCCGATCCGTCTGCCGGTGAGGTCCGGGTCGGATGTCCGGTGACGATGGCGACCGGTTTCGTGTCCGTCGTCATCGACCGGCTTTCCCGGAAATATCCGCACCTCGTCGTACACTTGGCGGCGGCCGAGTCGGCCGCCACCTACCGCGCCCTCGAAGAGCGCAAAGTCGACTTGGCGATCGTTGGAATGTACGGGCCCCTGGACGATGCGCACTTGAATGCGGAGGTTCTGTTCCACGAACCGTTCGTAGTGGCGGCCGGACGTCAAAGCAGATGGGCGAGGCGGCGCAGCGTGAAGCTTGCCGAGCTGATCAATGAACGTTGGACGCTTCCGCCCTCGGATACGTTGTTCGGTTCGGTCGTGGTGGAGGCTTTCCGTGCGAGCGGCCTCGACTTGCCGCGGGCGACCGTCATCACCTCTTCCGTTCCTGCGCGGGTCAAACTGGTCGAAACCGGACGTTTTTTCACGACTCTGCCTCGTTCAATGCTGAAGTTCCATCCTAAGAACGCAACCATCAAGATCTTGCCCATCGATTTGCCGACAACCCGCAGGCCGATCGGGATCATCACACTGAAAAACCGGTCGCTCAGCCCGGTGGCTCAACGCTTCATCGCGTGCGCCCGCGAGCTGGCGAAGCGTCCGGCCCATCGCGACCAACTGGCGTGAGGTGCGGAAGCGCCGGGGTACCCATCCGACTTGGCTAACGGCTTCCCTCCATCCGCCACATTCGCGCTTATAGAGACGCCCTACATCGACGATCGTTGCTTGCGTCAGCCAGTATTCTCCCCATGTCCCCGATTATCTCGATTTCCAAGCTGTCCAAGACCTATGCCTCGGGCTTTCGGGCGCTCAAGAGCATCGATCTCGACATTCGCCGCGGGGAAATCTTCGCGTTGCTCGGCCCCAACGGCGCCGGCAAGACCACGCTGATCAGCATCATCTGCGGGATCGTCACCCTGTCGGAAGGCAAGGTGTCGGTCGCCGGTCACGACATCGTCAGGGACTATCGAGTGACCCGCTCGATGATCGGTCTCGTGCCGCAGGAACTGACCACCGACGCCTTCGAGACGGTCTGGGCGACGGTGTCCTTCAGCCGGGGACTCTTCGGCAAGCCGCACAGTCCCGACATCGTCGCAAAGGTGCTGAAGGAACTCTCCCTGTGGGACAGGAAGGACAGCAAGATCATGACGCTGTCCGGCGGCATGAAGCGGCGGGTGCTGATCGCCAAGGCGCTCGCGCACGAGCCGGAGATCCTCTTCCTCGACGAGCCGACGGCCGGCGTCGATGTCGAGTTGCGCCAGGACATGTGGGAGATCGTGCGTTCGCTGCAAGCGAGCGGCGTGACCATCATCCTGACGACGCACTATATCGAGGAGGCCGAGCAGATGGCCGACCGGATCGGCGTGATGCACAACGGCGAGATCATCCTGGTCGAGGACAAGGCCGAGCTCATGCGCAAGCTCGGCAAGAAGCAGTTGACGCTGCACCTCCACAAGCGGCTCGACGCGGTGCCGGACGCGCTCGCCGCGCATCGTCTCACGCTGGCCGCCGACGGGAGCGATCTCATCTACACCTACGACACACAAGGCGAGCGCACCGGCATCACCGCGCTGCTGCGGGATCTCAATCAGGCCGGGATCCGGTTCCGCGACCTGCATACGACGCAAAGCTCGTTGGAAGACATTTTCGTCGACCTGGTGAGGCAACGACAATGAATTTTCGGGCGGTCTATGCGATCTACCACTTCGAGATGGCACGCACCGGGCGCACCCTGATGCAGAGCATCGTGTCACCGGTGGTGTCGACGTCGCTCTACTTCGTGGTGTTCGGCGCGGCCATCGGCTCGCGCATCACCGAAATCGAGGGCATCACCTACGGCGCCTTCATCGTGCCGGGCCTGATCATGCTGATGCTGCTGACGCAGAGCGTGATGAACGCCTCGTTCGGCATCTATTTCCCCCGGTTCGTCGGGACGATCTACGAAATCCTGTCGGCGCCGATTTCCGCTTTCGAGATCGTGCTCGGATATGTCGGCGCGGCGGCGACCAAGTCCGTCATACTCGGGCTGGTGGTGCTGGCGACATCGGCGCTGCTGGTGCCACTCAAGATCGCCCATCCGGTCTGGATGCTGGCCTTCCTGGTCTTGACGGCCATCAGTTTCAGTTTGTTCGGCTTCATTCTCGGCATCTGGGCCGAAGGTTTCGAGAAGCTGCAGATCGTCCCGCTGTTGATCATCACGCCGCTGACGTTCCTCGGCGGCACCTTTTACTCGATCAACGTGCTGCCACCGACCTGGCAGACGGTCGCGTTATTCAACCCGGTGGTCTATCTGATCAGCGGCTTCCGCTGGAGCTTCTTCGAGACCGCCGATGTGAGCGTGGCGCTGAGCCTCGCCATGACGCTGCTGTTCCTCGTCATCTGTCTCGCGACGGTGTGGTGGATTTTCAAGACCGGGTACCGCATCAAGAAATAGTCCCGCGAGAAGCCCGTGATGCGGCCCCGTGGCGCCCCGATCCGCACTCATGTGGGGATGGTCGCGGGCAACCGCTCGGAAGTCGCCGCGGCCGCGCCGCACAGCGTTAAATTGTCATGATAGTCAAAAGCTTGTGATTGGTCTTGCTGCAATGCAATATTGAACCATATTTCGTGTGAGCGGACCAATTTCCGCTTTCGGCACGCTTCCGTGCCGGCTCCCAGTCAGGGAGGACAACATGAAGATGCTCAGCAAATTGACGATTGCCGCTCTCACCGCTGCGGCGCTTGGCGCGGTGGCGGTTCACACCATTCATGCGCAGGTCATCGCGCCAGCACCGCTCCTTCACAAGAGCGATGCGGTGGATGCGGCCGGCACCAAGACCTATGCCGACTGGCAAGGGCCTGTGGGCCAGTCCTTCGGCGCCCGCTTCCTGGCGCACGGCGCGCCGTGGGATCCGAACGGCGGTGCGACGCCCGGCCACGGCCTCGCGCTGCAGATATTCGACGGGCTCGACAAGATGCAGGTGTGGCACGACGGAGCCGAGCAGCACACGCCGTGAGCACCTCTGAGGGTCAGCGCCGCGATCATCGGCGCAGGCCGGCGATGAAGTCGACAACGATGCGCACGACCTGTTCCGGCTGCTCCATGAACGGGATGTGCCCCGCGCCCGGCATCACGACGAGCTTCGCGCCGGAGATGCGCGCGGCGATGAGCTCGCTCAACTCCTTCGGGATGAGATGATCGTTGTCGGAGGTGACCACCAGCGTGGGCGCCTTGATCGAGCCAAGCAGCGTGGTGAATTTCGGCTCCTGCTCCTGTCTGGTCTGGCAGCGGCCCCATGCCAGCAGCGCCTCGATGAAGGCGCCGTAGCTCTCCGCCGAGTTCGCCAGGATGTTCGCCTGATTGGCGCGCATGACAGCGTAGCCCGCATCGGAATTGATGAATTTGCGGGTCAACGTCCATAGACCCATGTAGTCGGCGACCTCGCCGCTCATTCCGAGCTTCTCGATCAGGCGCAGGCGAAGGCGGAAGTTGAGCTCGGCCGCGCGATCGAGCTCGCTGAAGCCGCCCACCACGATCAGCGACTTCAGCTTGCCGGGATGGCGCTGCGCCAGCGCGAGCGCCATCGCGCCCCCGAGCGAGGAGCCCAGCACATGGATCGGCCCGAAGGAGAGCCGGTCGATCATGGCCGCGAAGTCGTCGGCCCAGCCTTCGACGCTGTAGGGCGGCGGCGACTTGGTCGAGCGGCCGATGCCGCGCGGATCGGCCGCCAGCACCTGCATGTGCCGCGCCAGGAGCGGAGCACCGAGGCGATAGTAGGTGTGATCGAGCCCGAGGCCGGGGATCAGCAGGATCGGCTCGCCCGCACCGGACGTCTCGTAATAAAGCGTGGCACCGGCAATCTCAACCTCGGGCACGGCCGTCCTCCCTGCATTACAGATTCGGCAGCACGTACTCGCCGAACAGTTCGACGGTGCGGACCGGATCAGAGGCGAGGCTCACCGTGAGCATCAGTCGCTTGGCACCCGCGGCCTTGGCGGCGAGCGCCTGGTCAAGACAGTCTTGCGGATTGCCGCAGATCGACAGCCGCCGCGAGAGATAGTCGAACAGCCCGAGCTCCTCGACCAGCTTGATGTCGGCTTCGCCCGGCCGGGTGCTGTAGCGCCGCCGCAGCTCGAGCAGCGGCGCACGCAGCGGCTCGGGCACGCCGCGCGTCTCCAGATGCTTGTCGCCGATCACGTAGCCGGCGAGGAAGGCAAGCATGGCGCCGACCTTGCCGCGCGCGGCGTTGCGGTCCTCGTTGCAGTCAAGCGCGGCGATCTGCCAGATCTCGACGTCGTCCGGCGCGCGGCCGGCGGCCGTGGCTCCCGCCATGATCTGCGCTTCGGACTCGCGGATGTTCTCGGCGGCCAGGCCGAAATTGGCGAAGGCGCCATCGGCGGTCGCGCCGGCCGCCTGCAGCGGCTTGGGATGCGAGGCGGCTAGAAAGACCGGCGGCGCGCGCTTGATCCACGGCAGATGGGCGGTGGCGGCCCCCAGCGTTGCCGGCTCGCCGCGCAACAGGGTCCGGATGAACGTCACTCCTTCGGCGAGGTCCTTGGCGCGCGATTTCTGCAGCCCGACATTCTTGGTGCCGCTGTGGCCGGCGCCGATGCCGAGCACGGCGCGTCCGTTCGCGACGTGGTCGAGCGAGGCGATCGCGGCGGCGCTGACGGCGGGATGCCGGGTCAGGAGATTGGTGACGCAGAGCGCGACGCGTGCCCGCCGCGAGGCGCGCGCCACCATCGCTGCGGACACCCAGGG
>Ga0081455_10009337_pt1 | contig 10096 bp, 7 predicted proteins | sample TabmetS3T2R1_FD_70207 | JGI IMG/M metagenome (GOLD analysis project Ga0081455, IMG submission 70207) | Tabebuia heterophylla rhizosphere microbial communities from the University of Puerto Rico - S3T2R1 | ecosystem: Host-associated > Plants > Roots > Rhizosphere ... | reverse complement strand
CTCCGTTTGGGCGGCCATGTCGCCGTGGGCGGCTTCCGTATCCCGTGCTGTGGCGCCGGAAAGAAACAACCAATTACCGACCCGCACGGCCTGGTAGTGCGGTGCCCTGGTAGGGGGAAGGTCAGCATAATTCTTCCGGACGATCTCCATAGGAATCCTCCCGCAGTGCCTGGTGGCTGGCCAGAGAAAAGCCGCCGCCGCTGGCAGGTCCAGCCTCCGGCGGCGCATTGGTCACAGTATAGGTGCAGCCCAACACCCGGTCAATGTAGCGCTCCAGCATCCATGCAGATGGCGGGCACGTGCGCTCTGTTGACCCGAGGCCACACCTGATATACAGTGGGGGAACTCTGGCAGCATGCCTGGCCACGGCGTACCCCCTTCCCCCACCCGCGCAGGAGGACATATGCCAGCAGCACAGCATTTTACGAGAATAATCTCCGCCGACTCCCATGTCATGGAGCCGCTGCACCTCTGGTGGCACGCTTTGGGGCACAAGTTTGGGGACCGGACACCTCGGTACCTGAGCGAGTACCAGGGCCAGCAGGGCAATTTCTTTCGCTCAATTTCTAGCAGTTTGTAGAAGGTCAAAGATGGTGTCCATGGACACGAGAAAGCTTCGAAGACCCTCGCGTCTTGGCAGGCGATGAGCCCTGCACTAGAGAGGAGAGGCGGCGCGCCTCAGCCAGATGTGATGCGCTACAAAGTGTGCAAAATTGAGCGGGAAAGGTTAGGCTATGAGTATGTTGAAAGATATTCTCGATGGGTTCACCATGCAAGACCACTCTCTGACCTTCACCGCCATCGGTATGCTTCTTGCGGCAATGTTTGCCGTCCTGGCATGGGGGCGTGGGTGGACTGGGCTCCGCAGTTTATGGCATGGGGCTGCACGTTACCGCCCCCGCATCCCCCGGAAGACACTCAGCATTTGGCCCATGCGAAGATACCCTCTCATGAGTGACCAACGGTGGCGTACGGCATCGATCGGCGACCACCCAGTCATGCAGATCGTCAGTGAATGGCACGTCACCAACCGGGCCAAGACAGCGATACACATTCACCGTGCCCGTATTCTGCAGCCTCGCAAAGCACGCACGGACGGTGAAGTCTATGTGAGGGCCCCGCACACCAACCTGGCTGACGATGTGATGCTGGCACCGAGAAGCTCAGCGGAAGTCCTGACCCAATTTTTTGTGCATCCACCTGTCTGTCAAGCAGGAGAGGACTTCAAAGCCAAGATCGTTTTCACGGACCAGTTTGGCAATAAGCACAAGACGCACTGGATTGTCTTTAAGTATGACTGACCGCTAGTGGTAGTCTCTGACACACCACACAACCATGGTGGTCTTTTACCCCCTCAACGCCGTCAGCGAGAGGGGCACGCAACTCGACGCGTTGCGCTGGCAGCCATGCCACTGGACCAGCCCATTCAAAGCGGCCATGGTGCACGCCAGGCGCGCCTGCACGTAGGTCCAGCCCCGCTGCCTCACCTTTTTCCAATGGCAGACGCGCGTCAGTATCGCGAGCCCTGGCTCACCGAGCATACGGTCCTGCCACACGCCCGGCGTCAAGGGCGTCACCAGGGATGAGAGAGCCTCTGGGATGCCCTGAGGACTCCCAATTAGGTCTTTTTGCTCTTATGACGATCGCTAGTGCCGGCTTCCTGACGCCGCCCTGCATCAGCGCTGCAAGCCGGAGCGAGGGACGAGTGGTGGCTATGTGCCGTCGCCTGCCAACTCTTGGCAAGACGTGGGTCACAAGGCCCAGGTAACTTGGGGCAGCCGCGGCTACCCCCGTGCTCTACGACTGCTCAACCGCAGCCCACTATGTCCGGTGCAGCGCCGCTTCAAGGCGACGTCGTACCTCGGGCCATTCGTAGTCCAAGATACTGTAAAAGACGGAGTCCCGTCGGTACCCGTCAGGACAGAGGATGTGGGAGCGCAGCACGCCCTCCTTCCGCGCCCCCAACCGCTCAATCGCCCGTTGGGAGCGCTGGTTGCGGCTATCCGTGATGAGTTGTACCCGGTACATCCCTAACGTCTCAAAGGCGTACTGCAACAGGAGATATTTGCATTGGGTGTTCACCACCGTGCGCCAATACGCTGGGGTGAGCCACGTCCAGCCAATTTCGAGGGCACGGTCCGGCCAGTGGAAGTCTAAATAACTGGTACTGCCAATCGCCCGCCCTGTCGCCTGCCACACGATGGCAAACGGCCAGCGCCACCCTGTGGCCTGTTGGGTAAAGGCCTCGTCCATCCAGTGACGGGCTGCCTCACGCGACTGAAATGGAGCATGCGGGGTGGGCAAATAGGTCCAGATCTCGGGTGCCCGGCCCGCCTCATAGAGGTCGGCCTCATGCCCGACGGTCAACGGTTCGAGGCGTACATGGGTGCCGACGAGGAGCCCAGGGGTTGGGAGCGGGGCACCGCTCCTGAGGTGCGTCGAGGCCATAATATCTTTTCTCCTATCATCGGCAAGATCGCGCAATATCCAGGCCATCGGTTCGTGATCTTTTTGCTGTGTGTGCACAGCGGCTATCCTTGGGCATCATGTTATACCCGGATACGGCTGGGCGTGGCACTGCCTACGCCAAAAGCAATCTGTTTTTCCGTATTCATGCCAATATGCGACGCGTACAGCACTCAAGAGTATCACGGACTTTGGAGATACCTCACAGTTCTTTGGTCATAAAGACGCTATGAGGGTCTTTACTATAGTCTGCAAAAGGGGGACAAGTTTCAAACCCAAAACTGGCATACAAGGCACGTGCAGGCAGAAAAAAATCCATGGAACCCGTTTCGAGACTCACCCGTGTGTAGCCACGCTGCTTGGCGACATCAAGCAGGTGCTGGAGTAGCTGTTTCGCCACGCCCTTGCGCCGGTGCGAAGAGGCCGTGCGCATCGATTTGATTTCGGCGTGCTGCGGGTCGAGTTCTTTGAGAGCACCACACCCCGCTAAGGTGCCCGTATCCCAAATGGTCCAAAAGGTTATTTCAGGCTGGCGCAGACTCTTAAGGTCTAACGCATGGATACTTTCTGGCGGAGAAACTCTATGCATGTCACGCAGATGTTCCTGTAAGAGCTCCGCGATCTCCGGTCCTCGCAAATCGTCTATGCGTATGTCCATCGTTTGCCCCTATTTTTACTCTTCTGATACCAGAGCCGAACGCCAGGTATGAGTTGCTGCCGAAAGCGGGAGCGATGCAGGAGCGGATGCTAGAGGCAGTCCGCTGCAAGGCTCTTGGTGGGCGCAGACGTTGATGGCCTGCTCACGGCCACAAGTCGGTATGGCATCGGGTCACAATGTGAAGTTCCATAGCAGCCCTCCGACCTTTATGCACAATAACGATGGTTAGTCGCAGCATAGTCACACGGCGCCCCACACTGGGCCTGAGCCGCGCCGGACGCGGGAGCGTCGCGGACGCTGGCGGCAGTCAGCTGCGAGGCTGGCGTGAGACGCTGTGCCCAGGAGCCACTGGGAGGGCTGCAAGAGCAGCCCCTGACACGCTGAAATTCCTATCTACCCTGGCCATAGGTGCCTCTGACCTTACTGCGCGAAGTAGCGCATGAGTGCGCCCTTTCGACCTTCCACATAGCCGTTCTGCCAACGATCGGTTGTGTCCAGAAAACCTGACAAGCCCTTCTTGCCCTTACGTCTCAGCTCGCTTTCAATGGCACGGAATCGGTAGTGATCGTAGACGTCGAGGATGTGCACGGCGTATGCGAGTGCGAGTTCCTGATTACCGGTGACAATCACCATGTTTTCGTCGTTGGAGTACGATGCCTTGAAGCCGAGATTGTGGCTGCCCAGAACGACCGCGCATTCCGGTAAGCGCGGATCGATTACGAGAATTTTGTCATGGATGATGGCGCCAACACCGCCGTGCGCCGTGAGCTGTTCGACCCCGAGATCTCCCAGCACGCTTCGGTCATCTATGCGCGCGGCCCGCACGATCGACACTTTTCCGTCATCGAAAGTCGTGGGCGATTCGCCTTCCTGCACCACTTCGCCATCCTCATCTTTTTTCTTGGGCACATAGTTGGGCATCGCCTGAGGACTCGATACGGCCCCAATCACAAGCAGCGAAGGGTCCTTACGTCCGATATCGATCGCTTCACCGATGATGCAATCGATGCCGCGCTGACCGGGATAGAACGCCAGAAAAAGGATAGCCTCCTTGGCCAGGCGCATGCGTCGATAGACTTCTGCCAGATCCGGTGGCGTTGGCGCTGGCTTCGTTTTCGATGCCGGCTTTGTGCGTTCGGGCCGGTTGGGAGAAAACCAGAGGTTCAATACACCGCCAGCGAATGTAAAACCCGACACGGTCTCGTTGGACGTGCGGAGTGCCTTTCCCTGCTGATTGTCCTTCATTACCACGCTAAGCGGGTTCGGTAACGTTAGACTGTCAGCCTTCAGGCGGTTCCAATAATCGAGAAACGCGCCTGCGACCGCGTCGTCCTCGATTAATAAGGCGTTGTTGGTCTGGCCCGCCAGGCCAGTCGCAGTCCAGTTGGTGCTACCCGTGAGAACGCAACGCGGGCCACCGTCTGGCGGCACGTGCACGACAAACTTGTTGTGGCCGATATGGGTGCTGTTGTTGAACATTCGGTGCTGGATATCGACCCCAGCGTCGACCAGACGCTGGCGCGCGGCCTGATTGCGCGCGTCCCACTTGCCTTCGCCGAGGCCGGTGTTGGCAAGAATGACATGGATGCGGTTTGCGTTGCCGACGAGAATGTCCTCCAGTTCTTTGTCCTCGAGTTCGTACAGGGCCAGGTGAAAGATGCCCGGCCGCTCGAAGAGCTGACGGATCAGCGGGATCACGTCGCCGGCGAGATATTTGCGGTGGGGATCGTTCGGGTTGGAGATTTTGTCTATGAGTTCGTTCTTTTCGATGACCCCGTCCTCATTCAGGACATTGCGCAGCCACTGCGCGGCCAGGATGCCGTTGGTGAAGGTGGAGCGGAAAATCCCACGCCGTGAGGTGATACGAATGTCATTCGTACTCGTTGCGGGCGCAAGATAGCCCAGCGGACGCGCCTTACCTTCGTATGCTTTGACCTGCTCCTTGATAGGTTTCCCATCAGCGTCGAGCACAGGCCGGCCTTTGCTGTCACGCTTGACAACAACCGCAAACTCGCGCCCGTTGGACGGCACTGATTCCAGGCCAGGTTCGAAGTTACCGACGGGCCGGATGTCATAGCGAACCAAGACTTCGTCGGGTCGCCGCGTCATGCCGTCTCTCTTCTTACGCAATGTGAGGTCGCGCCAGCTGAGCTTTTGCACCGGCCACACCCCGGTGTCCTGAGGTAGCCAATGCGGATTGCGTTGGCCTTTGAACGCTACCCATGCTGCGCACTTCACGCGATCCTCCGTACCATCCGGCCGGCGCGCGACCGTACCGTCAGCATTCAGGTACACACGGGTCACCTCAAAACCCAAACAACCGTCGATCTTGCCGTCGATATCCCAGGCGACGTACGCCACTTCGTTATTCGCATAGGCGTGAGCAGTGGTAATCTGTCCCATGGTTCCTCCTCGTGCGGTGGCGCTGCTTACGACGACACGGTTCGCAACTCGCGATAATAGCGGTGCACCGCGCGATGAAAATTATCATTTTCTATCGATGGGCTGTCAAACTTTGGGCCATCGATGGGTATTGTAGAAAATAGCATGGTCCATATATTTGTGCCCTTTTTTGTTGACATACCAGGCGGTGCTAGACACAATAGCCCCCGCGAACAGGCGTGATGGCGTTGCGCCTCGGGGAGCAGTTGAGGCCAGAGCCTTCGTGCTCCCTGAGCAGGCAGTGGCCCGCCATGTGGGATGATGATGCCATCCCAGGACGTAGCTTGTGAGTCGAGGAGGTACTCATGCGGTATCGTATGGTGCGTGCCTACGTTATGTGTGGCGTGGTGCTTGGCATGCTACTCCTGCAGGCGGCTAGGCAAGGCCTAGTAGCGCAGACCGCAGGACTTGACCCCGTCCCTGCAGACTGCCGCGATATGCCCCTGCCCAGTGCGATGCCTTTTGCCCTTGATCAGTATGAGGCCCGTCTCCACAAGTTCCTACAGGCACAATGCTACATCTACCTGGGGTGGACGCATGATGCGCGCGTGCGCGATACGGGCCCCTGGATTGCGCAGTTCGTCGCCCCAGATGGCGATCGTAGCCAGCCCTATCAATGGAGCATCGCGAACTACGGGCTCCATGGTACGGTATTCATCTACTACTCCCCTGATGTGTTTCGCTGGATGCAGGAGCGCGATACTGCGCTCCGGGAGGGACGCGACCTGGCGACGCTGCGCCCCATCACTGATGGCTCCATGATCCTGAAATTCATGCTGTCTGGAGATGACAATAAGACCGCGGCGGATTTTCCTGATATGCGCAACCTGCCAGAGACCACCATCGCTGCCATCGTCAAAGAGGCCCCTATTGCTCTCATGGTCAAGGATGCCAAGGGCTCGAAGGACGGATGGTTCTGGGGTACCTGGTATCTCGGAACGACTGCAAAGGACCAGCAGGACCAGATAGACTGGCCACCGCCGCCAAACTTTCCGTTTCCGTGGATGGAGGCCGGCAATTACTGTGTGAACTGCCACGCCTCGGCCCGTAGCGAGTTCACCTACAGCGCCACGAGCCATGTGCTCGGAGATCCAGAAAAATTCCCCACCTTTATGATCACTGGGTCACCTCCCCTCCTCCGGGCCACCAGGACACACACACGCACACAGCTCCACCACCTGGCCGTGCCCATGCGGCAAGACGGCATCACGCGGGTGAGTCAACCCCGACCGTACTTCCCGGATGTCGCCTTTCTTGAGACCTTCAGCGCCCCCTCGCTGCCACCAATGCGCAACATCTTTGCTGACACCGCCCTGCACATGCCACCGGAACCCTATGATCATGTAGTGGCCGGGGCCAACGGCGCCGCCCAATTCCTCACCTCCGACCAGTGTGTGGGGTGCCACGCCGCCGGAGCTACCGGCTTACGTTTCGACATGACAGTGCAAACCAGGCCAGGGGCCTGCTGGTCAACCTGCAAGATCGCTTCTGCACCACGGGCAACCAGCCTGACACGGAGCGCCTGTATGCTATGGCCGGCTATCCGCAACTCGATGGGACGCAAGCCGCACACTGGAAGCTGGCTCTGGTTTCCTCAGGTGTCGTGTCGCTCACGAAGTAGGTATGCCCTATACAAGCGCTCTCCCCTCCCCTATCCTGAGACGTATGTCCAGCCTCTGCCAAAGCCACGCAGTTTTGAATTTCTTATCCGCTGCGCACCCCTCCGCGATGGCACCCAGTGGCGCGCGTTGCACCGTGACCTGACCTTGGCCACCCAGGCGGTAGAGGAAGGGCTGCGCTATGATGCGCCCGTGCAAGGCATGTTTCGCACGACCACCGATGTGACGATTATTGGAGGCACGGATTGCCATCGAGGTCCTCGTACAGCGTCTGCCAGATCTGCAGCTGGTGTCCGAGCAGACCCTGACTTACCTGCCAAACCTGCTCAACCGTGCGTTGCAACACCTCCAGGTGTGTTGGGAAGAGTCCGGCAAAACGCACGGAGGTAGGGCCAAGTAAGGCACAGCCTATCATGGCCGTGGCAGGGGTTGCACAGTGGCTGATCTCGTGGAGGTACGAATGCTAGCGGTTGCTCCTCGTGTCCCTCCTGCTCTAGCCCCTTGAACCAGGTTTTCTGTTCCCATGCTGCTCCGTCTGGGGCTTAGGACCATTTTTACATGACGCTGTGTACAAGCCACTGCTGTGCCCACAACTTGTGTTAGAATCTTCTAGCGTCTCTGCCAAAAGGATACGTTTACGGCGAGGAATCCAGCGAAGCGATGGAAGAGTTCTAGTGATCTGTGACCACACCGAGAGTTACTGGCAAGCGAGTAATGAGAAGATGTCTAAAGCATTACGGTTCTGTACGTGGATTTCCCCGACGAACCTGGTGAAAGCCAGTCCACGGGTGAAAATTGTAGCATTCATCAGCGTGTTTGGGGCTTACTGGCTCTCCTTTCCCTGGATGCTCAGGCTCTGGGGCATGCCCTCCCGTGTCTTCGCCCTGAGTTACCTGATACTGGCGGCTCTTTTCTGGGGTCTGAAGGGGGGACTCCTGGTCGCTCTGGTCAATATTCCAGTGGTCATCAGTCTGCTCAAGATACTGGGCATAGAAAATATAGCGCCTGTCATAGCACCCATCATCACGCTGAGTCTAGCCGCTATTGTCGGACGGCTGACGGACCTACGCCTGGCATTAGAGGCCCAGTATGTGCGCAGTAGCCAGGCTGAACAGGCCCTGCAGGCCCACCAGCAGCATCTGGAACACGTGGTGCACGAGCGGACGGCTGAACTCGCGGCGGCAAACCAGTTGCTCCAGCGAGAAATCTCTGAACGGCAGCGCACCGAAACCGCTCTACGATCTTCCGAGGAGCAATATCGTCATCTGGTCGAAAACATCAATGATGTTATTTATGCAACGGATGCCCAGGGGGTGCTCACCTATCTCAGTCCTGCTGTCGAAGCCCAGAGCGGCTATACACCGGCAGAGCTCATAGGCCATAGGTTTGCCGACTACGTCTATCAGGAAGACCGACCGCGCATACTCAACCAATTCGAGAAACTGCTCACTGGCCATCTGGAGCCGAGTGAGTATCGCATCGTGACCAAAGCAGGCGCGATCCGCTGGATCCGCTCTTCCAGTCGGTGCATCCACCACGGCGACCAGGTGGTTGGCGTGCAAGGAGCGTACATCGACATCACGGAGAAAAGAGGCCTTGAGGAGCAACTCCGACAGGCGCATAAAATGGAAGCGCTTGGGACCCTCGCTGGTGGGATTGCCCATGATTTTAATAATATTCTGGGTATTATACTGGGGAACACCGAACTGGCCCTCCTCAACAGGTCGGATGGGCAACCAACACGCCATCTCTTGGAACAAATACATCAGGCGTGCATGAGAGCCCAGGCGCTCGTCAGACAGATACTCAGCTTTAGCCGTAAAACACCGCAAGAACTGCAACTTTGCCACCTCGGCCCCATCGTGCAAGAATCCCTCGCGCTCTTGCGCGCCTTGATCCCGACGACTATCGACCTACGCCTGGATATGACTGCGAATGCAGACGTTGTCCTGGCCGATCCGGCCCAAATCCATCAAGTTGTGATTAATCTCGTGATGAATGCAGTGCAAGCCATGGAAGATGCCGGAGGAATCCTCGAGGTGAGTCTGGTTGATCTGGCGCTGGACGAGATAGCGGCGCAACGCCATGAGCTGAAGCCAGGCTCCTATGTCCGACTCACGGTGCGTGACACAGGAGGTGGCATAGCACCCGCCATCATGGGGAGGATTTTTGATCCGTATTTCACCACCAAAGAGGTGGGCAAGGGCACCGGCATGGGCCTTGCGGTGGTCCACGGGATTGTCACGCATCATGGAGGAGCCATCAGCGTGCAGAGTGTGCTGGGCCAGGGCACATCCTTCCAGGTGTATTTGCCCGTGCGGGAGGCGGAACCTATCCTTGCCCCCCCTCCAACTGTCTCGCTCTCGTCGGGCCAGGGACGTATTCTCTTCATCGATGATGAGCAGGCGTTAGTAAGTATGGGCAAAGAGTTCTTAGAATACTTGGGCTATGATGTGGTCACAGAGACGAGCAGCAGAGAAGCCTTAGCATTATTTATAAGGCAACCAGCTCGCTTCGATCTCGTGATCACGGATATGACGATGCCTGAGATGACCGGGGAAAGGTTAGCCAAAGAGCTGCAGCGCATTCGGCCAGATATTCCCATTATTCTGTGCACTGGTTTTAGCCACCATCTCAATGAGGAAGAGGCAAAGGCTATAGGGATAGGGGCTTTCCTGATGAAACCATTTGGGCTGCGGGAGCTAGCAGAGACGGTCCGAACTGTTCTGCAGAAGCAGACAGGATAATGGGGAGCGGGTAGAAGCATGTAAGCCCCTCACCCGCACCACCTCCAGAGGGGAGTGATATATCCTGACTCGTGCCCTGTTATGACGGTGCCACCTCGATGGTGGTGCCAGAGACGGTGGCCGCGGGTTGGGTGAGCACCCCGGACCTGGAGCCCCCAGCTTTC
>Ga0081455_10009336_pt1 | contig 10096 bp, 6 predicted proteins | sample TabmetS3T2R1_FD_70207 | JGI IMG/M metagenome (GOLD analysis project Ga0081455, IMG submission 70207) | Tabebuia heterophylla rhizosphere microbial communities from the University of Puerto Rico - S3T2R1 | ecosystem: Host-associated > Plants > Roots > Rhizosphere ... | reverse complement strand
CGACCTCGGACTGGTGGAGCGCGCGTACCGGAAAGCTGAGCGGCTGCACAACGGACAGACGCGCAAGAGTGGGGACGCCTTCATCACTCATCCGCTCGCCGTTACCACCATCCTCGCCGAGTTGGGCATGACAGAGGCGACGCTCTGCGCAGCATTGCTCCACGACACGGTGGAAGACACCGACTACACGCTTGGACAACTAACCAAGGACTTCGGCGAGGAAGTCGCGCTGTTGGTCGACGGCTGTACGAAGCTCGACAAGGTCAAGTACGGAGAATCGGCCAAATCCGAGACGATCCGCAAGATGGTCGTCGCGATGAGCAGGGACATCCGGGTACTGGTGATCAAGCTCGCGGACCGGCTGCACAACATGCGGACGCTGCATTACCTGAGGCCGGACAAGCAGTCCCGGATCGCCGCGGAGACACTCGAGATCTTCGCCCCACTGGCGCATCGGCTCGGCATGAACACCATCAAGTGGGAGCTGGAGGACCTGGCCTTCGGCACCCTGTATCCGAAGGTCTACGACGAAATCGTGCGGCTCGTAGCTGAGGCTGCGCCCAGCCGTGACGAGTACCTGTCTCATGTCATCGATCAGGTGCACGGCGACCTACGCGCCGCCAAGATCAAAGCGGTGGTGACGGGACGACCCAAGCACTACTACTCGATCTATCAGAAGATGGTGGTGCGCGGCCGAGACTTCCAGGAGATCTACGACCTGGTAGGGCTCCGGGTACTAGTCGAAAACAATCGCGACTGTTACGCAGCGCTCGGTGTACTGCATGTCCGCTGGAATCCGTTGCCGGGCCGGTTCAAGGACTACATCGCGATGCCGAAGTTCAACATGTACCAGTCCTTGCACACCACGGTCCTCGGACCAGAGGGCAAGCCGGTCGAGTTGCAGATCCGGACCGACGATATGCATCGTCGTGCCGAGTACGGCGTAGCAGCCCACTGGAAGTACAAAGAAGGCAAGGGCGCCGCGCTGCCCGCCAAGGGTGGCGACGACGCCGGCGAGCTGATCTGGGTCAGGCAGCTGCTCGACTGGCAACGAGAGACCGCCGACCCCAGCGAGTTCTTGGACTCGCTGCGTTTCGAGATCAACTCCAACGAGGTCTATGCGTTCACCCCCCGCGGCGACGTCATCTCACTTCCGCAGGACTCCACGCCGATCGACTTCGCGTATGCCATTCACACTGAAGTCGGGCACAAGACGATCGGCGCCCGGGTGAATGGTCGGCTGGTACCGCTGGAGTCCTCGTTGGCCAACGGCGACGTGGTGGAGATCTTCACCTCCAAAGCCGAGAACGCCGCCCCCAGTCGAGACTGGCTGACCTTTGTTCGCAGCCCGCGCGCACGCAACAAGATCCGCCATTACTTCACGCGTGAGCGTCGCGAGGAGTCGGTCGAAACCGGCAAGGAGCTGCTGGCGCGACAGCTGCGCAAAGGTGGCCTGCCGCTGCAACGGCTGCTCACACTCGAACATCTGACCGCGGTGGCCGGATTCTTCAAGCTGACTGACGTCTCGGCCCTTTACGCGGCGGTCGGCGAAGGAAACGTCGGCCCGCAGGCCGTGGTGAACAGGCTGATCATGGTCGAGGGCGGCGACGAGACCGTCGCCGATGAGATCAATGAGGATCGCGTCGTTACCGGTCGGCGTCGGCGCAGCAGTGGTGGAGCCAGCGACTGCGGAATCCGCGTGATCGGTACAAGTGATCTTCTCGTCAAGCTCGCGAAGTGCTGTACTCCGGTGCCTGGCGACGACATTTTGGGTTTCGTGACGCGTGGGTCGGGAATCTCGGTGCACCGCGTCGATTGCAGCAACGCGGAGAGTCTGCGTTCGGAGCCGGAACGTCTGACGCCCGTCGAGTGGGCGCCGAACGCCAAGAGCTCATTCCTGGTGGCTATACAGATTGAGGCTCTCGACCGCAATCGCTTGCTGTCCGACATCACCCGCGCCCTCTCGGACCAGCACGTCAACATCTTGTCCGCGGCCCTGAACACCACCAAGGACCGCATCTGCAAGGCCCGATTCACCTTCGAGACCGCCGACCCGACCCATCTGGACCACGTGCTGCGCGCCGTACGGGGTGTGCCCGCGGTCTATGAGGCCTACCGCATTCAGCAGTAGTTATTGCTTCGCTCGCCAAGCTCGCTGTGTCTGATGGCTCGCTGCGCTCGCTGCGATGTCCGCCGGGAGGCCGCCGTCTTCGTCGGATCCGACGAAACGCCTGTCTTAGCAGGTCAGCTCTCTATCGGTAGGTTTCGTCGGCACCTCCTGCAGATCGGCGGCGCGAACATCGCGGGCGCGGATCGCGCTTTATGGCCGCGCGATCCGTGTTTGATTGCCTCGCTCGCCAAGCTCGCTCGGCGAGGATCGCGCTTTGTAGCCGCCTACTTCGTCGTCGCTCCGGGACGAAAAGCATGTCCCGTCGCTCCTCCTCAGCACGGCCGCGCGCGATCCTAGCCGCCGAAGTCGCTCGCTGTTCGCTGGGCCTGGGCGAGCCATTCACGATAGGTAGCAGCCGAGGCAGCCGCCTCATTGGCCGCTTGATGGTCGCCACGTGCTTCAGCCCGCGCCGCTCGTTCTTCGAGAGCGGCGATCTGTGCTTCCAACTTTGCCGCGGTGTCCGCAGCCCGAGCCTTGGTCTCTGGATTGGTGCGCTGCCAGCGCTCGTCCTCGGCGGCCTTGATCGCGTTGTCGACGGCGCGAAGGCGAGACTCCAGCGGACGAATCGCATCGCGCGGCACTCGCCCGATGGCCGACCAGCGTTGGAGGATGTCGCGGTACGCGGCGCGCGCAGCCCTGGAGTCTCTGACCGGGAGCAGTGCCTCGGCCTCGACAAGCAGCTTTTCCTTTGCTTGTGCGTTGACACGGAATTCGGTGTTCTGCTCTGACAAGGTCGCTTGCTTGGCCATGAAGAACCGATCTTGGGCTTCCCGGAATCGTTTCCACAGCAACTCGTCGACATCGCGTGGCGCGGGCCCTGCTGCTTTCCAGCGGGCCATCAGATCCCTGAAGGCTCCCGTGGTCGGGCCCCAATCAGTCGACCCGGCCAATGCCTCAGCCTCAGTGACCAGCTTCTCCTTGATCACCCGCGCCGCCTCGCGCTGCTCGTTCTGCTGTGCAAACTGGGCTTTGCGGCGCCGCGTGTAGGTAGTGCGTGCGCTGGAGAACCGATGCCACAGTGCATCGTCTGTAGCACGATCGAGTCGCGGTAGTGACTTCCACTCCTCAAGCAGCACACGAAACCGGTTGACTCCGCCGCGCCAGTCATTGCCAGCGGCAAGGCGCTCGGCCTCAAGGACGAACCTTTCCTTTGCAGCCCGGGTCTCCTCGTGCTGCCTGGCCCGCTCGGCCTTACGTGCTGCCCGCTGGTTGGCGATCACCGGGAACAGCGCCTCGAGCCGAGCCTGCAGCCCATCCAGATCACCGACGGCTCGGGCCTCGGCGACTGTGGCGCGTACCTTGCTGATCGAGGCCACGGCATCATCGGGCGACAGCGCTCCAGTCGCGATACGGCGCTCCAGAAGTGAAACCTCGAGCTCCAGCGACTCAAACCTGCGAGTGAAGAAGCTTAGGGCCTCCGCAGCCGGAACATCGGGCACCTGTCCGACCACGCGTTCCCCAGCCGAGGTCCGGACATACACCGTGCCATCGCTCTCCACCCGTCCGAAGGCGGCCGGGCCCACGCCTCCAGGCCCAGCTTGTTCGGTCATAGCTCCATCCTGCCCGATAGTCTCGAATAGTCTCGAACGTGTGCTTCTAGCCTCATTTCCTGCTGGGCCATGGCAAACCAACTGTTATCTGGTGGCTGCGATGCCTGGTGCGGAGTGCGTGATCATCGATCCGGGAATGGATGCGGCGGCCGGAGTCGTCGAGCTGATCTTGGAGCACCGGCTGAAACCGGTAGCGGTGATGCTTACCCATGGACACCTTGATCACATGTTCTCGGTCACGCCGTTGTGCCGCTCATACGCTTCCAGCTGCTGGGTGCATCCCGACGATCGGGTGCTGCTGACAGATCCGTTGCGGGCGATGGGGGATGAGACGCGGCTCCTAGTGGAGCGTTTGACAGGTTCGGCAGCCTTCACCGAGCCCGACGACGTGCGAGAGCTGACAGACGGCGCCGAGGTATCCGTTGCCGGACTTGAATTCCATGCAATCCACGCGCCGGGGCACACACCTGGCTCGACGATGTTTCAGATCTCTTACCAGGGGCACCCGGAGATCGACGCGGTGGTGTTCTCCGGCGACGTCTTGTTTGCCGGCTCGATCGGCAGAACTGACTTGCCAGGTGGAAATCTGGCCGACATGCTGGAGAGCCTGCGTACGAAAGTGCTGCCGTTGCCGGACGCGGTTGCCGTGCTTCCAGGACACGGCCCGCAGACGACCATGGCCCGCGAGCGAGTCGGCAACCCGTACCTGCAGAACCTCGCAGAACTGTCCCCTCCGGCCGCTCTGCGGCCGGCTGACAGCCCCCCGGCCGCTCTGCGGCCGGCTGACAGCCCCCCGGCCGCTCTGCGGCCGGCTGACAGCAAGGAGTAGCGCGTGAGCCGCCCCAAGCCGCTGTCGGGCTTCCCGGAGTACACGCCGGAAGCCCGGATTGTCGAACAGTTCGTACTCGACCGGCTGCGAGAGACCTTTGAACTCCACGGCTTCGCCTCGATCGAGACCCGGGCAGTCGAGCCATTGGAACGCCTCGCCAAGCAAGGTGAGATCGACAAAGAGGTGTACACGGTGCAGCGGCTGCACGCCGATCCGGCTGAGCCAGCTGATCTTGGTTTGCATTTCGACTTGACCGTGCCGTTTGCCCGCTACGTGCTCGAGAACGCTCATCAGCTTGCCTTTCCGTTCCGGCGCTACCAGATCCAGAAGGTCTGGCGGGGAGAGCGCCCCCAGGAGGGCCGGTATCGCGAGTTCACGCAGGCCGACGTGGACATTGTGAACGCCGAGACCCTCGCCGCACACCACGACATCGAGTTGCCGCTGGTCACCTTGGCTGCGCTCGAGCGACTTCATGTTGATCTTGGTCTGCCGCCGGTGCTGATGAGAGTGAACAATCGCAAGCTGGCCCAGGGTTTCTATTTGGGTCTGGAGATCGCCGATCCCGCCGCCGTGCTGCGGCACGTGGACAAGATCGACAAGATTGGACCCGATCGGGTCATCGAGCAGTTGATCAACGATGTCAAGATCACCGAGGCACAGGCCAGAAGCTGCGTGCAGCTTGCCGAGATCCGCTCCGCCGATTCCTCGTTCGTCGATGACGTGCGCGGATTGGGCGTCAAGCATGATCAGCTCGAGGAGGGACTCGACCTGCTGAGTGAGGTGGTGGCGACCGCTGGCCGCTACGTGCCGGGTCGGCTGATCGCCGATCTCCGGGTTGCCCGCGGCCTCGACTACTACACCGGCACCGTCTATGAGACCGAGCTCGTCGGCTTCGAATCCTGGGGGTCGATTGCCTCCGGTGGCCGCTACGATTCGCTGGCGAGTGATGGCCGCATCACTTACCCCGGCGTCGGCCTCTCGATCGGGGTGACCCGGCTACTGGCCCCGCTGCTGGCGAACCGCATGCTGCGGGCCTCGCGGCCGGTTCCGACTGCTGTGCTGGTGGCCGTCGACAGCGACGAGACTCGACCCACAGCGATCGCGGTAGCCGAACAGCTTCGGTCCCGTGGGATCCCAACAGAGGTGGCCCCTCGGGCGGAGAGGTTCGGGCGTCAGATCCGCTACGCGGACCGTCGCGGCATCCCCTACGTATGGTTCGGCGGAACCGTCGGTGGCGAAGTCAAGGACATCCGGTCAGGCGAGCAAGTCCCCGCAGACCCAGAGTCGTGGATGCCGAGCGATGAAGATCTGAGACCGAAAGTCCTCAGTTTTACGCCATCAAGCTGAGACTGCGCACCGCCCGGTCGATCCGGTTCCAGGCGCGCTGGTGCAGCTTGCGCGGTCTCGAGCGCGCCTTCGCTGCGGCGTTGAGATCGTTGTGCGCGATGTGCAGCTCACGGCCAAGATCGGTAACGGTACGCCTCATCTCGTAGAGCTCCTCCGGCGAGAAGCCCATCAAGGTGCGTACCGGCGGTGGGAATTCGGTCGAAGCGAGCCGATCGTCGAAGGCGCTGGGATCCTGACCCTCGTCGTAGACATGCGTCAGCCGGTGGTCGCCCAAGAACGATGCGAAGGCGTCCCAGCGATCTGGATGTGCCTTGTTGAGCCGATTCCAGTCGCATTCGGCGTAGAGACTGAGGGCATCAGAGTCTTCTTCGATGCTGGTGATCGTGCGGTGCGGGATCTCGTGGTACTCGGCCAGCTCCAGTGTGCGGGAGTCATGGGCAAGCAACAGGGCGGGTGTGCCAGCGAGCAGCGCAGCGATGTTGCCATGAATCCGGGTGCCGAATGAGAAGTCGTACTGCGCCAGGTGGTCGAACCACGTCTTCGGATCAAGGAAGAACCGAACGCGGTCAGATCGGATCAGCGGATGGTCCAGCGTGATGGGGGCCCCCGAGGAAGCCATGGCGCTCATCTTCTTGCCCTTGGGGTAGCTGCCGTACAGCATCAGCTCGAGGGTCTGGATGTTCTGGGCCATGTAGACCAGGTTCGGGAAATTATCAGCGGCATACAGGGAAAGCGGGCCCATTTCCGGAACGTACGGGGAGACGTTGAAGGCGATGGGGGAGTCGTAGCTGAGAGACTCCACCTTCTTCTCCACCTTCAGGTTGGGCCCGTACATGAACACCGAGGGGCAGCCGATCACCTTGACGTGCTCATCGCCGAAGCCTAGGGACTGCAGGTAGTCCCTGGTGTGCTCGCCGCGCACCCCGATCGAGGGTGAATGGTCCAGCACAGCACGGACGAATCGTGTGGTTGCCGGGTTGACTATGTCTGCGCCTTTGTAGCTGCCGTCCAACGATGCTTGTGATCCGACACCCAGCACGGTCACAGGGATGGTCAGTTGCTCGATCAGGTTGCTCAGCGCATCCAGCGTCTCGATGTAGCTGGGCCGGAACGCATTCGCCAGCGGAATCACGACGTGGTCGAAGCGGGAGTTGATAACGCGGGGATGGCTCCTGGCCAGGCCTGAGGTCTCCAGATGGGCTTCGCTTGCGGAGAGTAACCGGTACACCGCCTGGCTGAAGACCAGATTGCCGGTGTTGTTGCCAATGAGGTTCTGCCGGTAGGTGGTGTCAGCGTCCGCCACCGTGAACGGGTTTTTGTGTGCACGGATCAGAATCTGAGGCATCAGGGGGCATCCTCGCGTCTGGATATGGCCTGCCTGGGGAGTCTAAGTCAACGCGAGGCTCGCCGGGCTGAAATCGACAAAGTGGCGCGGCGTGTCGGAACCTGGGCCCAGAGTGGGATCGTGGCAGAGACGACTCGACTAGATGTGCTGCGCCGCCGGCTGGCTATCCAGCGGTTGCAGGGTAACGCGCTGCCCAGCGCGACGGACGTGGTGCGGCTGCTGGGCTGCGTACAGTCGCAGGAGTATGCCCATGCTCTGTGGTCGCTTGGCATGCGGAGTTCCGGGCCGACAATCGCGGACATCCAGGCCGAGTTCGACCGGGGAGACTTCCTCCGGACGCACGTCCTGCGCCCAACCTGGCACTTCGTGGCCGCTGAGGATATCCGCTGGATCCTGGAAATCACCGCGCCCCGGGTTCAGCGGCTCAACCAGACGATCTACCGTCAGGCGGCCCTCGATCAGGCCACTCTGGATCGAGGCGTGGCACTGATAACGGAGGAACTCAAGGGCGAGCGATTCCGAACCCGGGCCGAGCTAGGCCAGGCGTTGACCGATCAAGGCTTGGCCAGTAAGGGGCTTCGGTTGGCCTACATCGTCATGAATGCTGAGCTCGAGGGTGTCATCTGCAGCGGGCCGGTACGTGGCGCGCAGCAGACCTACGCGCTGCTGGACGAACGGGCACTTCGCGTGACAGATGCCGTCAGTGATGCCGCCGAGTTGGCACGCAGATTTTTCCTAGGCCATGGCCCGGCCAGCGTCCAGGATCTGGCCCGCTGGGCCTCACTCACCCTCGGCCAATGCCGTGACGCTCTGGAGGCGATCAAAGACCAGCTGGCGTGCGTCAGTGTCGAGGGCGTCGAACTGTGGTTCGACCCCGAGCCACCAGCGGTAGAACCATCGCCCGAGGCTCTACTAATGCCTTTGTACGACGAGCTGACCCTGAGCTATCCGGTGATCAATTTCCCACAAGCGGACAATCATCCGCATCCACCTGGGGAAGATCTGTTCGTGGGCTGCGTGATCATCGCTGAAACGAATGTGGGTACCTGGCGTCGCACCGTGCAGGGTCGAAAGATGATCATGGAAATTGCTTTGGCTCCGGGTCTCGTGGCGAGCTCACCAGCGCTGGTGGAGGCTGCTGCCGGCAAACTCGCGACCTTTGCCGGAAAGCAGTTGGAGCTGACGATCACGAGCTGACGACTGGGGTCTGTTTGCTCGCGCAGCGCCCCGGGAGACTGGTGCCGATAGGGTGACCTGCAATCAAGCGAGGAGGAGATCGTGACCGTGCGGTCAGCCGGACATACCGTTCTGGCATCTGCTGACAGCGACGTCTATGCCTCTCTTCGTAAGCGTCCCAGCTCGCGTGCGGAACGGTACGCCATGGGCCGGACGCTGCGGCGCGAAGTGTCGCGCAAAAGCCTGGCTGGATGGCGGCCAGCGGCTGACCGTCCCGACCCAGTCCAGTTGATCATGGAGTCGCACCAGGGCCGCCTCGACTGGCTGATCCCGGTCCGCGTGGCACGTATGGTGACCTCGCCGTACGGCTTCCTGCGCGGCACCGCGATCGTGATGGCCGATGATGTTGCGCGGCTTCCGGCGACCGGTATCAATCCGGTTGTCTGCGGTGACTCACATCTGGGCAACTTCGGCTTCTACGCCTCACCCGAGGGCGAGTTGGTCATCGATCTGAACGACTTTGACGAGGCCCATCCGGGCAGCTGGGAATGGGATTTGCGCCGGCTGACCGCCAGCATCTGGGTTGCTGGCCGGGAGAACGGATCATCGGAGAACCAGTGCCGCGCGTCGGTTATGGCTTGTGTCGCCGCCTACCGCAGTGAGGTGAGATTCCTCGCTGATCAACCGCTGCTGATGCGCAGCTACAACCGTCTCGATGTCAGCCGGCTGCGCGAGACAGCCACCGAGAAGTCGCTTCGCGATGAGATCGAGCGCTCCGCCAGACGAGCCCGCTCCCGCACCAGTGACCGGGCGCTGCCCCGCTTCACCGCCGAACGCGACGGCAAGCGGCACATCGTCGAGGATCCGCCGTTGATCACCCGGGTGAGCGATGAAGACTACGAGGCGATCGCGGCAGGACTGGACGAGTATCTCCACACTCTGGCTCCGCACTGGCAGCGCGCCCTCGGTGGCTACACCCTGATCGACGTCGCGCACAAGGTCGTCGGGGTCGGCAGCGTGGGCTTGCGGGCGTACGTGGCGCTGCTGGAGGGGAGCAGTCCTGACGACGTGGTCTTCTTACAGCTCAAGCAGGCACGTCGATCAGTGCTGGCGCGATATGTACACGGCGACTCCGCCTGGCACGCGCACCAGGGTCAGCGGGTCGTGGAATACCAGCAGGCGTTGCAAACCGTCAGTGACCCGCTGCTCGGCTGGACGACAATCGGCGGGCTGCAGTACTACGTGCGGCAGTTCCGCAATATGAAGGGGACCATCCCGCTCGACGCTATCGACGCCGCGGCGTTGACCGACTACGCCGGCATCGTCGGACATCTGCTTGCCAAGGGCCACGCGCGAACCAGCGGTGCCTCCATGATCGCCGGCTACGCGGGCGGTTCCGACAAGTTGGATCGGGCACTGGCGAGGTTTGCCCGAGCCTACGCAGATCAGACTGAAGCTGATCATGCAGAGCTGGTGAAGGCGGTGCGTCGAGGAGTGCTTCCGGTGGCTGAGGGTGCGCTGGAGCGAGCCGGCTCAGCCTTTCGTCCGTGACGCGTCGCGTTCGCGGTCCGTCATTGCCGGCGGCCGGGTCGCCAGATTACAACTAGGCCGATCACGGCGAGGGCCCCGACGGCAAGCGCCCCGATTCCCGCGATGGCCAGCCCGTCGGTCAGGATCCG
>Ga0081455_10009335_pt1 | contig 10097 bp, 8 predicted proteins | sample TabmetS3T2R1_FD_70207 | JGI IMG/M metagenome (GOLD analysis project Ga0081455, IMG submission 70207) | Tabebuia heterophylla rhizosphere microbial communities from the University of Puerto Rico - S3T2R1 | ecosystem: Host-associated > Plants > Roots > Rhizosphere ... | reverse complement strand
ACACTGATCGTGAGCGCCAGGGGCACGATCGTCGGCGCCACGCTCGGCAACGACGTTAATCTGCGCGACATCGAGGGCCGCAGCGCCCTCCTGCTCGGCCAGGCCAAGGACAACAATGCCTCGTGCGCCATCGGCCCCTTCATTCGGCTGTTCGATACAACCTTCACCCTCGACGACGTGCGCCAGGCGAAGGTCGAGCTCGAGGTCACCGGGCCCGACCAGTTCCGCCTGCGAGGGCAAAGCGACCTTTCCAAGATCAGTCGAGATCCAACCGAGCTCGTGGCGCACACCATGGGCAACCATCAATATCCAGACGGCATGGCACTGATGACGGGCACGCTGTTTGCGCCCACCGAGCCGCGCACGCCGGGTGGCCCGGGCTTCACCCATATGGTGGGCGATCTCGTCTCCATCCGTTCGCCCAAGCTTGGCACTCTCAGCAACAGGGTGAATCATTGCGACCAAATCCCGCCGTGGACGTTTGGCGTCTCCGCCCTGATGCGTAATCTCGCGACGCGAGGCCTGATCCGATGACCGATGATCTTTGCCGCTTGCCGGCTTCGACCCTGCGCGACCATATCGCTGCGAAAAAAGTCTCGCCAGTCGAGCTCACGAAGGCCGTTCTGGCGCGCGCAGAGAAACTGCAGCCGGGGCTCAATTGCTTCATCACGCTCGTGCCCGACGAAGCGATGAGAGCGGCGCAGGAAGCCGAAGACGCCGTCATGCAGGGCAAGCCGCTCGGCCTGCTGCACGGCATCCCCTATTCGGTGAAAGACCTGGTGAATACCGCCGGGGTGCGGACCACCTTTGGCTCGCGACTCTACGAAGAGAACGTGCCCAAGGAAGACGCCGTCGCGACCGAACGCACGAAGAGCGCCGGCGCCATCTTGTTCGGCAAGACAACGACGCCGGAGTTCGGTCACAAGGCATTGACCGACGCCCCGTTGTTCGGCCGCACCCGCAATGCCTGGAGTGCCGAACGCAGTTCGGGCGGATCGAGTGGCGGCGCGGCTGTGGCAGTGGCCTCAGGCATCGGCCCCATCGCGATCGCCACCGACGGCGGCGGTTCGACACGCATTCCCGCCGCCGCCAATGGTCTGGCCGGGATCAAGCCCACTCTGGGCACTATCCCGCATAGCCAGGCCGCCGATGCCTTCGGCAACTACACCTACGTCACGCCGATGACGCGCACGGTGATGGATACCGCGCTGATGATGCAGGCGATGGCCGGTCCGCACCCTTCCGATCCCTGGTCGATCGGCGTCGCCCCGCAGGACTATCTCGCCGCCGCGCGGGCGGACGGCGACCTCAAGGGCAAAAAGATCCTTTACAGCCTCACTTTCGGCAACAGGGCGGTGGCGAAGAGCGTCCAAGCCGCCTTCGAACGCGCCCTCGGCCGCCTGCGAGAACTCGGCGCGGAGCTGGTCGAGTTGACCGAAGCGGTGCCTGATATGGAAGCCGTGTGGAAAGTCATCAACCACACGACCTGGCGGGCGCGCTTCGACGACATGATCCGCCGCGACGGCGATCGCATGTCGCCCTCGCTGGTGCGCCAGGTGGCGATGGCGATGGAATGGTCCGGTGCCGACTACCAGCGCGCCATGTTCCAGCGCGCCGAGATCTTCCGCCTGGTGCAGCGCTGGTTCGAGACCGTTGACTTCCTGGTCATGCCCACGCTGTCGCGAACGGCCCTACCGATCGACCAGGATCTGTTCGAGCCGATCAACATCGACGGCGTCGAAGTGGGCGAGCTGCGGCGCAACTGGTTCCCCTATACCATGGCCTTCAACATCACCGGCCACCCTGCGCTCACGCTCTGCTGCGGCTACGATAACGAGGGCCTGCCGATCGGCCTGCAATTCGTCGGCCGCTTCCGCGACGATGCGTCGGTGCTGCGCGCGGGCGCACTCTACGAAGCGAGCGAAGACTGGCTCACGCGATGGCCAGACCTCTGACACGCCCGTTAGCCAAACCGTCGATTCGCCCGTCGGTTCGGCGACCGCCGCCGCTTTCGCCCGAAGAGATCCAGGCCCGCGTGCTCTATCGCGATGGGCTGATCCTGGTGATCGACAAGCCATCGGGACTGGCGGTCCATGCCGGCCCCAGCGGCGCGCCCAATCTCGAGGAATGTTTCGACGCCCTGCGCTACGGCCTGCCGCGACCACCGGCGCTCGCCCATCGCCTCGATGCGGATACGTCCGGCGTGCTGGTGCTGGGCCGCCATCCCAAGGCGCTCAGCAAGCTCGGCCGCTTGTTCGCCGGCCGCGGCACGGAGAAGACCTACTGGGCGGTTGTCCGCGGAGCGCCGCCCGCCGACGAAGGTACGTTCGATGCCCCGCTGCTGAAAACCAATACCAGGAGCGGCTGGTCAGTCGCCGTCTCGGACAAGGGACAGACGGCCGTCACGCGCTACCGGATCCTGGGCTGCGGCACTGACATCACCTGGCTGGAGCTGCGGCCCGAGACCGGCCGCACGCACCAGATTCGCGTGCACTGTGCTCATGCGGGCTGTCCTGTGGTCGGCGACCGGCTCTACGGCACGGTCGACGCGGGCCAGCAGCTTCACCTGCATTCGCGGGCGATCGTTCTGCCTCTCTCCAAAACCAAGCCGCCGATCCGCGTGGAGGCACCTCCGCCGGAGCACATGCTCCCGGCGCTAAGAACATGCGGTTACCTCAGTCACGAGACGTGACCCATATCCGCAAGGGATCGCCGATCTCGAACCCGGCTTTGTGTGCTGCTTTCAGCTCATCGCCGGACTCGTAACCGACCACCGGCAGGCCGGGAAACGTCATCGCGGCAAGTGTGCTGAGATCGCGCCACACCGCCGGCTCGTCGTCGGCGTCGGCCACGACGTTGGAGAGGCCGACTACCTTGTCTGCCCGATAGAACGTACCTCCGGCCACGATTGCGCCGTCGCGTCGACCGGAAAACATGGCGAAATTTCCGTCCCCGAACAGCGCCGCGGGAAACGCATCACCGCCTGGCTCCGCGCGCTCCCACGCGAGACCGGAGACCATGACCGATGCCTTCGGCTGCTGCTTGCGGATCCAGGTCGCCTCCTGCAGCACCTCGAAGCCAAGCCGGGCGAGGTCGAGCGTATGGAAGCTGTCCTTCACCGCCCAGCGACCGGGCAGATGCGACTTCAGAAGGATGCGCACGGTCTGGCGCTGCTCGGCGAGGTCGGTCTCGCCCGACGTCAGTGTCACGACATTGGGGTAGAAGCGCGGCACCGGCTCGGCATTGACCCAGGTATGAACAAAAAACCTGCCCGCCGTGCCGTGTGCGAAGCACACGGCATTGCACCAACGCGCATTGTTGAGCGCGGCAGTGATCGTCCAGTCCTTCAGGCGCGTACTTCCTCGCGCTGGAAGATGACGTAGGATGCCGAGAACACCACGATCATGCCGGCAATCAGACCGGTAACCTGCGGCCAGATCAAGAGCAGGCTTTGGCCGAGCGGCAAGGGCGCACCCATGATCGCTCCGCGCATCTGGCTCGGCAGCATGGGGCCAAGTGTCCGGGTTTCAGGGTTGAGCAAGGCCAATACGGCTTCGCTGAACAGGGTGCCCGGCGAGAGGCGTTGCAGCGCAAGCGCAAGCTCCTGCAATCCGATGTACTGGTCGAGGCTGGTGATCTCCGGCGGCACGAAGGCCCGGGTGATCGCCTGAGCGATCAACGGCCAAAGAATGAAGAAGAAGAGCCAGAGGCCCAGCGCACTGAGCGCCGATGTCGCCGTCGATCGGAAGACCACGGAAAAGAACATGGCAACGGCGAGCCAGACTCCGCCGTAGGCGACAGCAACCCCGAGGAAGCCCAGCGCTCGTGCCACTTCCACGCCACGCGGCGGCAGGCCGAGAAGCAGCAGACCTGCGCCGAACACGATCAGCCACAGCAGCGCCACGTACATGCCCCTGAGGGACGAGCCCGACAGCTGCGTCATGGTGGCGATACGCGCGCGGTCCCGCTCGGTGCGAAGCTGGAGCGCAACCATCATCGAGACGCCGTGGAACATCACGAACGCGATCACGCCGGCGACGTGCAGGAACTTCCACCAGGTGTAGGCGGGGAACGCCAGCATCACGCCGTAACGGTCTTCTCGGCGTCGCGGAGCCGGCGGGCCACCACGGCAAGGATCTTGCCGGCCACGCCGGGCTCGTCCCGAACCACCTTGTCGAACGAGGTCTTGAAGAGCCGGATCGCGACGACGGGCGTCTCGGCGATCACCGAGGCGGTTCTCGGTCCGCCGTCGAGCAGCGAGATCTCGCCGAAGAACTCCCCGGGCCCGGCGCGCCCGATCGTGCGGTCGTCCCGGACGACCCGCACCTCTCCCTCGACGATGACGAAGAAGGTGCCGCCCGGCTGCCCGGCCTCGACGATGACCTCCCGCTCGCGGAACGAGATCTCGTCGGCGTGCTCGGCGATCTGCCTGAGGTGCCGGCGCGACAGCCCCTCGAAGAGCGGGACCTGCGCGAGCAGGTCGGCTCCCCGCCTCCCGAGCGGCCGGTCCGGCCGGCGTCGACCCGAGGGCGCGGTCCCCCCGATCCCGCCGGTCGCGATCGCGCCGGGGACGGCGCCCGTGAGCGGTTCGAACGCGTCCTTGCCCAACGCCGCTTCCTCCACCGGCTCGACGAACCCGGAGCCGGCAGCCTACCCCACGTGGCGGCCTCGACGGAACGAGGCCTCGCGTGCTGGTCACGCCGGAGCACGGACGCTAGCGTTGACGCATGCGGGAACGACTCGAGGCGCTGCTTGCCGAACGGATCCTCGTGCTGGACGGCGCCTACGGGACCGCGATCCAGGCCCGGACCCTCGCCGACGGCGACTACCGCGGCGAACGCTTTCGGGATCACCCGCACGACGTCGCCGGCGACCCCGACCTCCTCAACCTCACGCGCCCCGACGTCGTGGAGGACATCCATCGCTCCTACCTCGCGGCCGGCGCGGACATCGTCACGACCAACACGTTCACCGCCACGGCGATCGCCCAGGCGGACTACGGCCTCGAGGAGGCCGTCTTCGACCTCAACGTGGCCGGCGCTCGGATCGCCCGTCGCGCGGCCGACGCGTTCGGCCCGGATCGGTTCGTCGCCGGATCCGTCGGTCCGACCAACCAGACGCTCTCGCTCTCACCCCGCGTGAACGAGCCGGCGTACCGCACGGTCTCGTTCGACCGGATGGCCGAGGCGTACGCAGAGCAGATCCGTGGACTCGTCGAGGGCGGGATCGACGTGCTGCTGATCGAGACGATCTTCGACACGCTGAACGCGAAGGCGGCGATCGCGGCGGCGAGCGACGTGGCGCCCGACGTCCCGCTGATGATCTCGGTCACGATCACCGACCGGAGCGGCCGGACGCTCTCGGGCCAGACCGTCGACGCGTTCTGGCTCTCGATCACCCACGCGGAACCCTTCAGCGTGGGCGTGAACTGCGCCCTCGGGGCGGCCGAGATGCGCCCGTACCTCGAGTCCCTGGCGCGGATCGCGCCCGTCTTCACCACCTGCCACCCGAACGCCGGCCTGCCGAACGCGTTCGGTGGCTACGACGAGCGCCCCGAGATCACCTCGAAGTACCTGCGGGAGTTCGCCGAGAGCGGCCTCGCGAACATCCTCGGCGGGTGCTGCGGGACCACCGACGAGCACGTGCGGGCGATCGCCGCCGCCGTGGACGGTCTCCCGCCGCGGAGGATCCCGGCCGGGCGCAGCGTCACCTCGTTCAGCGGGCTGGAACCCTTCTCGATCACGCCGGAGACGGGCTTCGTGATGATCGGCGAGCGGCAGAACGTCACCGGATCCGCTCGATTCCGCCGGCTGATCGAGGCCGGGGACTACCAGGCAGCGGTCGAGATCGCCGCCGACCAGGTCCGCAGCGGCGCGAACATGCTCGACGTGAACATGGACGCCGACCTGCTCGACGGCGTGAAGGCCATGACGACGTTCCTCAACCTGATCGCGACCGAGCCCGAGATCGCGCGCGTCCCGGTGATGGTCGACTCCTCGAAGTGGGACGTGCTCGAGGCCGGCCTGAAGTGCCTCCAGGGCAAGGGCATCGTGAACTCGATCAGCCTGAAGGAGGGCGAGGAGGCGTTCCTCGAGAAGGCGAATCGCGTCAAGCGCTACGGGGCGGCCGTGGTCGTCATGGCGTTCGACGAACAGGGACAGGCCGACACGGTCGAACGCAAGCTCGAGATCCTCGAGCGTTCGGTCGGGCTGCTGATCGACCGTGCCGGCTACGTGCCCGAGGACATCGTCGTCGATCCCTGCATCCTCGCGATCGCGACCGGGATCGAGGAGCACAACGCGTACGGCACGGCGTTCATCGAGGCCACCCGTCGGCTGAAGGAGCGGCTCCCCGGCGTCAAGGTCTCCGGCGGCGTCTCGAACCTGTCCTTCAGCTTCCGGGGCAACGACGCCGTCCGCGAGGCGATCCACTCGGCGTTCCTGTACCACGCGATCGCCGCGGGCCTCGACATGGCGATCGTCAACGCGGGCCAGATCGCCCTCTACGAGGACATCCCCGCCGACCTGCTCGAGCACGTGGAGGACATCATCTTCGACCGCCGGCCCGACGCGACCGAGCGCATGGTCTCGTTCGCCGAGACCGTCAAGGGCGGCGCCATGAAGAAGGAGCTCGACCTCTCGTGGCGCGAGACGAGCGTCCAGGAGCGCCTGAAGCACGCACTCGTGCACGGCATCGACGAGTTCATCGAGGAGGACACGGAGGAGGCGCGCCGGGCCCACGAACGACCGCTCGACGTGATCGAGGGCCCGCTGATGGCCGGGATGCAGGTCGTCGGCGACCTGTTCGGCGCGGGCAAGATGTTCCTGCCGCAGGTCGTCAAGAGCGCGAGGGCGATGAAGCGCGCCGTCGCCTATCTCGAGCCGTTCATGGAGCAGGAAAAGCTCCAGCTCGGCCCCGAGGGGGCTCGCGCTCAGGGGAAGGTGATCCTGTGCACGGTCAAGGGCGACGTGCACGACATCGGCAAGAACATCGTGGGCGTCGTGCTCGGGTGCAACAACTACGAGGTGATCGATCTCGGCGTGATGGTCCCGCCCGACGTCCTCCTCGATACCGCCGCCGCGGAGGGATGCGACATCGTCGGCTGCTCGGGGCTCATCACCCCATCGCTTGGCGAGATGGAGGGGGTGGCCAAGGAGATGGAGCGGCGCGGGCTCGACCTGCCGCTGCTGATCGGCGGCGCCACCACCTCCCGGCAGCACACCGCCGTTCGGATCGCGCCCGAGTACGGCCAGCCCGTGGTGCACGTCGTCGACGCCTCCCGCGTCGTGGGCGTCGTCTCGGATCTCCTCGACCCCGACCGGCGTTCCAAGCTCGACCACGTCAACCGCGAGGACCAGGAGCGACTCCGTCAGCTCCACGCGGAGCGCGAGGCCCAGCCGCTGCTCCCGTATAGGGTCGCGTCCGAGCGCCGAACGCCGATCGTCTGGCGCCAGCAGGACCTGCCCGAGCCGGCGTTCACGGGCGCCCGGGTGGTCGAACCGGAGCTCGCGGACCTTCGCCCGTATATCGACTGGACGTTCTTCTTCACCGCGTGGGAGCTGAAGGGCCGCTACCCACAGATCCTCGACCATCCGCGGCACGGCCAGGCCGCCCGGGAACTGTTCGAGGCCGCGAACGATCTCCTCGACCGGATCATGGCCGACCGTTCGCTCTCCGCGCGAGGCGTGTACGGGTTCTGGCCGGCGTCGGCCGAAGGGGACGACGTGGTGCTCTCGGAGGGCACTCGGTTCCCGATGCTCCGGCAACAGGCCGACCACGGCGACGACCGGCCCAGCAGATCGCTCGCGGACTACATCGCACCCTCGGAGACCGGACTCGTGGACCACATCGGTGCGTTCGCCGTGACCGCCGGCCTCGGGGCCGACGAGCTGGCGGGACGGTTCGAGGAGGAGCTCGACGACTACCAGGCGATCATGGTCAAGGCTCTCGCCGATCGACTGGCGGAGGCGTTCGCCGAGTGGATGCACGAGCGCGCCCGGCGCGAGTGGTACGAGTCGGGCCCGGCGATGAGCGGCGACGACCTGCTCGCCGAACGCTACCGTGGGATCCGGCCCGCGTTCGGCTACCCGGCCTGCCCCGACCACACACGCAAGGCGACGCTGTTCGAGCTACTGGATGCCCCGAACGCCGGGATCGACCTGACCGAACACTACGCGATGACCCCCGCCGCCAGCGTTTCGGGCCTGTACTTCGCGCACCCGGCGGCCCGGTACTTCAACGTGGGGCGCCTGGGTCGGGATCAGGTGGAGGAGTACGCGGCCCGGTGCGGGATGGACCGGCGCCAGGCGGAGACCTGGCTGCGCCCGAACCTCGCGTACGAGCCCGACTGACACATCAAGGGCCGACCGGTCGTGCCCGATACGACTGCTACCGTGAGCGAGCCCGTGGGTTCCTTCTGGCACTCCTTCGCCGACATGGCCGCCGTCGAGTCCGGCGGCGAGCTCGTCATCGACCGCGGCAAGGGTGCGCACGTCTGGGACGAGCACGGACGTCGCTACCTCGATGCGACCGCGGCGCTGTGGTACTGCAACGTCGGCTACGGCCGCGAGGAGATCGCCGACGCGGCGCATCGACAGATGGTGCGCCTGTCGGCGTATTCGACCTTCGGCGATCAGTCGAACCGGCCGGCGGTCGAGCTCTCGGAGCGCGTCGCAGGGCTCGCGCCGGTCCCCGACTCAAAGGTCTTCCTGACGAGCGGCGGGTCGGACTCGATCGACACCGCGACGAAGATGGCCCGCAGGTACTGGCAGCTCCGCGGCCGGGCCGAGCGTACGCTCCTGGTCACCCGTCAGCACGCGTACCACGGGATGCACGTCGCCGGGACGAGTCTCGCCGGCATCGAGGCCAACGCGGCCGGACACGGGCCACTGGTCGGCGACGTGGTGAAGATCGCCTGGGACTCGCCCGCGGCACTCCGCGATGCGATCGTGGCGGCGGGTCCCGAGCGGGTGGCCGCGTTCTTCTGCGAACCGGTGATCGGCGCCGGGGGGGTGTTCGCGCCGCCGGACGGGTACCTGGCCGAGGTCCGTGCGATCTGCCGCGAGACCGGGGTGCTCTTCGTTGCGGACGAGGTCATCACCGGGTTCGGGCGGGTCGGCGACTGGTTCGCGAGTTCGCGGTGGGACCTCGAGCCCGACATCGTGACGTGCGCGAAGGGCATCACGAGCGGCTACCTGCCGATGGGGGCGGTGATCGCGGCGCCGTGGGTCGCGGAACCCTTCTGGCGGCCCGGCGCGGGGGTGTGGCGGCACGGCTACACCTACTCGGGCCACGCCACGGCCGCGGCGGCGGCGCTGGCGAACCTCGACGTGATGGAGCGAGAGGAGCTGCCCAAGCGGGCGCTCGAGCTCGAGCGCGACCTCGTCCAGGCCCTGGCGCCGCTCGCCGATCATCCGCTGGTCGGCGAGGTCCGCGCCGGCACCGGGGCGCTCGCGGCCGTGCAGTTCGCCGATGATGCCCTCGAGGACGACCCCGGTCTCCCCGCTCGTGTCGTCAAGGCCTGCAGGGCGAGCGGGATCCTGACGCGAGCGCTTGGGATCGGCGCGCTCCAGATCTCGCCCGCGCTCGTGCTCACGGGGGACGAGCTGGACGAGCTTCGCGACGGTTTGCTGGACGCGTTCGCCGCGGCGTGATGGCTGTTCGGGGCCGGGGAGGCGAGCCGGAGAACGAGCTAGTGGAACGAGTGCCCGCAGGCGCAGGAGCCCTGGGCGACCGGGTTGTCGATCGTGAACCCCGAGGCCTCGAGCGAGTCCACGAAGTCGATCTTGGCCTCGGAGAGGTAGGGCACGCTCATGCGGTCGATCACGACGCGGACCCCGAACTGCTCCTCGGCGACGTCCTTCTCGGTGAGCTGATCGTCCAGGTACATCGCGTACCGAAGGCCCGAGCACCCGCCGGGCTGGACGGCCACCCGCAGGGCGATGTCCGAGCGGCCCTCCTCGACCAGGAGCTCCTTGACCTTGCCGGCGGCGGATTCGGTCAGCTGGATCATCGTTCCTCCGTAGGGGATGATGTCGTTCTCGTCCGACAATTCTAACGGTTCGGCGGGACGTTCTCGTCGCGGGATGCCGTTTCCC
>Ga0081455_10009334_pt1 | contig 10098 bp, 8 predicted proteins | sample TabmetS3T2R1_FD_70207 | JGI IMG/M metagenome (GOLD analysis project Ga0081455, IMG submission 70207) | Tabebuia heterophylla rhizosphere microbial communities from the University of Puerto Rico - S3T2R1 | ecosystem: Host-associated > Plants > Roots > Rhizosphere ... | reverse complement strand
GCACCAAACACATTAGACGTAACCTTAGGTAGATTTTTCATTGGATCTGGAGAAATAAATGAATATTGGAAATCACATTTGATAGAAAATGAAAACCCCTGAGGTGCATTCGAGATAGGGGAAGATCCAATGGTGAGCCATTGTGTGAATTGTGTAATAAGAATGAGCGATATCATATATGCACGGAATCTAATAATCAGCATTTATGCTTAACATGTTTTAACAAACTTCATTTTGGCATTAATGCCCCACGAACAGGCAAATCAATGGTATATAATAAATGCATTTTTTGTAATGTAGTCTTTGCAACCAATGCTAAGAGCAGTGTATGTGATGACTGTTCGATCATTGTCACTTGGAAGTCAGTAATGCATTATCTAGCTGGGGTAAACAGAATCTCAGCGCTAATCAAAGAAAATAAATTGGACTCTAAATTAAGGAACGAAAACTATTGCATAGAAAATCTCGGTACCCGAGCTACACAGGTCATAATGGATGCAATAGATAGCTCAAGGCGCCTTAAAGATTAAAATCTTAACGTTTATTTAAAATGCAATCAAATGAAATTATTTCGGTTCTTTTTCGCTATGGTCCAACGTGAGATTCCTGAGGTAAAGGAACTAATTACTAGTAACGGATACATATTTGGCTGACTATCTAAAAATCTTGAGTTTATATGACACTTGACTAGCCAAGGAAAAGATCAGTTCTGTTCTCTAGCCAGGAAACGTGCTTTCAAGATGTGCTTTGTTTTTTCTGCATCACATATAGGTCAGTGAGTAAGAGATATCCGATATCCCCCTTCATACTCTAGGTGCCCTACAATTATGATTGATGCAGTCTATGAGATTGTCAACTATGATCCAGTCAATATATGGGAGATTACATTTATCTAACTGTCCCTTGTCCGGGAGTTCATCATTTTTGACACATATGTATTTGATCTTATGGCCATCTCTTCGAAAGGAGTTTTAAGCCTGGTTACATCTCGTTTGAAGAATAGATCTATAAACCAATCAACCATTACCCGTAATTTCTTCTCTACAGTTGGAAGGTTCGACAGATAGTATGCGCGCCAGAACCACCATGCTGTAAACCCATGAACCTTATATCCAAGTAAAATCCCGACACCATTTCTCCTACCTATCAATGTCATAACACCTCTTGTTTTGTAATCAAATGCTTTCTTACGATTTTCTTCACCCTTAATTGTAGAGATTAAATTAGTTGCTGCAATCTTTCCTTGTCTTATTGCATGTTGAGCTGTTGGGGGATAAGGCATTCCTGTATTAGGATCGGTGATGCATGCACAATCACCGAGTGCCATAACGGTATCTGTGGATCCAAGGGCTTCGAGAAAACTATTGGTCACTATTCTCCCAGATTTATCATGCTCACAAGATAATGCAGATAGTATACTTTGAGGCTTTCCTCCACCGGCCCAAACAATTGTCTCGGTTGATATATTAGTTCCATCATTCAATTCGACACTCGAGGATGTTACGTTAATCACACGTGTATTCAAGATCACTTCAACTCCATCATCTCTAATCTTCTCTAGTGCAAACTCGGCTAATTCCTCAGTTACCTCGGGAAGTATCCTTCGACCTGAGTTTACAAGAATTATTCTAGCATCGGTTCTTTGTAGATTGTGGTAAAAGTATTTTATAGAATCCTGTACAAAGTCGTTCAATTCACCGACAATTTCAACTCCTGAAAAACCACCGCCAACTACGACGAATGTCAACAATCTTTTTCTAAGGTCCAGGTCCTCATGCTCAATATCAGCCTGTTCCAACATATTTATCACATGATTTCGTAAAACAATGGCGTCACCCAGACTCTTTAGAGTAAACGCCCCTTTGGCAGCTTCATCCATGCCATAGAAGTTAGTTTCGCTCCCTAACGCTATGACTAGGTAATCATATTTCAGTATGTGGCTACGCCATTCAATAGGATTTGGCTGCTTTCCAATCCAATGGCTGATAACAACCTGTTTATTGTTTAAGTCGATTGACTCTACATCAGCTTCATAGAATTTTGCTCTATTGCAAAATACTCTCAATGGGGTTACTATATGCCTTGTCTCTATCATTCCTGAGGATATCTCAGGAAGCATAGGTGTGAAGAGGAAAAAATTGTCCCTACTTACGAGTGTTATGTCTATTGATATATCGTTCTGAAATGCTTTTTGTAGCCCTCGTAGGACTTCAATTCCTGCAAATCCTCCTCCCAATATTAAAATGCGTGTTAATTGAATTGGTTTCTCGCCATGAACTAGTTCTAGGTGTTTCTGGTATGAATCGATTCTAGAAAAGGAAATATCACATTTTGAACATCTATATCGACTGCCAAACTTGATTGATAAAATAGACGTAGTTAGTCCCACAGTGATACCGAAAGCTAGATGCATGATAACATAACTCACAAGCACTAACGGTAAGCTATATTGAGATAATGTTGTACCATATTCGTCATATGAGGTTGGCATCACGGTAGTTAAAGTACGGTCAATCTCTGGTAACAATATTAAAAAGTAGACAGGTATGAAAAAAACTACTAGGATCACAGAACCGGCGAATAACCCATAAAGCAAACCATTTGAGATCTTACTTATATTTAATATTCCTGTCTTGTAGAGAAAAACTCCGATAACGATACCTATTGAGATAGCAGTTATTGTATGAATTGCAATCCCAGCATAAGCCGCGTCAGAAGAGTTAACGCCTATGACATGGCCAAATGCTACCCAAGTAACATAATAGGGTAGGCCCATCCCGACTTCAAATGCGGTTGGAATAAGCATAAATACTGCTCCTAACATTGCCCCTATGACAACAAAGAATACCTCGCGTTTAAAAGAAAAATCTACTCTAATTTCTGTTGCTTTTCTTTTGTTCATTTTTTATCAATTACTCCCAGGGGAGGAAGTGCTTTAGTCCTGCTCCTAAAGAGCTTGATCGCCTACCACATCGTTGAAGTTGCTTGTATATTGGTTGCTCTACATTCGAACGCCATACATAACTAGGATAATCATTATCCATAGTCATGATATATTGTTAAGAGGAACTCTTATTAAAAATCTAGTTAACTCAGTTAACTGAATCTGGTCTTGAAGGATTGAGTCATGGTAGTACCGACCGCTTTCAGAAAGTTTATTAATTTCCAAGCTTCTCTTAAAGATTATGAGAGGAAGATGGGCATCAGCAGCTATAGGAGCAGGTATAGCCAGAAGGCGTGCCGGAGCTGAAATGGATCAACAAGCACAGGCTTTCAACGCTCAGCAAGATCAGGCTCAACGGCAGATAGAAGCTCAACAAAAGCAAATCGAAGCACTACAACAACAAAAACAAAATGCGCCGCCACAGCAAGAAGACCCCACTGCAAAGTTGAAGAAATATGCTGATCTCAAACAACAAGGAGTAATATCAGAAGAAGAATTCCAGAAACTCAAGGCTGACTTGTTATCTAAGATATAAGCTTTCATTTAGACGAACAATTAATCTTCTAACTTTAATTTTTTTGAAATCTGATAGGATATGGAACTAGACCAGTTAACATCATGCGTTTTAGAATCTCCTTAAGAAACCGTTAAATGGACTCATGATTTTAAATATTTTCTACACTTTCACGTCATCAATTTAGATCCTCTGTTATGAATGAAAACGATTAAAGGGTTTTTATTCGGAGGACATTAATATCCGTACCGAGGTGTAGTGACAATAAATAAGCCGATTCTAAAAATGTCAACCCCAATAAAAAAGGAACTAGTTGAGCACTTTCACTGGGTCAATACTGACAAATCAGAAACGGTCCAGGCCTCCTTGATTTTGTCTCCCTCAAAATGTAGGATCTCGACTCCTCGAGCCTCAAACTTCTTGTGAGTAGCAGGAAAGTCTGCAAAGTCCTTTTCGTGTGTGGCTTTTAAGTTCCACCTAATGGCAACCTTGTTATCTTCTCCGAATTCATCTACTATAGTGACTTTCATATCTGGAAATGCAGCGAGGTCTTCGGCCACCCATCGTTTGAATTCCTCCAGACTTCTAACCTCTTCAGCCATCCCATGGTAGATTATATCAGGCGTAACAAAGTCCTTTGCCATCTCTGTTTTTCTCGCATTAAATATTTCTTCAACAAACTTTCGAGCTACTGCCTTGTTTTGTGTATTGGACATGCTTTTTACCTATCATATGTGACCATTAAGCTTTGCTATTCATACGGCGAAATTCTGATCAAAATCCAAGTGTGTGTGCATCATCATCTAGATTGATGGAATCTCTTTTAAGTCGCAATAGATGTTTCTTTTTTTATCTCCTCTAGCAATCCTTACATCCACAATTCTTTATCCTAGGACCTAAAATATTCGACTGGTGAAATCCTTGTGTTTCGTGTTATCCCAATATTAAGCGCCATACCAGGAATCCTATGATTAATGCTGCTACCACTCCTATGATTCCTATAATTATGAGCATGTTCGAGCCTCTGTTGCTTCTTCGCATAACCTTTAGCAAGATGATTCACTATTTAAAGATCATTCCTTTGTAATTTGACTTATAATAATCAATGGTCTTGCTTACATTTCTATGTTCGGTAGAATGGATTTTGCAATCATAACTTTATCGCTAAGCCAATACGGCCCGCTATAGCCATAATATTTATAATTTTGAGAAGACTGCGGAATTCATATAATCAAATAATGGATATCACATCTAGGCTTAACGCTTTTGAAAACAAAGTCTATTTAGAAAAAATTTCTAGGTCAATAAGGGAGCTAGCGTCTACTACTGATATTCTACTTTTCGCACAGCAGATGATCCCTTTAAGTGAATTACTGAACAGCTTTGATCGAAATATAGAAAATTCATTTCCAGATATTGATGAAAATACTCAGGACCCTAGCTACTTTATAGCCGCCTACTTCGATACAAAAAATATAACCGATTCAATATGGATTTATAGAGTAGTAAGGGCGTTAACGAGATACATTCTTCTCTCCGATAGATTCTATGAGACAAGAAATGATAAATATACTCTACTTGCAAATCAAGTTCTTAAATCTATAAATGAAATCCTGCGATCCGGAGACGATGTACAACATCTTATTTACTCTATTAATTATTCATTAAAACAATTCTCAACATTTTGGAAATTTGAGCACATCATAAAACGTCGTATACTTAAAAAATATACTTTCTCATATAATGAAATAAGACACTTTAATTTATCAAAGTCATCAGATGCCTTACTTGTCTACGCAAATATTTTGGATGCGAAACTTCCAAGCTTCAATCAAAATGCCGCTTTAGTCCTTCATTACAATCAGGCGTTGCTCGATATACAAGATGACTGGGAGGATATAGAGGATGACGTTCAGGAAGATATGCCTAATATCTTTGTTATGGCCGCTCTTAATACTACCCCATACGACAGAATAAAAAAATTCAGCCGTGAAGCCGTTAGGGCCGCTGTTCTGAACGGAAACAACCTATCTGAAGGACCTGTTAGTAGGTTAGTAAACGAGCTTCAAAATTCAAGCAATGGCATTTCTATCCCCGACAACTTTGCATTCTTAAAATCCCTATCAGGTTGTTACGCAAACGCGTTAAGGATAAAGATGGCCTCATCAAATTCTTGATAATAATATGGCCGATTATGAACGCAACCAGGTATCGCCATATTGTGTTTGTCAGACTCGAACGATTAAAAAAGTGGACACATAACGTATTGCTAAGTTAGTAAAGTCAAAGTCATTATTGCTACGTCCCACAGTTCGTTCTTGGATAAAGGTTTCACATTTGTTGCCCTAAACAGCCTACGCTCAGAGTAGGCGCCTACAAAGATAACCCGTTAACTCTACTCAACTTTATCTGAGATCGCTATTTCGAGGTATCATGTTACAGATTATGAAGAATTAATTATGAAGGACGTAAAGGTCATGCCTTGAATCCTCTCCCTTCTCCGTCGGGGGACGCTTCAACCGTGTGAACCCATTAATACAAAGCCGGATGACCACGTGCCTATCGATGACGACGACGGGAATGAGGATGATAATAATGATGATGGTGACGATTATAGGGGAAGCGAAGATGATGGTGGGGAAGGAGATGAAGATAACGGAGATGATGACACTACTAGCGAAGGCGAGGACGGAGAAGAGGATGCAAGCGGGGACCAAGATGAAGAACAGGGGGGTAAATGAGACTTAGCCGAGACGATACCTCACAATAGCCGAATGCGGAGATACCTCTTTTTTCATTTAAATTAAAAGAGAAAGTTTCTTTTGTGAAAATAATTAATAGTTGATGACTGATAATTGATGATTAATTATGGATAATCGTCCGAGTCTGTATGTCAGTGGTGGGCGACGATGATTCAACTATTCACAGTATGATCCACTGCGGTATACGATTAAGAATAAGAAGGGTCCCCTACATGTCGGCTACGCTAGCGACTACTTTTAATAAAATTAGGACTTTTCGAACTTTGACAATACCCAGGTCTATACAGATTGGAATTTTTTAATACTTGAAAAAGGGCCATTTCCGTCTCGCATCAGATGGTGACATAAATATATAACAATGTTAACCTTGGAAACAGTTTCGTTTCCGATGTTTTCGACCGTTTCTCTAGCTGGTTAAAGTGTTGCACACTTGCATAATTCCACAATCCATCTTTATCATTATTTAGACAATCAAAATATGACCTGGTAAGTCATAAAAATTATAACTTATAAAAAGGTCGTAGTGCAACAAAACGTCACAAGCCACGTTTTTTTATTTGATTCATTTAAATCTTTTTGACTAGTGATGAAAATGCGTTTAACGCACCATTTACAGTAGTTGTGTTGCGACATATATATATAAAAATATAAATTTATAACCATTTCAATTTAAACTATACCAACAGGGGGCTGAATGCAAAAATTGCTCCTTTCTTCCCCTCTTAATTATTTTCGGCCCATATCCTACCAGAGTGCCCAGTAGAACACAATAAGTGTCGTATCAGATACAAAAATGATTCAGATATTGGAAGAGGTATGATGTACTGGTGTCATGAGCATGCAAAACCTACACATGTGAACCAGAACAAAATTTTGGGATTGGGGTTATTTCTTGAGTAACCTATCTATGTCAATCTATTCTATTCGTCTTCTTCTGATGCCATATTTTATTTTGATTAAAATCAAGACATTGTGGTTGGTTATTACTAGGTTGTTGTAGATTTAAAACGGGATTTTGTCCAAAGCTCAATTCGGGTACAAAAACTAAAGATAGTATAGCAACTGCAACAGTTGGAATCAATCCATGATATGGTTTTCCGTGCAATTACGACATCATATACTAGTCTCAAAATAATAAAATTTCTAGTGAGTGAGCAGTAGTTGACCACTTCAGCAAGTTGGAATGAGGTGAGGTAAGCCAAGTAATTTAGAGTAGTTCAGACAAAGAGGAATACGCCAATAACATACTGTTGAAAAACTCAGGTATCAATCGAGTTTTTAATGTCATTCGACTATTGATCACTACTAACAAGTGGAGATGAATTGAGAATTTTTGGTTTGTATTTCATTATTGTTTTGGCAGTATTTTCTACCTCGTCAACGCTACTAACCAATTTCATGAGCTGTAATGCATCACGTACATCCTTTGTTCCCATTTCGTACCATACTGTGGAGGCTATTTTATCCGCTATTTCTTTATTCAATCTATATCTATTAGCTGCTAACTTTTCTACTATTTCTCTACACTCGTTGAAATTGTATTCAGGTAGATGAAATTCCATAAGTCTGCTTCTAAGTGGCTTACTTAGTCGTTCTATATCATTACTTGTTGCAAACAATTTGATACCTGCAAATTTCGTCTCATGAGTCTTTCTTACTTTTGTCGATACTAGTGTCCCTGTCTCGAGCAAATTAAGAAGCATGTTTTGGTCTCTCCTTGGCATTTTCTCGATTTCGTCTATGAGAATTATTCGTGTTCGTGGATATGCAAAGAGTTTTTCGACGATTCCAGCTCCTGATGCATTCGTAGCATCTATGAAAAATACGTCAGTCATACTTTTATGAATAGAAAGCAAAAACATTGTTTTTCCAGATGCAGGGGGCCCAACCAGTACACAATGCAAGGCCTCCTTAGATACTAGCATTTTGCTTAGGAGCAGTTTTAGATCATTGTAAAGATGTATATCTGAAAAAAATCTATCTTTAGACTGCAATCCCTTATCCTCAAAATCGATTTCGAGGATCCCCTCAGTCATATTGATTTTGCGAAAGAAGTTCTTGAAAACCATTGAATATTACTACTTCCTTACATGATTCCTTTCTTTTAGAAATCTGTCTATAAGTTCTTCTATGACATCATTTTTCTTTCTCCCACCATACTCCTCAATTACCTTGATACTAAATTTTTTCCATTTGTCATCTGGGATATCTATAGTAGTCTTTGCTACACATTTGTCATCAACGGATTCACATTTAGGTGTATCCCCTTCTGCACGGGAATATGTGGAGTAACAGTAGAATCAAACACTAATTAACATTTTATTTACCTCCCTTCTTTGACCGTAGTTTCCTTCTTCTATCGAGTTATCTTCCTTTTAACTTATTACACCACAACGATCTAAACAACACTGACATTGTGCTATATTCTTTGGTAGCATTATAGTTTTTGTAATATTATATTTTGGTCATGACAAGAATCTAAGTATTTGAGTCCAGGCTAGGGTAAACTTGATTGAATGCGGTTCTGGGATGATAATATTGGCTCTACGAAAAACAATGGAAAAGTATAGTAAGCAATAATACATGAAACCGTAGGACATGTTGTAATAGGTTTTTAGTTCTATACTGGTCAGATATTTGTTATCATATATTCAAGGTAGCATATCATTGTTTTGTATGTAATCAGAATTTTACGGACATAGATACCGCAAAAGGGCATTCCAAATCTTTCAGTCATGATGTTGTTGAAAGGGTGCAAGGAGCCAGTGAAGATGGTAAATCACTTCTGGTATGAATAATTATTTGCTCACTTTCTAGTGAGGACTAATGGATTGAAAATACTATGTCCTAGTATCATAGCACACTTGTCAGCCTCAGAGTAATAGTCAGTATTCGTTATATATGACATCCAGCTATAAGAAATATTGGAGTCAGACATTTACCTGTTACAATTGGCTGAAGGGGTAAGGGAGGCTCTAGTTAATGGTGGATTTTCTACGATAAAATCTATACTAGAGTCCACGACGTCTGATATTTCGAATAGGGTTGGAATTGATCCGTATGTTGCACAAATTATTTTTGAGGAAGCCAAAAGACCCATTTCGTTTATTTTACTAGTATTAAAAAATCCTGTGTTACCTACTTATTATATCGATATACAATAAAGTATAGAATCGCTGCTACACCACAGAAAATATAATCATACATTCTATTCTAACCTCTAGCCGTATAACTTCAATTTCAATTTTGATAATATCTAGTGTCGATATCTTGCATGATTATGAATAAAAAAAGAGATTTGGGTTATTAAGAGGCTCTGCTCTACCTATATGAACTGTATTTAATAGTCTCACCGGGTAGATTGACCGCCAGCTGTTTGATTTACTACTTGTTCAAAAGCATGCATTTCTAACAGATCAGAAATAATTTCTACGCCTACAGTATACCTCAGAGTCTCACTCGCGTCCATAGTCGGTATCTTGTCAGCTAAAGCTGCAAGTAGTGGGTGGTTTGATCTTATCTCATTTCTTATTTGTTCGGGGCTTTCATGTTCTGGCACTACATGTATTATTTGAGGAGATGTCGGGGGCATCATTCCTGTCATATTGGTTCCTCCCTGTGCATATGCCGCCATTGAATTGAAAGAGATTGCTGCTAACAAGATCATTGCCGTTGCTGTAACCATTGTGATAAATTTTTTCATTAAAGAAACAGAAGAGATACAAGCTTATAATTTAACTTATCAAAACTCGTTTACCTTCAGTTTCATTATTTGGTTTACCTCATTGCTGATGTCTCTAACCAAATATCAACGGCTTTTTTAATAGGTTTAACTCTATATTTTTAGGAACTAAAATAAAATGAAAACTGAATACGAT
>Ga0081455_10009333_pt1 | contig 10098 bp, 8 predicted proteins | sample TabmetS3T2R1_FD_70207 | JGI IMG/M metagenome (GOLD analysis project Ga0081455, IMG submission 70207) | Tabebuia heterophylla rhizosphere microbial communities from the University of Puerto Rico - S3T2R1 | ecosystem: Host-associated > Plants > Roots > Rhizosphere ... | reverse complement strand
GCGTTCACGGACGCCCACGCCGACAAACCGGGCATCTTTCAAGAGGCGAGCGGCGGGACGCTGTTTCTCGACGAAGTAGGCGAGTTGACGTTGCCGCTGCAGGTGAAGCTGCTGCGCGTGCTGCAGGAAAGTGTCATTCGCCCGCTCGGCGGTGGTAAAGACGTCACGGTCGACGTGCGTGTGATCGCCGCGAGCGTCCGCGACTTGAGCAAGGAGGTCGCCGAGGGGCGGTTTCGCGAGGACCTGTACTACCGCTTGAACGTGCTGCAGATCGTGGTCCCGCCGTTACGCGATCGCCTCGAAGACGTTTCATTGCTGATCGACCACTTCATCGGCCGCAACAATGCGCGCCTAGGCACACACATCCGCGGCATCGATCCGCGCGCAAAAAAACTGCTGCTTAGCTACAACTGGCCTGGGAACGTTCGCGAGCTCGAAAATCTGATCGAACGCGCAGTCGTGCTCTGTGAAGGAGACGTCCTCATGCCGGAAGACATCCCGGAGCGCGTCCACGCGCCCGAAGACGCCGTAGCCCAGGTGTTGGCCTCGGGCGAGCTCTCCGTTAAGCGGGCTACGCGTGTGATCGAGGAATCGCTGATCAAGCGTGCCCTGGAAAAGACACGCGGTAATCGTACGGCTGCAGCGCGACTGCTCGAGATCTCTCATCGCGCACTTCTCTACAAAATCAAAGAATACGGGCTATCGTAGCGCCGCCATGAAGGTGAGCATCACCAAGCACCCCGGCGCGTGGGACAAGCTGAAGAAGCGTCCCGACCCGCTGACCAGCATCGCGCTCACGATCCCGGTGTTCTTGCTCTATCACCTGGGCATCTTGGTCGTGGACTCGCGGAGCGACGTCGACATGGTGTCGAACGCCGTCCTGGGTCTTCTCAAGTCCAGTCCGCCGGTCTACGTCGTCGGCACGCTCGCGCTTGCACTGGTCGTCGCGACCGTCACCTGGATCGAAGAACGCCGCGGCGCCAGCACGAGCGTGTCGCTCACGCGCGTTTGGCTCGAGGGCGCCGCGTTTGCCCTGGTCGTGCTCGCGCTCTTCGGATGGGCCACCAGTCGCGTGTTGCGTTCGACCGATCCCGCGGGCTTGGAGACCTTGGGCGTGTGGGACAAGATCGTGCTCGCGGCCGGCACGGGCTTTCACGAAGAATTCATCTTCCGCGCGCTCTTGGTGACGGGCTTTGCAGCCGTGCTCACGAAGATCTTTCGCCTGAACAACAAGGGCGCGCTCGGCATCGCGATCGGGCTGTCATCGGCGGCGTTCGCGCTGATCCACAACGTCGGTCCGCACGGCGAGCCCTTCCTGCTGGACGTCGCAGTCATCCGGCTCTTGCTCGGCGGTTTCTTCGCAGGGCTGTACATCCTGCGCGGCTTCGCGGTTGCGGTTTACGGCCACGTGTTCTTCGAGCTGCTCGTGTACTTCTTGTACGCGTGAAACGAGCAGCCCGGTGAGTCGTCTCGCGTCGCGCCTGCCGCTGCTCACGGCTGCGGCCGCTTTGACGGGGATGCTCGTCCCGGCCAGTGTTGCGTGCGCTGACGACTGGCTCGCGGTGTGGCCCGCGTGTTCGATGGCCGATGCCTTCCGGCCGGCGCTCTCGCTGATGTATCCGGCGCCCGGGTTGCCCGCGGTCGTGCACGCCGGCGAGACCTTGTGGGCGCGCATGCGCATGCCCGCGGCGCTCACGCCGCCACCAGGCATTCAGCAAGAGGGCGTGCTCGCTGCCTACGTCGCGGAGCTCACTGGCTCGCCGCTGCGTGTCGGTACCCCAGCGGGCGAGCGCCACCGGCACGTGTTGCCCGTGGTGTCGATTCGACCGGAGGGGTCCGATTCGCTCGTTTACCGCATGCGCATCGAAATCCCTGCCTACGTTGCACCGGGAACCTACGCGTTTGCGCTGCGCACGCCGTTTGGCACGCGCCGCGAGGAACACGCGCTGCGCGTGTTGGCTGCCGGCGCGCCGCTCCAGATCGCCCGCTTGCCCAGCGCTGTGCTCCTGCCGCCATCAGCTGCAGCGACCCGTCCCGTCGACGTGTGGCTTCCCGGGGAGGGCGCGGAACGAGCGCTGGCGCGCGCACCGGGTCCGGGCGCGGCCGCCGCAACCAGCTACGCGGGCGCGAGTGACGATCTCGCGCCGACATTGCTCGGCGAAGGGAGCGCGCTTGCCCTGCGCATCGGTGGCGAGCTTTGGGTGCGTTCGGGATGCAGCGCGGCGGCCGCATTCGAGCGCGACGTCGCCGCGGTTCTGGCCGTGGAGAAGTTGCGCCGCGTCGCGTTCGATGCCGGCCGGTCGGCCCTGCCGCTGTCCGCGGCCGCGTCTTCGAAGCCGGCCGTGGTCGCAGTGCGTTCGGATGGCGTAGAGATCGACAACCGCGCGGGCGTCACGGCGACGGAGCTGTCGCTCTTGGTGCCGTTTGGCGCAAGCGTGACGTCGGACGCAGGCGAGCTCGCGTTTTACCCTGCCAGCGAGCCCGGCGCGCGCGCGCCAGTCGCGAAGCTCGCGCGTGTTCGTGTGTCCCAGGGCGCGCTCGCGACGCTGCGCGTGGGCGCTGCTGGGACCTCGCACGCGGATCTCAGCTTGCGTCCGACGCGCGTGCGCAGCGGGCAGGAGGTCCGCATGCGCGTCGCGGGTGCGGATCCGAGCGTGAAGGTCGCCTTTGCACTCGGCGTCGCGCGCAGCGCCTACGCTTCGCGCGAGCTGGAGACGACCTTCCTGGGGCCCATCGAGCGCCCCGTGCGCGCGCAAGTGTTCGCCGCCGACGGCGCGGGCCAAGTCGTCAACGGTCACGTGTGGGTGGAGCCGCACAGGCCCCCGAACTGTGCGGTCGCGAGGCGAGGCGCCTCAGGCGAGCCTCAGCTGCTGCTCGCCTGGCTCGGGGTCGCGGCGCTGGGGCGGGCGCTTGTGCGCCGCCGCGGACTTGCTAAAAACGCGCGCCCGGGCGGGGGAGTGGAATAGACTGCCGCCCTAGCTTCGTTTGAGAGGCCGAGATCGTGGTTCGCATGCGCATACGAAGTGGACTTATGCCGGCGCTGGCCGCGGCGGCGTGGCTGAGCCTGTGCGCCGCGTGCGAGCCGACGCTGATTCCAAACACGCGCGTCGAGGACACCAGCGAAAATCGTGAAGTCGTCGACTTCATTGAAAAATACCGCCAAGCCGTCGAAGCGCGCAACGTGCCTGAACTGCTGTCCATGGCATCGCTGAGCTACTTCGACGACATGGGCACGCCGGCCGGCGACGACGATATCGATTACGACGGCCTGCAGGTCGGTCTCGCGCGCATGCGCGAAGAAGTCATCGGTGCGCGCTATCAGATCTCGTATCGCGCAGTGACGTATGCGTCCGATCAACGCGTGCTCGTGGACCTGCTGTACACGGGCTGGTTTCGCGTCAACACCGCCGATGGGCCGCAATGGAAGCGTAGGCTCGAGCCACATCGCATCGTGCTCGCTCGCGAAGATCGCGGTTACCGCATCATGTCGGGGATGTAGACGTAAGCGTTCGGTGTAGTCCTCGGTCACCGCCGTCACGCGTGCACGCGTACGCACAGGTTGAATCGCTCGCGCGGCGCACGGTAGCCTAGAGCACCGAAAGTGCGCGCGTTCCAGTTCCGCCGTGTACCTCCTGCCCTGCGAGGCATCTCGTGACCATGGGCGACAGCTCGGGGTCCAAAAAGCAACTCGGCAAGATCATGCTCGCGCAGAAGCTCGTCACGCCGGACGAGCTCACGGGCATGCTCGAGGAGCAGGCGGCGCGCGGCGGAAAGCTCGCCTCGACGGCTGCGCGCGAGGGGAAGATCACCATTACCGACGCCCTGCGGGTGCTGTCGGAGCAACACGGCGTACCCGCCGTCGACCTGCGCCGGCAGGTGATCCCGCTCGCGAACCTGCAGCTCATTCCGATCGAGATTGCGCGCGAGCATCTGGTGCTCCCGGTGAAGGTGCACGGGGAGCAGCTGCTCCTCGCCATGGCGACGCCGGAGAACGAGACGAGCATCGAGGAGATCCAGTTCGTCACCGCCAAGACCGTGTTCCCACACGTGTCGCTCGACGAGGCGCTGCGCGAGGCGATCGATGAAGCTTACGCGCTCGCCGAACGCGGCGAGACGCACTACGTGGGCGACGCCGTCAGCGACGAGGAGCTCGCCGCGATCGGCATCACGCGCCCGGCGCGGGCGATCGTGGCCCAACCGATGCCGAAGCTGCCGGAAGTGCTGCCGGACATCGAGGCGGGCGTGCTTGCCGCTCCGAGCAGCAGCACCCAAAACATGGCGGGCGTGGTGCACGCGCGTCCCCACGATACGAGTGGTCCGGAGCTGGATGAGGCGTTTTCGGTTCCGCCGGGCGTGCTCAGCCAGGCCCCGCGCGAGACGATCCGCCACGACAAGAAGGTCCTGATCGTCGACGACGACGAGGAGATTTGTAAGCTGATCGAGCTGGCGCTGAGCCAGGCCGGCATCCCGACGTTCGAGGTGCACTCCGGCACTGAGGCGCTCGAAGCGATTCGCACCCAGGAGCCGGACGTCTTGGTCTTGGATGCCGTGTTGCCCGGGGTGCACGGGTTCGACATCTGCCGGCGCATCCGGGGCAGTCAGCGCTACGGGAAGATCCCGATCGTAATCGTCAGTGCGATCCACCGCGGCTGGCGCGTCGCCGAGGACCTGCGTGAGGCGTACGGCATTCAGCACGTGTTCGAGAAGCCGATCGACTTACAGCGCCTCGCGCGAACCGTGAGCTCCTTGCTCGAAGGATACGACGTTCAGCACGACACTGCGCTCAGCAGCGAAGCCGAGGCCGAGCTGAACCACGGCATGAAGGCGTTCGAGGGCGGCGACATCGACCAGGCGATTGCGCACCTGGGTCGCGGCATCGCGATCGACCCGCTGGCATTCGAGCTGCAATATCACCTCGGTCTGCTGCACGGCCGGCGCGAAGACCATTTTGCCGCCATCGACGCGCTGGAAACCGCGGTGCGTCTGTCGCCGCGCCATTTTTCTGCGCTAAAGAATCTCGCCGTCGTGTATCAGCGCGCCGGTTTTAGGCACAAAGCAGTCGAGACGTGGCAACGTGCCATGGCCAACGCGCCGGACGATGAGACTCGGGCTCACATCAAAGATCACCTGGTTACCCTCTTGTGAGGCTGGCGCGCGGCGGCGAACATCGCGCGGCATTAGGCTACGGTCTTCCGCAGGTTGCTCGCTCTTCCGCCCCCGTGCGTTCGACTTTTCGAGATGAAGTTTCTCTGCCGCAACTGCAAAGCGAAGTACCAGATTGCCGATGACAAGGTCGTCGGTCGAACCCTGCGCATGACGTGCCAGCAGTGCGGCGAGCCGATCGTCGTGCGCAGCAGCACCTCGACGGGGCGATCGAGTCAGGTGGGCCGGCCCGTCGCGCCGATGACGCTGGCGGGTACAGGGCCGAACCCACTGGGTGCCGACTTTCACCGCCAAGTCGCGGCGGCACCGCGTGAGATCGCGGCACCGCAAGAGGAGTGGCACGTGGCGATCAACGACGTTCCAGTCGGCCCGATGCGCCGGGACGAGGTGGCGCGGAAGATCGTGATGAACGCCATCGATCGCGACTCGCTGGCGTGGCGCGAGGGCATGGAGGATTGGCTCGCGATTCGCCACATCCCCGAGCTCGCCGCGATGTTTCCAGCGCCGGGTGCGCCGCCGGCAGTCACGTCACTCACCCTCAGTGGCGTGCCGCCCGCGCCGGGCATGGCATTGCCCATCGCGCCCTCCAAGGCCGCGGCGTCGCACGCGCCCGCAGCACGCGTGGATCTACCGCCGGTCGGCGGACGCCAGTTGATGGGTCTCGACGAGTACTCCGTGCCGCTGGAGACCGAACCGGTCGTCGCGACCCAGCTCGCCCCCGAGGCTCCAGGCGTTGCGGGCGGCAAACCGCTCGGTTGGGGACCGATGTTTGCGCTGGTTGCGGGTGGCGCGTTCATTCTTGCGGCGGGTGCGTTCCTCGGCGTGCGCGTGCTCGCGCCGCAGCCTGCGGCCGCGCCGGCGCCCGTCTCGGCAACGCCCGAGGCCCCCGCACAGCCCGCGAAGGAGGCGGCGGCGTCTGCGCGAGATCCGCGGTCGAACGTGATCGAGTTGGACGTGCAGCCGATCGAGGGTCAGCAAGCCGCAGCCGCGCCCGCGAGCGCGCGGCGCACGCCGGCTGCGAACGGCACTCCGCCTGCGGAGAAGAAGAAAGAGCTCACGCAAGCGGAGAAGGACATGCTCGCGCGCATGGGTGGAGGGCTGGACCAAGCCGGTCCGAATTTGCGCGCACCGAGCGAGGCGCCATCGTCAACGCCGGGCCAGAGCGGGCAGCTGACCGCTGAACAGTTGTCGGCGGTCGTGTTGCGTGGTCGCAAGAACTTGCAGCGTTGTTACGAGACCGCGCTGCGCGGTTCGGGCTCGACCGACACCGTGCGGCTCGATGTGGAGATCGAAGTGTCGCCCTCGGGAAACGTCACCGTCGTGAAGGCGAATGGAAAGGGATTGCCCGGGATGGACGAGTGCATCACGCGGACCGTGAAGATGTGGCGATTCCCGACTTCGGGTGAGGTCACACAGACGCGCTTCCCCGTGGTGTTTCAACCGGGCGCGTAGTTTGGAGAAAACGCACATGACCGAGCCCGCACCTCTACTGTCAGCCGACGTCATCCAAGCTCGCGTCGCCGAGCTCGGGGCGTCCATCACCACGGACTACGCCGACAAAGAGTTGGCGATCGTCGCGGTCTTGGCCGGCAGCTTCATCTTCTGCGCCGATCTCTGCCGGCATATCGACCTGCCGCTGTCGGTCGATTTTCTCGGGGTACGTTCCTACGGCGATTCGACATCGACGAGCGGCATCGTTCGCATCACGCACGACTTGATGCGTCCCGTCGAAGGCAAACACGTCTTGCTCGTGGAAGACATCGTCGACACCGGGCTCACCGTGCGCTTCTTGATGGACAACTTGCTGACGCGCCGGCCCGCGTCATTGCGCTTGGCTTCGTGCCTCAACAAACCTGCACGCGCGCGCGTCGCCGTGCCGATCGACTACCTCGGGTTTACGATCGAAGACGTCTTCGTCGTCGGCTACGGCCTGGACTACGCCCAACGCTACCGAAATTTGCCGTATATCGGCGTGCTGCCGGGATGAAAGGGCGATCGTGACCTCGCGCTTGGAAATGCTCGAAAAGCTCATTGCGCGCGGCGCGCAAGACCCGTTCGTACACTACGCGTACGCCATGGAGTTGCGCGGCCTGGGCCGCACGGCCGATGCGCTCGATGCGTTCGACGCGGTGCGAAAGCGCTTCCCCAGCTACGTGCCCACGTATCTCATGGCAGGCCAAGTCGCCACGGAGCTCGCGGCCCATGCGCGCGCACGCGAGTTCCTGACGGCCGGGCTCGCAGCCGCGACTGCGGCCGGGGATGATCATGCGAAGTCCGAGCTGGCGTCCGCACTTGCAACCCTGCCCGAGGGTTGACGGTACGGGACGCACGGAACGCACACGGACAGGCACGGGGACGCGCAAGCGCCCCGAGGATCACGGTCAGACTGCTCAGCGTTTGGCGCGCTTCTTCGCGGGAGCACGCGCGGCGGTGCGAACCGGCGTGTCCCCTTCCATGGCCTCCAAGCCGCGCAGCACTGCCAGCCGCAGCACGACCGAGCGTGAAAGCCTGCCCACCACGAAGATGTCGCTGTTACTGCGGAGTGCTGGGATCAGGCTGTCAGCGCGCTGAAGTAGGGATTTCGGCAAGCGGAGTGTAACAATGCTGGAGTCGGCCATCGGTTCCTTTCTACGCGACGATATCGTGCGGGGTCATGCGCCGCGTGCTCGGTCGGGCGCTCACGCGGGCTTAGCGGTCGAAGTATTGCGGTGCTCCGCGCCCCAATGTCGCCGAGCCAAGCCTGCGGACAATACCACGATGCAAGGTAAACGTGCGTTGATTGTGTGCAGCATGTAATGCTCGAGAAAGCGTTTGTGTGAATCGACTCGCGACGAAAACGCTGCATTGGGCCGACCAGACGCATTTGCATCACGCGCTGGTGCTCTCGTGCGCTCTGCTGTCGCTCGGTGTCGCGTGTGGTCGCACCTCACTGCGCATCGAGCGATCGGACGAAGATGCCGGTGTAGCGGCCGAGCGCTGCAATGGGCGCGATGATGACCACGACCAGCGCGTCGACGAAGACTTTCGCGATGATTTGGGGCGCTACACCTCTGACACCGATTGTGGGGAGTGCGGCCTTCGTTGTGAGAAGCAGACGTCCCGAGCCACGGCGATGACGTGTGGTCTCATCGACGAGGTGCCGCGCTGCGTCGCGGCTGAGTGCGAAGTAGGGTACGAACCATCGCGTAACGGTCGTTGCGTGTCGCTCGCGGACCGGCTGTGTATGTCGTGTTCGAGTGACGCCGATTGCGGGCCGCTGGCTCGCGCGCGCTGCGCGGACATCGCAGGCCAGCGACGCTGCACGCTCGCGTGCGAGGCGCGGGAATGTCCCGCGGGGTTCGTCTGCGGCGCGGGTGATGCGATTTGCGTGCCGGATTCGGGTGATTGCACGTGTGATGCGGGCGAGTCCTTCGAGCTAGCCTGCGCAGTAATCGGCCCAGAAGGCGAACGTTGCGGAGGGCGGCAAGCGTGCCGTGATGGGCGGCTGTCTTCGTGTGACACCGGTGAAGAAGCGTGTGACGGCGTAGACAACGACTGCGACGGGAAGGTGGACGAGGCGTTCGTTGACGCGCTCGGTGCTTACAATCTGGATCCGAGGCACTGTGGAGCGTGTGGTGTCGACTGCCGCATGGCGGCCGATCCATCGGGTTTGCCGCTCGAATGTGGTGGGGATCCATTCGCACCGTCGTGTGTCACCGTGTGTCCGGATGCCGCGGATGGCGTGCAAATCGGCGATCGGCTGGACGCCAATCGACGTATCGACGATGGCTGCGAGTGCACGGTGACGAGCATCGATGATGGCGCCGGTCAGGTGGCCGGTGAGCCGCTGGATACGAATTGTGACGGCGCCCATGGTGACGTCCGGCGCAGTTTCTACGTAGCGAACGACGGTGACGACGAAGGGCCGGGCTCGGTGAGCCGCCCGCTGCGGACGATGACCCAGGCATTGGCGCGCGCCTCTGAGTCGCTGCTGTTTCGCATGAGCTCACGGCCTGATGTGTTTGTGGCTTCGGGGACATACGCTGAGAACCTCACACTCCCGAACGGTGTGAGATTGCACGGCGGCTACGCCCGCGATTTCTCGATGCTCGACCCGGAGGCGTTCGAGACGCGCGTAGTCGCGACGGCTTACGTGGAGGGTTTCGGAGCCGCGGTGCAGGTCGGCCCGGCAGGGGATCGCGAGACGCTCGCGGAGGGGTTACACCTGCGTGGTTTCGACGCTGACGGCGATGGCGCGCCCGCCGTGGGTTTGTACGTGCCCGAATCTTACGCGGGGCTCACGCTGCGATCGCTCGTCGTAGAGAGCGGCCGGCCGTCGAACGGTCGCAGCGGCGCGCAAGGGCCCATGGGCAATGCGCCCATGACTGCAGCTACCGGCGGCGATACGCCGCGCATCTCGACCGAAAACGCTGCTCACCAGTGCCGCGGCGGCGCAGCGAACACGCTCGCGGGCGGCGCCGGCGGACGGAACGTGTGCGCGGCCGGGTCGGTCGCGGGCGGCAACGGCGGTGGAACCGTGTGTCCGGACTATGGGCAGCGTGCAGCGAACGGCGAACCTGGATTGGGTGTCGGTGCAGGCGCCGGCGGTCCAGGCGGCACCGATCTTCGCGGGCCGATCATGATGGGCTCGAGTTGTCCGGATCCGGTGTGCTGCAGCTTGGCGGATTTCTCGGTGCCTTCGCCGTACCTGCAAGCGGCGCCGGGTGTGAACGGCGCGGCTGGCCAGCCGGGTGTGGCCGGCACAGCGTGCACCGATCCGATCGGGAGTTTCCTGGCCGAGCCCGGTGCCGCTGACGGCGGCAGGTGGATCGTGGGTGCTGCGACGCCGGGAAGCAGCGGCACGCCGGGCGCCGGCGGCGGTGGTGGTGGCGGCGGTGGCGGCGTCGAAATGAACTTCGTCACCGGCACCTGCGAGTTCGCCGATGGTTTGGGCGG
>Ga0081455_10009332_pt1 | contig 10099 bp, 10 predicted proteins | sample TabmetS3T2R1_FD_70207 | JGI IMG/M metagenome (GOLD analysis project Ga0081455, IMG submission 70207) | Tabebuia heterophylla rhizosphere microbial communities from the University of Puerto Rico - S3T2R1 | ecosystem: Host-associated > Plants > Roots > Rhizosphere ... | reverse complement strand
CCTTTTGACGAAAGCGTATTTTCTCACTGCGTTGCCGGCACTACTTCTGATTTTTCTGACGCGGGCGCGGCGAGCGGCACTGAGTTTCGGCATTGCGTTCGCAATAGCGGGCTGGTGGTACATACGCAATCGCATTACGACGGGCACATGGTCCGGGCTATTGGAATCAGCCAAGCTGGTCCATCACACTCCGGGGCAATTCTTCGAAGCGGCGCTCCGCGTAAATTGGCGCAATGCGCTGGATTCGACGTTGTTCTCGCATATTTGGTTCGGTGGAACGAGTTCGTTGACCGTTCGCTCGTGGATGTACCATTTGCTCTTTGCCTTAATTGCCGCGAGTATTATCGGCGTTATTTGGGCGATCAAGGACAAAGAGAAAAGGAGCTACATCGGGGCGCTTGGCGCTATTTATGGATTCTTCTGGTTAGGGCAACTTTATTACGTCGTGATGTTGTTCATGACGAAAGGCGCTTCTACATCCATGGGATGGTACATCTATTGCGTTGTGGCGGCTGAGATTGTTCTATTTGTCGTCGGCATTCAACGTCTCATACCCGAGGCATTTCGACTGTCGGCGATTGCGATTCTGATTGTTCTACTAGGCGCACTTGATTTCTATACAGTTAATTTCGTCAGCATTCCCTACTACACGGGATTAACTTCCCACGCAGCCGGCTCGGGCTCTGTTGGCGCATTTCATTTTTCAGCTCTCAGGGGCATTGGTATCGGCGGGATCGTGGAGCGGCTCTGTTTCATGAAGCCCACGTGGCTAACGCCCGCGATTCAGTCGTTTTTTTATTTGAACTATTTAGTGGCGACGCTGTTTTTGATCGTGTTGCCATTCGCGCTCCTGTTCGAACGCTTGCGCGCTCAAGGCCGACCATGCGCCCCAACGAACTAGAACGTTACCATGGATGCGCATCCGTGGAGACAGCGAACTAACTGGACATGCGCAATATTACGATTTTGTTAATTCTTTGCAGTGTTAGCGCCCTGGCACAGCAGTCTGAATTGGAGCGCTGGAATCTGTTCTGGCAGGCAACCTCGATCGGCCAATATCACGGGACGTTCGATTCTCCCTACCAAGGTCCACGCAGTTTGCAGAGCTATCCCGAGCGTGACGTGTCACTCACGACGACCCTTTTCTTTGGCCTTCGACTCGATCAAAATACGCAGCTTTACTTCAATCCTGAAATCGCCGGCGGGAGAGGCTTCAGCGGTGTCAACGGCCTTGCAAACTCCAGCAACGGGGAACTGCCGCGGGTGGCCTCCGCGGCGCCCAAGCCATATCTCGCCAGGCTCTACGTCTCACACGATTTCGGTTTCGGACACGAGAAAGAATCGTTTGAGAGCGACGCAAACCAGTTGGCGGGAACGCGTCCAATGATTCGCTATACGATTACGGCGGGACGGTTCACGTTGACGGATTTTTTCGATAACAACCGGTATTCACACGATCCACGTACGCAGTTCATTGGCTGGGCGGTGATGTTCAACGGAGCCTGGGATTACCCGGCCGACGTACGCGGCTACACGTGGGGATGGATGCATGAGTTTCATACGAAGAATTGGTCCTTTCGGTATGCGAGCGCGGCTATGCCGAGGGTTGCTAACGGGCTCCGATTCGATCGCAGACTCTTTCGCAACCGCGGAGATGTGTATGAGGGCGAGTATCGCTACGCGGTGAGAAAACATCCTGGCGCAATCCGGCTGCTCGGATACGACAATCACGCTAACGCCGGAACATATAGCGAAGCTATCCGGCTGGCACAGCAGACAGGTGGGACGCCCGATATAACTGCAACTCGACGCAACGGAACGCTGAAGTATGGTTTTGGTATCAATGCAGAGCAGGAGATTACGAAAAATATTGGAATATTCGCGCGATTAGGCTGGAACGACGGGAAAACGGAGAGTTTTGCATTTACCGCGATCGACCGGTTAGCGACCGGTGGCATTTCGATTACGGGCGAGCGATGGCATCGGCCATTCGACACAGTGGCAACAGAAATCACTACAAGCGGGTTATCGGCGGTACACGCAGACTATCTGGCACGAGGCGGCAGCGATTTCCTAATCGGAGACGGCGGGCTTCGCTATGGGCGGGAGACAATCTCGGAGACATATTACAGTGCGAGATTCTTTCCGGGCTTCTTTACAAGCTTCGATTTACAGCACGTGAACAACCCAGCTTTCAACCAGGATCGCGGGCCGGTTTGGATTGAGAGCATTCGCTTGCATATCGAGTTAGGAAAAGAGATATTTTCCAATTCCAAGAAATAAAGATCTGCAACTTGTTATTAAAGAAGTTTGTCATCGAGTATCGGTTCGGACATCGACGGCGAGACGAAGCCTAATCCGGGTTCCGCATTCTGGCTCGCCGTAAGGCGCATCGACAAAAACAAAATCAATAGCTGCTGGATGGCCGCGAGAAACGCGCTGGCGGTAGCGATACCGCTCGGTGTCGGGATCGCGTTGGGAAATCCGCTGGGCGCGGTGGCTATAACGAGCGGCGCGCTGAACGTTTCTTTTTCCGATGGGCGCGATCCCTATGGCCAGCGTGCACGCCGGATGCTGCTGTGGAGCGTGATGGGAGCGCTCGCCGCGTTCATCGGTTCCGTAGCGGGATGGCATTATCTGGCGGCAGTGCCGGTGGCGGCGTTATGGGCCTTCGTGGCCGGCTTGCTCATTTCGATCAGCATACGGGCGGGTGATCTTGGGCTGAATACGTTAGTCGTTCTCGTCGTATTCGAAGCGCGCGGCGTTCGGACTATTGAAGGAGCGTTTTACACAGGCTTATTGGTTTTGGGCGGCGGTCTCTTGCAGACTGCGTTCGCGCTGTTGTTGTGGCCGGTTCGCCGGTACGAACCTGAGCGGCGCGCGGTCGGGCAGGCCTATCTGGACGCTTCGCGGGGAGTGGACCCGAACTCCGACATCCTCATTTCTCCGCTCAGCCCGCCGAATACCGACACACAGGAAGCGCTGCAAGCTCTAGGCCGCGATCATACAGTAGCGGGCGAACGCTTCCTTTTGCTATTCGACCAGGTCGATCGCTTGCGGTTCTCGATCTATTTAGTGAAGCGGCTGCGGGATGAATTGGGCGAAGGAGACAATCAGCGGTCGGAGGTGGAAGGCGACGCAGCAAGTCACTTAGATTCGCTGCTTACGCTCACTTCGCGCTTTTTAGAAGCTATTTCCGAATGTTTGTTCGACGATCGCGCCCCGTTGCCATGGGCGGAGCTTCTAGGACAGCTTGAAAGCTTCGTAGAACGGGCGCAGGCGCAGAAGAACGCGGCTCAATTTGCTCTGGCCGGCAATATCGCGACAGCCGTGGACGTGCTCGGCGGCCAGCTTCGGATGGCGGCGCGGCTCGTCCGGCATACGACACCCGAAGGCGAACGCGAGTTTATTCTTCGCGAGCAGGCACCGCCGTTGAAGCTGCAGCTTGCCAATTGGCTAGCGATCTTGCGAGCCAATCTGGATATCCGTTCGGCGATCTGCCGCCACGCGATTCGACTCGGCTTGTGCATTGCTTTGGGCGACGTCATCGAGCGCAGTATTAGCTGGCAGCGAAGTTATTGGCTGCCCATGACAATCGCCGTCATCCTGAAGCCAGACTTCACGGCGACATTCAGCCGAGGCGTGCAGCGACTATTGGGTACGTTTGGCGGGCTGGTTGCCGCTACGGTGCTGTATCACGTGATACCCGGCGCGGCGTTGCAGGAATTGATGCTGGTTGGTGTATTCACGTTTCTGCTGCGCTATCTGGGACCGGCAAATTATGGCATCTTCACGGCGGCGGTGAGCGCGTTGATCGTATTTCTGATTGCGGCGACCGGCATCCCGCCGGCCGAGGTAATTGCTTCGCGGGCCTTGAATACCGGCGCGGGAGGAATTCTGGCGCTGATCGCGTACGCGCTTTGGCCGACTTGGGAACGAACGCAAGTTTCAACGGCGATGGCCGACATGTTCGACTCGAGCCGCACCTACTTCCACACTTTAATTCGACGATTTTCGAACCCGGACGATCCGGATCTGGAACATACGCTGGACGAAGCTCGGCGGGAATGGCGGCGTACGCGGCCGGCTGCCGAAGCGTCTGTGGATCGCGTGCTTTCCGAACCCGGCACGCTCGATGCGAGGCGGGCAAGCCTGACGGGAATGCTGGCGAGCTCGCATGTATTGATGCATGCCATGATGGCCCTCGAGGCAGGCTCGCTCCAAGCAAAATCGCGCGATTCGCCGGATGCGCTGCGAACGTTCGGAAACGATGTGGAGTTTACGCTGTACTATTTGGCTGCGGCTTTGCGCGGTTCGCCTTCGGCGAGCGAGACGCTCCCGCAATTGCGTGAGGATTATAGGCGGCTAGTAGAGGCGCAGAAAAATCTTCCGGCGCAAGATGAATATGTCCTGATCGAGACAGACCGGCTTACGGTGAGTCTGAACACGCTGCGAGAGCAGGTGATGCGTTATTTGGGCGGCAAGTGAGAACCGGGGCGCGATTGGATTGTTTCCGAATCACCGGTTGACTAGTCACTTAGTTTCTCGTAGGCGGTTGAACTCTGGGCCATTCGCATAGCATGCTCGTCAAGACGTCGTAGCGTCTGCACGCTTCCCGCTTGCATGCCGGCTTGCAGGTGTCCATCACGGGCCTCACGTGACCGGTGCAGAATGTTGTACGTGACTTTAACCCCACGATCGACTTCTTCAAAAGTGACGGTCGTCAGCCACTCCGGGCTTCCAAATTGTGGTGCGTCGTAACACTCGGTGTACACCAGTCGCTTGTTACGGACGATTTCACGGTAGACGCCTCGAAATGTATGATCACTGCCGTCCGCCATGCGCATCACCATCTGCCACGCACCGCCAACACGCAGATCGATCACGCAGAGAGTTATGGTGGATCCTTCGCAACCCCACCAGTGTCGCAGGTGCTCTGCTTTCGTCCATGCTTCGAACAAGAGATGACGTGGGCGCTCCAAAGTACAGGTGAAAGCAATTTCTCGGTCTGACGGAAGAGCAACTACAACATCAACCCCGCTTTTTGCGAGCATTCTTCTCTATCTCCTTCGATTTCACTGTGCCCAGGTAATCGTCCAGCCGGGTCATACTAGCCGTCCAGAACTGCCTGTATTTCTCGACCCACTCCGACGCTTCTTTCAATGGAGCCGCCCTCAGCCGGCACGGTCGCCGTTGTGCCACGCGGCCGCGGTCGATCAGCCCGGCACGCTCCAGAACTTTTAGGTGTTTGGTGATGGAGGGTGCAGAAAGCGAAAACGGTTCTGCAAGTTCTTTGACTGAAGTTTCCCCCAACGCGAGTCGCGCCAGAATGGCGCGACGCGTCGGATCTGAGAGAGCTGAGAAGGTAGTACTGAGCTGGTCAACCATGATGTCGTTCACGTTTCCATTCTCGACGCTCAACCCGGCATCGGCTTCTCGTGGATTACCATCCAGGAGGTGCCGAACCGGTCACGGATCTGGCCGAATCTTGACGCAAAAAATGTCTCTTGCATTGGCATGAAGACTTCGCCTCCTTCGGTGAGCAGCTTATATATGCGCTCGGCTTCGGCATCGCTCTGGACACTCAGCGACAGATACACACTACGCATGGGTTGAAAGCGCTCCGGTGGAACGTCGCTCGCCATGACCTCGGTATCGCCAATCGCAATTTGTGCGTAGAGGATCGCGTTCTTCGACTCTGGCCCGATCCCGCTGGATTCCAGACTCTGTTCGTGCGTCATCATGGCAAGGATCTTTCCTCCGAGATGATTCTCGTAGAACCTGAACGCTTCGGCACAATTCCCGCCGAAATTAAGGTACGTGCGCAATTTCATTGACACCTCTCGTTGAACAGTTATACTGTCATAATTTACTATTTGGCTAATTAGCCATATGGTAAATATACAAGAATCGGAGTGTTTCTGTCAACGCTCAAGCGCCCTCATACACCAGCAACAATGAAAATCCGTCGAAACAGAAACGGAACGCGGCCCATTTCCGATTTGGGATAAAACGGGTCGAGGCGGGATCGGTATTCATCGAGAAATTCCCGACGTTCGCCGTCATCCTCTATAGGGTCCAGGTAGGGCCGCAGGCCCGTGCTTTTGTACCACTCCACGATCCCGTCCAGATCGGGCATAATCTGCAAATAGTCGGTCGCCCAAAGATCGAGCCATTTCGCGCTGCGCGCGAGGACTGTATAGTAAAACTCCAATGCGTGAGAACGCCACTCCTTCGCCCGCCCGTCCGGAAACCACTGACGCCACTGTTGGCTTCGAGCCATTTCCCGCATGATCCGGTTCGGGATCGCATCGTATGCGGGCATGTGTGCAGCCAAGACTCCGCCGGGTGAAAGCTTCTCGATCAATCGCGGAAAAACTGTTGCATGATTGTCAATCCATTGCAACGCAGCACAGGAGAAGATCAGATCGACCTGTTCTCCGGGCTTTGACGGCTGTAAGGCCCACTCGCCAATGTCGCCAACGGCCCAGCACCGATCCGGCTGCGCAGCGCGTGCTGCCGCGATCATTTCCGGCGAACTATCTAAGCCGGCAATCGACGCAGCAGGCCAGCGCTCCGCACAAACCGCGGTGCTATTGCCGGGGCCACAGCCCAGATCGATGATACGCGCGGGCGCAGCGATATTGATCCGTTGCGCCAAATCGCGCGACGGCCGCGTTCTCCAATCCAGAAAAGTGCCGTATTGTGCGGGGTTCCAGCTTGCCATGAAAACTCAGCTTACCGGACGCAGAGGTCGAACGGCCTCAGTTAGAACTCTAAAATGTTACTAGCGCGAGGAAACCTTCGTATGTATCAGCCATCCGCATTTCGAGAGGAGCGACTTGAGACTCTGCATGCATTGATCCGCGCTCACCCTTTGGCGACGCTCATCACTGCCGGGACGGGCGGCCTGATCGCCAACCTTGTGCCGTTCACCTTGGCCGGTACAGGCGATAAAGGAACACTTCGCGCGCACATCGCCAAAGCAAACGATCAGGTCGATGCACTGCGGGCTGGGGCTGAAACGTTAGTCGTTTTCCATGGACCAGAAGCGTACATCACACCATCTTGGTATGCCTCAAAGAAAGAGCACGGGCGGGTTGTTCCAACGTGGAATTATGTCGTGGTGCAGGTGCGGGGAACGCCTCGAGTCATTGACGATACCGCTTGGCTGAGAGCGCAGATTGGCGCTTTAACTTCGGCACAGGAAAACCGGCGTTCCGAACCATGGGAAGTCAGCGATGCGCCAGAGCCGTTCATTGAGGGCCAGATCAAAGCAATCATCGGAATTGAAATACCGATCCTGAGTATCGAAGGAAAGTGGAAGGTGAGCCAGAACCGATCGGCTGCCGACCGGCAGGGCGTCTACGAAGGCCTTCAGGATGAAGAAGGAAGTACGGACATGGCCAAGCTGGTGGCCGAAAAACTTGAGCGGTCGAATTGAGACACACAACCTCGTTGCACGCGAGAGAGCAAAATTCAGGCTAGAGCTTTTGAGCGCCTTGGGCCTTGGCCAGATTCCGGTCAAAAGTGCCGAGCGGGAGGTGTCCGGCTTTGCGGGCCATTTCGAGCATCATGCAATCGGAAAAGCTTAGCTTCGGGTTTGCCCTAAAGAGGTCTAGTGCGGCCTCCACGATTTCGGGGCTTTGAAGCGTCAAGTCCCGATGTCCCAGCAGCATTTCGACTACTTTAGCGAGACGATTGGAATCCAACCTGTAGACGCTCGCGAGGACCCACACGGTCTCGGCAAGAGCAAGCAACGAAACCCAAGCTCCTGTCTCGATAAAAGCCTCGGAGGCGGCTACTTGGCGGAGATCATCGCGAGTGATCAGCCGAACAAGAACATTGGTATCAAGGGCGCGCATGGCGCTTTCGTACGTATTGTCGAATTCCCTCTTTTAACTGAGCGATGCTTCTTGTTTTCACTGGCTTCCGCCCGAACAATTCGCGATGAATGTCTTCCGAAGTGAAGCGGCCTAGACGACGGACGACAATCTTGTCCCCATCTTCCTCCCACTCTAGAATTGAGCCTGGTCGAATTCCAAGCTTCCGGCGCACGTCCATCGGAACGGAGATCTGGCCCTGTGCCGTCACTCTCGAATGTGCGATCGCCATGTTTAATATTACCAGGGTAATGGAATTGCCCTCGCAATCGCATAGTTAAATACGGACAGAATTTTTCGCAGGCAGCGATAGCGGGTGTGTTAACAACTTATTTCGCCGCGGCCGCGAGTGGCTGCAGATACGTTTTCTTTAATTTCAAGACAACGCCTGCGTTGCGATCGGCGGCTTCACTTACCCTGTATTCAGCGGCGACTCCAATTACCTGGGCGATTTCGGAAGGCGTGAGTTTGTAATCCTCGGCAAGCCAGGCGGCCATGTCGCTGGTAGCTTCTTTGAAGGCGTCGTCGAGCGAGCCGTCGAGCCCCATGCTGACGATCGCTTCGTCCGTTTCGATACGGGGATCGCCGATACGCTTATTGGGAATGACGTCAACTGTGAGCTCAACGTCCATCGAGGTTTCTAGCGCGTTTCCGTTGATTTCCCCGTCTCCCTGCGCGGCATGTCCATCACCGAAGTAAAGCAATGCACCGGGGTTCGAAACACGTAGATAGACGGTTGCACCTTCGCCAACTTCGTTGAAATCCATGTTGCCACCGTAGAAACCGGAGTCGCCGGTGCCTGGCGCGGCCCCGGAGATGCTCGGCGCGGCCGCAATGCAACCGAGCATCGGCTTTAGCGGAATTCGAAAATGCGCCAAATGCTCGCTAGGTTTTTCCGGCGACGCCGTGCCGCTTGCAAGGTCAAGATGCCATCGAATTTCCTTGCCAACGTCTTTCATTTTGACCGCAAGGTCCGAGTTAAGGCTACGGCCGACGAGGAAATCATCGCTGCTGGCCCAATCGCGATTGAGGCGAAGTTTGTTGATGTGCACCACCAGCACGTCGCCAGGCATGGCGCCCTCGATGTAGAACGGCCCGGTCTCGGGATTGCCGCCGCCAACGCGACGGATATTATTCTCGTCGGTGCCACCGGCATCCACTGTAGTGGTGTGAATCGTATCGCCGGGCGCGACGGTTAGAACAGGCTTGTTGAGCGCGGAGAACTGCCGGTAGAACACGGTGGGTGTGAAATCGTGACGCCGAGGTGCGCGATGTTCCAACGGCGGAGCGGGTTTTGCCGTGAGTGAGAACGTGTACGGATGGTCCCGATTCGCGGCGTCAGTAGCGACCAGCGTCCCTGTCAGGATTCCTTGAGCGAACGTACCGCGGACCTCGAAAGTGTCCTTCGTTTCGTTGCGCGCCACAAAGTGAATCGTGCTGTTATTTACGGTGCCTTCGAGTTTGTTGTCATTGAGCTCACCAGTGAGTTTTGAGCCGTTCTGCTTGAGCTCGAGCCGCATGTAGCGAGGGGTGCCGAAGAAGTCCTGTGTGACAATCCAACGGCCACTCCATGAGGGCGTTTGCGCAAAAGTAGCGAGACAAACGGAAGTAAGCAGACAGGCCGAAATGACTGTACTGTTCACGTGTATTCTCCTGGGCATTGTGTCCGATTTGTGCGAGCAGAGCTATGCTCCATGATCTGTACGCGAATTCTTACGTGAAGGTTCCCTACACCTCAGATGGCGACGACGGCGATCTCGCGGCCCGAAGCTCTGACAAGTCGTTTTATGTCGGCCGGGTCGCTTGTGAGAATCGTCGCTCTCTGGCGAAGGGCTAGCGTCACTACAACGGCATCGACGACATCCGTAGTTCTGCTCTTGCCTAGCAGCCGTCCAGCTTCATGCGCCTCGCCTTCACCAAGAGGAGCGACCACGCATCCCATCAAGAAGCGCCGGAGTTGGGCTTGTTGCGACGACCGACTAACCTGGGTGACAACCGGCGCAGGAACCAAAGGAACAATGCCAAATTCCAAGCGCGCCTTGTGTTCTGCCCATGCGCGCCTGTCGTTTCTGTCCGCCGCTACAAGAACGGCAGCGTCGTAGACAACGGCGCTCACGCCGGACGCCGGACCGTTCGCCCCGTTCGCAGTTGCGCCCGGACGCTACGGCGAGCTTCGTCCATCTCTTCTGCACTGAAGGGCCCGTACTGTTTTTCCC
>Ga0081455_10007562_pt1 | contig 10099 bp, 6 predicted proteins | sample TabmetS3T2R1_FD_70207 | JGI IMG/M metagenome (GOLD analysis project Ga0081455, IMG submission 70207) | Tabebuia heterophylla rhizosphere microbial communities from the University of Puerto Rico - S3T2R1 | ecosystem: Host-associated > Plants > Roots > Rhizosphere ... | reverse complement strand
CCGGGAATGAAAATTGACCACATCGACCATAGAAACCCGCTCCTCGTGGGTGGTGGCTTCTGTTTCCGTCGCGCTCCTGTCGCTCTCGTTCGGGGCGCTGTGGATCACCGCCGTTGGCCTCAAATCCATCGCTGCTGACCTCGGCGGCGCCCGCTCGGCGCCGTCGCTCGCCAACTCGCTGGCCTGGTTCGGCTCGTCGGTCGGCGGCATCGCGATGGGCCGCCTCGCCGATCGCTTCGGCATCCGCTGGACGGTCATGTTCGGCGCGGTCTCGATCTGCATCGGCCTGTTCATCTCGACGCTGGGCGAGGCCTGGCAGCTCTATGTCGGCCACGGCATCTTCATGGGGCTGCTCGGCAATGCCGGGCTCAACGCGCCGCTCTACGTCTATGTCAGCCGCTGGTTCGACCGCCGCCGCGGCTCGGCGCTGGCGCTGATCTCGAGCGGCGGCTATGTGGCCGGCACGGTCTGGCCGCCGATCTTCGAGCGCGCCATTGCGTTCGTAGGCTGGCGCACGACCATGATCGTGTATGGGCTGTTCATGGTGGCAATGATCGTGCCGCTCGCGCTGCTCTTCCTGCGCACATCGCCGGAGACTACGGCGGGCCTAACAGGCGACGCCGGCAAGGCAACGACGCCCAGCGTCCTCGGCTGGCCGCCGAACCTCGTGTTCGCAACGCTCGCGCTCGCGGCCTTCCTCTGCTGCGTCACCATGTCGATGCCGCAGGCGCATCTGGTCGCGTTCTGCAGCGATCTCGGCATCTCGGCGACGCACGGCGCCGCCATGCTGTCGCTGCTGCTCGGCGCCGGCTTCCTGAGCCGGCAAGTCTGGGGCGCGATCTCGGATCGGGTCGGCGCCCTGCTGACGCTGCTGATCAGCTCAATGCTGCAGGCCGCCGCCATGACCGGATTTGTGCTCACCCAGGACGAGGCCGGACTGTTCGCGGTTGCAGGCGCCTTCGGCATTGGCTTCAGCGGCCTCGTCCCGGCTTATGTGCTGGCGATCCGCGAATATTTTCCGGCGCGCGAGGCCAGCTGGCGCGTACCCACGCTCCTCCTCCTCAGCGGCAGCGGCATGGCGGCCGGCACCTGGATCGCCGGCATCCTGTACGACCACTTCGGCTATTACGCGCCCGCTTTCGCGGCCGGCGTCGGCTTCAATTTGCTCAATTTCGCCGCCCTCGCCACGCTGGTGGCCCGCCGATATTACGTGCGCTGAGACACGCACAGCCTGTTGCAAAATCCCTGCTGCGAATCCAACCTCTCAACAAGCCAATTCCGAGGGAGGAAACGATGGGCGCAAAGCGTCATGCGATCATATGCGTGGCTGCGTTGTTCCTTGCTGGGGCAAGCGCCACCGCACAGGAGCGGCGCGACGAGTTCTACTGGCTCGGCGAGCTCAACAAGGCCTCGACCGTCATGGTGGTCGAGCAGGGGATCGTCCCCAAGGCGCTCGGCAAGACCATCGCGGACGCGGTCGCGCAGGTGATCGCGGATGCTGCGAAGCCCGGCGCAAGACGCTCCGGCGACTACCTGCAGGTCGAACAGCTGCTCATTGCCGTCGGCGGGCCGGATGTGACCCGCATGCATTCGGGCCGCAGCCGCCAGGACATCGGCTCAACCCGCAATCGGCTCTTTCAGCGCGAGCAGGTGCTGGCGACCTATGTGGCGCTCAATGTTGCGCGCGCGGCGCTCATCGAGCTCGCCGCCAAGCACCCTGACGCCATCGTGCCGGCCTATACGGTCGGCGTGCAGGCACAGCCGATCTCGTTCGGTCACTACGTTCTCGCCTATACGCAGGCGCTGGAGCGCGACGGCGCGCGGCTTACGCAAGCATTTGCGACCGTGAACAAGTCGCCGCTCGGCTCGGCCGCACTCGGCACGTCGAGCTTTCCGGTCAACCGGCCGCGGCTGGCCGAGCTTCTTGGCTTCGATGGCGTGATCGAGAACTCGCTCGACGCCAATCAGATCTCGCCGATCGACACCGGCGCCGAGCTTGTGGGCGTCGCCACCTCAATTGCGCTCACCGTCGGTACGCTCGTCGCCGACCTCGAGGCGCAATACCGCATGACCACGCCATGGCTGACCCTTGAGGAGGGCGAGCTCACGGGCGTTTCCAGCATCATGCCGCAGAAGCGCAACCCGGTTGCGCTCAATGACATCAGGATCAGGGCGAGCGATGTGCTGGGAAGCGCGGCGACTTATCTGTTCAAGGCCCATAACGTCCCGCATGGCGTGCCCGACTACAAGGGCAACGATCCGGCGCAGACGCTCGCCCGCACATCCGACATGCTGGGCAAGCTGACCGCGGTGGTGAAGCAGCTCACCTTCAACGCGGCGCGCGCGGTCGAGGAGGTCAACGCCGACTACGCGACCACGACCGAGCTTGCCGACATCCTGCAGCGCGACGCCAACGTGCCGTTCCGGGTCGGCCACCATTTCGCATCAGACCTCGTCACCTACGGCCGCAGCAACAGCCTGCGCCCGACGCAGATCTCGTTTGCGGCCGCGCAGGAGATCTACACCAAGGCCGCTGCGCATTTCGGCCTGAAGGAAACGAAGCTGCCGCTGTCGGAAGCCGACTTCCGCCGAGCCCTCACGGCCGAGAACATGGTGCGCTCGAGCCTCGGGCTGGGCGGCCCGCAGCCGGCGGAAGTCCAGCGCATGCTCTCCGCGCAGCGGGCGCAGCTGACGGCCGATCAGGCCTGGATCGCGCAACAGCGGGCGAAGCTCGTCGCTGCCGCAAGCGCGCTCAATCGCGCCTTTACTCAGCTACGCGACGGACGTTAGCAAGGCGGGCGTGCCAAACCTGAATGACTGTGTAAGCGGCACATACTCTCCACGTCATGCCCGCGCTTGTCGCGGGCATCCACGTCTTTCTTGCAAGCAATCGGGATAGGGGAGAGCCTCGCGGCTCCGCCCCTCCCACACCACCGTACGTACGGGTCCGTATACGGCGGTTCGATGAACGTTAAGCAGCATGTTTGGGCGCCAAGGTTACGAGGGCGAGGGAGCGGAAGTAGGCATTCGGTAGCGCCATGGTGAGCGCGGGGCTTTGGCTGAGCCGCCAAGGGCCATGTACGCTTCCGGCGGTTTTGGCCGCCAGATCGTGGCCGACGCCGCGGCGTCGCAGCTTCTTGTAGCGGGTGCGCCCGCGCTTCCATTGCTTCCAGGCGATGGCGCGCAGCCGCCGCCTGATCCACTGGTCGAGTGCGCGCAACACGGACGGAGTTTCGCAGAAGCCGAAGTAGGCGCGCCATCCAGTGAGATAGCACGACAGCTCCTTGGCGACCTGCGTGAGGCTCTGTCCGCCCGAACGCGCCGTGAGCTCCCGGACCCGGCTCTTGCAGCGGTCGATTGCCTGCCACGCGATGCGTCGCTTCGGCATGCTCCCGCCGGTGAAGCTGAAGCCCAGGAACTTGCGCACGCTCGGTTTGGCGACCGCGCTCTTGGCCTTGTTGACCTTGAGCTTGAGACGTCTGGCGAGGAACTGCTCGATGCTGGCTATCACCCGCTCGCCGGCCCGCTGGCTGCGCACATAGATGTTGCAGTCATCAGCGTAACGCACGAAGCGATGCCCTCGTTTCTCCAGTTCCTTGTCCAGCACGTCCAGCATCAGGTTCGACAACAGCGGCGAGAGCGGCCCGCCTTGCGGCATGCCCTCCTCCGTCGGACTGACCAGTCCATCCGTCAGCTTCAGAAAGGCGCGGATCAGCTTCAGGATGCGCTTGTCCGTCACCCGCTTCGCCACCATCCCCATCAAGATGTCGTGGTTGACCCGGTCGAAGAACTTTTCCAGGTCGATGTCCACCACGACGTCGTGGCCGGACGCAATGTACGCTTGCGCCTGCGCCACCGCCTGATGCGCCGAGCGCCCCGGCCGGAAGCCGAAGCTCATCTCGGAGAACGTCCGGTCCCAATCCGCTTGCAGCACCTGCATTACCGCCTGCTGGATGAAGCGGTCGAGCACCGTCGGGATGCCGAGCGATCGTGTGCCGCCCGACGCCTTCGGTATCTCCACTCGCCGTACCGGCTGCGGCTGGTAGGTGCCCTCAAGCAGCTGGGCCCGGATCGTGGGCCAGTGCTCCTTCAGGTAGGGGCCTAAGTCCTCGACGGTCATCCCGTCAATGCCCGCGGCACCCTTGTTGGCCTTCACTCGTGCCAGCGCCTTCTTCAGATTCTCACGCTCGACAATCGCTTCCATCGACGGCCCAATCGCCGCCCGGCTTTCGAGGTCGGGTCTCGCCGTGCAGGCTTCGGTCCCTTCCGCGCCGGGGCTTCGGGCTTCACCCGTCGCTCCGCCGGGTAAGGTGATCTTCGGGTCCGTTTTCTGCCGCATGGCCCACACGAGATTGCCGTTCTACTTGCCACTTTCACCGTTCGGGCCTTCATCGGGCCAGTGCCCCGACTACTACGCCCTCTGCTGACTTCTGCGCTGCGATCCGGGCGCCTCTCAACGCCCTCAGTCCCATCGCTGGGACAACAGCGCAGACCTCCCGAGGTAAGACCAACTGCCTTCGTCGCGCGCCTGCCGGATTTACCGCCCTGGCCCTTGATGGTCATGGACTTTGCGGTTGTCTGCCCGCTCGTCCGGCCGGGGCGGCCTCACATCCGGTTCTTGTTCATCAGGCCGCGACTTTGCTCCACGCTTCTTTCAGGCCCCATCTCGCGATGGGCCCCACCTCCGTAGGGCGCGCCCTTGCGTTTCGCTAATCCTTCGCCACCATCAGGCTGGATAGAGGACTTTCACCTCCGGGCTGTTGATCATGCTCGGCACACAGACGTGGATGCCCGCGACAGGCGCGGGCATGACGTGGAGATGTCGTGCCTTGATGCAAGATAAGTGCTGGTCATTGAAGCAGCCCCGCCAGCTTGTTGGCATGAGGAAATTCGAGTAGATGCGACGGATGCAGAAGACTGCATCGTCGCATCCGCCCAAGCCGCGCCTGACGCTACGCGTCGGGATCACGGGGCATCGTCCCAACAAGCTCACCGGTGCCGTGATTGCGCGCATGCAGAAGCAGTTGCCCGACATCTTTGCAGCGATCGAGCGCACCGCCGCGAGCATCCGGGCACAGAGTTCCTCGATCTATGCGGATGATCCTGCCCTCTTTCGCATGATCAGCGGCTTCGCCGAGGGCGTCGACCAGATCGCGGTCGCCGCCTCTCCCGCCGGCTGGCGGATCGAGGCGATCCTGCCGTTTCCGCGCTGGGAGTATCTCAAGGACTTCGCGACCTCGGCCGCCGGCGACGGGCGCGATGTGCGCGACGAGTTCCTCAAGAGCCTCGCCCGCGCCTCCGTCATCACCGAGATCGACGATGCGCCGTCCTGGAACCGCGACCAGGGCTACGCCAGGGCAGGCAGCTTCATGCTGCGGCAGATCGACATCCTGGTCGCCGTCTGGGACGGCAAGCCGCCGAGACCGGCCGGCACCGGCTCGATCGCACGCGGCGCAGTCGCCGCCGGCATTCCGGTGATCTGGCTCTCGACCGAGGACGAGGGGCCAGCCAAGCTGATCACGCAGCTGCCGCCCGGCAGCGAGCCACAGGCGGCGGCGACCGAGTTTACCGACGCGGCGTTACTGGCCGCGCTCGCGCCCACCTTCGCGGCCCCGGCGCGCTCACCAGCGCCCAGCGCCGCCCGCGCCGGCCTCGAGCGCTATCTCGGCGAGCGTTGGAAAAAGCGCGCCTGGCTCACCGCCTATGACGCGCTGCGGCAGGTCGCACGCGGCCGGATGCCGCGCCCGATCCTGCGGCTGCCGTCGTTCGAACAGCACTGCCACGACTGGGATGCATTTCTGGCGTCGGCGCCCGCCGCTGCCGACCTGCGCGAACGCATCGGCCATGTGCTGGCGCCACGCCACGCCTGGGCGGATACGCTCGCGGTCCACTATTCGCATCTTTATCGCAGCGCTTATGTGCTTTGCTACTTCCTGTCCGCTGTCGCGGTGTTCATCGCGCTCGGCACCGTGTTCATCCATGACGATCCGCAGGCCTCGGCCCGTGACGTGCTCGGCAGCAAAGCGGTGTTCGTCGGCTGCGAGCTGATCGTCATTGCCGCCATCATCCTGATCGTGTGGCTCGGGCTCAATCGGCGCTGGCACGAGCGCTGGCTCAACTATCGCGCGCTCGCCGAAATGCTGCGGCACGGCCGCTTCCTCGCCTTCATCAGCGAATTCGGCCGCCTGCAGGCAAGCAGCGCTGGCGCGCGTGATGCGCCGTGGATGCTCTGGTATGTGCGCGCGACCATGCGCGAGATCGGCCTGCCGGGCACGATGCTCGACGGCGCCTACCGGCGCGCGCTGCTCGAGGCAACCTACAAAGAGGAGATCGAAGGCCCGCAGGGACAGCTCGCCTACAACAGGCACAATATCGAGGCTGCCCACGAGATCGATCACTTCCTGCACCGGCTCGGCATCGGCTGCTTCGTGCTCACCGCCGTGATCCTGGCGATCTTCCTGGCGCTGTTCTGGCTCGATCGCCAAGTCGCGAGCGCACCCATCGAATCACTGCTGCTGGCCGCAAAGCCACTCCTGACCTTCCTGAGCGCCGGCCTGCCCGCCCTCGGCGCCGCGGTCGCGGGCATCCGCGTGCATGGCGACTTCGAAGCGTCGGCAAGGCGCTCGACGCGCACGCTCGACCAGCTTGCGGACCTGAGCGACGACTATGCCAGCGCCACGAAAGGCGAGGCCGATCTCGACGATTCCGCCGAGCTTCTGATTGCAACCGCCCGCGTGCTGTCGGAAGACATCGCTGCCTGGCAGGATCTTTATGGCCGCAAACGCCTGACCCTGCCGGCGTGAGCAGCACAGGAGCGCATCATGCACCGGGGCGTCCAATGGCCAGAACCAACGCTGCAATGGCCGGAAGGCCGGCGCGTCTGCTGCACGTTCCGGGTGGCCTATGAGGCGTTCCGCAAGAGCGGCCGCTTCAAGAAGGATTCCAAGATCCCGGTGAATGTGGCTTCGCTCTCGCACGCCAACTACGGCGGCGCGGTCGGCATCTGGCGGCTGATGGATATCTTCGAGCGCAACGCGATCAAGGCCACGATCGGCGCCAATGGGCTCGCGGTCGAGAAATGGCCCGAGACGATCAAAGCGCTGCATCAGGCCGGCCACGAGATCGCGAGCCATGGCATGACCAACGACCACCACATGACCGACCTTTCGCCCGACGAGCAGCGCGAGGAGGTGCGCGGCTGCACGCGCGTGATCGAGGCCTGCGTCGGCGTGCGGCCGGTCGGCTGGGCTGGCCAGGGCAACCTGCACACGCCGGAGACGCTCGGGATTCTGGCAGACGAAGGCTATCGCTGGTTCGGCGACGCCTTCGACGACGATGTGCCCTATGTGGCGGAAGCGAACGGCAAACGCATCGCGGTCATCCCCAAGCTCAATTACGCCAACGACTGGCGCGCCTGGTCGGGCGGGCTCGGCAACGCCTCGACCTATTTCGAGGGCTTCAAGACCTCGTTCGACTTCATCTATCAGGAAGGCTTGCGCGGTCGCGCTGGCGCCATGGACGTGATCGTGCATGCCGAGCTCGGCGGCCGGCCGAACATCGCGGTCGCGTTCGAGCAGATGATCCGTTACGTGAAACAGTATCAGGACGAGGTCTGGATTCCGACGCGCCGCGAGCTTGCGGACTATCTGCTCTCGTCATCGAATCTGCCGGCTGAGCCCTATCGGCCGCTGGATTGAGCGAGCTTCATCGGAGCCACAATCTCCGTTCATTCCCGCGCAAGCGGGAATCCAGGGCCATTTGCTCCGACTCTCGAATCTGCCGCTCTGGGTCCCCGCTTTCGCGGGGACGAACGGCAAGTCATGTGACTCGTTGCCCGCTTTCGCGTTCATAACATCCATTGTAGATTTCCAAGGACCAACGATGCGGCGCACGAACGCGAGATGGGCGACATGAGACGACTGGCGATTGCCGTGCTTGCGGCCTACGCGGCGTTGTGGCTTCCCGCAAGCGCCACTGCCCAGACTTCCCCCGAGCAAATCTACGCCGAGCTTGCCAAGCTTCCCGCCGCGGAGCGCCAGAAGCGACTCGAGGACGGCGCCCGCCGCGAGGGCAAGCTCACGCTCATCCACACCATGCGCGGCAACCTGAGCGTCGACCACGTCGCGCTGTTCAAGAAGCGCTTTCCGTTCCTCACCGTGCAGCTTGAAGGCGACATCGGCTCGCAGGACGCCGCCGAGCGGCTCTATGCGGAGGAGACCGCCGGACGCCATCTCACCGACGTGATCAACATGTTCAAGAAGCGCTTTCCGTTCCTCACCGTGCAGCTTGAAGGCGACATCGGCTCGCAGGACGCCGCCGAGCGGCTCTATGCGGAGGAGACCGCCGGACGCCATCTCACCGACGTGATCAACATCGCGCTGCCCGACGTCACGACGCTCGCGGGGAGGAACATGGTCGCCCGCTATCCGACGCCGGCGCTCGCGGCCGTGCTGCCGCCCTATCGCGGCTTCATCGATCCGGAGAGCCGCTGGACGCCATGGTACTGGAGCGAGCACGGCATCTCGTACAATTCCCGGCTCGTTCCGAAGGACAAAGCGCCGACGCAATGGACCGACCTCTGCAATCCCGTCTTCAAGGGCAGCGTCTCGTTTGATCCGGCCGAGGACCGCTATCTCTCCGGCCTCTACGCCATCATGGGCGAGGAGGCGACCGAGAAGCTGCTCAAGTGCATCGGCGACAACAGCCCGATCATCCAGCGCGGCCACACCCAGCGCATCGAGCTGATGCTCGCGGGGGATCACATGGTGCAGGGCGACAACTATCTCTATCACGGCATCAGCGTGCAGCGGAAAACCCCCTCGGCGCCCTACGCGATCGCCTATTCGGTGCCGGTGATGGGGTTCGCCGGCATCGCGGTGATCAACCGCAACACGACGCGTCCTTATGCCGCCGCGCTGTGGACCGACTGGACCCTGACGCAGGAGAGCCAGGCCTATGTCGGCTCGCTGCTGCGCGGGCCGATCGCGCTCAAGCATCCCTATCTGCCCGAGAGCGCCAAGATCGTGACCTACAACGACGCGCCGCCCGATGTGGCGAAGCGGCTCCTGGGCTATTGGAACCGCTACGTGGCCAAGCGATGAGCGCTGTCAGCGGCATGCTCGTCGGGCTTCTGTTGCTGGTACTGCCAGGATTTGCGGTCGCGCAGGAACGTCTCTCGAGGGTCGAAAAACTTTACGCTGAGCTAGCTGCGCTGCCGGCCCCCGAGCGCGCGCGCCGGATCGAGGATGGCGCCCGCCGGGAAGGGAAGCTGGTGCTCGTCCATACGCTCCGTGGCGCGCTCGGCGCCGGCCACGTCGATCTCTTCCGCAAGCGCTATCCGTTTCTGGCGCTCGACGTGGCGGGCGAGATCGGCTCGCAGGACGCCGCCGAGCGCCTCTATGCCGAGGAGACCGTCGGCCGCCATCTGACCGACGTGATTGTCACGGCAGTAATGGACCTTGCGGAGCTCATCCGCCGCGATTTTGTGGCGCGCTATCCCACGCCCGCCGTGGCGGCGATCCTGCCGCAATACCGCGCCTTCATTGATCGCGAGAACAAGTGGCTGCCGTGGTTCTGGAGCGAGCACGGCATTTCATACAACACCGCGCTGGTGTCGAAGGACAAGGCGCCGAAGTCCTGGAACGATCTTTGCAACCCGTTCTTCAAAGGAAGCATCTCGTTCGACCCGGCCGAAACCCGCTTCCTGTCCGGCCTGCATTCCATGCTGGGCGAGGACGGCGCTCGCGCGCTCCTCGAATGCATCGGCAAGAACGATCCGATCATTCAGCGCGGCCATACTCAGCGCATGGAACTAATGCTCGCCGGCGATCACATGATGCAGGGCGACAACTATCTCTATCAGGGCATCAGTATACAGCGTAAGAACTCGCGGGCACCCTTCGCCATCGTCTATTCGGCGCCGATTCTGGCGACCAACGATGTTTTGGCGATCAACCGCAACGCGCCCAACCCGCATGCGGCGGCGCTGTTCGCGGACTGGACGTTGACGCCGGAGAGCCAGCAATACCTTGCCACCTGGCTGCGCGGTCCAGTGGCGCTCAAGCATCCCTACCTTCCCGACAGCGTAACGCTGGTGGAC
>Ga0081455_10009331_pt1 | contig 10100 bp, 8 predicted proteins | sample TabmetS3T2R1_FD_70207 | JGI IMG/M metagenome (GOLD analysis project Ga0081455, IMG submission 70207) | Tabebuia heterophylla rhizosphere microbial communities from the University of Puerto Rico - S3T2R1 | ecosystem: Host-associated > Plants > Roots > Rhizosphere ... | reverse complement strand
TTCATGACGCGTCGCCCCCATCCGCTGTTTCGACCAGCGCAAGACTACGCCAGGACGGTCGGGCACTACCATCTGCGCCGATGCGCTTTCGCCCCCTTCCGCGTCAGCGCGAAAGTGCGGTACGTTACCCCAAAAGCGAGTGCGCTCGTTGCGGTGCATCTCGATGGGAGGAATGAGCATGCTGGTCCGAGCTTTGGTCACTGCGACCGCCCTCACCGCCGTTTTGGCGATCTCATTGGCGTCGACGGCCGATGCCCAGGTCGTCGACTTCAGCAAATACCCTGATTTCTCCGGCCAATGGAAGCGGCCGGACGGAGTTGGCATCCAGTGGGATCAGACCAAGCGGCCGGGCCGCGATCAGAACCCGCCGCTCACGCCCGAATATCAGGCGATCTTCGAGGCGAGCCTCGCCGACCAGGCGAAGGGCGGCCAGGGCGAGAACCTCCGCGTTACCTGCTCGACCAACGGCGTGCCACGGATCATGACCGTGATCCGGCCGATCGAGTTCGTCATTGCGCCGAAGATGACCTACATCATCTTCGAAAGCTACATGCCGCGCCGCATCTATACCGACGGCCGCAGCTTCCCGACCGACCAGGAGCCCGCCATGATCGGCTACTCGATCGGCAACTGGAAGGACGAGGACGGCGACGGCAAATACGACGTGCTCGAGGCCGAGACCCGCAACTTCAAGGGCCCGCGCAATCTCGAAGCGACCGGCCTGCCGCTCCACCGCGACAACCAGACCGTGGTGAAGGAGCGCATCAGGCTCGACAAGAGCGCCAAGGATACGCTCCTCAACGAGATCACCGTCCTCGACAACGCCTTCACGCGCCCCTGGACCATCACCAAGAAATACATCCGCGAGCAGGGCAAGGTGATCTGGAACGAGGATGAGTGCGGCGAGAACAACAATCATGTCGTAATCGGCAAGGAGAACTACTTCCTCAGCGCCGATGGCCTGCTGATGCCGACCAAGAAGGACCAGGCGCCGCCGGATCTGCGGTACTTCAGCCGGACGGGGAATTAGGCGACGGTTCCTGAGCGAGCCACAAGCGCGTAGGGTGGGCAAAGGCGCGGGCACTGCCTCGCCGCCACGGCAGGAGCCGTCGTACGCCGTGCCCACGCGTTTGAATTGGAGCAGGTACCAAGGAAAGTCGCGTGGGCACGGCGCACGCGTGTCTCTCATGCGTGTGTACTGCAATGCCTTCGCCTTTGCCCACCCTACGCGCCTGTGAAAGTTGGTCATGTCAAAACGCAGCATCGCCTGGATTGTCGTTGCGCTGGTTGGGCTCTTGTCGGCCGCCGGCCTGCTTTGGAGCATGTTCGGCTCCGACAAGCTCACCTTCACTGCGGCGGAGCTGCAGTCCCGGCTCAACCAGCAGCTTCCCCGCACAGTCCGCGACGTGACGATCGAGCGCGTGGACGTGGCGCTCGCCGACAACCGGCTGGCGTTGCGCATCGCGCTGCAGGCAAGCGTGCTGCGACAGCCGGTCTCCGCCACCGTTTCGGCCCGCGGGGTTCCGCGCTACGCAGCGCAAGAGACTGCGCTGTATTTCGATGCCGATGAATTCAAGATCGAGCAGCTTGCAGTTGCCGGCCGGACCGTCGTCGGCGAAGAGGGCGGACGGCTGGCCAACACAGTCCGCTCCGCCTTGCAAGGCGTGGCCGAGAGCGGGATCAAGGCCTATCTGGCGGCACGGCCCGTCTATCGCTTCAAGGACGACATCAAGGGCGTGGTGCTCAAGGCCGCGCTCGTCGATGTGGCGATCGAGCAGAACACCCTGGCGGTGACGTTCTCGCTCTGGAACCTGACAATGACCGCCGCGATGTTCGCCCTGATCCTGATCATTCTGGGGCTTGTGATCTACTGGCTCATCCGCCATCCGCGATGGGGACTGAACATTGCTGACGCTATTGTTGACGCTGTGGTCAGGGGCCCGTAGCTGCGTGCGGGCGGCGATGCTCACACTGTCGCAAACGAGAAGCGCGTAGGTGGGTGAGCGGGAGCGAAACCCATCCTAGGAGATCTCGCAAGCGGTGAGCACCACACTCACTCCACGCCTGTTCCGCGTGACAGATATTCGCACGACTGTCGCCGCACTTGTGTCATCAGCCTGAACACGAGTCACAATTTTTTGTCTTCGCGCAACCGCCGCAACCTCGGTGGGGCGCGGCCCGTAGCTGCGTGCGGGCGGCGACGCTCACACTGTCGGGAACAAAGCAGAGGAGTTTCCACATGTTCCGAAACACCATCCTGACGCTTGCTGCCAGCGCCACGCTCGGCATGGCGGCGCTCGCTCCGACCATCGCCAGCGCAGACGGTATGAACGATCGCAAGGACTATGGCGGGTACGATCGCAGAGACTACGATCGCAGAGACTACGATCGTAAGGACTACGGCGAGTACGATCGCAAGGACGACTATCAAGACTACGGGAAGGGCTATCAGTCCTACGGCCACCCGCACTACGGCTACAAGGTCATCTCCAAGCCGTGGTACGTCTACAAGCCGGCGTATGTCCACAAGCCGTGGTTCGCTTACAAGTCTCACGACTTCCACCGTGGCTACAAGCTCGGTGGCTGGAACTACGGCAGGTACGGGTATCGCTCGTACTGATCAAGGGCGGCGCGGTCGCGGTTGCTCGTTTTGCCAACACCCCGGCTTCCGGTGGAAGCCGGGGTCGTCGTTTGGAACAGGGACGACTCTGGCGACGGCGCCTACTTCTCCAGCGCAAACGCCACGAGCTCGGCCGTCTCCGTGCGCGTGCCGACCGTGAACGCCAGATACTGCTTGCCGCCCTGCATATAGGTCATCGGCATGCTGCCCATCATGCCGGGGATGGCGACCTCGCCCAGCACCGCGCCGGACTTCTTGTCATAGGCGCGCACGACATGCTCGCCGTTCCAGCCTTCGCCGGCGATGAGCAAGGTCTTGGTTACAAGGAGCGTCGCATGCAGTCCGATGCCGCCGGTGTTGGGGATGGTCTTGCCCTTGAGCGCCGCATGCTCGGACACGCTCTTGGGTGTCGTGCCGAGCGGCACCGACCAGGTGTATTCGCCGGTGTTGAGATCGAGCGCCACGATCTTGCTGTAGGGCGGCTTGAGGATCGGCAGCCCCTGCACGGTGGGCGTGCCGCCCGGCCCGCGCGAGAGCCGCATGTTCGACTTCGGATCGTTGCGCAGCGACGCGATGCCCACGCCGGTCTTGGTCGGGATGTAGAACAGGCTGGTCTCGGGATCGAAGCCACCCGACTGCCAGAGCGAGCCGCCGGTGCCGCCCGGGTTGTACCAGGTGCCTTTGGTGCCGTCGGGTTTGATCTCGGACGGTGGCGTGAACACTGGGCCCAAGCGATACTGCTTGGCGACGTTGATGGCCTCAGCGCGCAGCTCGGGCGTGAAGTCGATCAGATCGTTTTCCTTGTAGCCCTGGTATTCATAAGCCGCGGGTCTGGTCGGATGCGGCTGCGTCGGCCAGGCGCGTTCGCCCGGCGTGTCGCTCGCCGGCACTGGACGCTCCTCGAAAGGCCACACCGGCTGTCCGGTGACGCGATCGAGCACGTAGGCAAAGCCCTGCTTGGAGAGCTGCACCAGTGCCTTCACGGGCCGGCCACTGACTGTCATGTTGACCAGCACCGGCGCCGAGGAGAGATCGTAGTTCCAGATGTCGTGATGCGTGATCTGGTAGTGCCAGACGCGCTTGCCGGTCTCGATCTCGACGCAGACGACCGTATTGGCGAACAGGTTGCTGCCGAGCCGATGGCCGCCATAGTAGTCGTTGGTCGGTGATTCCACCGGCAGATAGGCATAGCCAAGCTCGGGATCGACCGAGATCGGCGCCCACACGCCGGTGTTGCCGGTATAGCTGTTGGAATTGCCTTCCCAGGTGTCGGCACCGAGCTCGCCCGCCTTCGGCACGGTGTGGAACGCCCACTTCTGCTTGCCGGTGCGCGCATCGAACGCCATCACATAGCCGGGCGTATTGCGCATGTTGTCGGGGACGAAACCCTCCTCCAGCGCGGGCGGAATCATGACCGTGTTGCCATAGACCATCGGCGGCGACGAGTTGCCGATGCGGGTGACGTGGTCGTAGTCGACGTTGAGCTCCTTCATCACGTCGACCGCGCCGTTCACCCCGAATGAGGGCACCATGGTGCCGGTCTTGGCGTCGAGCGCCACGAGGAAGAAGCCGGTGGTGATGACGAAGATGCGCTCTTGGACGCCGTCGGTCCAATAGCCGACGCCGCGCCCGGCATTGCGGCGCGGCGCCTTGCGGTCGCGCCCGCCTTCGTCCATGCCCATCCACATCCACAATTGCTTGCCGGTCGCGGCATCGATCGCGGCAACGACGCGCTGGCCACCGGCAGCGGTGTAGAGCACACCGTTCGCCATGACCGGCGTCGATTCGCTTCGATACATCGCAAACGTGGGGTCGCCATTGCCTTGCGCGGTGCCGCCGAGCGAGGACGGCGCCGGCCCGATCGCGGGCTTCCAGCGCCAGGCGAGCTTGAGGTCCTTGAAATTGTCCCTGTTGATCTGGTCGAGCGGCGAATAGCGCGTGGCCATCGGATCGCTGTTGAGGTAGCGCCACTCACCCGGCTTGGCGGTGACCGAGGGCTGCGCCTTGGCTTCCCGGCTTGGTGCCGACAGCACGCCTAACGTCATCACGAGCGGCGCGACAAGCAAAGATGTCAGGATCGTCGATCGAGCCACTGTCAGTCCCTCCCCTCGTGTCTTGGTTCATGGCCGCGCGACCTTGGTACCGCGCGCCGTTTCCAAGCATCCAAATTGTCACGCTTTCGAAGGCCACCGCAAGGCCGCCGGCGCATCAATCGCGGCTGCGGAACGTCGCAACGATACTGACGTTATCGCGCAATGACACTTCCACGGCTGAGGAGGACCGGCGATGCCTCTGCGTCATTCGATCGGCTACGACGTCATCTTCTTCATTGCGCTGCTCGCAACCGCGCTGGCGCTTGGGGCCGCGCTCGCGCATGCACTGGAGTTGCCGAACAAGATCAACCTGGCGAAGGACGAGTACTTCGTCGTGCAAAAGGCCTATCGCGGCTGGAACCAGCTCGGCTATCTGCTCGTGATCGAGCTCGTCGCCATGCTCGTCTTGGCGGCCCTGTCGCGCCATGAGCCGCGGGTGCTATGGCCGACGATCATTGCAATCGTCTGCCTTATAGCCGCCCAGACCGTGTTCTGGATCTTCACCTATCCGGCCAACGTAGCAACCGACAATTGGACCGCCGTGCCGACCCAGTGGGAGGACGTGCGCGCACGATGGGAGTACTCGCACCTGGCGGGAGCCGCTTTCCAGGTCATGGCGATGAGCGCTCTCATCGTCGCCGTGCTGGCTCGTGCACGCTTGCCAGGCTGAAGCTTGCGGCAACACCGCAAATAAGAAGCCCAACCGGCGCGTTGCGCCGATCGGGCATTGAACAGCGGAGTCTTACAGCCGGTTAACTCTTACATGTACGTACTTGTTCCCGCGCCGGCTTCGCGCTTTCCGTCAGACGGTCGGCCTACCAGCGCCGCCGATGGTGTCCAAAGCCACCAAAACGCAACGATATGCCAGGTCCATAGAAGCCGGGCCCGTACCCGTAGTAGCCGGGGTAGTAGCTGTAGCTGTCGTAGTAGCGATAGCCACGGAAGCAGCCATCGTGCGGCCTATAGCCGTGATGCCACCAACCAGGTCGGCAGTGCACCTTGTCGACGACGATGCCGTCCTCGATGGCTCCCTGCACGCCTTGCGCTCCAGGAAGCCCGATGGCTCCGGCGGGCTGAGAAAGAAGCCCCGCCGAAATCACTATGGCCGCACCTGCAAGATAGCGAAGGGGTTTCTGCATGGTTACCTTCCCTCATGCTTGCTGAATGATGTGAGTCGCCCTCTGTGGCGGATAAAACCAACTCGGCCGATTTTCGTTCCCTCCCGAACCGACCGCTGTGCCCAAAAAATGGTCACAGTTCCTGCGTTTGTGCGGAGCACAATTGCTGCCGGGCCAGCCGGCCTTCAAGACGCACTTCTGCCGCTGCACAAGCGCCGGATGCCCATTGAACACGGCCCCGAAAGGGCTATCCTGCCCACCAATGATCGCCGCTTCGGAGGCCCCATGGCCTCCTTTTGCTGACGGCGACATTTCGAGGGAGAGCCCATCATGCACATGCGAAGCCTGCTGCAAGCGGTCGCACTCGCGGCGGCAGTTGCCTTGACGTCCTCAACGAGCCTGCTGGCTCAAGTCGCCCTCTCCGGCAAGGTCACCTCGGCGGAGGAAGGGGCGATGGAGGGCGTGCTGGTCAGCGCCAAGAAGGAAGGCGGCACCATCACCATCACGGTGGTCAGCGACGCCAGCGGCCAGTTCAGCTTCCCGGCTTCCAAGCTCGGCGCCGGCAAATATGCCCTCGCGATCCGGGCCATCGGCTATGAGCTACAGGGCCCGCGCTCGATCGACTTGACAGGCGATAAGGCCGCGACCGCCGACATCAAGCTCGTCAAGACCAAGGACGTCAGCCGTCAGCTCAGCAACGGCGAGTGGATCATGAGCGTGCCTGGCTCCCCGCAGCAGAAATTGTCACTGCTCCAATGCGTGAGCTGCCACACCCTCGAACGCATCATGAAGTCGTCCTATGACTCGGACGCCTTTGCGGCACAGATCCTCCCGCGCATGGGCAGCTACGCCAACCAGAGCATCCCGATGCATGCGCAGAAGCGCAAGGCCACGCGTCTTCTTGAAGAGCGCGGCGACTCGCTCGCGCAGGCGCGCAAGCGTCAGGCCGACTTCCTGAGCTCGATCAACTTGAGCAACTCGGGCTGGGAATACGACCTCAAGACGCTGCCCCGCCCGAAGGGCCGCGGCACCAAGGTCATCTACACCGAGTACGATCTGCCGCGCGCCACCATCGAGCCGCATGACGTCGTCATCGGCGCCGACGGCAACGCCTACTACTCGAACTTCGGCGAGCAGACCTTCGGCTACATCGACCCGAAGACCGGCGCCCACCACGAATTCCCGGTACCCGAGCTCAAACAGACCTGGCCCACGGGCATGCTCGGCCTGCGTCCCGACAAGGACGGCAACATGTGGCTTGGCATGATGTACCAGGGCGCGATCGCCAAGTTCGACATGAAGGAGAAGAAGTTCACCACCTGGAGCATGCCTCCGGAGATGCAGAAGGATCAGACCCAGGTCAACATGGTGCGGGCCGAGCAGTCGCATGTCGACGGCAAGGTCTGGTCGCAGAACAACGGCTTTGCGGCGATCCACCGGCTCGATACCAAGACCGGCCAGATCGAATCGCTCGAGCCGTTCAAAGCGGCCGGCGTCGGCGAGACCCACAACATCTACGATATCATCCCCGACTCCAAGAACAACGCCTACTTCACCGACATCGCGGCCGAATATATCGGCAAGGTCGACAAGGACACGATGAAGGTGACGCTGTTCCAGATGCCGAAGAAGCCGGCCGGACCCCGGCGCGGCATGATGGACTCGCAGGACCGCATCTGGTTCGGCGAATATCGCGGCAACCGCATCGGCATGTTCGACACCAAGACCGAAACGTTCAAGGAGTGGGACCTGCCGACGCCGTGGTCGAACCCCTATGACGTCTCGTTCGACAAGAACGAGCACGCCTGGACCGGCTCGATGATCAACGACCGCATCGTGCGGCTCGACACCAAGACGGGCGAGTTCACCGAGTTCTTGCTGCCCAAGACGACCAACATTCGTCGCGTCTTCGTCGACAACAACACGACACCGCCCACGTTCTGGGTCGGCAGCAACCACGGCGCCAATATCATCAAGCTGGAGACGCTGGACTAAACGCTTGGCTGGACTGAATGCGTTGGTGCGGGCGGCTTCGACATCGCCCGCACCTTTTATTTTACGACCAAGGAGAAGCTCTCAAGGCCGGCGTCGCGACGTGCAGTTCCAAGGTCACGCACTCGGGCATTGGCCGTGGGACTGGGCGCAGTCAGTCACTCATGGTCGTGCGACATCATGGAGCGCACGCGGGCATCAGGATCCCGACCAACGCACCTGCCTTGCGCGGACAATGCAGCGCAGGGCGACTCCCTGGACGCCCGATCACTGGTCTGTTCCGCCATGGCAGCGGGTTGCCGCATGGCAAGAGGCTGCTGCGCAGCAGCGGGTTGCTGAGTGGCAGCAGCGGGTTGCTGCTTGGCAGCGGGTTGCTGCTTGGCGGCCGGGTTTCCCTTGGCGGCGGAGGCAGCGGACCGATCGTTGCCGGTGACTGCCTTGATCGTCTCGCTCACTGCCGCCTGCAACTGCTCCAAGCCGTTGTGCAGAATGATCTCATTGTGCCGATAGCATTGGCGCTCGTAGTCGAGCTTCATCCGCACCGCAGCAATCGCTTCGGCGGGCGTCGGCTTCGGGGCACCGTCCGCGGCATCGGAGCTGTCCTTGAAGGTGCAGTCGAGGTCCGGCGGCGGCGTCAGCAGTGTACGGCGAGGCAGCGGAATGGACGGTTTCGAGCCCGGCTGGGCCGTGCTGACGGCGGCCGGACACGCGCGGTTGATCGCCTTTACGGTCACACCGACCGAAGCCTGCAATTGCAGCAGACGGTCGCGCAAGATCATGCCGGCGTCCCGATGGCATTGCCGCTCATAGTCGAGTTGGCTAGGTGCAGCATTGAGACTTGCGATCTGGAACGCGCAGCTGGACGCCGCCGGCGGCGTAAGCAATGTCGCATCCGGCAGCGGGATTGATTTTGTCGTGCATTGAGCCATCGCCTCGGCAGCGGCGAGCACTGACGCCGCTCCTATGAACGCCGACACAAACAAGTTCAGCCGCATCGGAAAGTATCCCCCTGTGTAAGCCCTGGATACGTGTAAACCCTAGACTACGTGTAAGCCTAGATACACGCTCCTAACCTGAGACTTCCAAGCTTTTCGTTCGATAGTAAGGCCGAATTGGAGTATCAAAATACTGTTTTGGGCCCCCGTGACGATGGAGCGCGCTGGCCACCCTATCCACACATCCCACCAGGGAAATCGCGCGGGCGATGGCTTACAGATCCTCACGCGCTCTTTCCCGCACAGGGAAATGCCCGTTGAACCGGCACTCGAAAGGGGTATCCTGCTGCACAACGATTGCAGCACCCCAAGGAGAAACTCTCAATGAAAACTAGACTGATGAGCCTGATGGCGGCCGCCGCGCTCGCCGTCATATTCGGCCATGCGCCGGCGCTGGCGCAAAGCCTGACCGGCAAGGTCGCTTCCGCCGCTGAAGGCGCGATGGAAGGCGTCGTAGTCAGCGCCAAGAAGGGCATCGTCTCCGTCAGCGTGGTCAGCAACGCCAAGGGCGAGTTCAGCTTCCCGGCCGGCAAGCTCGGCGCCGGCGAATACGCGCTCTCGATCCGCGCGGCCGGCTACGATCTCGAAGGGCCGACCACGGTCACGATCGCGCCCGACAAGCCCGCCTCCCTCGATCTCAAGCTCGTCAAGACCAAGAATTTGGCCGCGCAGCTTTCGAACCTCGAGTGGATTCTGAGCGTTCCCGGCACCGACGCCGAGAAGCGGGCGCTCACCGGCTGCACCAACTGCCACACCGTCGAGCGCATCCTGACCTCGAAGCATAGTGCCGAGGAGATGTTCGACGTCATCAAGCGGATGGCGCAATACTCGAACAACAGCTTCCACCGCAAGCCGCAGATCCGCGCCGAGGCGCGCGACATCAACCGGTTCGTGCCCAACGCCGAAAAGGTCGCGGCCTATTTCGCCAGCATCAACCGCAGCAAGGGCGAGCAAAACTACGAGCTCAAGACTGTGCCGCGCGTGAGCGGCGACAGCACGCGCGTGGTGATCACCACCTACGACTTGCCCGATCCGACAATCCAGCCGCACGACGTTATCACCGACAAGAACGGCATCGTCTGGCACAGCGATTTCAGCGGACAGATCCTGGGCCGCTTCGACACCAAGACGCTGGAGCACAAGAGCTTCAAGGTGCCGCTGCAGCGCGAGGGCTGGCCGACCGGCGCGCTCGACCTCGAGACCGACCCGCAAGGCAATCTCTGGCTCGGGCTGATGTTTCAGTCCGGCACCGCCAAGTTCGACGTGAAGACCGAACAGTTCC
>Ga0081455_10009330_pt1 | contig 10101 bp, 7 predicted proteins | sample TabmetS3T2R1_FD_70207 | JGI IMG/M metagenome (GOLD analysis project Ga0081455, IMG submission 70207) | Tabebuia heterophylla rhizosphere microbial communities from the University of Puerto Rico - S3T2R1 | ecosystem: Host-associated > Plants > Roots > Rhizosphere ... | reverse complement strand
GGGTCGGCACGTTCGCGGTCCAGGTTGCCAAGGTCCTCGGCGCCGAGGTGACCGGGGTCTGCAGCGCCACGAAGGCCGAGCTGGTCGAGTCGCTCGGCGCGGACCACGTCATCGACTACACGCGTGAGGACTACCTGCAGCTCGGTCAGCGCTATGACGTCGTGTTTCAGCTGGCGGGCACCACCTCGGCGTCGGAGCTCAGGCGGGTTCTGACCCCGAAGGGGACGCTCGTCGGGAGCAGCGGCGAATCCGAGGGGCACGTGGTCGGCCCGCTCGGTCGCATGTTCAAGGCTGCAGCGCTGTCACCGTTCGTGAGCCAGAGGCTCGTCAACTTCACGATGAAGCCCAACCGCGACGACCTGCGCTTCCTGAAGGAGCGCATCGAGGCCGGCGAGGTCAAGCCGGTGATCGACAGGACCTACGCCGGGCTTGCCGAGGTGCCGGAGGCGATCCGTCACCTCGAGCAGGGACACGCCCGCGGCAAGATCGTCATAACTGTGTGACGGCGCTCCCCGGCTTCGGGTCCGGCAGCCGCATCATGCGGAACGCGTTGAACAGCCCGACGATGGCGGCGAGGAGCGGCAGGACCAGCGCCACCTGTAGGCCGAGCGATCGCGCGTCGTCGTTGATGCTGAGGATCTCGGCCTGGATCTCCCTGGGCTGACCGGCGAGCAGCTCCTCGAGCTGCGCATCGCTCATCACCTGGGCGTCGTCCTCCAGCACGTCCGCCACCTGCTGCTTCTCCGCCGCGGGCAGGACCCGGCTCGATTCCGCCTTGTCGGTGAAGGCGATCGACAGCGTGGCGAGCAGGATCGCGCCCGCGAACGCCAGGCCGAACGACAGGCCGAAGGAGCCGGTGGCCGAGTTCACGCCGGCGGCCTCGCCCACCCGCTCCTCCGAGATCGGGGACAGCGTGTAGGCGTTGAGCTGCGACACGAGCAGGCCGAGTCCCGTGCCGGCAAGCACCAGCGGGATCGCGAAGTACCAGCCGGTGTCCGTGCTCGGGACGAGCGGGATCAGGATCAGGATCGACACGCCGAGCAGCGCGAATCCCGCTCGGATGAGGCTGGCCGGGCGCCGCCTGCCTGCTCGCTTGCCCGCAAGCAGCGCGACTCCGAACATGGTCAGTGACAGCGGCGCGAGCGACAGGCCGGCCTGCAGCGCGTTGTAGCCGAGCACGAGCTGCAGGTAGATCGGGAGCGCGATCAGCAGTCCGCCGAGCGCGATCTGCTGGAGGATCCCCTGGAAGATCCCGAAGCTGAACAGCTTCGACGCGAACAGCGACGGGTCGAGGAGCGTTGGCTTGCCCTCGCGCTTGCGGCGGACGAGCCAGTACACGAGTCCTCCTAGCGCCGCCAATCCGAGCACGAGCAGGGCCGCCACGGATTCGCCGCCCTCCTGCCAGACGAGCACGCCCAGCACGACGCCGCCCATGCCGACGACAGACAGCAGCGCGCCGACGCCGTCGATCGAGCGCTCGCCGGTGTAGGGCTCGTCGCGGATCAGGCCGCTCCCGAGCAGCACGACCGCGATGATCACCGCCTCGAGCGCGAAGCCGACCCGCCACGACAGGAGGGTCGTGACGAAGCCGCCGATCAGCGGCCCGATCGCAGCCGCGATTGCCGCCGAGGCGCCAACTAGCGCGTAGACCTTCGTCTGCGCCTCGCCCTCGAAGTTGCCGTGGATGAGCGACTGCATCGCGGGGAGATAGAGCGACGCGCCGAGCCCGCCGATGACGGCCCAGAACACGATGATCGCGGCGAGGCCCTGGCCGAACACCATCGCAAGCGCGCCCAACGCGTAGAGGGTCAGGCCGGCGACATAGGCCCGCTTGCGGCCGAAGAGGTCGCCGAGCTTGCTGCCGATCAGGATGAACGCGGCGGACACGAGCGCCTCGATCGCGACCGCAGACTGCACGCCGCTCACGGTCGTGTCGAGGTCGCGGACCACCGCCGAGATCGACACGTTCATGAACGACGTGTCGATCACGAACACGAACATCGCCGCCGCCAACAGGAGGGCCAACCGCGAGACGCCTGCCCCCTCAGCCGACCCCTGGCTCGCCGCCTCGCTCATGAACGAGTCATGATCCCGGCGTCGTCATGGACATCACGTGTGGCCTTTTCATCTTCCCGGCGAATCCACGGGAATACTCACCGACGGACCGGATCGCCACCACATGAGCGATCTGATCTCGATCGCCTACCCCGACGAGGCGACCGCCCGGCGTGCCCGCAGCAACCTTGTGTCGGACGTCGACGGGGGGCTGATCGGGGTCGAGGACCTTGTGGTCATCCTCCACGAGGAGGACGGCAGGGTTGTGCCGGTGAAGAGCGGAGGGCAGGGTGGAGTCGCTGCCGCCGGGGGCGCCCTGATCGGGCTGATCCTCCTGGGGCCACTGCTGGGCATGGCCGTTGGCGGCGCGGTGGCGGGTGGAGGCGGAGACCAAATGATCCCCGAGAGGTTCGTGTACGAGCTCTGGGACAGCATGGCGCCCGGCAATGCCGCCCTCATCGTGCTCGTCCGCGAGCTGACTCTCGAGCAGGTCCTGCCTCACCTGCATCAGCCCGGGCACGTCGTGCACACGTCGCTGTCCGACGAGGTCGATGCACAGCTCGATGCGGCAATCGGGCGCTGACGTCCAGGAGTGGCTCGCCGGCCGCTCCGAGGAGATGGCGGCGCTGGTCGAGACACTCGTACGCGTGCCCACCGAGAACCCGCCCGGCCGCGAGCTCGGGCGCTGCGCGGCGCTCTTGCGCGACGAGCTGGACCGGCTCGGCTTCGCGCCCGAGCTGATCGAGCTGCCGCCCAGGGGGAGCCTCGAGGGGCCGGCGATCGTGCGCGGGGCGGTCGGAGAGGGGTCCCGGATCGTTTACTTCCATGGCCATTTCGACGTCGTCCCGGCCCAGCACCGCTCCCAGTTCGAGCCCGAGCGTCGCGACGGCAAGATCATCGGCCGCGGCACGGCGGACATGAAGGGCGGCCTCGTCTCGATGCTGTACGGCGCGGCCGCCGCCCGGGAGCTCGGCATGCTCGGCGACAGCAGGATCGTGCTCCACCTCGTCTGCGACGAGGAGACCGGCAGCACCGCCGGCTCGGGCTACCTGCGCGAGGCGGGGCTCATCGATCCGGGCGCGGCCGCGATGCTCGTGGCCGAGCCCACCGGCGGTGTGATCTGGCACGCGTGGCGCGGCGCGATCACCCTGCGCGTTCAGGTCGCCGGCCGCGAGGCGCACGTCGGATACGTGCACGAGGGCGTCAACGCGTTCGAGCGCATGATCCGCATCGCCGAGCCGCTGACGAGGCTGTCCAATGAGCTGCTGGAGCGGCGCTCGATGCTGGTCGTCGGCGGCCAGGCCGGCTCGGGGGCGGGCTTCAACGTGGTGCCCGGCTCGGCGTGGTTCTCCGTCGACCGGCGCTTCAACCCCGAGGAGGACCTCGGCGCTGAGCTCGCACGGCTCACCGGCATGATCGAAGAGGCCGCCGCGGTCGCCGGTGCCGAGGTCGAGATCGAGGTGCTTCAGGAGCAACCCTCCGGCAGCACCGATGAACGGCACCCGGCGGCGGAGGCGCTCGCGAGCTGCGTCGAGGCGGTCGAGGGCGCCGCCGCGGAGTTCCAGCTGTGCCCGGGGGTGCTCGACACGCGCTGGTACTCCGAGCTCGGGATCCCCGCCTTCGGCTACGGGGGCGGAGGCCTGGAGGTCGCCCATGGCCCGGACGAGTTCATCGAGCAGGCGGCCCTGCACCGTTGCGCCGCGGTTTATGCGCTCTTCGCCGCGGAAATCAGCCGCTGAGTGGGTACTCGCGCGATTGCGCTTCTTCTCCTTGCCGGCGTCGGTGCTGCGGGGGCGGCGGTCGCAAGCGGATCGGGCGGCTCGGCGCGGAGCGATCGCGACGCCGCGGTCGAGCGCACGGTCCGGGCCGCCGTCTACGCGGCGGTGAGGCACCACAACTACCGGCGAGCCTGCCGCTTCGGCACCCCGCGTGGCCGGCAGCGCCTGCTCGAGGGCTTCAACTCCTCCTCGGGCCCCGACTTCCCGGACTGCCCCACGCTGATCGCGGATGAGGTCGAGAACCAACCGGAGATCGCCCGGAGGCTGCGTCGCAACCTCGTCGTCGTGGTGCTGCGCGCGAGCGCCGTGCGCGCACGGGTGCGGGTTGCAGAGGGCAGCGGCCCGTTCGATGGCAGCGGGTACGTGACCTTGGTCAAGGCCCAGGGGCGCTGGCGGTTGGACAACAGCAGCCTGATCCCGTACGGCGACTAGTCGGGCCGGCCCAGCGATGCCAGAGCACCGGCCTCGGTGCGGAAGCTGAGAACGCGCGCCAGCTTGCCGCCCTTGATGAAGAACGCGGAGTAATACGGGTCGTGGACCTCGACGCCGCTGCCTCCGCCCCGGAGGTGGAAGACACCGGCCACCAGCACCTCGTCGCCGAGGTCGCGGTACTCCTGCACGTCGAGGTTGAGGACCTGCCAGACGTCCGCGTCGCGGAAGTAGCTCTCGAGCCCGTCCACTCCGCGGTAGGCGGTGTGCTCCACGGTGCTCGTCCACGTGACCCACTCGAACTCGTCGGCGACCATCTCCGCCAGCCCGGGCACGTCCCGGCGGTTGAAGGCGGCGACCACCCTTCTCGCGAGTGCCACGCTCTCCTCTGACATCGCTCGCCCAGTATCGCGCCAAACGGCCTGCAAATGGAGGATGTCGGCGGCCGGCGTCCTGGGCGAGAACAACCGGCAGTGGAGCCGCGCCGCCGACACCGCTCCGAGCGGCTCAGATGACCTAGGTCATCCGGCCACCCACACCCCGCTCGAGTGAGCCGGCCCCCACCGGACTCACCGTTGTTCGCGGACCAGAAAGCATGGCGTCAGGAGAACACGACCCGCTGACATTTCGCAGACGTTTCGCTGACGCGACGTCAGTGCGCGCTCGGTTCGGGAATCGCCTGCGCGCTGCTGATGAGCCGCGCGACGGCGTCCGCGGGGGCCATTCGGAAGCCCTCGGCGAAGTGCTCTTCGTAGCTGTCGGCAAGCGCGTCGTGAGCGGCGGCCAGAGCGCGGTCCTGCATTGCCGTCACGGATTCCCAGGGCGGTGCGCCCATCTGCTCATGCAGCGCGGCCGACGCGCCCGCAAGCCGAGCGGCATCCGCCGGGCGGCCGTCGAGCGCCGCCTGGGCGGCCAGCCCGGCGAGCGCCTCGCCCACGTTGAACTGGTCGCTGACATGGCGTGCGAGGGCCAGGCAGTCGAGAAAGCCGCGGGTTGCCTCCTCGCCGCGGCCGCGCACGAACGTCAACCATGCGTGGTCGATCAGAGGCTCGACGAGTCGCCGGTCGTCGCCGTGGCGCCGGCGCAGATCGAGGGCCTCGCCGAGGCACTGCTCGGCCTCCTCCAAACGCCCGTGGACCATGGCGTACCAGCCCTGCTCCGCGAGCGCCCAGGCGGCGCCGTACGGATCTCCACCGGCCCGGAACAGCTCGAGCGCCGCGTGGGCGAGCTCGCGTCCGCGCTCCCAAGCCTCGGTGCGCTCGCACGCACCCGCCTGATTGACGAGCGCATCGGCCAGCAGCAGCGGGTCGCCGGAACGGCGGGCGGCGGTCACGGCCGCCTCGCACAGCTCCGCGGCGTCCGGCGCCGCCACCAGCACCGCGCGGCGGCCCAGCGCGGCAAGGACGGCCGCCTCGACGTCCTGCCCGCCTGACTCGCGGGCCGCCGCCAATGCTGCCTCCAGCTGCAGCTTGGCGTCGTCGAAGAGGCCCTGCGAGAGCGCGAGAACGCCGTCCCAGTACAGGCCGCTCGCGCGGCGCTCGACCGGCGGATCGGACGAGGCCGTGAGGACCTGCTGCAACCAGCCGCGGACCTCGTGGGCGTGGGAGTCCCAGGGCAGCGCACGTGCGAAGGCGATCGCCACGCGCAACGCCTCGTCGATCGCGCCGGCGCTCAGCAGCCGCTCGAAAGCCAGGCGGATGTTGCCGCGCTCCTGGGCAAGCCTGTCGAGCCACTGACGCTGGTCCGTGCGGGCCGCCTGGTCCGCGACGTGCTCGCAGTACTCGAGGAAGTAGGCCGCATGCCGCTGCTCGAGGCCCGCGATGTCCTCGCCTTCGGCGGCGCGCTCGGCGGCGAACTCGCGGACCGTGTCGAGCATCCCGAAGCGCGGCTGCGCATCGCGCCCGGAATCGATCCGCAGGAGCGAGCTCTTGTCCAGCAGCGAGGACACGAGCGATTCCAGACTGCCATCGAGCCCGCCGCCGCAGACCGTGCCGGTCGCGTCGAGCGACGCGCCGCCTTCGAAGACGGTGAGCCTGCCGAGCAGGTGCCGCTCCGGCTCCTCGAGTGCATCCCAGGACCAGTCGAGCGTGGCGCGCAGCGAGCGCTGCCGCTCGGGCAGGTCGCGCGCACCACCGGTCAGCAGCTCGAGACGGTCGTCGAGGCGTTCCAGCAGGGCCGGCAGCGGCAGCAGGCGCGCGCGGTCGGCCGCCAGCTCGATCGCGAGCGGCAGGCCGTCGAGGCGCGTACAGATCGCGTCGACTACCTCGCGATCGGTTTCGATCGCGTTGCCCCCCAGCGCCGCAGTGGCGCGCGCCACGAACAGTGCGGCGGCATTCGACGCGGCAAGCGGCTGGATCCGGTACACGTGCTCGGCCGTCAGGCGGAGCGGCGCCCGGCTGGTGGCCAGGATCGTGAGGTTTCCCACCGCCGCCAGCAGCTCGCCGACCTGCCCCGCGTCGTCGAGATAGCGGTCGAAGCCGTCCAGCAGGACCAGCGCCGGGGCGCCGCGGGTGGCGACGGCCAGCCGAACGCCCAGCTCCGACGCCGTCGCCGCCACGACGCCGAGCGCCGACGCCGCCTCGGGCACGAGCACGCCGGCGTCCTCGGCGCCGTCGAGGCTCACGTGTACGGCGCCGGCCGGGAAGCGGGGAGCGACCGCCCGCGCGGCCTCGAGCGCAACACGCGTCTTGCCCACGCCGCCCGGGCCGACGAGGCTGATCAGCCGCACGTCCGAATGCAGCAGCAGCTCACCGAGCTCGGCCAGCTCTCCCTCGCGGCCGATCGTCTCGTTCGCGGGCGCCGGCAGTCGCCCGACGAGCCCGGGCCCGGCCCGATCGGCACTCAGGGCGGAGTTGTGCGCGAGGATCATGCGCTCGAGCCGCCGCAGCTCGGGCCCCGGCTCGATCCCGAGCTCGTCGACCAGCATCTGACGACCGACCCGCATCACCTCGAGCGCCTCGGCCTGACGGCCCGCCCGGTAGAGCGCGACCATCAACTGCCCGCGCAGGCGCTCGCGCAGCGGATGCTCGGCGACGAGCGCCTGAAGCTCGCCCACCAGGTCCTCGGCGCCTCCACCCGCCAGCTCTGCGGCCATCCGCTCCTCGGTGGCCTCCAGGTGCAGCTCCTCCAGGCGCGCGATCTCGAGCTGGGCGAACTCATCGAAGCGGTAGTCGGCCAGGACGTCGCCTCGCCAGAGCCCCAGGGCCATCTGAAGATCGGCCGCGGCGCGCTCGGTGTCATCCTTCGCGAGCAACACCCGCGCCCTCCGGAGCAGCTCTTCGAAGCGCCGGGAATCGACGTGTAGCGGGTCGATGTCGAGCGCGTACCCGGGCGGTCGATGGCACACGAGCGACCCGCCCTCTCCCAAACGGCTTCGCAGCCGGGAGATCTGCTTCTGCAGGGCCTGCCCGACGCCCGCCGGCGGCTTCTCACCCCACAGGGCCTCCACCAGCTCGTCGGCCGAGACGGCGCCGGGTGCGCGCAGGGCGAGCATCGCGAACAGCCGGCGCTGCTTAGCGCCTTCGAATAGCACAGAGCGACCCGAGACCTCGACCTCGAGGTGTCCCAGCAGTCGGACACTCATCCGCGAATCCACTGCCGTCGCCCGCCGACGAAAGTTAGTACAAGCGGACCGTTTGGGCTACAGGGAGGCGCTCTTTGGCGGAAAGGCGTCAGCTGTGATCTGCTTCGCGGCGATGATCTCGGAGTCGAGCGCGGCCGACGTCCTGCAGCGCGCGAGCGAGGGGGGTGTCCGCCTCGTCCGCTTTCTCTGGTGCGGAAACGACGGCACGGTGCGGGCGAAGGCCTCCGCCATCCAGGGACTCGAGGGCCGGATCCGGAGCGGGATCGGGCTGACCGTGGCGATGCAGGCGATGAACGCGCTCGACCAGCTGCAGCCGGTGGAGCGGATGGGCCCGGTGGGGGAGATCCGCCTCGTCCCGGACCCGGACACGTTCCGCGTCCTCCCGTATGCGCCCGCCACCGGCGCCATGCTCGTCGACCAGCTGACGCTCGATGGGGACCCGGCGCCGGTCGATCAGCGGGCCTTCCTGAAGCGGATGGCCGCCCGGCTCGCGGAGCGCGGGGCATGGCTCGAGGTCGGATTCGAGAACGAGTTCTCGCTCGCGGCCGAGGTCGACGGCGCCTACGTGCCGGTCGACTCCAGCCTCTGCTTCTCGACGATCGGGATGACTGCGTCGCAGGACTACGTCGACGAGCTCGTCCAGGCGCTCGACGCGCAGGACATACCGCTCGAGCAGTACTACGCCGAGCTGGGGCACGGACAGCAGGAGATCTCGACGGCGCACCGGCCCGCGCTGCAGGCGGCCGATGAGCAGCTCTGGGTTCGCGAGACGATCCGCGGCGTCGCGTCGGGCCGCGGGCTCGTGGCGTCGCTTGCCCCCAAGCCGTGGCCCGAGGTGGCGGGCAACGGCATGCATATGCACTTCTCGCTCTGGGATGCGGAGAGCCGGCGCAACCGCTTCCACGACCCGTCCGCTCCGGACCGCGTCTCGGGCGAGGGGCGCGCCTTCCTGGCCGGCGTGCTCGAGCACCTCCCGGGCCTGTGCGGGCTGACCGCGCCGAGCTTCAACTCGTACCACCGCATCGTCCCGCAGTACTGGGCGGGCGCGTTCACGTGCTGGGGCCACGACAACCGCGAGGCGCCGTTGCGGCTGCCCTCGCTGTTCTGGGGCATGGAGGAAGCGAGCACGAACGTCGAGCTCAAGGCGGGCGACGCGAGCTGCAACCCGTATCTCGCGGTCGGGGGCCTGATCGCGGCCGGGCTCGACGGGCTCGAGCGAGGCCTCGAGCCGCCCGAGCCGATCGAGGTCGACCCGGCCACGATTCCCGAAGCCGAGCGCGACGCGCGCGGCATCCGGCGGCTGCCGGCGACGCAGCGGGAGGCGCTCGACGAGCTCGAGGCGGACGCCGTGCTCATGGGCGCCCTAGGCTCCGTCCTCGCCACGTCCTGCCTGGCGGTGCGGCGCTCGGAGTGGGACGCCTACAGCGCGGGAGACGACGAATTCGAGCAGCAGGGCCACTTCTCGAAGTACTGAACGAGGTCGCCCTCGTCGACCACCACGCGCACGGGATCGTCGAGACCCCCGCGACGCTTGACGCATTCCGCGGCCTCTTCTCGGAGAGCCCCGATCCACGCCAGTGGCCGCATGTCGCGACCGGGCTCACCTACATGCGGGCGATTCCCCAGCTCGCCGAGCTGCTCGGCTGCGAGGCGACCGAGGACGCCGTCTTCGAGCGGCGCCGCAGCTCCGATCCGGACGAGTACGCGGCCACACTGCTGCGCGCGACGCGCAGCGACTGGCTCCTGATCGACACGGGCTTCCCCGCACCGGGGGAGGGCGTCGGCTGGGAGCACCTGGGCCGGCTCGCCGGTTGCGCCGCCGCCCCGGTGCTGAGGATCGAGACGCTGGCCGAGGAGGGCATCGCACAGGGGCTCGACCTCGTTGCTCTGCGCGAGTTCGTCCGGACCGAGGTCGCGGCGGCGCGGGAGGGCGGCCACGTCGCCCTGAAGACGGTGGCCGCCTACCGCTCGGGGCTCGACGTCGGCCCGCCTGACGCCGCCGCGGCCGCGGAAGCCCTGGCGGCCGGAGCGCCGCGGCTGGCGGCGAAGCCGCTCGTCGACCTGCTCCTCCACGACGCCCTCGAGGCCAACGCGGCGGAGCCGCTCCCAGTCCAGATCCACTGCGGCTTCGGCGACTCCGACCTGATGCTCCCGCGCGCCGACCCCGGCCATTTGAAGCCGCTCATCGAGCGCTTCGCGGCGACGCCATTCGTCCTTCTCCACAACTACCCCTTCGTCCGCGAGGCCGGCTGGCTC
>Ga0081455_10009329_pt1 | contig 10102 bp, 9 predicted proteins | sample TabmetS3T2R1_FD_70207 | JGI IMG/M metagenome (GOLD analysis project Ga0081455, IMG submission 70207) | Tabebuia heterophylla rhizosphere microbial communities from the University of Puerto Rico - S3T2R1 | ecosystem: Host-associated > Plants > Roots > Rhizosphere ... | reverse complement strand
CGTCATCCACGATCAGGATCTTGCGGGTATTCGACATTCCCTTGGTTCCTGGACCGGCGTCGCCCGGACACGCCGTTGCGCGAAGTAGAGCATTCGGGGGTAAAAGAGCAAGCGGGTTTGCCCGCTAGGAGAATACGGCTCGGTGACGAATGCACGTTCCATGCGACGGCGCTCGCTCTCCATGATCCGCGTGCGGACGCGGCCGGCGCAACCCACCCGGGGCGTCCTGCTCGCCGGCGCGCTGGCCATCCCGGTGGTACTCGGCCGAGGCGGTATCCGCGCGAACAAATACGAAGGCGACGGCGCCACCCCGCGCGGACGGTTTCTCCTCGTCCGGCTGTGGTGGCGGGCCGACCGCCACCCGCGGCCCCGAACGCTGCTGCCCACGCAGCCTATCACGCCCGACCTCGCCTGGTGCGAAGATACCACCGATCGGCGCTACAATCGACCATTCCGGCGCGCCGCCGCGGAGCCCGGCGACCGCCTGTGGCGAGAGGATCGCCTCTACGACTTCGTGATCGAGCTCGACCACAACACCCGGCCAAGGGTGGCAGGGCGGGGGAGCGCAGTCTTCGTGCACGTGGCCCGGCCCAACCGCTCGCCGACGTCGGGATGCGTCGCCCTCGACACTCGCGACCTGCGACGCCTGCTGGCGCGGCTGCGTCGCGGGACCCGGATCGTCATCCAGGCTTAAGGCCGGGCGCCGCCTGTTGCCCGCTCGCCGAAGATGGCGGTGCCCACCCGCACATGCGTGGCGCCGAACGCGATCGCGATCGGGAAATCCGCACTCATGCCCATGGACAACAGCGGAAGCGAGTTGCGCTTGGCGATCTTGGCGGTCAGCGCGAAATGCGGCGCCGGCGGCTCGTCGGCCGGCGGCAGGCACATGAGCCCCGCGATGGGAAGACCGTAGCGCTCGCGGCACGCTTTGAGAAACGCATCGGTCTCCTCCGGCAGCACGCCGGCCTTCTGCGGCTCGGCACCGGTATTGACCTCGACGAACAGCGTCGGCGTGCGGCCCTGCTTGTCGATCTCCTTGGCCAAGGCCTCGGCGAGGCTCACCCGGTCGACGGAATGGATGGCGTCGAACAGGGCGACCGCCTCCTTCGCCTTGTTCGACTGCAGCGACCCGACCAGGTGCAGCTCGATGCCAGGATGGCGCTCCCTGAGCGCAGGCCATTTGGCCTTCGCCTCCTGCACGCGGTTCTCGCCGAACACACGCTGGCCCGCGGCGATCACCGGCTCGATCGCTTCCGCTCCGAACGTCTTGGAGATCGCGACCAGGGTGACCGAGGCCGAATTGCGTCGCGCCTCGACGCAGGCGCACGCGATCTCGGCGCGCACCTTGGCGAGCGGAGTCTCGAGCTTGCTGATCGCGGCGTTCGTCATCGCCACAGGCTAGCACGGCGCGCGCAGCGCCGCGCAACTCATGAGCAACTCACTTGGCGTCGTGGAAGATGATGCCGAGCGTGTGGCGGTGCCCCGTGCGCAGGCGGCTCACCCCGTGGCGCATGTTGACGCGATAGACGCCGCGCGTACCTTGCACCGGGCGATGGTGCACGGGAAAGATCACGCCCTCGCCCTGCGCGAGCGGCACCACCTCGGCGCGCGACTGCATGCGCGGCCGCTGCTCCGTGAGCACGAACTCGCCGCCGCTGAAGTCCTCGCCCGGCCGCGAGAGGAGGAACGTCACCTGCAGCGGGAACACGTGCTCGCCGTAGAGATCCTGGTGCAGGCAATTGTAATCGCCGGGCCCGTATTGCAGCAGCAGCGGCGTGGGCTTGGCTTGCCCGGCACGATGACAGCGCGCGAGATAGGCGGCGTGATCGCGCGGATAGCGTAGCGCGATGCCCAGCGCCTCGTTCCAGCGATTGGCGATGTCGGCGAGCGGCGGATAGAGCGCACCGCGCAAGGCCGCCACCGCCTCCGGCAGCGGATAGGCGAAGTATTTATACTCGCCGCGCCCGAACCCGTGCCGCGCCATGATCACGCGGCTGCGAAACGGCGCGTCCGCGCCGTAGGTTTGCGCGAGCGCGGCACATTCTTCCGCGCTCAACAGCGCCCCGGTCGTGACGCAGCCATGGGCATCGAGCGCACTTGCCATGCTCGTCCAGTCGAGCGCGGCGATCCGGCCCGCGAGCGGCACAGATAGAGACGCGCGCTCGCGCCGAGCGGTTGCCGCCGCCGTCATGCCGCCTTCTCCCGCGTCAGCAGCGTGCGCTTGCGCGCGACGCCCCAGCGATAGCCCGCCATCGATCCGTCGATGCGCACCACGCGATGGCAGGGAATGGCAAGCGCGATCCCGTTGGAGGCGCAGGCATGTGCGACCGCACGCACCGCCTTCGGCTTGCCGATACGCCGCGCGATCTCGCTGTAGGTCGCGGTCGAACCCGCAGGAATGGCGCGGATGGCCCTCCAGACTCGCTGCTGGAACGCGGTGCCGCGGATGTCGAGCGGCAGGTCGAGCCCCTGCCCCGGCGCTTCCACGAAGCCGACCACGCGCGCCACGGTCAGCTCGAATGCCGGATCGCCGCCGACAAATCGCGCGTTCGGAAAGCGATCCTGCAGGCCGCGCACCAGCGCATCCGGATCGTTGCCGAGCTCGATGGCGCACACGCCCTTCTCGGTCGCCGCCACTAGGATGGCGCCGAGCGAGCACTCGCCGACCGCGAAGCGGATGACGTTGCCGCCGCCGCCGGCGCGGAATTGGGTCGGCGTCATGCCGAGCACGCCGGGCGCCGCTGCGTAGAAACGGCCGCTCGAATTGAAGCCCGCGCCGTAGATCGCCTCGGTCACGGTGCCGCTCTGCTTCAGCTCCGCGCGCACGCGCTTGCCGCGATGAGCATCGGCATAGGCCTTCGGCGTCACGCCGGTTACCGCCTTGAACACACGGTGGAAATGGAAGCGGCTCAGCCCCACCGCCTGCGCCAGGGCGGCGAGGCTCGGCGTCTCCTCCGCCTCCTCGATCAGCCGGCATGCAGTTGCGACCGCGGCGGCCTGCTGATCGGCGAGTCCGGGCTCGTTCGGCCGGCAGCGCTTGCACGGCCGGAAGCCGGACCGCTCGGCCTCGGCGCAGCTCGCATGAAACGCCACGTTCTCCCGCCGGGGCAGGCGCGCTGCGCAGGACGGGCGGCAATAGACGCCGGTCGTCCGCACGGAATAAACGAAGGTGCCGTCGGCCGCGCGGTCGCGCCGCTCGACCGCGCGCCAGCGCGGGTCCTCGCTCGAGGAACCTGGCGCCGGCCGCGATGCTCGCTGGGTTGCCATGGTCAGGGACGACATTTGCTCTGCTCCATCAGGTTGGCACGGAACGCCTGGTTCCGTCTCCTGGTGGGCAATCTAGGGACTACAGCAACGCAGGCACTCCGCTCCTTGCTGTCAAATCAAACATGGGGTCGCCACCCGGCCTTCGCAGCCCGCCCCGGACTGCGAACCGCACGAGCCTCTCGCCTTCCGGGCCATGGTTATTCCGTAGACCACCCGCCGCTGTTTAGGCTCGCCCCCGGACCGTTGACCCCGTCGGCGCTTTCATGTCCAAGTGCGCCGCAACATGGACGAACGCACGATTTATTAGCGTCCCGCGCTTAGTTCTTGCGTCCGGTCCGTCGATTCCGAGGACACGGGACTTACGGCGAAAGGCCGATGACGATCGAACGTTATAACGCCCGCGAGGCGGAGCCGCGGTGGCAGGAGGTGTGGGAAGAGCGCGGCATCTTCGCCACCAGAAACGACGATCCGCGGCCGAAATACTACGTGCTGGAGATGTTCCCCTATCCGTCGGGGCGCATCCATGTGGGGCACGTGCGCAATTACGCCATGGGCGACGTGGTCGCTCGCTACAAGCGCGCCATGGGCTTCAATGTGCTCCACCCCATGGGCTGGGACGCCTTCGGCATGCCGGCCGAGAACGCCGCCATCGAGCGCAAGATCCATCCCAAGGCCTGGACCCAGCAGAACATCGCGGCGATGAAGTCGCAGCTCAAATCGATGGGCCTCTCGCTCGATTGGGCGCGCGAGATTGCGACCTGCGATCCCGACTATTACAAGCACCAGCAGAAGATGTTTCTCGACTTCTGGCGCGCGGGCCTGGCGGAGCGCAAGCTCGGCAAGGTGAACTGGGATCCGGTCGATCAGACCGTGCTTGCGAACGAGCAGGTGATCGACGGCCGCGGCTGGCGCTCGAACGCAATCGTCGAGCAGCGGGAAATGCCGCAGTGGTATTTCGCCATTACCAAGTTTTCCGAGGACTTGCTGCAGGCGATCGACCGCCTCGACCGCTGGCCCGAGAAGGTGCGCCTCATGCAGCGCAACTGGATCGGCCGCTCCGAAGGGCTGCATATCCGCTTCGCGCTCGATCCCGCCACCACTCCGAACCGGGAGACCGAGCTCGAGGTCTTCACCACGCGCCATGACACCCTGTTCGGCGCCAAGTTCATGGCGCTGTCGCCCGATCATCCGCTCGCCGCCGCGGCAGCGGCGAAGAATCCCGCGCTCGCCGAATTCATCGCGGAATGCCGGCGCCACGGCACCGCCCAGCAGCTGATCGACACCGCGGAGAAGCAAGGCTTCGACACCGGAATGAAGGCGGTCCATCCGTTCGATCCGGATTGGAAGCTGCCGGTCTATGTCGCCAATTTCATCCTGATGGATTACGGCACCGGCGCGGTCTTTGGCTGCCCCGCGCACGATCAGCGCGACCTCGACTTCGCCAACAAGTACGCGCTCGGCAACACGACGGTGGTGTGCCCGCCGGGACAGGATCCTGAGACCTTCGTCATCACCGACACCGCGTATGACGGCGACGGCCGCATGATCCATTCGCGCTTCCTCGACGGCATGAGCATCGAGGAGGCGAAGGAGGAGGTCGCCCGCCGGCTCGAGCACGCGTCGCGTGGCGGCCAGCCCATCGCCCGCAGGGAGGTCAATTTCCGCCTGCGCGACTGGGGCATCTCGCGCCAGCGCTACTGGGGCTGCCCAATCCCGGTGATCCATTGCGAGCGCTGCGGCATCGTGCCGGTGCCGGAGAGCGACCTGCCGGTGGAGCTCCCGGGCGATGTCGACTTCGGCCGGCCCGGCAATCCGCTCGACCGCCATCCCACCTGGAAGCACGTCGCCTGCCCGCAATGCGGCGAGCCGGCGCGGCGCGAGACCGACACCATGGACACCTTCGTCGATTCGTCCTGGTACTTCGCGCGCTTCACCGATCCGTGGATCGAAACCGCGCCCACCGACCGCAAGCAGGTCGATCACTGGCTGCCGGTCGACCAATATATCGGCGGCGTCGAGCACGCGATTCTCCATCTGCTCTACAGCCGCTTCTTCACCCGCGCGATGAAAATGACGAGCCATGCCGGGCTCGACGAACCGTTCGCCGGCCTGTTCACCCAAGGCATGGTCGTGCACGAGACCTATCAGGCGGCGAACGGCGAATGGGTCATGCCCGCCGAGGTGAAGATCGAAGGCACTGGCGACGCGCGGCATGCGAGCCTGATTGCGACCGGCGAGGCGGTCGAGATCGGCCCGATCGAGAAGATGTCGAAGTCGAAGCGCAACACCGTCGACCCCGACGACATCATCGCCGACTACGGCGCCGACACCGCGCGCTGGTTCATGCTGTCGGATTCGCCGCCCGAGCGTGACGTGATCTGGACCGAGGAAGGCGTGCAAGGCGCGGGGCGCTTCGTGCAGCGGCTCTGGCGGCTGGTGCGCGAGGCCGGCGAGGTGGCCGCAGGCGCCGACCTGCCGCGGCCCGCAACCTTCGGCGAGCCGGCGCTCGCCCTGCGCAAGGCCAGCCACCGCGCGCTGGCGCATGTCTCGGAGGATATCGAGCGGCTGCGCTTCAACGTCTGCATCGCCCACATCTATGAGTTCGCCAATGCGTTCCAGGCCTCGCTGTCGGGGCTGGAGAGTGAGCCAACGGCCGACTATCGCTGGGCGGTGCGGGAGGCGGCCGATATCCTGGTGCGGCTGTTCCACCCGATGATGCCGCACCTGGCGGAGCAATGCTGGGCCGCGCTCGGGCACAAAACCCTTGTCGCATCCGAGGCTTGGCCTCAGCTCGAGCCGGATCTGCTGGTGGAGAGCACGATCACACTTCCGGTCCAAATCAATGGCAAGAAGCGCGCGGAAGTCACAGTCGCGAGAAATGCGACGAACAGCGTCGTCGAGGCTGCCGTTCTGGCCCTCGACGCGGTAAAACGAGCGTTGGACGGGAAGCCGCCCAAGAAGGTGATCGTGGTGCCCCAAAGGATTGTCAATGTGGTGGCGTAGGGAGGTGGTCGGGAGGTATCTGCGCGCTGCCGCCGCCCTGGCGGTCGCCGCGCTGGCGGGGGGCTGCTTCCAGCCGCTCTACGGCGAACGTTCCCTGACCAACGGGCCGGTGCTGCGCGACCAACTCAGCGCCGTCGACGTCCTGCAGATCGATGCGCCGAAGGGAACCGACGAGGCGCGCATCGCGGTCGAGATCCGCAACGCTCTCCTCTACGATTTCACCGGCGGCGGCTATGCGGCGCCGCCGACCCACCGGCTGAAGATCTCCATTGTCTCCACGCGGGCATCGATCATCGTCGACGTCAACACCTCGCGGCCGGACATCGAGAACTACGGCCTCAACGCCACCTACTCACTGGCCGAGATTGCGACCGGCAAGGTGGTCGTGACGGGACAGACGTTCTCGCGAGTATCCTACGATATCCCCGGCCAGCAGCAGCGCTTCGCCCGCCTGCGCGGATTGCGTGACGCGGAGAACCGCGCCGCGAAAGTGATCGCCGACAATATCCGCTCGCGGCTCTCCTCCTATTTCATCGCCGGGACATAGAGTTTTCCGTTCGCGCACGGGAAACATCCATGGTCGCCCTCAAGGGTCCTGACATCGACAGGTTCGTGGCACGCCCTGATCCGGCGCGCCCGATCGTGCTGGTGTTCGGCCCGGATGCGGGATTGGTGCGCGAGCGTACGGAGGCGCTCGTGCGCGCCTCGGTCGACGATCCGAAAGATCCCTTTCAGCTCGCGCGCCTCGAAGGCGACGATCTTGCCGCCGAGCCCACGCGCCTCGTCGAGGAGGCCAACACCATACCGCTGTTCGGAGGCCGGCGCGCGGTCTGGGTGAAGGCGGGTGGGCGAAATCTTGCGCCGGCGGTGGAAGCGCTGCTTTCTTCCCCCGCGCCGGACTGTCGGGTCGTGATCGAGGCGGGCGACCTCAAGCGCAGTTCCCCGTTGCGCGCCGCGTGCGAGCGCGCGAAGAGCGCGGCGGCGCTGCCCTGCTATCCCGACGCGGAACGGGATCTGGCTCGCCTCATCGATGCGGAGATGCGCGAAGCGGGCCTCTCCATTTCGCCCGAGGCGCGCGCCACGCTCATTCCCCTGCTCGGCGGCGATCGCCTTGCGTCGCGCCACGAGCTCCGCAAGCTCGCGCTGTTCGCGCGCGGCAAGACCCGGGTGGAGCTCGACGACGTGATGGCGGTGGTCGCCGATGCGTCGACGCTGATGCTCGACGGCCTGATCGATGCCGCTTTTGCCGGACGCACGGGCGAGCTCGAAGCCCAGTTTGGCAAGGCCCGCACGGCCGGGACCGCGCCCGGCACCATCGTTTCGGCCGCGCTGCGCCAAGTGGCCCAATTGCACCGGGCGAGACTTGCGGTCGAGGCGGGTGCTTCGGTCGGCGAGGCGGCGGGCGGCATCCAGCCCTTCGTTCACTTCAGCCGCAAGGCCGCGGTCGAGACGGCGCTCGGCACCTGGACTTCCGCCCGGCTCGCGCGGGCAATGGCGCAGCTAGCGGACGCCGCGCTCGAGGCCCGCAAGCAGCCCGCGATCGCCGAGGCGATCGCGCAGCGTACTCTACTGGCGCTCGCCGTCACCGCGCGGCGGAAGGAATAGGCCCGACCACGCTTGCACAAGGGCGCGGGCCGGCCATAGGAGGTGAAGTCGCGATGCGCTTGTCTCGTCCGATCCCGCTGCGGTTGGCGGTGGCATACGTGCTGACATCCGCGCTGGCATTGGCAGCCGGTCAAGTCGTACCCGCCCCCGCACAGTCCAATCTCAATAAGCCGATCAAGCTTGTCGTCCCGTTCGGGCCGGGCGGGCCGACCGACGTGTCCGCCCGCCTCGTGGCACAGGTGCTGCAGTCGGCGCTGGCGCCGAGCGTAGTGATCGAGAACCGGCCGGGGGCGGGCGGCGCGCTCGGAACGAAATCGGTCGCCGCTGCAGAGCCCGACGGCGCCACGCTGCTCATCGGCACCAGCGCGACGCTCGGCGTCGTGCCGGCGCTGATAAAAAATCCCGGCTACGATCCGATCAGGAGCTTCGCTCCGGTCGCCAAGATCGCCGACAGCACCTTGGTGCTGGTGACGCCAGCGAGCTTTCCGCCGAGCTCGGTCAAGGAATTCATCGCTTACGCCAAGGCCAATGCGGGCAAGCTCAGCTACGCCTCCGCCGGCGTCGGCAACCAGACTCAGCTTCTTGCCGAGCTGTTCAAGTCGAAAGCCGACATCGACGTCGTGCACGTGCCCTACAAGAGCGGCGCCGAGATGGTGACGGCCATTTTGAGCGAACAAGTGCAGATGGCGTTCCCGGACGTGTCGATCCTCATTCCGCTCATCCGCGAAGGAAAGCTCAAGGCGCTCGCCGTCACCAGCGCGCAACGCCATCCCCAGCTGCCGGACGTTCCGACCATGATCGAAAGCGGCATTCCCGACTACGTCATGACGTTCTGGTCGGGGGTGGTGGCGCCGGCGGGCACGCCGGCGGAGATCGTCGAGAAGCTCAACGGCGCCATCAACGATGGTCTCAAGTCGCCCGCCATGCGCGACAATCTCGCGAAGGTCGGCGCGCAGGCGAGCCCAGGTTCGTCCAAGGACTTCGCCGATTTCATCGTCGCCGAGACGGAGAAGTGGCGCGCGGTGGCGAGGATGGCGGGCATCAGCTTGGATTAATGCCCCCAACTTTCCCGACTGTCGTCCCCGCGAAAGCGGGGACCCATAGCCACCGGCCTCTGGAATATGGATCCCCACCGCATGTCGACTATAGTCGACATGCGCACATAAAGTGCCGATCTCGGGTAAACCCGAGATCGGATGCGCGGGGATGACGGCAACATTTAGGTTGAGATACTCACCCGAACTGTTTCGTCAGCTCCGGCTCGAACTCGCCGTCGATCAGCACGAACGCCACCACGCAGGGCGCGTTGGAGCGATTGCTCCAGGCGTGGTTGGTGCCGCATTGAACCACGATGTCTCCCGTCTTCAGCAGCACGTCCGCGTCATCCAGCACCATGGTGATCTCGCCGGAGAGCACGATCGCATAGTCGACGGTCTCGGTCCGGTGCATCAGCGGATGGCGGCCGCCCTTGCCGAAGGTCGCGGCCTTCTCGTTGCCGAGCGCGGCGAACGCCGCCCGCGACGCCGCCGGATCCATTCGCCGCACCGCTTCGCCCTCCGGCGGGATATGATTGATGCGTAGAACCGTGCCGCGCTTGGTCGGCAGTTGCCGGCGCGGACCAAGCGTCGGCTCCGCCGCGGCGCGTGCGATGCGCGCCGGCGTCTCGCCCGTGCGCCAGATGTCGGTCGAGTACCATTCGGGGTCCATGGCGTTGACGTGCACGAACGGCGCGGGCGCGTCGGAAATCACGATCGCCTTGCCGTTCCCATCGTGCCCCGTGACGACCCGCCGGACCGATTTGGCCATGCCCCATCTCCGCGCGTGTTCGATTGTTATTTAAGGCGCAACAGCGACGCGTATTGCGCCGATGGAATTAGAGCTGGCCGGATTCTCAGCTCTTCTCCAGCCGCCGCACCACATCGTCGAGCTGATCGAGGCTGCGATAGCGCACCTGCAGCACGCCGCCGTCGCCGCGGTGATCGACCGTCACCGTGAGCCCGAGCGCGTCCGAGACGCGCCGTTCGAGCGCGATCGTATCCGCGCTCTTCGCCGCGCGCTTGCTCGTCGTCTTACCCGAGCCGCGCGCGCGCTCCTTGGCCAGCGCTTCGACCTGACGCACGTTGAGATCGCGATCGACGATCTCGCGCGCCATCTCCTCCGGGTCGGGCGCACCAACCAGCATGCGGGCGGCGCCGGCCGAGAGCTTGCCGGCGCTGATATAGGCCTT